>Ga0315901_10000219_pt1 | contig 84969 bp, 108 predicted proteins | sample LakEriMetagenome_10_FD_203761 | JGI IMG/M metagenome (GOLD analysis project Ga0315901, IMG submission 203761) | Freshwater fungal communities from buoy surface, Lake Erie, Ohio, United States - Buoy 2 MA116 | ecosystem: Environmental > Aquatic > Freshwater > Lake | place: USA: Lake Erie, Ohio... | reverse complement strand
AGACAGGGTTGGAGGGAAAACCAATGGTTGATTCCATGACAGTTTTCAACTCCAACGAGGTTGATACAAAGAAACAACCAATGTTCTTTGGTCAACCTCTGGGAGTTCAAAGATATGATTCTTACAAATATCCAATCTTTGAAAAACTTACAACTCAACAACTAGGGTATTTTTGGAGACCAGAGGAGGTCTCTCTTCAAAAGGATCGCAGCGACTATCATATGCTGCGTCCAGAACAAAAGCATATCTTTACCAGCAATCTGAAGTATCAGATTATGCTGGATTCCGTTCAGGGACGTGGACCTGGTATGGCGTTCGCGCCCTACTGTTCTCTCCCAGAACTGGAAGCTTGCATGAAAGTGTGGGAATTCATGGAGATGATTCACTCACGTTCCTACACCTATATCATCAAAAACATTTATTCAGACCCATCTGAGGTTTTTGATACTATCCTCAGAGAGGATCGGATTATGGAGCGTGCTGTGAGCGTTACGCAAGCGTATAACGACTTCATTAACGCAGCACATCAATATGATAATGGAAATGATTGGTTGCACGCATTAGAGCAAGTCCCCACCGCACTAGAAGGAAGGTATGAACTCAAGCGCAAACTATTCAGAGCAGTTGCAAACGTTAATATTCTTGAAGGCATTCGCTTTTACGTGTCATTTGCTTGCAGTTTTGCATTTGGCGAACTCAAACTTATGGAAGGAAGTGCAAAAATCATCTCACTAATTGCTAGAGATGAAAACCAGCACCTAGTCATCACCCAGAACATCCTTAAGAACTGGATGAATGGAGATGATCCAGAAATGGCGCGTATCGCCAAAGAAGAAGAACAGTGGATCTACAAGACCTTTGAGAACGCTGTAAACCAGGAAAAACTTTGGGCAGAGTATCTGTTCAAGGATGGATCTATGATTGGTCTGAATGACAAACTGTTACAGCAGTATGTTGAATGGATTGCGAACCGTAGAATGAAGGCAATTGGATTCAAACCACTTTATGATATTTCCGCAAAGAATAATCCTCTTCCTTGGACAGAGCACTGGATTTCTTCAAAGGGTCTTCAAGTTGCACCACAAGAAACTGAGGTCGAATCATATATTGTTGGAGGAATTAAGCAAGATGTTACCAAAGACTCTTTTACAGGATTCCAATTATGATGAGTGGGTCGAACAAGAAATTATAAATGCTTATCAAGAAGCAGCAGAATGTGATGAATTCTTGTTCGGAGACTATGATTATTGCAAAGAATGGTTGAAGGAAACGGAGGGGTAATACCCTCCTTTTTTTATAAATACTAAAAAAAGTGTCGATAGAGATGAAGTCCTTTAAGGAAATATTACATGAACAGGGTAGAAGTAAGAAGGAATTCAAAGATCCTCTTAGAAACAAAAACATTGAGATTAGAATAGATAGACAACCTTCTTCTCAACCATCATATCAAGGTAGAGCTGCTAGACGAGCAGCAAAAATTGCTGTTCAACAAGCAGCAACAACACCTTCTGCTCAGAGAGTTGCTGATACTGCCTTATCTGCCAAAGAGCAGCAGGCGCAAGCAAAAGGATATAGATCGCCAGAAGGTAACATTACTCAGCGTGGTGTTGAAACTTATGCTACCCGTAGAGGATCACTTGGATATGGTGATCCAGGAAAGGACCCATCAAAGTATGGTATAGACCCAAGACAAGCAGCAGCAGATGCTAGGGAAAGAAGTAGAACTGCTTCTCAGGGTGTAGGTGCCGAAAGAAGAGCGGCAAGAAGAGGAATTAAGATAGATATTGCTAAGATTGAAAAAAATTATCCATCACCATCAACTGCTAAACAGACTGGATTTGGTGAATTTAGTAGAAGAGCATCTACTACCACAACGGATTTAAAAACTGGTAGAGCAAATATTTCAACACCAGAGATGTCTGCAAAGGACACCAAGTTTTTCAAAGGTTTAGAACCAGACCCAGTAAAAAGAACTACTGCTAAAATCGATGCTGCTATTCATCAGCAGGCAGACGATTTGATGGGTAAGAAAGGACCACAACAATCGTCAGGATATAGTCAGCAGGGTCTGAAGGACCTCGGCAAGGCAGTTCAAGATGTAGATACAAAACCAGCAAAATCCTCTCCAACACCCAAGGTAAGAGGAGGACAGGGTTCTGGTTCTACAACCACTAGAGGTAGTGGTCCTAAACTACCAGATGTATCTAAACCATCTAAACCAACTGGTGCTTCTAGGGTAACCTATGGTAGAGGTGGAACACCTCCAGCCAATACCTTTAAAGCATTTAGTCAGCAGGCATCAGTTCAAGCAGCAAAACCAGGGTCTACTGGTCCTACATCACAAGCAGTTCAGAAAATTGATACTGCTAGAAGATTATCCACCCCTTCAGGAAGATTATCTAATCTAGCATCAAAAACAAAATCCATTGGTGGTAGGCTAACTCTTCCTGTTACCGCTGGTATTGAAGGTGTATATGATATAACAGCACCAGAAAAACAAGCATCAATTGGAAGAACTGCTGCTAAAAAAGGTTCTCAACTATATGCAGCTTCTCAGGGAGCTAAACTAGGAGCAAACATTGGCGGTCTAGTTGGTCCTTGGGGAAGAATTGCTGGTGGACTCATTGGTGGTGGTCTTGGTTATGCCGGTGCTGGTGGTGCTTTTGAAACCTTAGCAGGTCAAACTCCAACCGAGAAAAAACTTGCTAGACAACAAAATCTAGACACTCAACAGATGAGGAAACCATCTGTTGAACCTGGTTCTTTCGGCACCAGATCACTTCAAACAGTTGTTAAAGATCCAAGAACTGGTAAAGATACTGTAGGTTATCTTACAAAACAAAGTTATCAGGGTCAGGAATATACAGGATATAAGGCGGCAGACACTTCTAATGCTGCTAGAGCACGTACATCATCTAATCCTTTTGAAAGGATTGGAAGAACTCTCTTTCCAGATGCTTATACCAAGAGTGATGAGGAAAACATGAGGAAAAAAGTTCGTGAAATTAAAAAAATTCAAGGATTACCAGAGTCTGTTAACAGGAGGAAACCAATGAAGACTTATTCACAGTTTATGGAACAAGCGTATCAACAGAGCGGACCATCTCAATGGTCTCAGCGTGCAACAGAAAAATTTTTGAGAGGGTCTGATTATCTTGCTAATCTTGCAGGAAAAGGCATTGGTAGAGTAACTGATTTTGGAGGTTCTCTTGCATCTGGTATTGTTAAAGGTGCTACTGGAGGTAGAATAGATCCAGAAAAAATCGGTCATGAAGCAGAAAAATGGATTAACAAAAAAGGTAGAGAAGTAAGAGATACTGAAGTAAGAGCAGCAGACACACTATCAAAAACTAAGATGGAGTTAATTCCACCTGGTTCCATGTATCCATCAACATTCAAAAAAGGACGCTGAAATGGAAAACTTTAACGAAAAATACGACAGACTAACAACTGGTGGAGTAACCAGATTTAGATATCCTATTCCAGGAAAACTTCCTGGATGGATGAGTGGTATGGAAGATGCTCTTAAAAGAGCTGCTGGTGAACCAACCAGTGCATTTATGACTCCTCAACAGATTAACAAACTCAGACAGTCTAGTGGTCAGAGTCCATATACTAGAGCAGAATTTGAAACTTTTGGTATTAATCCTGCTGGACCACGTAATGTTCCTGTACAGGGATGGGATGAACCAGGGGCAACACCTCCAAAACAGGATCCAAAACAGGATCCAAAGCAAGATCAAAAACCAGATCAAAAACCAGATCAAAAACCAAAAACTCATGATGAATTGAGAGCGGAACTTAATAAACTTTTCCCATTACCAACATCAGAACCAGCAAAACCTGCAGCAGAAGCAAAGCCTGCAGCAGAAGCAAAGCCTGCAGCAGAAGCAAAGCCTGCAGCAGAAGTAAAGCCTGCAGCAGAAGCAAAACCTGAAGCAACAAAAACAAAACCCGCTCCACAGGTATCACCTTCTCAACGTTACCGCGATCTAATCAAACAAGGTAACACAAAAGAAGCAGAAGCAGTTGGTAAGGAAATATGGGCTAAAAAGTATGCTGGTAAGTTTACTGTCCCTAGCGTTGAGAAGGGTGGATCCAGAATTGATGTGTCAACTGCTCCCCAAAAAGAGCTGTTCAAGGCTGCTGAGAAAAAATACAATGTTCCAAGAGTTCAGTCAATCAAACAAGATCTTGAAGATCTGAAGAACATTAGTGTATCGAATACATCCTTAGAACCTGCATCTAGCATACAGGCACAAACACCAAAACTCAAGACAAAGGGGGATCCAGGTTGGGCAAATAATGCAAGATATAATGTTAAAGAAGGATATGACGCCTATGACTTAGTTCTTGAGTATCTCCTCTCTGAGGGGCACGCAGACACCGTAGAAGAAGCGCATTACGTTATGATGCAGATGGATGCTGAATATATCCAGAGCATTGTTGAAGGGTTTCCAATTGAACCAGAAGGTGAAGTTATCGAAGGTGTAATGCCAGAACCTATTAATCCTGAGGCTCATAGAAAAAATCAACGCATTGAAAAAGCAACTCAACTGAAGAAAGGCACTTCTGGTGCCGAATCTGATGCTGCTGGTGCTGCTGTTAAAAGACTTGGTGGTTCTGGAATAAGTCTTCCCCCAGTCTGATGCAACTATCATAACACATAAAGCACCCTCTTGACAGGGTGCTTTTTTATTGCTAGACTAGGTTTGTCCCGGTTAAAGATAAATAATAGCTCATAGAATTCTATAGTATGAGTTATGGGAATCCCTGGAGATATAGTGGGGAAATTTTTAACAGTGATGATATTGGGGACTACTTTGGTTTTGTTTACTGTATTACCAATAAGACCACCGGTAGAAGATACATCGGTAGAAAATACTTCTGGGCATTCAGAACTCCTCCAGGAAAGAAGAGAAGAGTAAAACAAGAATCAGACTGGAAGAAGTATTATGGTTCTTGTCCTGAGTTAAAGGAAGATATCAAAAAGTATAACAAAGAGAATTTCAATAGAGAAATATTGAGTCTTCATAAGGCAAAGGGTGACTGTAATTATGAAGAAACGAAACAACTTTTTCTAAATAATGTGTTGAAGGAGTCTCTTGACGATGGAAGTCCAGCATTCTATAATAGCAATATTCTAGGACGCTACATGCGAAAAGATTATGGTAACTTTGGAGCAGACTCTACAAACAACACATGATTGGGCAGTTGACCGCATTCATACTCTTTGTGAGGAAAATATTGAGAATGCCCATGCGATTCAATCAGAATTCAGTGAGTGGTTGGATCCAGATATTTTAGATCATGATATTTTCTCATTAGAGTTTATAGGAGACAAAGATGACACTTGACCTTCATAACTTTTTCAAGTATTACGACGAAAACAATTCAAATCATGTTGCGGCAGTTCAGTGGTTAGAAGATAACCTACCTGCTAACTTCATGGATGATTCAGAGACTGACTGGATTGGTATCTTTAGAACGAAACCACCAACTCCAGAAGTTCTTGCAGTTCCATACTATAACCAAGTAGACAACTACAGAGATGCACATAGAACTTGCAACTCTTCATCGTGCGCTATGTGTTTATCTTTCCTCAAGCCAGGAAGCATTAAAGGCGACGATGAGTATGTTAAGAAAGTATTTGAGATTGGTGATACAACGGACCACGCCGTTCAGACGAAAGTTTTGGCGGCTTATGGAGTTAAGTCACACTTTAGTTACAATCTATCTTTTGCTGATATTGATAAAAGTTTGGACGCTGGGAAGCCAGTTGTTATTGGCATCCTTCATAGGGGTTCTCTTTCTGCACCTACTGGTGGGCATATGTGTGTCGTCATTGGTAAAACCCCAGATGGAAAGGGATATTACATAAACGATCCATACGGTTCTCTCAACGACAACTACACTGGACCTGTGACGAATGGTAAGAAGACCATTTATACCAAAGCAGTTCTTAAGCACCGCTGGTGTCCAGGAGGGAACGATGGATGGGGCAGAATCTTCGATTAATTTTAAAAGAAAGATGCTCAAGGTGATTAAAGACCTCACAAATAATGGAAAGCATGTAGAAGCAAGTCAACTGTATCAAAAGTATTTCGGAGACAACAATGGCACGAATCGACCTTCATAACTTTTTTAAGTTCTACGACGAAAGAAACCCTAACCATGTGAAAGCAGTTCAGTGGTTAGAAGATAATCTTCCCGTCAAATATTTGGAAGATAATATTGACTGGGCAGAAATCTATAGAGGAAAAAAGTCTAGTGCTGCACCAGCCCCTGCTGCTGCAGCTCCTGTAACTGCGAGTGGTGATGTCCCTATGATGGGCATCAAGTTGATCAAAGAGTTTGAGGGATGTCATTTAAATGCATACCCTGACCCTCTTTCTGGTGGACTTCCAATCACTATTGGTTGGGGTTCTACCCGTAAGAAAGATGGTTCTCCTTTCAAACTTGGTGAATCAATCACTCAACAGGAAGCTGATGACCTACTGATTAGTCAGTGTAAGAGTCAGTTTATTCCAGCACTTCAAAAGATTCCTCATTGGAATGAAATGTCAGATGGTAAAAGAGGCGCTCTATTATCTTTCGCTTACAATCTTGGTGCTGGGTTTTACGGTGGCGATAATTTTAATACCATTACTAAGCGACTTAAAAATAAGGAGTGGGATTTAGTCCCTGATGCTCTTTATCTCTATCGTAATCCTGGTTCAAATGTAGAGGCAGGACTCGCAAGACGCCGCAAGGCAGAAGGCGAAGCGTGGAAGAAAGGATAAATAAGATACAGTCATAACTGATTTTGATCTTAATGGTCTGAATCTACATAGTCCGAGTCCTCTGTGATTCGGTGAATACTTTACTTTTCATACTTCGGTTTGTTTCGTTTAGTACACACTGAACTCACAGAGGATTTTTATGTCTTACACTAAGAAGGCGTTGGCTGCAGCGTCTGCATTATTAATGGGCACATTGCCTACAGCAGCATTGGCGCATACAAACTCTATTGGTTATGTTGGGGATGGGCAAGGTGGTATTACTTTCTGGTATGGATCTTGGCACGGTGGAACTAACTTTAATGAAGCAGAAATTAAGTTAGAAGGTGCCAATGGAACCAGTTATACAACCACAATCAATCAATTTAATCTACTTGAGAGTTCAACTCCTGCTGGTTTGATTCCTGGAACAAACTACTTCACATCTGATGGAACCCAGTTAGTTCCTTATGGTGATCCTAATGGTGGTGGAGATTCTTACACATGGCAGGGTCTAAACTTCACTGGACTTTCTGCTGGTGACTATACCTTCACATATATTCCTTTAGGTGATGTTGAGTCCTACTGTACTACCTGTTCTCCAACGGCAGACTGGATGCCTATGGATAATATTATTCGTAGTGCTACTGTAACTCTTTCAGCAACACTTCTTTCTGGTGATGCTAACCAGAATGGAATCCTGGATATCTATGAGTTTGGAACAGTACAACAACCATCAACACCAACTCTGGTAAGTTCTGTAACCAATCCATATTCTCAGTCTGTTGTTACTACAATAACCGAAACCCCATCAGAAGCAGATGGTGTTCAGACTGTTGATAGAAACACCAGAACTGATACAACCACAACATATGCGACTGTAGATACTTATAGTGATAACTCTACAACAACCGCATACTCAAGTTCTACTGTAACTACAAACGCAGCAGATAAGTTTACTGGACGCATTGACCAGTATCAAATGCTTGATAAGGTCGGTAATACTCTTCGTGGTGCCCTTAACCATACTCCTTCTCAAACCAAAGAGAAAGTTAGAGTCTTTTCCAAAAACTATCTTGGATGGGCACACGGAGACTATGGATACTACGGCACTTCTACCATTCTTGGAACTGGTGTAGAGATTGATGTAAAACCAACTTGGACTATTGGTGGTCAGTATAATAATGTAAGTGTTGATTTAACTGGTGCCGACAGCACTTCGAGTCTTTCTAAAGAACACTTTGGTGTATTCAGTATGATGCGTGGTAATACATTATCACTTCGCACCAATGCTGGATATGCTCTCAACAAGTATTCTGTTTCCAGAAATGTTGCTGGTGTATTCAATAATGATAGTGCTTCTAATGGGCAAGAGTGGTGGGTCAACAACAGACTCTATTGGAATGCTCATAAGAATATCACTCCATTCGTAGGACACACTGTAAGTAATGTTTGTAGAGATGCCTTTAGTGAGAATGGTTCAGTTCAGTCTGCTAGAAGTGTTGGTGACTACAACAAGACAGAGAATGTCGGTGAAGTTGGTGTAAATGTTTCTCACCGCTTTGGTGGTAAGAAGAAAGATAAGTTTGGTGTTGCTTTAGAAGCATCCGTGAATACTAATACTGATGTGGAAGTTATTGCCTCTGTTGACTATAACCAAACTATTTTCATTGAAGGACTTCACCAGATTGCTGATGGTATTAACAACACTCAAGTAGCAGCAAAGGTCAAATTTAGATTCTAAAAACCTAAATACATAGAATTCATCACACGGAACTGATGGACAAGAAAAAGGAAAACCGTATGGGGACATTGATTCGTATTTTGATTTTGAGTTGGTCTGCTGCACTCCTCACCGCAAGTTATGCTGGGGCTCTATCTAAGATGGACCCCACCTTCATTGCTACCGTCTTCACAGCTTCTGCTGCGACTTTTGGTATCAATACAATGAAGAAAGGTGGTGACGACGATGACCATGATCATCCAGCACCTGAACCAAGAAGAGAATTGGTTGTTGCTCCACCAGAACCACCAGCACCTGAGTTAGTTGTAGCAGAAACTCCTGTATCCCTTGAGGAAAGAGTAGAAGCACTTGAGACTAAAGTAGAAGGTGAAGAAGGTGAAGGGTTCGTCACACCCCGCACAGGAGCATAATGTCCAAGTCACCAAACAAAGGTAAGAAAGGTTCCGCTGGTAATAAGAAGCAGAATCAAGGCAACGCAACCGCTAAGAAGGCGAAGAATGGCGGCAAAAAGAAGTAATGGAACTCATTGCTTTTTTAATAGTTGGTTATGCCGAAATTAGTCCTGGTAGTTGCCAGTTGGAATATTTTAGATACAATGAAATACACTCGCTCGTAATCCCGTGCCACGAGAATGGAACACTCCAAAAAGGGAGTGTTGGAATGCTCCCATCCATAAAATACTCCAAGCAATAGATAATCACACCCGTCTTTTTTTAGAGACGGGTGATTTTTGGCATCAAGAGCAAGCAGATATACTAAGGAAATATATAAAAGACCTGAAAGTATGGATACACAAAGAAGAGGGTTGGTGGAATGAATAGTGAGTTTAACTGGGGAGTATTCATCATCTTATCCTGTGGACTTGCGTTCACAGGATATTGTGTTTTCTATATACTTAGGTTAGCCCACTTGGAGATGAAAGATGAAACACATAAGTCTGATTCTGTCCCTGACAAGTCTAAGCATTAGTGCTGCGATTGGTGTAGGAGCATATATCACCTATCAAAAAGCACAGAAGATTTTAGACAACCCAGAAGAGTTTGTTGGTGCTGTTGTAGAGAAGCAGGTCAACAAGGCATTTGAGAAACTTCCTCTGCCTAAACTAAATACGAAAGAGTTTAAACTTCCTTTCTAATGTCAGAAAAAGATCCGTATATTTACAGAATTAAGTCAGTTGGAAGAGTTGTAGATGGCGACACCATTGATGCTGACATTGATTTGGGGTTTGATATTTCTCTCACTAAACGAATTCGTCTGGCGGGTATTGATACCCCAGAAAGTCGCACGAGAGATCTCAAAGAAAAAGAACTTGGATTAGATGCGAAGAACTGGTTGAAGCATCAGTTAGAAGATGCTTTTGATGTTGTTATCCGCACAGAAAAACCAGATTCTACTGAGAAATATGGGCGCATTATCGGACATCTTTTTATTAACGGACAAGATGAATCTTTGAATAACCAAATGATTACTGAGGGTTATGCTCTTCCTTATGATGGTGGAACAAAAGATAAGGACTGGGAACCACTCAGAGAAATTCGTAGAGCAAAGGGCACATTGATTGAGTAGGGAATGGAAATCCCAGAGATACAAGTTCACCAAGTTGAGGTTCCAGTTGTTCGTAGATTGGAACCACCTGTTGTCTTAACACCATCCATAAGATCTTTACAAAAACCAGTAGTCCAAGTTCCTACTGCTGAAATTCCTTATTATGAACCCATTGATGTTCCAACAACGGAACAATGGAAACAGATAGTGGAGGGACAGAATTCGCAAAAAGAAAAGGAAGAAACCCAAGAAGAGAAGTCTAGGCAACTACCACCTGCCGCTCCTGTTGTTCCTCCTGCCGTTCAGGTTCCACAAGAAACACAGGTAGTTACACCACCACCAACAACAAACTTAGGAGTACCCGTCATTGAAGTACCCCTCATCGGACAAGTTCCCATCCCACCTAAAGAGCAGGTTATTCTTGCTGGCACCACTGCTACTGCTTCTGTTGCTGCGGCTCTTGTTGGCAAATCTCTGGTGGAATGGATGGTAGGTAAAATGAAACCTATCGTCCAGCAGGTGTACGTTCAGGCAAAGAAACGGCTCCACCGAGACCTGACGCCTTATGAGTTACAGGTTGACTTCGCTGCCCAACTGGAACTGAAGAAGAAGGTTTTGAAGACATTCCAGAAGGAACTAAAGCAGCAGAAGAAGGAACAATACCTCCATTGGACACAACAACAACATCAGCACATATCTTCGCATAAGGAGACTGGGGATGAAAATGTATCCCAGCCTTCATTGCTTCGCCGCATTTTAAGAGGCGGACGAGCTCAAAGTCCAAACGAGCCTTATCAGTCTCCGCCTTCTGGCGATTAGTCCAAGTCTCTGCTGCTTCCTTACAGCGTGCTTGTAGACCACCATCCAAAGGAATGGAGATGGTCCCAGAGATTCCAAAGTTCTTTGCCCAGTTGTCCTTCTGTCCAGTTCTTTCTAAAGGAGTGGTAGGATCATTATCAATATTCGCAAGTTCCTCAAATGGTCTTTGACCACTATTTGTAGTAGTAAGAAATGGTGTCAGGTTAAAGGTTGGTCCTTGACAACTTACGCCACCACCGTATGAGTTGGTAACGTATGGACCTTGTAAGACCTGAACCGCCTGGTTTGTTACACTTCCTGTTGAGGTTGCCTGTGGATTTGCAACCGCAGTGATTGGAGTATCCCCTTCCGCATATACAGGGGTCGCAAAGGCAGTGAGAACAAGGGCGGATGCTATTGTGTGAAGACACTTGTTGTATCTGTAACCGACATTATGGTTGTGCTGCGATTCACAGTTGTGTCTTTGATCATTCCTGGTCCCGAATAAGTTTCCGTGAACTGGAATGGAGCACCATTTTCCATAATGGTATAGGGTGTTCCTACTTTTGGTGTTGCGGGAATATTGATGTTTGTCCCTGTAACTGTGTAACTCCATCCTGTCTGATAATCAATTTGGCGAATAGTTTCATTTACAGTTGTTGTGGACTCCGTGTGTGAAGTCATTGTGCCGCTGGTGAAGTTAGGCGTAACGGGCACTGCTAGAGCGGGGGATATAAATCCCGTCGCTACTAGCAAGACGGGATTTATAAGTCTCATTTAAATACGCTTAACTCAATGGATCTTTGACCGACTGCTTGAGTACCAGCACCACCAGCAGTAACCGTAGGAACACCAGTACCAGAAAGAGAACCAGCAAGGGAACCAGCAACACCACCAGAAGAAGTGGTAACGCTTCCGAAAGAAGGAAGAGAACCAACAACACCAGAGGTTACTGTTGTACCACTTGGAATAGCATCACCAGCAGTAAAGGATTCAGAGAAACTGAATGCTTGACCAGCGGTGTTTACATCATAAGAACCCTGAATCTGGGTAGCAGCAGCAGTGGTGCTTGCTGGAGCGGTAAGACCACCGAAAGTTGTAGCGGAAATGTTGCTTCCAGTTACAGCATATGAAGAACCGATTCTGGTTGCGGCAGAAGCAGCACCATCAACAGTCAGTTGTACCGAATCAACAATCTTATGGGTGATTTCCCCTGCAAAGACTGGAGTTGTTAAGAATAACGAAAAGGCTAGAAATAGTCTTTTCATTTGAGTTGCGATAAACACTAAAAGTATTTAGTGAAACTGCCTTTAAAATCAAATTCTTGACAAAAGATAAATAATCACTTATTATGTGTAGACCCAACTTCTGGTTGGGTTTTTTATTATGAGTCATTGAAGTGACATTAGAGCCGAGGAAGGTGCCCCCAGAGATGGTTGTGGTATACCCCCCTTCTATTCGGATGTAGAGTTCAATTAAATTTAGTGCAAAACTTCTTTACTGTAGCCCTGCCCCTTCTGGCAACGGTTACAACCAATGCGGCAACACTGCCATTCGTAAACTACAAGATGCAGGGTCCTCCCCCATTTATTACTGATGTATTGAATCTTGTAGATGAGAAGACAGCGACCAAAGAGGTTGCTCCCGAAAAGCCAAAAGAGATAAGGCTAATTTGTAAAGGGTGTAATGAAAATGAGAATGCTACCCTGGCATACTTCCAGGAGCGTGGTATTACAGACAGAAACGCCCTTGCTACTATCATGGGCAATATTAGACAGGAATCAACATTCGTGCCTAATATCTGCGAAGGTGGTAGCAGAACCAGTTGGAGTAACTGCGGACGCGGTTACGGACTGATTCAATGGACATCTGCCAACCGTTATTATGGATTGGGTGCTTTTGCTAATAAGTATGGTGGGAAACCATCAGACTTACACACGCAACTTCGTTATCTAACGACTGAGGTTCAATGGCAACGAATTGAGGACAGGATGAAAACTCCTGGTAAGTCTATCAATCGTTACATGGACTATGCGTATAGTTGGATTGGTTGGGGGCATCATGGTGCTCGCACACATTATGCACATGATTATGCTAACCGACTGATCACGGTAGAGGTTTAAAAAAACTGAATATATAGGGGGAGGGATTTACTTCCCCTTTACTTTTTATTCTATAGATTGGGAACAGAAATGACCGAACAACAACAACATCTAGCAAATCTTTTAGAGCAAAGAAATAATCTAGACCAACAAATGACTACAAATCGGGAACTGCTTTGGAAAATTCAGGGAGCAATTGAGTATTTGGCTCAAATCGGCGTAACCCTTCCAGAACCAGAAGTGACTGAAGAAGTGACTGAAGAAGTGACTGAAGAGTGATATATAAGGGGAGTGCTGCTTACTCTCCCTTATGATTAACTTTCAGTTTGGAAATAAAAAACCAGATAAACGAGAGATAATAAAAGTAAGTATTATCGTATCACTTCTTATCGCAGCACTCTCAACATTTACTGGGATAAGTGAAACCAAACTCTGGGATATGTTGGATGAGTTACAGAGAAAATATCTTCCACTTGGTATTCTCAATGAACTTATCATCAGAGACCCTGAGAAGACCGAGAGGCGGGTCACCATGGACGTTGACGTCGCCATTGAGAAGTACTTGACGGAAAACCCAGAAGACCCTATAATACCTAGACCGAAGTTGGTTGAGAGACCACCTGACGGTAGTGAGGCGCAGAAACTGCTTGGTGGTGAGATGCGCCTTTGTGCTCCTTGGACTGAAAATTGCCTTAATGATTGAAACTGTAATTGCTGGTCTTACCTGTGGTATTGCTACTTTCTATGGTTTAGGAGATGGATTTCATGGTCAAACTACTGCAAACGGCGAAAGGTTTGATGCTTATCGTTGGACTGCAGCTCATCCTTATCTACCTATGGGTACAAAAATTCGGGTGACGAATCAAGACAATCTCAAACAAGTGATTGTAAGAGTGAATGATCGTGGTCCTTACTCCCACGCAGATTTAGACCTTTCTTATTCTGCTTTTGCTCACATCGAATCTACAAGAAAAGGAAACGCTACTGTATGCTGGAGGGTTGTAGGATGAAAAAACTCATTGCTCTTGCTCTGATTCTTTCTGGTGCTCCTGCACTTGCAACACCAGAGCAAACTTATCGCCCATTTCGTTATGAAACTCCTTGTTTGTTGGAGCAAGGTATTCAAACCTATCCTGATACTTGTGTAGTAGTTGAAACCCGTGAAAAGGGTGGAGCACTTCGCACTCGTAACATCTTCTCTAATAAGCACTCTCTCACTATCAAGGGTCGCTTTGATAAGGAGCAGGGATATATGACTTGGGATAGTCACAATAAGTTTGAATACAAGTGGGACTACAAGGTTGGTGGTCATAATGACTTGGGTGCTTGGACTTATGTAATGCCTGGTTTCCTTGTTCAAAATGTTTCTTGGGACTGATCTTGACAAACAAAACTGAGTAGTGTATACTACTCTTATGGGCACGTAGCATAATGGATAATGCATCAACCTTCTAAGTTGCCGATTGCTGGTTCGAGTCCAGCCGTGCCTGTTGTCCTTTCTTCATTATGGACCCAATAAAAATTCTAATATTAATTGGAGAACTTGAGGGGTGTTATGCCCATACCAAGAAATTGGGTTTTGAAGAGGACAATAAAATCCTTGCTGAGATGAAGCAGAGGTATTATAAACTCTACTTCAAACTTTGTAAGGAACAGGGTGTTAAACCCCTGTAATCCTGCTTAGCACAGTTGGTAGTTGCGCTGGACTGTTAATCCGGATGTCGCTGGTTCGAGCCCAGCAGCAGGAGCCTGCCCTTGTAGCATAACGGTTACTGCATCCGCCTTGTAAGCGGAAGATTCTCGGTTCGATTCCGAGCGGGGGCTTGACGGAAATAAAACTCCGTCTTATAATCCCTTCCGTGTGGGCAAGTGTTTGGGAGAGCAATCTCCCACCGCCTGCGGAGTTAATTCAGTGGTAGAATGGCTGCCTTCCAAGCAGTTCGTCGTCGGTTCGAATCCGATACTCCGCTTTTTAAAAGATTCGGTTAACCACCCCCTTGACAAAAAGGTTAAGCGAATGTTAAAATAAATATGTTCAAGTGATAAAACCTCAAATACTCGTTGAGTCACTGAAACGGAGAAAGTCGATTCTCCTTACATCCGCAGGTATAATTCTGCGAGAAACTTAGAGGTACTATTATGTTTAAATCCGCAATCGCAGCTGTTGCTGCTGCTCCTTTCCTTGCTTCGGCTGCGTTCGCTGGCCCTTATGTTAATGTAGAATCTAACGCTGGTGTCGTTGGTTCTGACTACATCGGTACTCTGACCGAAGCACATCTTGGTTATGAAGGTGCTCTGTCTCCTACCGTTAACGGTTATGTTCAGGTTGGTCCTGCACTGTCCACTCCTGAAGGTGGTGACGCAACCGTTAAGGTTTCTGGTAAGGCAGGTGCTTCTGTTGCCGCTACCGACAACCTGAGCGTCTATGGTGAGTACTGGTTCCTGACTGGTGATGACCTGACCAGCAACATCAAGGCTGGTGTGAAGTACACCTTCTGAAATAGAAGGTTTGTGGAACCTAACTGTCCACATTGATTGTTAACTAAACCTTAACGACAAACTTAAAGACCCCTGTTAGAATATAGGGGTCTTTTTTATTGAAGACATTTAATGTTTATAAAAGGAGATTTTTATGAAAGCAATCGCTCTTGCCGCAATGGCACTTCCGATGATTGCGGCACCTGCCCTTGCTGGTCCATATGTAGAAAGTAAGACCACCTCTGGTATCTCTGTTACCAGTGATAAGAGCACCTACAAAGGTTCTCAAACCGAACTTCGTGTTGGTTATGATGAAAAGGTTGGTAAGTCTGGTCTGAAAGTCTATGGCGAAATCGGTCCTGGTTATGAGTTCAACACTGGTAAAACTAAGAGTGAAGGTGTTGCCGTTGGTGAAGTAGGTTTCTCTTATCCTCTTGCTAAGAAAGTTTCCCTCAAAGGGAAAGTTGCTGGTGAGTATGGTATGAGTTCTGAGGTCCTTGATCTTGGTGGTGAAGTTAAAGTTCGTTATAGCTTCTGATTTATGCTATAATACTGGGGTCTTCGGACCCCTTTTTTATGATTAAACTTTTAAAGATCCTTAGAGCAATTGGAAATGAAATGTGGGCAGTGCCTACAGTTCTTTTAGTCACTTTTGTGTTGATACAAGGAATTCATACAGCAGAACATAAAAAACTTGATGGGCAAGTGGGAGATACTTGCCTGAATAGATAGTAGTATACTGAGAAGTCTTATGTCTCTTATTTCACAACGGGATAGGCAACTTACTATCACCGCCATCAATCATTATATTGATTATCTTTCTAGTGAGATTGAGTTTTATGAAAGAGAGGGTATGTTGGAAGATACTGACTACCAAGATCATAAGTTAGAACTATCAGAAACTTATGCTCTTTTAAACTGGATCAAACTAGAATATCAGAAGAATGAAAATTAATCTGTGGTATTGTGCTGATATGAATCAATGGCGTTGGACTCTTGTTGATGACCGACGCCCTATCTGCAGACAAGAATCTGGGCAGAGGGAAGATTTGAGACTGGCTATGGAAGATGTTGCCAAAACTGTAGAGTATATGCTACAATGTTGATACACTCAGGTGTAATAGACCTGCCCGATGACCCAGCAAGTGAAGGGACCTGATTTACACTCAGACATTGACGGGAGCGTTACCTGTATCGGGCATTATTAGAGTTTACTGACAACTTAATAGAAACGGAGACTTATGTTATAAATAATAATAGGTCTTTGTTTCTATTATGAATAGTTGTCTAAACTGCGGATGCGAGCACGATAAACCTAAGTTCTGCTCCCGATCCTGTGCCGCCATTTATAATAACAAAAATACGCCCAAGCGTAAGAGAACCGCCTGGAAGACTGCCACTTGCCAACACTGTGGTGTGGAGTTTGACTACCAGACCAAGAAGAGCACTGGTAAGTTTTGCTCCAATGAGTGTAGTGCCGCTGGTAGGAAGAAACTAAAAGTAGAGAACTGGTTGGCGGGCAACGCATTATCAACTGATAGGGGGGATACGCCAGGATACATAAGAAACTATCTACTGGAAGCGAGCGGGGGTAAGTGTTCTCTTTGTGGTTGGTCTGGCACAAACATCCATACAGGACGAATCTGCCTTGAGGTGGACCACATAGACGACGACCCTTTTAACCATTCTCCTGAAAACCTACAAGTGGTCTGTCCTAATTGTCACGCACAAAAAACTTTACCGCCCCAGAAGAGTAAAGGTGGGCGTTATAGTAAGGACAAGCAACATCCGAAGTTTCATATAAATAACTGAAAACTGAATACAGTTAACTTATAATGGATAACATTAAGATAAGATGCCGCTCCTGTGGTAAGGAGTTAGAGGGGCATCAGAATAAAACGGTGACTTGTGGTTGCCCTAATATGGCGACTATTCGTGGTGATAAGATTTCAGCACTTGACTTATCTAATGTTATTATGCTAAACTCTTATCAACCCAAAAATAAAAAGGGTGTTCTTACACAAGAAGATATCCTGTGGCAAGAACAAAGAAAGCAACGCAAGGTTCGTAAACTGGACTTTGAAGTTCGCTGAAAATTTGGAGAGATGGCCGAGTGGTTTAAGGCAGCAGTCTTGAAAACTGCCGAAGTGAAAGCTTCCGTTGGTTCGAATCCTACTCTCTCCGTTTTATTTAAGATTTAATAATTTCTTCAACACTTTTTTGAAATCAACACAAAGTTGACGGGTTGAAACTACTTGCTATTATAGCTAGTAGTATTCAATTTAAAACCCGTATGGATCAGCACACCTACGAGAATTGGGTGAAGATCAAGGCGACCTTCGAAGAGTCTGGTAACACAGACAATATGTTCTACAAGAGAGCAGTAGAAATTGTAAAGACCAGAAGAGACCCTCTGGCGAAGTTTCTTGGTGATGAAAAATGATACACGAACAAGAAGAGTTAATCACTCGCTCTGAATGCCAGGAGATGATTGATGCTGCTATACGAAGGCACAATCGAAATGCTTCCATTATTTCTATGTGCGTTGGTTGGGTTGTCCTTGCTTTATTTGCTGAAGGACTGCTAAGGCTTATAGGCGTCATTCCACCCTTACTACCATGGCTCAACATTACCCTGAAATAATAGGTATAGTTCTGCTTCTTATCTTTGCTGCCACGATGTTCTATCAAGGCACAATGATAATGAAAGGGCATCGTGGATATACTCATATGGACCACGAGAAACAAAAAATGACCAATATGAGAAAACGAATAGAGGAGTTAATGAACCAAGATGACGACTGAAGAGTGGTTTATTTTCATTGACTTTTTCTCACATATGCTCTATATGTTTGTAGCATTTATGTGTGGACTTATTATTGGATACCTAGTTGGATTTAGAAACGGAGGAATGTAATGCCCCATTTATTAGGAAGGTTTCTTGTTGTATTAGCAATCCCTTTTGTGGTTGCTACTTTATATGTTGGATCAAAGAAAGGGAGTTATTACGACTCAGAGGATTATAAAGGAAATGGAACAGCACACTAGTCAGTGTTGGAACTTCGTTATGTCTTCTTTTGCTAGAAGTTATGGTGTGGAAAGAGTGATGAGAGAGGAAAACTTTCATTGGATGGCTCTACAATGGTGTGATGATAATAACTATACATGTAATATCCACCTAGATGATTTAAAAAAAGTAGATTCTTACTTTAGAAGATATTACGAGGAATGGGATTAATATGGGACATTTCGCAGCAGCAGCACTCAACAATGATTTATTTCTTGGATTCATTTGTTACATAATGGTCTTTGTGCCTATCTTGGGCATCTGGGCAGTCCACAAATACGACTGGCAACACTGGGCTCCATTTGACAAAGGGCACAAGAAGTAGTATAATTACTTCTGTTGAGAGGCAAGACCACTCAACGCAACCGGGATTAGCGCAGTTTGGTAGCGCACTTCACTTGGGCTGAAGGGGTCGCAGGTTCGAATCCTGCATCTCGGATAGCCAGTTTAAACACTGGCACCTTGACTATATAAAGTCAAACACTTATAATACTCAGGTATTCATTACACAACAATGTCTCTGATCGAAAAATTCAAGAAAGATGTTAGCACTTTGCGTTCTGCTGCTAACGGGGATATCTACCTTGATGTAAAGAGTCCGAAACTTTATAAGAAAGTTCGCCGCTATTATGAAAATAATGGTGTCGTGTTTTCTGGAGATCCCCTTGATGACTATGAAATGCTGATGGATTATCTCTATCAGGATCTTGAAACGATTGAGGTTGCCTGATGAAAGTCGTCAAAAAACCTACTGTTCTTCTTGAGCGGTTTCCTTATCGTTATGTTCAGGTCGGTACTTTGGAAATCAATGGAAAACCTGATTGTCGCATTCAAAAAGTAGACGCATATACTGGTCGTTACCGTGATATGTATCTTTGCGACAATGAAATGCAACTTATGACCGCTATGGATGACCACGATTATACTTGTTGGTTAGACCCAGATATGGTTCCTGCATATGTGAAAGACGACGAAGACACGGAGAGTCTTTAAAAGTACTGGTCGGGAGCAAACCCCTTATGTCTAAGTCTAATGTATTCAGATACATTGGTAATATCCTCCTCTTATCTGGTTATTTTTTCCTGTTATGGGGAGATATGAAAATCGGACTATTTGTAAAATGTATTGGGAATGTCTTTGTCGTTCCCTTTGCTATCAAATATAAGTTCTGGGATATTCTTTTCTTGTGTGGTTTTTATGCCGCTATTGAGATACCAAAACTAGTCCAACTTTTCCTAGTTAATTCAAACTAGGTGGTGGAGTCAATCCCCAATATGCCCGTGATGGAGACACGATAAAAACCCTGGTGCGGATGGGGTATACCCCGCCCAGTTTCTTGCTTCTGGACAAAGAGCAAGTGGCGTGCATGTAAAGACCTAATGAGGACGGCTTGCGCGAGTCGTCCTTTTTTAGTATAATAATAAAAAAAGGTATAATGATTGGTTTTAATCACTTAGGAAGACTTGGACGCTTGGGAAACCAAATGTTTCAATATGCTGCTCTACGCGGTATTGCTGCTAAGCAGGAAGTCAACTATTGCCTTCCACTTTATAAAGAAGCAGTTGATGATGGTCTGGGAAATCCAAACAGAACAGAACTATTTGACTGCTTCACAATGGAGACGGTAACTCCATTGAATATTCAAATGATTGATATTGATAGACCTATTATTGGTGAAAATACATTCAACTTCAACCAAGAACTATTCTCTAACTCTTTTGACTGGATTAGTTTATATGGGTTCTTTCAGTCTGAAAAGTATTTTAAGAATGTAGAAGATACTATTCGCAAGGACTTCACATTTAAGAGTGAAATACTTGAACCTTGTGCAGATATGATGGAAGGCATTGGGCAGGCAGTTGGTCTCCATATCCGTAGAAAAGACTATCTGACCAACCCAAACCATTGTGCTCTTGATATTGAATATTATAAAAAGGCATTGATGAAGTTCCCTGATGATGCTCAGGTCATTGTGTTTTCGGATGAACCACAATGGTGTATGGAACAAGAAATATTTGCAGATGACCGTTTTATGGTTTCTGAGAATGAGAATGGATATATTGATATGTGTTTAATGAGTATGTGTAGTGGATATATTATTGCTAACTCTTCATTCTCTTGGTGGGCAGCGTGGTTGGGAAATAGGGGAAAAGTTATTGCACCAAAGAAATGGTTTCCTTCAAATGATAAGGACACTAAAGATCTATATCCCGAAACTTGGGAGGTAATTTAATGAAACTTGCAGACTTAGCAGTTGTTTTTATTGGGACTAACAAGTATCTAAACTTTCTCCCATCATGGTATGAATCTTGTGAAGAGTATCTTCTACCAGGACATAAGAAGCAATACTTTGTTTTTACGGATGGTGAGTTAGATGAACTTCCTGATAATATTTCACTTTATCATCAGGAGCACCTTCCTTGGCCATATATTACACTCTACAGATTTTCTACTATTCTGAAAGCGTATGAGGACATTTGTAAGTATGATTATCTTCTATTCCTTGATGCCGATATGCGTTTGGTGGACACTGTAAAACCAGAAGAGATATTAACTGATAAACCTTATATTGGTGTTCATCACCCTTGTCATTTTCTGGGAATGAATCCACATACAAAGTTTCCAGGAGCATTTGAAACTAATTCAGATTCATCGGCATGTATTACAGATGAAGATGATACAACTACTTATTTTCAAGGATGTTTGTGGGGAGGCAGAGTTCCAGATGTGATAGATATGATGAAAGAACTTCAAAAAAGAACTGAAGATGATCTTTTAAGGAATGTAATAGCAGTCTGGCACGATGAGAGTCATCTCAATAAATTTTATTCCGAAAGAGTAGATGATGTCCATATCCTTAGTCCATCATTTGCTTACCCAGAACTATTTTCAGAATATTGTAATTTTGAACCAAAAATAGTTCACCTTGCAAAAGAAAACTCTAAGTATCACCAATAGTATAAAATGAACCTTAAAGATTTAGAACTTGTTACTGCACTTGACCAAAACTTTTATGATAGTTTTAATACTTTCATGATTAGTTCTGACTTGAAAGTGTTTGGAAAACTTTTAGCTAGAACACAATTATTTGAAAAAGTCAAGGATGTTCCTGGAGATATTGTAGAGTGTGGTGTTTTTAAAGGAACTGGTCTTTTTACTTTTCTTAAATTGAAAAGATATTTTTGTCCAAATACTTATAAAAAGGTAATTGGATTTGACTTTTTTAATTCTGATGAACTTACATCTACTCTAAAGAATCAAGATCAAACTGCCATGAAGACTTTGTTTGATGGTAGAAATTTTGAGCATGACTCAGACTTTAAACAAAAACTAGATCTCAGTATTCGTTCTTCTGGTTTTCAGGATCATGAATATGAGTTAATACCTGGTGATATTTCTAAAACTGTAGTAGAATATGTAGAGAATAGACCAGGTGCAAAAATTTCATTGCTATACCTTGATTTGGATTTGGAAGTACCAACATACAATACTTTAGTTTCTTTATGGGATAGAGTAAGTAGTGGTGGAATAGTAGTCTTTGATGAATACGCTTATCATAACTGGTCTGAGTCGAAAGGAGTTGATAAGTTTTTCTCCGATCATGATGTTAAAATTAATTCATTAAACTTTTTTGCCCCATCTGCATATGTTGTTAAGCCATGAATAAACTTGTAATTTTTGATCTTGATGGTGTATTGATTGATAGTAGAGATATGCATTACGAAGCACTTAATTGTGCTCTCGAAAAAGTAGATCCAAAATATAAAATAAGTAAAGATGAGCATCTAAGTTCCTATGATGGACTTCCAACTTCTAGAAAGTTGGCGATGTTGACTGAAAGTAAAGATCTTCCTGTAGAAAAGCATCAGCAGGTTTGGGAAGATAAGCAAAAAGCAACTCTTGAAATCTTCTCACATCTTGAGCATGATTATGAGTTGATGCACTACTTCCAACAACTCAAAAGTAAAGACTATCAAGTTGCTGTTGCTAGTAATAGTATTCGCAATACTGTTAAACTAGTTCTCCTTAAACTTGGACTTCTAGAGTTCATTGATTACTATGTGAGTAATGAAGATGTAGTCAAGAACAAACCATTTCCAGAAATGTACTGGAAGTGTATGACTGCATGTAATGCCCTTCCTAAGGATACAGTAATCTTCGAAGATAGTCATATTGGTAGACAAGGTGCTTTAGATAGTGGTTCACACCTTGTACCTATTGAAAATAGGTATGACCTTAACCAGAGTAAAATTGATAAAGTATTTAAAATATTCTCATCTCAAAAAGTATCACATATTCCTTGGAAGTCTGAAAAAATGAATGTTCTTATTCCCATGGCTGGTGCAGGCAATAGATTCTCTTCTGCTGGATATACATTCCCCAAACCTTTGATTGAGGTCAATGGGAAACCAATGATTCAGGTTGTTATTGAAAACTTGAATATTGATGCAAACTATACTTTCGTTGTTCGTAAAGAGCACTATGAGAAGTATAGTCTACAGTATCTACTGACGCTGATTGTACCTGGATGTAACATTGTTCAGGTAGATGGTCTTACAGAAGGTTCTGCTTGCACGACACTTTTAGCAAAAGAATATATTGATAACGACCATCCGCTGCTACTAGCAAACTCCGACCAATTCATGGAGTGGAACAGTAATGAATGTTTGTATGCATTTAATGCAGATGGTATTGATGCTGGAATTCTAACCTTTAAGGCAACTCATCCAAAGTGGTCTTATGCAAAAGTTGGTGAAGATGGTTTCGTATCTGAAGTTGCTGAGAAGAAACCTATCAGTAATGATGCTACTGTTGGCGTCTACTTCTGGAAGAAAGGTTCTGATTATGTTAAGTACGCAGAGCAGATGATTGAGAAAGATATTAGAACTAATAATGAGTTTTATATCTGCCCAGCATTTAATGAGGCTATTCTTGATAATAAGAAGGTGAGAGTTAAGGAGATTGAAAGGATGTGGGGTATTGGAACTCCAGAAGACCTTAACTACTTCTTGGAGCATTACAATCCATGAGACTGATAGCACATAGAGGAAATGTGAATGGACCAGATCCTTCAGTAGAAAATAGTCTAGATTATATTGATACTGCTATAAATCTTGGTTACGATGTTGAGATTGATCTTAGATGTGAATCTAATGATTTTTATCTTGGACATGACGAATCTCAGTACCATGTCTTCATGGAATGGTTGGTAGAAAGAAAAAATAATCTTTGGATACATTGCAAAGACTTTGCTTCTCTTGAATTTCTTTCAAAGTGTGATACTGATTTCAACTATTTCTGGCATGATACAGATGATCATACTCTTACCAGTAAGGGGTATATCTGGAGTTATCCTGGACAACCACACAGTTCTAACTCTATTGTAGTTTTACCAGAAAATACAGAAACGTTCAAATTTTCTGCTAGTGAGTATGACTGTTATGGAATATGCAGTGACTATGTTGGGAGAATGGGGTAAATGAGAGTAGCAGTTTGTTATAGTGGGTTTCTGAGGAATATACAAAAAACATTCCCAAACATATCACAGCAAATGCTAAAGGGTCATGACGTTGACTTTTTCATTCATACATGGAACGTTCCAGAATATTCTGAAGAAATCTTTTATTCAAAAAGCACAATATGTCCCAAGTTAATCTTGGTTGAAGAGCAGAAAGCATTTGAAAAAAATCCTTATGGATTTATAAACTGCAACACAACTCCAGAGCAGTATCTAAATGATCTTAAGTCTTCTGGAGAAGATAAAAAATTTTTTGAGAAACCATCTAAGGAAAATAATTTTGACTTTAACAAAGATCTTGAAGTTGTAAAGTTTGGATATTATAGTAGTTTTCCTTATAACTTTTTATCTCAGTTCTACTCCTTTTATAAAGCGATTGACCTGAAGAAGATATATGAACAGAACAACGGATTTGAATATGACTGTGTTATTCGAATACGACCTGATGTTTATCTGAACGAACAAATAGATTTGAACTCATTGAATATGTCCTATATGAATATATTCGATGCACCATATCATAAAGGAACTAATTTAACTGTTAATGATCACTTTGCTTGTTCATCATCAAAACTCCTTGATTTGTATGGAGAATGCTTCTTATTCTTATCCACCTATTACTTTATCTATGGAGTTGACTTCATTCAAGAGATAGTATTGGGTAAGCACTTTGAAGTCAATAATTTTTATATCAATAAATTATCAACCAGTTATCTCATTACGAGAGATAGTATAGATAGAGAAACTTATCCAAAGTTTATACGATGAAAGTTGCGGTTTGCTTTTCTGGGCAACCTCGTTTTGTAAATGAGTGTTCTCCTAGTATCCTGGAAAATGTATTTGGGAATTATTCTGTTGATGTTTTTGGGCATCTGTGGTTTGATGAAAATCTTTTAACAAAACCATATAAGTATGGTGGATCTGGTGGATGGAAAGACCAGAGAATTTCTGAAACCGCGATTGATGATTTTAAAAGAATATACAACCCTGTTAAAATGATAGTTGAAGAGAGTTGTGATTTTTATGATCCATATATGGAAGAAGACTTTGAAATATCTCAAAACAGATATTGGAAAGGATCATTAAATGAACCAAACTATAAGGAAAGGCAAATTAAAAATACTTTGTCTAACTTTTATAGTATGAGTGAAGTTAATAGACTCAAACTAAAGCATGAATATAAAAATAGATTTAAGTATGATTGGGTATTTAAAATAAGAACAGATGTAAATGTCCATACAAAAATAAATTTGTCTACCTATAACCAAAGTTCTCTCAACTGCACATCCTTAATGCAGCAACCACCACATATTAATGACTGGATTTGTTTCGGTGGATCTGATATAATGGATGTGTGTATGGGAGTTTTTCCCGTCTTCCAAAGAGTTTTTGATTTGACTAAGCATCATCGTGATGGCGCATGGGATAATGAAACACTTCATGTTCAACTCTTAGATCAAATGATGGTGAATATTGAGAGACACCCTATTGCTTTATCAGTACCTAGATTTTAAAATTAAACAAGAATGAAAATTATTATTTGGGGATATCCGCTCCATTCTCATACACATTCATATATCCATGCTGCTTTTTATAAAGCATTTACTTATATGGGATATGAAACATATTGGTTCCATGATGGTGAATATCCCGATAACTTTAATTGGGATGACTGTGTATTTTGGACGGAAGGATTTGCTGATAAAAATATTCCGCTAAACAAAACCAGTACCTACTTTGTTCATGTCTGTCCAGATCCATCAAAGTATATCAATGCTGGAGTGAAGAAGTTTATTGACGTTCGCTATAATCATTTGTGGCACAAAGATCACAACTATGATTATACTTTAGATAAAACTAAAGTTGAAAAAGTTGGACCTTGTTGCTATCTTCAACCAAAGAAAAATCATCGAGTTCAAGTTTTAAACAACTATCATCAGTACTGGATTGAAGACTATGATAAGTTTTATGTGACTTGGGCAACTAATATTCTTCCACACGAATTTAACTTTGAGGATATTATCCACCCTAGAGAAAATAAAATCTATTTCAGTGGAAATATTTCTGCTCATGGTAGATGTGAAAACTTCAGTACATTCAAACCTTTTATCTTGGAATGTGAGAAGAATGGAATAGATTTTATTCATAACGACCCATTTTCAAATCCTCTAAGTGAGGATGAGGTTATATCGAGAACCAAGAAGTCAATTATCGGTGTTGATATTCGTGGACCAGAACATCTTCGTAATGGATATGTTCCTTGTAGGGTATTCAAGTCTATTAGTTGGGGTCATCTTGGGACTACAAATTCTCCAGAAGTTTATGCAGAACTTGATGGTAATTGTATTCTTCAAGAAGATACTGCACAACTGTTCTATGATTCTATGGAAAAAAGAACGGATTATGAGTACATTAAAAATGCTATGATGTATGTTCAAGAAAACCATACATACGTTAACAGAATTAAATCTATTATGAGTTTGCTATGAAAGACGTAACTATTGTATCTGCCCTTTTCAATATTGCGCGTGAGGGTATGGATGGTAGAAATTGGGAAGAGTACTTAGAGTGGTTTGATATTATGCTCAAACTCAAGTGCCCTATGGTTCTTTTTGTGACTGAAGATGTTCGAGAGTTTATTGAAGAGCGGCGGCTTTCTGTACCAACTTCTATTAACGTTCAAACTGTAGAAGAGATTCCTTATTATTATCTGAAAGATAAGATTGATACTATTATCGAGTCTGAGGAATATATTAATAAGATTTCTGATCCAGATAGAATTGAATGTAAGCATTCACTTTACTCTATTGTTCAGTATTCTAAGTTCAAGTGGTTAGAGCAGGCAATTGAAGAAAACCCACATGGTAGTAAGCATTTCTTCTGGTTAGATGCTGGTGGTTCTCGCTTCTTTGATGGATATGATCTATCCAATGACTATCCAAGTGCTAGTGCTATTGAGTCTCTGAATGAGATGGGTGATAGTTTCCTTATTCAGATGAATATGGAGTATTATAAAGATCTCGCTGGTGCCGATGAACTTCCAAAAGAATATCTGTTAGATAATCGCTCTTACGTTCTGGGTTCCATGTTTGGTGGTGGTCCAGAATCTATCAAGAAAGTTTCTAAGTATATGGATGAGATCTTTGTTGATGAAATGATAGGTAATGGTTATGTAAATAACGAACAAATTGCCTTTGGATATTTGGTTAAGAAATATCCTGATGACTTTTCTGTGTTTGAGAGGTATAATGGTAAGCATATGGAACTGTTCACTGAACTTGGTAAGCAATGAGAATTGTATTAATAGGACCTGGTATTATGCCTATCCCACCAACAGGGTGGGGTGCTGTTGAGATCCTGATATGGGATACTAAGAACGCATTAGAGCAACTTGGACATGAAGTTCATATTGTGAATACCAAAGACGGTAGGCAGATCATTGATGAGATAAACACCTTTAGACCTGATTTTGTTCATGTTCATTACGATGAGTTCATTCCCATCGTTCCTTATATTCAATATCCAAATGCTATTACTAGTCATTTTGGATATCTTGAACGCCCAGAGATGTTCAATGGATACATCAATATCCTGAATGCCTTTACTCAGATTAAACCAAACGTTTTCTGCCTCTCTGAGGGCATTAAGAACGTTTATAAGGTTATGTCTGGTATTCCTAGTGAAAGGTTGTTTGTGACCCCTAACGGTGTCGATACCTCTAAGTTTAGAGTAGTGCAAGAACCAAAGTATCCTGACCGTAGCATCTACCTAGCAAAGATTGATTATCGTAAGAGGCAGCATTTGTTTCAGTCTATCAGCAGTTTGTGGTTTGCTGGTAACAATGCAGATCCACGATTTGATACAGGTAAAAATTACTTAGGTGAGTGGACAAAGAGTAAATTATTTAATGAACTAACTGAGTATGGAAACCTGGTTCTTCTGTCTGATGGTGAGGCACATCCTCTAGTTTGTATGGAAGCACTTGCTGCTGGACTTGGTGTGGTTGTCTGTGAGTGGGGTAAAGCAAACCTTGATATCAACAAGGAGTTCATTACAGTTATTCCTGAGTCAAAGATAAACGACATTCAATATGTTGAAGATGCTATAATAAAGAATAGAGAATACTCTATTTCTCATAGAAATGATATTATAGAATATTCCAAAGAATTTGACTGGACTTCAGTTATTGGGAAATACTATATTCCTGCTGTAAGAGAAATTATTGGACGATAGTGTTGATGGACAAGAATAAGGCAGCATTCAAACTTAAAGGACTTCCTCCCATTTATTGTATCAACCTTGATGGAAAACCTGATAGGTGGAAGTATATGGAAGACCAGTTCAAATACTGGGAGATAGAAGACTACACTCGTATCTCAGCATATGATGGTAGAGAAGATGACCTGAGTGATATTATCAAGGGTAGGTATCCTGATAACATGACTTCTGGTGAGGTTGGATGTGTAACATCTCATCTTAAGGCAATGAAGCATTTTCTAGAAACATCAGATGCACCATGTGCTTTGGTGATGGAAGATGACTGTGATATTTCTACAGCATCGCATTGGCCATTTAAATGGAGGGACTTTTACTCTAAGGTTCCTTATGACTATGATGTTATTCAACTCGCTATTATCAACCCAGCACAAGTTCATATGAAACTCCATCGGAGGTTCGTAAATGACTTTTCTACTGCCTGCTATATGATTACAAGACATCATGCCCAGAAACTTATCGATTTGCATTGTCGTGAAGACAAGTATAAGTTAGATCAAGGTGTTAAACCCAGAGCAGTAGCTGATGACTTAATCTATAATTCTGGAAATACTTTTGCTATTCCCCTGTTCCTTTACAAGGTAGAACTTGGTTCTGATATTCATGACATTCATGTAGATATTTTTCATAGAAGTAGTCATGATGGTCTTTGGAACTTCTGGAAAACTCAAGCTATTGATATTCCAGATTGGAATGTTATATTTGACTATGATCCTTATTTTGGAACATTACCTCCAGGATTTGAAGGAAAGTAAGCATTTATACTCAATATATCGGGAAACCGTAACACAGGGGGATTGCGTCCCCTTTATTTTTGCTATATAATGTTGTAACAGTTCTTCACAAAACTACAATGACTGTAACAACTAATGAGTATGGGCAGCAGAACATGTTTGCCAAAGAACCTGTAATGTATTATGAAAACTACGGGCAGATTACCCCTAACATGGTCAAGGAGCGCACCAATGGTCGCTGGGCAATGATGGGTATCGTAGCAGGCTTGATTTCTTACGCAACTACTGGTAAACTGTTCTTTGGTATTTTCTAAGTATTTCTACCTATGACTTACAATGTTACTCTCCGCTCTCCCGACGGCTCCGAAACCACCATTCAGTGTGCGAGCGATCAGTATATTCTTGAAGCGGCAGAAGAGGCAGGTATTGACCTTCCTGCATCGTGCCGTGCTGGCGCTTGTTCCGCCTGTGCTGGTAAACTCGTAGAAGGAACCGTAGATAATGAAGAGCAGTCATTCCTGGATGACGATCAAGTAGCAGACGGTTGGATTCTCACCTGTACCGCTTATCCTACTAGCGACTGTGTGATTCTTACCGAGCAAGAAGAAAACCTTTAATTTTTAGGAGTAAAACAATGAACGAAAGAGCAGAACGCATTAACGGTTGGTTCGCAATGATCGGAATCGTTGCCGCAATGGGGTCCTATGCCCTGACTGGTCAAGTGATTCCGGGTGTGTGGTGAGATGGAGGTAAAGATGCGTAAAGAAGATTTTCAAGTCCCACAAGTCCAATTTGTTTTCCGTGAGAACGGTGAGTTTGTAACCCGCACTACTTCAGAACTGTTTGATAACAAGCGAGTCGTTATTTTCAGTCTGCCTGGTGCATTCACTCCTACTTGTAGTGCTTATCAACTCCCAGGATTCGAGGAAAACTACGATGAATTTGCTGCTCTTGGCATCGACGCTATTTACTGCTTGGCTGTTAATGACGGCTTTGTTATGAATGCCTGGGCACAAGATCAAAATATTGAAAAAGTAAAACTTATCCCCGATGGAAATGCCTATTTCACCAGAAGCATGGGTTATCTGGTCAACAAGTCTAACCTTGGTTTCGGTCAGCGTTCTTGGCGTTATGCTGCGGTTGTGGATAACGGAATCATCGAAAAACTATTCCTTGAAGACGGTTTCCGTGACAACGCAGACACCGATCCATACGAAGTATCGACACCAGAAAACGTTCTTGAGTATGTAAAGACAACTGTGAGGGAAACCGCACCAGTTTGATAGAATAAGTAATAATACTTAACTCTGTTGCTAAATAAGCAGCAGAGTTTTTTTGTATATGCCTAGAGGACAACTTACAAAGGAGACCATAAAATGTGAGGTCCTCAAAATCAAAAGAGACTTGGATAATGAGTGGATGAATAAACCTTGCCATGATCCCAAGTATCTTGCTCACGAGTATCTCAATAAGGTCCTGGACAAGATAGAGGAATATAGGGCTTGACGCCACTCCAAAACCGTAGTATGATAAATACATCAACAACGTTACGGAATGTAACTTTCCGAAACAAGTTGTAACACTCCTGCCGCTTGACCGAGACTAGGCAGGGTTACCAATCCGTCTCTCATATCCCCGCTAAGGGTGCGGGGAGCATAGTATCTCCACCATTTCCCTGATGGTCTTACTATCTTTTTAAAAAAATGGCTGCTTCTATTGCACAACAACGACAATCGAATACTTGGGAACAATTCTGCAACTGGGTCACCTCAACCGATAATCGTCTTTATGTCGGTTGGTTCGGAGTCCTGATGATTCCTTGCCTGCTTGCTGCTACGACTTGTTTCATCATCGCCTTCATCGGTGCTCCCCCTGTGGACATTGATGGAATCCGTGAACCCGTTGCTGGTTCACTCATGTACGGAAACAACATCATCTCTGGTGCTGTTATTCCTTCGTCCAATGCTATTGGACTGCACTTTTACCCCATCTGGGAAGCTTCTTCCCTAGATGAGTGGCTATATAATGGAGGACCTTTCCAACTGGTCGTCTTCCACTTTCTGATCGGCATCTATGCTTACATGGGACGCGAATGGGAACTTTCTTACCGACTCGGTATGCGTCCTTGGATTTGTGTTGCCTACTCTGCACCCGTTGCTGCTGCTAGCGCAGTGTTCCTGGTCTATCCCTTCGGTCAAGGATCCTTCTCTGATGCGATGCCTCTGGGGATTTCAGGCACTTTCAACTACATGCTTGTTTTCCAGGCAGAACACAACATTCTTATGCATCCTTTCCACATGCTGGGAGTTGCTGGGGTCTTCGGTGGTTCTCTTTTCTCTGCTATGCATGGATCTCTTGTCACCTCTTCTCTTGTCCGCGAGACGACAGAGAATGAGTCACAGAACTATGGATACAAGTTCGGACAAGAAGAAGAGACCTACAACATTGTAGCCGCTCACGGTTATTTCGGTCGCCTTATTTTTCAATATGCTTCCTTTAATAACTCCCGTTCGCTGCACTTCTTCCTTGCTGCCTGGCCTGTTGTAGGCATCTGGTTCACCGCTCTTGGTGTTTCCACGATGGCTTTCAACCTCAACGGCTTTAATTTCAACCAGTCTATTGTTGATAGTCAAGGAAAAGTTATTAACACTTGGGCTGATGTTCTCAACCGTGCTGGACTGGGCATGGAGGTAATGCACGAAAGGAACGCTAGACTTGTTGGTGTTCTTGCCTAGTAATAGGCATTAGTAAAATCGGGTTAAACGGGGAAACTCTCTATGAGACAATCCCGTACCAAGTCAGAAAGGGTTTAAGTTTTCTGAAAGGTCTAACGACTAGGTAGTGAGTCCCAACAATAATCTACCCACGAATGCCCGACTCCTTAATAAACATAAGGATGAAGAGATAGTCTGAACTTACTGGCGACAGTAAGAAGTAAAGAATAAAGAGTCTTTACGATAACACATTTGCACAATTTCCCACTTGATCTTGCTGCTGCCGAGTCAACTCCTGTTGCACTCACCGCACCTGCAATTGGTTGATATAAAACCAAATATATGATATAATTAAGGGACCCCAAAAGGGTCCTTTTTTTATAAATAGTTTTGGAAAGTTATGAGCAACCTTTATGGACCTCCACGAATTAGTAATATCTGAATGTGAAAGACGGGGTTTAGAACTTATCTACCTTCCTGAAAGACTTGTGCGTCGCTCAACCGATGTAGTGGTTAAATGCCCTTGCACAGGACAGAGAAATATGAGTATAAGAAACTTTATTTTCACCTATGAAAAAGGTGGAGAAGCATTTTGTTGCAAAAGAAAATCAAAACTTGGTAAAAATAATCCAGCATTTGGGAAACCAACTTGGAATGCTGGAACGGTTGGTATATCAAAAAGTTATGGATTTTTCGGTTTTAAGGAGGAATGGTCTGATAGAGAAGATTACTTATATTTTATTGAAACCATATACGGAACTTATAAAATAGGTAGGTCTTTTCACGGAATAAAATATCGCTTTACTGAAACTGTAAAAGAACTTGGCGAATGGAAAGCGTCCCACAAAAAAGTATTTGAGTGTGAAAGATATATCTTGGATACTTATAAGCAGTATCAAAAAAAGATTGATGGTATAATAGGAGGGTCAGAGCATTTTGTAAAAGAACTTCCAATACAAGAAATCATAGAATATGCTAATAGTTGTTTGTAATAAAACTAATGTCTCATAATACCGAAAACGAACCTATGCCTAACTGGGTCATCTGGGCAGGTGTAGGTATGATGATATTCACAGTTATTATTTTCGTTGCGTTCACTCTTAGCGTCATTTATTGGGGATGAGCACAAACACCCATTGACTTCTTTGTTAAGGAATGTTAAGATAAATATGAGAAACGATACAGGAGGTTATGACTTCTTCAACTCTTTCACCGCCCATTTCACAGAGAGGTTGGTTCGATGTCCTTGATGACTGGCTTAAACGCGATCGCTTCATATTTGTGGGTTGGTCTGGACTACTACTTTTTCCCACTGCTTATCTTGCCCTTGGTGGCTGGCTTACTGGCACGACGTTTGTTACAAGCTGGTACACCCACGGGTTGGCGTCTAGTTACCTTGAGGGCGCTAATTTCCTTACAGCTGCTGTGTCGTCGCCTGCAGATTCTATGGGTCATTCTCTTCTTTTACTTTGGGGTCCAGAGTCTCAGGGAGATATCGTCCGTTGGTTCCAACTTGGGGGACTCTGGACTTTTGTGGCGCTCCACGGAGCCTTTGCCCTTATAGGTTTCATGCTTCGCCAGTTTGAGATTGCTCGCCTGGTTGGTATCAGACCTTATAACGCAATCGCATTCTCAGGTCCTATTGCTGTGTTCGTCAGCGTATTCCTGATGTATCCTCTGGGTCAATCCAGTTGGTTCTTCGCACCTTCCTTTGGTGTTGCTGCTATCTTCAGGTTCCTTCTGTTCCTTCAGGGTTTCCACAATTGGACGCTAAACCCCTTCCATATGATGGGAGTTGCTGGTATACTAGGAGGAGCACTACTCTGTGCTATTCACGGTGCAACAGTTGAGAACACACTTTATGAAGACAGTGATCAATCAAATACTTTCAAAGCGTTTGAGCCTACCCAAGAAGAAGAAACTTATTCAATGGTTACTGCCAACAGATTTTGGTCCCAGATCTTTGGTATTGCTTTTTCTAATAAACGTTGGCTGCATTTCTTTATGCTTTTTGTACCCGTTATGGGCCTTTGGACTTCTTCTATCGGCATCATTGGTCTTGCTCTTAACCTAAGAGCTTATGATTTTGTATCTCAGGAAGTTAGAGCGGCAGAAGATCCAGAGTTTGAAACTTTCTACACGAAGAATATATTATTAAACGAGGGCTTGCGTGCTTGGATGGCTCCTGTGGATCAGATTCATGAAAATTTTGTATTTCCAGATGAGGTTCTCCCAAGAGGGAATGCTCTCTAAATATGTCGTATAATACAAGACCCCCCCTCAAAGGGGTCTTTTTTTAACTCTATGAAGAAACAAAAAACACTCTGGCGTTTGTGGGCAAAAGCACTTGGCGAGAAGTCAGGTAAAAACGATAGAGAGTCTGATACTATTGCTATTATACGCACCCTTATTTTTATCACATACCTGATTACAAATATCGCAATCGTAGCAAACGCAATAAGACACTGGAATGATAACAACGGAAACACCATACAAACTCGCAGAGATAATACGGGATACTTGGCCAAATCTTTACAGACCGCCAAAAAAGAAGTATAATGAAGAGAGACTAGAAAAACCAGATGATCGGAAACCTTGAACCTGAGGAAAATGTAATGAGAAGTGCTGATTGGGTAGAACATCTTAATAGTGCTCTTCAAAAATTGAAATGGACTGCTGATGATGATATTGCTGTTGAAATCGGTGGAGTTGCTTTCAGTGGTATTAAGCAAACCGAAAGTGCAAATCCAAAGTGGTCAAAACCATACGGAACAATTTCCTATCAGAATGATGCCTTCATTGTAATTAAAAATAAAAGTAGAAGTCCAGTAGTTCCTTCGCAACCTAATAATGAAAAAGTATAATGACGAGCACTTTACAGTAAGAGAAAGAAGAACTCATAAAAAAATTTGTGACTGTGGTAGTTTTGAAGATGCAAGAATGATGATGAGTCTGGACGGACCAAATCGTGAGATTGTAAAAAACAAGGTGCTGATGGACCAGGTAATAGATATTGAAACTCCAAAGGCACTTCCAACCAATGAGATTGTCGTCAATATGGATGGTGGTGTTGGTGGTTCTTGGAAGGAAATATATGAAGAATTTGATGATGCGTTTGGTGTTGAAAATCAAAAACAATTAAACCAGAGCGATGCCAAAGTTTTCGTACCCTAATGACCCAAAGGATTCCAAGTGTCCTTATTGTGGTGAGTCTGGTAAACTTTGCTCTCATGTAGATAGTATGGCACGGGCATGGGCACGAGGAGCATGTAAGAGAATAAATATAGATAAGTCGCAGTAATTTATGGGACCTCTACACTCTCCAAAAGAATACTTGTTTAATCTATACACAACAAGTTCTGGAGAGGCAAAACGAATGTGGAAGAAACATATAAAAGAGCAATGGAATCATCAATGTGCTTATTGTGGATCAGGAGAAAATCTCACAATAGACCACATTGTTCCACAGTCCAAAGGTGGAATGGACTTCACAAAGAATGTAGTTTGCTGCTGTCACTCCTGTAATCAAGATAAGGGGTACGAGCATTGGAAACTGTGGTATGTTCAGCAAGAATTTTATAGTGAAGAAAGGATCAATAAAATAGAAGAGTGGATGAAACCAGATCCACCAGTAAACCTATTTAAATATCGTCCGAGAAGAAATAATTTTTCTTAATAAATATAAGGAGCAGTATATACTGCTATTAAGGTAAATACCGAATCTAGTAATGGCAGATCCTAAGATTATAATTAGGCGTAGTGCTACGCCTGGTAAAGTTCCTACTGAAAGTCAGCTATCTCTTGGTGAGTTAGCTATTAACACATATGACGGTAAACTTTATCTTGAGCAGGATCAGACATCAACAGGATTAGGTGTCACCGTAATAGCAGTTAATCCTTGGAGTGTTGGGATTGGCAGCACTGCATATAATACTTATTTTACCTCAGGTAATGTCGGTCTTGGATTAACAAATCCAACACAAAGATTGGACATTGATGGGGGAATAAGAATTCGTGGTGCATTATATGATAGTAATAATGTTGTAGGTGCTGCCGGATCAATCCTTACTTCAACTGGAATTGGAGTTAGTTGGACTACACCTTCTGCTGGTTCTGGTGGAAGTAGTGAATCCTATTGGTCATCTACCGTATTAGGAATACATACTCTTTCTAATGTTGGTATAGGAACTGAAATTCCAACATCAAAACTGACTGTTTCTGGTGATGTAAATGTAAGTGGAGTAGTAACAGCTAGTGCATTTGTCGGTGATGGATCTGGACTAACTGGGATTGTTGCTGTTGGGTCTGGTATTGCAATTCAAGATGAAGGAATACAAGTTGGATCTGCAAGTACGACTCTTAATTTTGTTGGAACTGGTGTTTCTGCGTTTATTGTAGGTAATATAACAGAAGTTGTTATAGATTTGCAAGGAAATCTTGATGGTGGATCGCCATCATCAAATTATGGTGGAATAGAAAATGTTAATGGAGGAGGCATTTAAAAAAAATGGCAACTAGAATTCAAATTAGAAGAGGAAGTTCTGCAGACTGGACAAATGCCAATCCAGTGCTTGCTGAAGGTGAGTTGGGTTTAGAATTAGATACTGGAAGAATTAAAGTTGGTTTAGGAACCACATCATGGAATTATCTTGATTATCGGTACGGTACTGCATCTGCTGGATCTAATACTGAAGTTATTTTCAATGATAATTTAACTCTTGGAGCATCTTCTAACTTCACATTCGATAAAAACACTTCGGATCTTAAAATTGGTGGAGTCAGTGGAATAGGAATTAATACTAGCACTATTAAAATCAATGGAACAGATGTTCTTTCATCAAATACACTTGGTTCTGGTATAGTTAATTCTTCACTTACATCTGTTGGTACTCTCAACCAGTTAAGTGTTTCTGGTATTGTAACCATAAGCACTTTAGATGTAACAACTGGTACTATTGATTACTTATCTGGTACTAATGTTTCCTATAGTGGTATTGGTACTATTGAAGGGACTTTAAATGTTGGAGCAGCTGGGACAGTTATTACCACATCTATTGGTGGTGAAGTTGGAATAAATTCCACTGTACCTACATATAAATTAGATGTTGGTGGAGATATAAATAGTTCGACAGATCTTAAAATTGATGGAATTAGTGTTCTTACCACAGCAAGTAATGATGCACTTGCACTTGCAATCGCACTAGGATAATAAAAATGGCAAATTTATTTAAAAGTTATACTAAAGCAAATGTAGGAACTGCTGCAAGTGATATTTACACTGTTCCCGGCGCGACTACATCCGTAATTGTGGGACTGTGTTTGGTAAACACAGTAGAATATCCTATAAATGCTAATGTTCTTGTAGACAAGGCAGGTGCTTCTGATACAGTTTATCTTGCTAAAAGTTTAGAACTTTCAGATGGATCTCTTTATGAGTTTAATGGTGGCAATAAAATCATTTTAGAGACCGGTGATAAATTGCAGGTATTTTCCAATATATCTTCCAGTATTGATGTAATGTTGAGTATTCTAGAACAAACTTAGGGGTAAGATAGATGGCATATTTCGGTAAGAAACCAGAAAGACTTCGTGGTAAGGTTTACGATTATAATAATCAGGTTGGAGTAGCTGGATCCGTTTTAGTTTCTACAGGATCTTCTGTAGAATGGACATCTAGTAGTAGTGTTGTATCGCTAGGAATAGGAACAAATAGAAATGCTGAATTTCAGCAAGTTAATGTTTCAGGAGTAACCACTTCAGCAGGTGGTTTTGTAGGTAATTTAACTGGAACTGCAACAACAGCAACAAATCTTTCTGATGCTGCAAATATTACTACTGGAACTATTAATGCCTCTAGATTATCTGGATCTTATGATATTGATATAAGTGGCAATGCTGCAACTGCAGATTATGCTGATGTATCGGGTATTTCTACATATTCCACATCAGCAGGTATAGCAACTTATGCAACTACTGCGGGTATTGCAACAGCACTTCAGAACTCAAGAACATTTGAAATTACAGGAGACGTTGTTGCATCAGCGATCAGTTTTGATGGAACTGGAAATGTTTCATTAGCGGCAACTATTCAACCAAATTCAGTTGGATTGGGAACCGATACGACTGGAGATTATGTAAGAGATATTACAGGAACTGCAAATCAAATTACCATAACTGGTGGCACTGGTGAAGGTTCGACACCAACATTAAGTATTCCAAATCAATTCACAGTACCACAGGATATAGAAGTTACAAGAGATCTTCAAGTCAATCGTAATTTAAATGTTAACGGAAACATTACTATTGGTGGAACAACAGCGACATTACTTACAAGTGAATTAAAAATTTATGATCCAGATATTGTTCTTGGTTTTAGAACTGATGCATTTGGTAATGATGCTTCTAATGATAATACTGCAAATCATGGTGGTATTGCTGTTGCATCAACTGAAGGTTCTCCACTAGTTAATCTTTTTATTGCTGGTATTGAAACTACGCCTACCACATATAAAAAGATTATGTGGTTCAAGGCGGGTGAATTTTCTGGACTTGGAACTGATGCTTGGTTATCAAACTATGCCGTTGGTATTGGTTCTACGCAAGTTCCTAATGGTGTTAGACTTGCTGCTGGAGCAGTCCAATTTACTGAAAGAGATTTAATTTCTGTTAGAAATATTAATTCATCCGGTATTATTACTTCGGATAGTGGGATTAGTGTATCTAATGGCGGGATTAATATAACAGGTGTCTCTACATTTGTTGATAGTGTTAAATTTAATTCAACTTTAAAAGATTATTTTGGTAATGTTGGTGCAGCTTCTTCTGTTTTAATTTCAACGGGGTCTGGAATTAAATGGGAATCAATTGAAACTGCGGCTTTACAAGGTGCTGAAGGTGCTCAAGGAACTACAGGTGCTGAAGGTGCTCAAGGTGCTGTAGGGGATCAAGGTGCTCAAGGTGCTCAAGGATCTACAGGTGCTCAAGGTGCTCAAGGATCTACAGGTGCTGAAGGTGCTCAAGGAACCGCTGGTGCTCAAGGAACCGCTGGTGCTCAAGGAACCGCTGGTGCTCAAGGAACCGCTGGTGCTCAAGGATCTACAGGTGCTGAAGGTGCTCAAGGTGCTGTAGGGGATCAAGGTGCTCAAGGTGCTCAAGGAACCGCTGGTGCTCAAGGAACTACAGGTGCTGAAGGTGCTCAAGGTGCTCAAGGATCTACAGGTGCTCAAGGTGCTCAAGGATCTACAGGTGCTCAAGGTGCTCAAGGATCTACAGGTGCTCAAGGTGCTCAAGGATCTACAGGTGCTGAAGGTGCTCAAGGTGCTGTAGGGGATCAAGGTGCTCAAGGATCTACAGGTGCTCAAGGTGCTCAAGGAACCGCTGGTGCTCAAGGTGCTGAAGGTGCTCAAGGTGCTCAAGGAACCGCTGGTGCTCAAGGTGCTGAAGGTGCTCAAGGTTCCACAGGTGCTACTGGTGCTCAAGGAGTTCAGGGTGCTGATGGAAACTTTGGTGGTGCTACCTTCGACTATACATTTTCTACAAATACTACCGATAGCGACCCAGGAACAGGAACTCTGAAGTTTAGTGAGTCTCCTTTCTCTGGAGCACTAAACCTTTATATTGATTATACTGACGACAATGGAACTGATATTCAGTCGTTCTTGAGAACTATTGATGACTCTACCTCTACTATTAAGGGTCACTTTAGAATTTCAAACCGACTTGATGCCTCAGACTTTGCTCTGTTTACTATTTCTTCAGTAACAGAGAACACTGGATATTTTGATGTAAGTTCTTCATACGTTTCAGGAAGTGCTACATCATTCTCCAATGGTGAAGACGTTATTATTACTTTTGCTAGAACTGGTGATAAGGGTGATACTGGAGCACAAGGAACCGCTGGTGCTCAAGGTTCCACAGGTGCTACTGGTGCTCAAGGTCCTCAAGGAACCGCTGGTGCTGAAGGTGCTCAAGGTGCTCAAGGAACCGCTGGTGCTGAAGGTGCTCAAGGTGCTCAAGGAACCGCTGGTGCTGAAGGTGCTCAAGGAACCGCTGGTGCTCAAGGTGCTGTAGGGGATCAAGGTGCTCAAGGAACCGCTGGTGCTCAAGGAACCGCTGGTGCTCAAGGAACCGCTGGTGCTCAAGGTCCTCAAGGAACCGCTGGTGCTGAAGGTGCTCAAGGTGCTCAAGGCGCCACTGGATCTGGTGCTCAAGGTGCTGATGGAGCACAAGGTTCAATAGGTGCCACCGGTGCTCAAGGTTCTACTGGTGTCACTGGTGCTCAAGGTTCTACTGGTGCTCAAGGTTCCACAGGTGTCACTGGAGCACAAGGTAATGCTGGTGCCCAAGGTTCCACAGGTGCTACCGGTGCACAAGGTTCTATAGGTGCTCAAGGTTCCACAGGTTCCACAGGTGCTCAAGGTGCTGATGGAGCACAAGGTTCCACAGGTGCCACTGGAGCACAAGGTTCCACAGGTGTCACTGGAGCACAAGGTAATGCTGGTGCCCAAGGTTCTACTGGTTCTATAGGTGCTCAAGGTTCCACAGGTTCCACAGGTGCTCAAGGTGCTGATGGAGCACAAGGATCTACAGGCTCTACAGGTGCTCAAGGTACAGCAGGAGCACAAGGATCTCAAGGAACTGCTGGTGCACAAGGTACGGCAGGAGCACAAGGATCTACAGGTTCTACAGGTGCTCAAGGTGCTGATGGAAACTTTGGTGGTGCTGCTTTTGATTACACATTTGATAGTTCAACAGTAGATAGCGATCCAACACAAGGTAAATTAAGATTAAATCAAGTTGGAATAACAACAGCAAGTTATCTTTATATTCATAATGATGATGATAATAATGTAGATATTACAAGTTATTTACAAACAATTGATGATTCAACTTCTAATATTAAGGGACATTTCACAATTGCACAAAAAGGAAATACTGCATATTTTGGATTATTTTCAATTGTAGGTCTTCATACTGAATATACAAATTACTTTGCAGTTCCTATTTCTTATGTTTCTGGTATTACGACATCATTTACCAATAACCTTGATGTAATTATCACATTTGCTAGAACTGGTGATAAAGGAGATACAGGTGCACAAGGTTCTACCGGTTCCACTGGAGCACAAGGATCTACAGGTTCCACTGGAGCACAAGGATCTACAGGTTCCACTGGAGCACAAGGAACTGCTGGTGCTCAAGGTGCTGATGGATCTCAAGGTTCTACTGGTGTCACCGGTGCTCAAGGTTCCACAGGTGCCACTGGTGCTCAAGGTTCCACAGGTGCCACAGGTGCTCAAGGTGCTGATGGAGCACAAGGTTCAATAGGTGCCACCGGTGCTCAAGGTTCTACTGGTGTCACTGGTGCTCAAGGTTCTACTGGTGCTCAAGGTGCTGAAGGTGCTGAAGGTGCTCAGGGTGCTGAAGGTGCTCAAGGAACCGCTGGTGCTCAAGGTTCCACAGGTGCTCAAGGTGCTGAAGGTGCTCAGGGTGCTGAAGGTGCTCAAGGAACCGCTGGTGCTCAAGGAACTGCTGGTGCTCAAGGATCTACAGGTGCTGAAGGTGCTCAAGGATCTACAGGTGCTGAAGGTGCTCAAGGAACCGCTGGTGCTCAAGGAACTGCTGGTGCTCAAGGTTCCACAGGTGCTACTGGTGCTGAAGGTGCTCAAGGAACCGCTGGTGCTCAAGGAACTGCTGGTGCTCAAGGTTCCACAGGTGCTACTGGTGCTGAAGGTGCTCAAGGTTCCACAGGTGCTACTGGTGCTGAAGGTGCTCAAGGAACCGCTGGTGCTCAAGGAACTGCTGGTGCTCAAGGTGCACAGGGTGCTGTTGGAGCACAAGGAGCTGATGGTAACTTCGGTGGCGCTACATTTGACTATACTTTCTCTACAAACATTACTGCTAGTGACCCAGGAACTGGAATACTAAAGCTCAATAACGCTACAGTTTCATCTGCTACGGTTCTATACATTGATGATGTTGACGATAACTCTACAGATATTCAGTCATTCTTAAGAACTATTGATGACTCTACTTCTACTATTAAGGGTCACTTTAGAATTTCTAATAGACTGAATGCTGACGACTTTGCTCTGTTCACTATCTCTAGTGTGACTGAGAACACTGGATACTTCACAGTCAGTTGTGGATATGTATCTGGTAGTGCTTCTTCATTCAGTGATAGTGAAGACGTTATCATCACCTTTGCTAGGACTGGTGATAAAGGTGATGTAGGTGCTCAAGGATCTACAGGTGCTCAAGGTGCTCAAGGAACCGCTGGTGCTGAAGGTGCTCAAGGTGCTCAAGGTGCCACTGGATCTGGTGCTCAAGGTGCTCAGGGATCTACAGGTGCTCAAGGATCTATAGGTGCTCAAGGTGCCACTGGATCTGGTGCTCAAGGTGCTCAAGGAACCGCTGGTGCTGAAGGTGCTCAAGGTGCTCAAGGATCTACAGGTGCTCAAGGTGCCACTGGATCTGGTGCTCAAGGTGCTCAGGGATCTACAGGTGCTCAAGGATCTATAGGTGCTCAAGGATCTACAGGTACTCAAGGTGCTCAAGGATCTACAGGTGCTCAAGGTGCCACTGGATCTGGTGCTCAAGGTGCTCAAGGAACCGCTGGTGCTGAAGGTGCTCAAGGTGCTCAAGGACCTGCAGGAGAGGGTGGCAGTGGATCTGGTGCTCAAGGTGCTCAAGGTGCTACTGGTGCTCAAGGTTTAGTAGGAGCACAAGGATCTACAGGTGCTCAAGGTGCTCAAGGATCTACAGGTGCTCAAGGATCTACAGGTGCTCAAGGTGCCACTGGATCTGGTGCTCAAGGATCTACAGGTGCTACTGGTGCTCAAGGATCTACAGGTGCTCAAGGTGCCACTGGATCTGGTGCTCAAGGATCTACAGGTGCTACTGGTGCTCAAGGATCTACAGGTGCTCAAGGTGCCACTGGATCTGGTGCTCAAGGATCTACAGGTGCTACTGGTGCTCAAGGATCTACAGGTGCTACTGGTGCTCAAGGTGCTCAAGGACCTGCAGGAGAGGGTGGCAGTGGATCTGGTGCTCAAGGTGCTCAAGGTGCTCAAGGTGCTCAAGGATCTACAGGTGCTCAAGGATCTACAGGTACTCAAGGTGCTCAAGGATCTACAGGTGCTCAAGGATCTACAGGTGCTCAAGGTGCCACTGGATCTGGTGCTCAAGGTGCTCAAGGAACCGCTGGTGCTACTGGTGCTCAAGGTGCTCAAGGACCTGCAGGAGGGGGTGTCGGTGGCGGTGGAGAATTCATTTTAAGTGGTTCTTGTGGGACCATTTACAGTTCAGAAGCAGGAACTGGTGGCACTGGACTCAATAATTTCTTTGCTGGTTATTGTGCTGGTCAATCCAACACCAGTGGATCCTTTAACTTCTTTGCTGGACAATGTGCTGGTGCCTGTAACACCACTGGATCCAATAACAACTTTATTGGACAAGGTGCTGGTGCCTGTAACACCACTGGATCCTTTAACTTCTTTGCTGGACAATGTGCTGGTGCCTGTAACACCACTGGATCCAATAACAACTTTATTGGACAAGGTGCTGGTGCCTGTAACACCACTGGATCCTTCAACAACTTCATTGGACAATGTGCTGGTCGATGCAACAGCACTGGAACTAACAACAACTTCTTTGGACGATTTGCTGGATTCCGCAACACCATTGGAAACTACAACAACTTCATTGGAAATTATGCTGGTCGATACAACAGCACTGGAACTAACAACAACTTCATTGGATTTAGTGCTGGTTATAGCAACACCACTGGAACCTGCAACAACTTCATTGGACGATGTGCTGGTTTCAGCAACACCACTGGATCCAATAACAACTTCATTGGAGCTTATACTGGTCAATCCAACATCGGTGGAGCCAACAACAACTTCTTTGGATCTAATGCTGGTCGATGCAACACCAGTGGAACTCATAACTTCTTTGCTGGACAATGTGCTGGTTTCAGCAACACCAGTGGATCCTACAACAACTTCTTTGGACGATTTGCTGGTCGATGCAACACCAGTGGAGCCAACAACAACTTCTTTGGATCTAATGCTGGTCAATCCAACACCATTGGAACCTGCAACAACTTCATTGGACGACTTGCTGGATCCAACAACACCACTGGATCCAATAACACCTTCATTGGAGCTTATGCTGGTTTCGGCAACACCACTGGATCCAATAACAACTTTATTGGATTTAGTGCTGGTTACTGCAACACCGGTGGATCCTTTAACTTCTTTGCTGGACGATGTGCTGGTTTCAGCAACACCACTGGATCCAATAACAACTTTATTGGATTTAGTGCCGGTCAATGCAACACCACTGGAGCCTTTAACAACTTCATTGGACAATGTGCTGGATTCCGCAACACCAGTGGAACCTTTAACATCTTCATTGGAGCTTATACTGGTATCTGCAACACCAGTGGATGCAACAACACCTTTATTGGACGTAATGCTGGTTACTGCAACACCACTGGAACTAATAATCTTTTCTTCGGACAAAATGCTGGAACGGGTTCTACAGGACTTTGTAATGTTACAACAGAATCCAATTACATCATTATGGGTAACAACAGTCATGCATGTGCTCTTATCCAGGTTGCTTGGACAGCAGTTTCTGATTGCCGTGACAAGTGCATTTTTGGACCTGTTCCTCATGGTAGAGGTTTCCTTCATAATATTACTCCAATTGAATATGCCTTTAAGGACCGTGATACTGATGAATTAAAGGACATAGAAGGAAAGCGTAGGTATGGATTCAGTGCCCAGAATGTCCTTGAAGCAGAAGGAGAAAATCCTGTTATTGTAGACTCAAATGATCCAGAGCATCTCAAACTGACATCAGATCATATGATTCCAGTTCTTGTAAATGCAGTGAAGGAATTATCAGAGGAAGTTGATGTATTAAAATCAAGATTGGATATATTGGAAAATTCGTGATATAATAGTCTCATACATACTGTATGATACGTGAGAATATATGAAAAAAGTTTTAATTGCTACACCATGCCTTGATCAAAAAGTTGATGCTTATTTTGTTCACAGTTTATGTGAATCTATTAAATTAGGAATCAAAAATGACTTAGATATTAGATGTGTTTTTTTAGCTAATGAAAGTATTCTTCCAATGGCTAGAAATGAGTTATTTAAATTATCTTATACTGATAATTATGATGTAATGGTGTTTATTGATGATGATGAATATTGGGATGAAAAAGCATTAATTGAAATTATTCAATCTGAAAAGGATGTTATAACAATACCTGTTGTGAATAAGGAAGATAAAAAAATTAAATATAATGTATGGTTAAATAATGACATTCAAAAAGATACCGATGGATATATTAAAATTGAAAAATGTGGGACAGGATTTCTTAAATTGACTCGTAAGGTTATTATTGATTTGTGGAATACAAACACAGAATTACTATTTCGTAACAGTCCTTTAAAAAATATTTGTGAATATACCTTTGAAAATGGAAGTTTTATCGGAGAGGATGTCGCATTAACTAGAAAAATAAAGGAATTGGGATATGATATTTGGTTAAATCCAAAACACACAGTATCACATATTGGAAATAAAATATATAAAGGAAATTTTGAAAAGAGTTATAATTTATGATCGATCTCATTATTCCAACAATGTGGTTTGCAAATAAATTTGAAGAATCTTTGCAAACTTATGTAAGTCATAACTCAATTAACAAAATTATTATCGTTGACAATAATAAATTAAAAAGACCATCTTATGAGATTTTAAATCACTCAAAAATTGAAATTATTTCATATGGTAAAAATATTTTTGTAAATCCTGCTTGGAATGAGGGATATTTTCGATCAAAATCTAAAATTATTGGAATATTAAATGATGATATTAAAGTGTCATCAGAAATATTTGATATGATTATTGATTTTAATCTTTCAAATGGAGATTTGATTGGTGTAAATTTACAGGGAAGGCAAAATAATTATAAAATTGATGATTATATTGATACAAAAGAAGAGATTGTAAAATTAAATTATGATCCCACAAAACCTATTGGAGGTCAGTCGTGGGCATTCGGAATCTGTATGTTTATGTTAAGAGAATCATATAAAGTTATACCATCTCTATATCAAGTTTGGTATGGTGATGATTTTTTTGTACAATATGCAAAAAACATTTACGCGATTAATTCAAATAAAATTAAAGGAACTATTTCGGAAACACTTACAAAGTTTGAAGACCCCGACAGTGATATTTCAAAAAGAATTGAATTAGATTCAAAAAACTTGATATCATATGATCATTTTATCAATGGAAAAAATTGGGAAATCCCACACAATATGATAAAACTTTATGAACATCAACGTAAAGATAAAAATATAAAATCAGGTGTATTTGATTTAGAGTATCAAAGAGCAAGGAAAATACCAAGTGATATCAACGAAAATGTTCATGAACTTTATGAATTAGCAAAAGAATGTAAGACCGTAGTGGAAATGGGAGTTAGAACAGGAGTTAGTACTAGAGCATTTTTAAACACTAATGCTAAACTTTTTTCCTTTGATATCATATTAGATTCAAATGTTCAAAAACTTTTTGATCTTGCTAAACGACAAGGAAAATCTGCGGAATATATTCAAGCAGATGTTCTCGATATAGAAATTGAAGAGACTGATTTATTGTTTATTGATACTTTTCACATATATGATCAACTTAAACGGGAATTAAATCTTCACGGAAACAAGGCACAAAAATATATTGTATTTCATGACACATATACATTTGGTCTTAAAGGAGAAGATGGAAAAGATGATAAAGGATTGTTATCTGCGGTTATTGAGTTTGTAATGAAGAATCCACACTGGAAATTTTATAAGTATAAAACAAACAATAATGGATTGACAGTTTTAAAAAGAGATGATATAATATAATGCACCATAAATTGATAATAATATTTTATAAGTAGACCCATTCAAGTTAATCATTCATTTATGAAATCAAAATATAGTATTTTTCATGTGCAGGGTGGTATTGGAAAACATATTGCGGCCACCGCAGTAGCAAAAGCAATTAAAGCAAATCACCCAGATCGTAAATTAGTTATAGTCTGTGCATATGCAGATATTTTTATAAATCTTCCTTATGTTCATAGAGTTTATACCATAGGAACAACGCAGTATTTTTATCAAGAATATATTCAAGATAAAGATTCTATTCTATTTCATAATGAACCATATTATACAACTAATCATATTCATAAACGTAAACGTTTAATTGAGAATTGGTGTGATATGTATGGTATTAAATATTCTAGAGAAAGACCAGAAATAAGATTTAATAAACTTCAACAAAATATATCCAGAGAAGTTTGGAAACGAAAAAAACCAGTTATGATTATTCATACTAACGGTGGAGTTATGACCACTGATTCGAAACCATATTCTTGGACAAGAGATATGCCATTTGATCTTGCAGAAAAACTTGTAGATTATTATAAATCTGAATATCATATTATTCAACTTACAAAAGTTAATTCGCCAAAACTAGAAGGTGTCGAGCACATTTTTGCAACACCAGAAAAATCTTTATCTTTGATGGAATACTTTAGTATTGTTCTTCATGCTAAAAAAAGAATCTTAATTGATTCTTGTGTTCAACATGCTGCTGCCGCACTAAATAAAAAATCAACAGTTCTTTGGAATGGGACTAGTCCAAAAGTATTTGGATATGATCTGCATGATAATATCTCCACAACAGTTCCATATGATTTTAAATTACCGGGGAGTTATCTTTTTGATTTTGACTTTGATGGTAATGAAGTTGAGTATCCTTATGAAGAGGGAACCGAACTGTTTGATTTTAATGAAATTGTTAAATCCGTTGATGCTCAGTAAATTAAGTCTATGGTAGAACCAGTGCAAAAAACTTATTATTTTATGGCGGGACTTCCTCGCTCTGGAAGTACAATTTTATCTAGCATTTTAAATCAAAATCCAAGGTTTTATTCTGGTCCTAGTTCTCCTGTGACTGGGTTGATGATTATGTTAGAACAACAATTGTCTCAGGACGAGTTGTTTTTGGCATATCCAAAACCAGAACAAGCATCAATGATTATTTCCAATATTATTCATCAATATTATTTTGATGTAAAAAAACCAGTAATTTTTGACAAGAATAGATCTTGGGTAAATCGAATTCATTACATTGAAGGTTACTTGGGAATTACACCAAAAATTATTTGTCCTGTTAGAAACATTGATGAAATTTTAGCATCTTTTATTTCGATGCATCGTCGTAATCCATATGAAGTAAATGGAAAAATAAACTTTATTGATGATATGTTAGTTAAATCTAATATTTTATTAACGGATGATAATCGTTGTGAATTTCTTGTAAGTGAATCTGGAATTCTTGGACAAAGTTATTTGGGAATTCGTGATGTACTAACGAAAGGGCAGGAAAAATATTTGCATTTTGTTGAATATGATGATCTTGTTAGTTTTCCAGAAAAAACAATGAAGAAAATTTATGAGTTTCTTGATGAAGAATATTATGAACACGAATTTGATAATCTTATTAACATTAATGAGGAAAATGATGCCTCTACTTATGGTTTAAGTGATATGCATTATGTTAGAAAGGAGTTGAAAAAAACTTCTTTATCTCCAAAAGAAATTCTTTCCGATGAAATCTTATCAAGATGTAAAGGACTTGAATTTTGGAGAGATCTTGAATCAATTGATTATGAAGATATTGAATTGAATATAAATGCAAATAATCAGGTCTTTGAAGATTCAAAAAACTTTATAGGAGCTTAAAAAATGGCAAGAACTCAAGAACAAATTTTGCAAACAATTACTGTAGCTAAAGATAGTGTTTGGGTGATTGAAGATGCTATTGAAAAATTAGATGGTGGAGAAACGCCCTCCAAAGACTTAAAATCTAATATTGATCGTAATGTTGGACACCTTAAACTTGTTGTTACTGACCAAGAAATTGTAGATTCTGGAGAAGATATTTCAGATCTAGAATCTGCAATTATAACTGGCGAAGCAAAACTTGCTGAAAACATTTGGTTAACTAATCTTTGATGATGGGTGTACGTTCTCTTTAAGGTCTTCAAGATTCCTTGTATCTTTGGGAATGAAGACCCTCTCTGTGGTGGGAGAGGTGAGTTGGTGGTTAAAAAAGGAGAGTTTTATACTCTCTTTTTTTATTTGACTTTATGTATGATATTGGTTATAATCCTTTAAGAATTCAAAGAAAAGATAAATAACTTGAAAGGAATATAGTGGTTAGATAATGGCTCTAAACTTTCCAGATAGTCCATCAGTAAATGATATTTTTACATCTAGTAACTCCAGATGGATATGGAATGGAACATCTTGGGTTAGGCAGGGAACACCTGGAACTCAAGGTGCTCAAGGATCTACAGGTGCTCAAGGTGCTCAAGGATCTACAGGTGCTCAAGGTGCTCAAGGTGCTGTAGGGGATCAAGGTGCTCAAGGATCTACAGGTGCTGAAGGTGCTCAAGGTGCTCAAGGTTCAGTAGGAGCACAAGGATCTACAGGTGTACAAGGCACAGTTGGTGCTCAAGGTTCAGTAGGAGCACAAGGATCTACAGGTGCTCAAGGTGCTCAAGGTGCTCAAGGTGCTCAAGGTGCTCAAGGTGCTCAAGGAACCGCAGGTACATCAGGATCTCAAGGTACTATAGGTGCTCAAGGTGCTCAAGGTGCTACTGGTGCTCAAGGAACCGCAGGTGCATCAGGATCTCAAGGTTCCACAGGTGCTCAAGGTGATGTAGGTGCTCAAGGTGCTCAAGGTGATGTAGGTGCTCAAGGATCTACAGGTGTACAAGGCACAGTTGGTGCTCAAGGTTCCACAGGTGCTCAAGGTGCTACTGGTGCTCAAGGTGCTACTGGTGCTCAAGGTTCAGTAGGAGCACAAGGATCTACAGGTGCTCAAGGTGCTCAAGGTTCCACAGGTGCTCAAGGTGCTCAAGGTTCCACAGGTGCTCAAGGTGCTCAAGGAACCGCAGGTACATCAGGATCTCAAGGTACTATAGGTGCTCAAGGTGCTCAAGGATCTACAGGTACTCAAGGTGCTCAAGGATCTACAGGTGCTCAAGGTGCTGTAGGTGCACAGGGTGCTGTTGGATCTCAAGGTACTTCTGGCGCTATAACTTTTGCATCAGGCACTTTGATGTTATTCCAACAGACAGCAGCACCTACTGGTTGGACCAAACAAACAACTCATAATAATAAAGCACTTAGAGTAGTAAGTGGATCTGCAAGTTCTGGTGGTACGACCGCATTTACAAGTGTATTTGCTTCTAGGACACCATCTGGTTCTGTTTCGGTTTCTGGATCTAACTCTGGCGGTTCTGTAAGTAATACTACACTAACCACTTCAGAGATGCCATCCCACAACCACTCATCAACATCTGGGCAATTTTTGCTTGATAATGGTGGAGGTGGTTCTCAAGGATTTGCCGGTGGTGGTACAATTGTTGGTCTCAGCCCAAATACCACATCAACTGGTGGTGGAAACTCTCACGGACACGGATTTACTAATCCATCTTGGTCTGGTTCAGCATCTTTTACAGGTACAGCAATGGACTTTGCTGTCCAATATGTTGACTTAATTATTGCTTCTAAAGACTAATACTGATATAATATAATTTTTAGATATGGCTAAAATTAAACCAGGAAACTTTTGTCCACTTATTAAGAAAGACTGCATTGGTCTTAAGTGTTCATGGTACACTCAGATGAGAGGTACTAATCCAAACACAGGAGAACCAGTTGATGAGTGGGGGTGTGCAGTAACTTGGATGCCTTTTATGGCAGTTGAAATAGCACAAAAATCAAATCAGACTGGAGCAGCAGTAGAGAGTTTTAGGAATGAAGTTGTGCGAGCAAACTATCAAAACCAAGAACTTTATAAAGAAGCACTTAAGCAACAAATTATTCCTGCACAAATTACACCACTCAATCAACCTATAAATATCTTAGAAGAAGGTAAAGAAGAATGAGAATTACACTTATTCCAAGTGATAAAACAATTGGAATTGATAATGAGTTTTATCGTAATATTGAACAGGATTTTTCTTGGATTCCGTCAAATATTCATGCTGTTCAATGGTATGATACCTGGGGTGAGATTGAGTATATTGATGGATCTCCCAATAAAAGAATTGAGGAGTTGGGTATTTTTGAACAGGCAGTTTTGGATTTTAATAATGAAAAGGAAAGAATTGATACTGAACTTGAGGCATTAAATAAAGAGAATGAGGAGAAAAAAATTTTAGAAGAATTGGCATTGGAAGCAGCAAGAAATTACTGGAAAGAATTTAGAAATATAAGAGATAGTCTTTTATCTAGATGTGATTGGACTCAATCTCCAGATTCCCCACTAACAGAAGAAAAGAAAGATGAGTGGGCAACATATCGTCAGATATTGCGAGATCTCCCAGTTATTATTAGTGATCCAAAACCAATGGTTAATGATTTAAATCACGAGAATTGGCCAACTAAACCAGATTAATATGATATTTTTTGATAATGATGTTTTTAAGTTAAGTGAGAAGTTGAATGTCACAACCATAAATTATGGTTTGACTGATATTAGTATACTTGATAATTTTTATTGTGATTTAGATGCGGTTAATTGTGAGATAGAAAAACTACCTATAACTTTAGTGGGTGGTCTTTACAAACCAGATAATGGTAAAAAATATATTGATGGTAGAAAAATTTATATTCAGAACATGAGGGGAACTGAACTACCATATCTAGTGAATGATCAGTTAAAAAAAGTAGTTTCAAAAATTTCAAAAAATAGTTTGACTGAACCAACTACATAAGGTATAATACTTCTATATCACCTTTACTTGAATGGATTATAAGTTCAGCATTATTTCGCCATCCCACAAGAACACTCCCTACCTTCAAGAACTCTACGAAAGTCTGTGTGCTCAGACTTATGAGAACTGGGAGTGGATTTTGTGGTTGAATGGTAAGTTTAACCGTAGCAAACTCTCTCCAGAAATTGAGAATGATGGGAGGGTAAAGATCTACGAGTGTAATGAAAATAATCCTAACGTTGGGTTTCACAAGAGCAAGGCATTCCATCTTGGTTCTGGTGATGTCCTTGTGGAAGTTGACCATGATGATATGATCACACCAGACTGTCTGGAAGAACTTAACAAGGCATACCAAGACGAGAGTGTTGGTTTTGTGTACAGTGATGTTGCTGTGTATGATGATAACTTTGTTCCTTATAATGAGCAGCATGGTTGGTCTTACTACTTCTACAATTTTCGTGGTAAAGACCGTTATGTGATGAACTCTTGGCGTCCAACTAGTCAGGCATTATCATTCATCTGGTATTCTCCTGACCATGTTAGATCTTGGAGAAGGAGTGTTTATCAATCAATCGGTGGGCATAATGTTCAATTAAGTATATGTGATGACCACGAGTTGATGATAAGAACCTATCTGAATACGAAGATGTATCATATTCAAAAACCTCTTTACATCTATAGGGTTTATGGTGACAATACTTACCTAGAAAGAAATGCTCAAATTCAAACTAAGACCGTAGACCTTTATTATGAGTATGGATATCAACTTGCAGAGAAAGATGCAGAAGACCGTGGACTTCTGAAAGTTGATATTGGTGGTGGACTTTATCCTCGTCCTGGTTATGTAACCATTGACCAGGAGGGTGCTGATATTACTTGTGACCTGAATGATGGCATCCCACTTCCTGATAATAGTGTTGGTGTTTTGAATGCAAGTCATGTTCTAGAGCACCTGAGAGACCCTGTTAAGTCAATGAGAGAAATTCATCGGGTCCTTGCACACGGTGGTTGGGCAATGATTGAGGTTCCTTCTACTGATGGTAGGGGTGCATTCCAAGACCCAACTCACGTTAGCTTCTGGAATGAACATAGTTTCTGGTATTATACCAACAAACAGCTAGCAAACTTCATTAGAAACTATGATATTCGCTTTCAAACGTATCGGTTAAATACTTGGGAAATGGCACCACATATTCCTGTTGTCACTGCTTGGTTGACAGCAATTAAGGATGAAGAACGTTTCCCTGGAATTCTTGCAATTTAATTTTTATGGCACTTGCATATGTAATCGGCGCAGGAACAGCAGGTTCAACTGCCGCTAGAATTTTAAAAGATAATGGGTGGGATGTAGAAGTATTTGAAACTAGATCTTATATTTCTGGTAATTGCTACGACTATATTGATGAAAAGACCCGTTGTATTGTCCATGCACATGGTCCACACGCAATTCATACTAATAGTGAGAAAGTCTGGAACTGGTTGCATCAGTTTTCGGAGTTTAATGATTTCTCAGTCAAGGTCTGGGCAAATACTAAACTGGGTAAAATCCCCATTCCTTATAATGATACGTCTGATAGAATTATTGGACGACGACTTTCTGATGAAGAAATTATTGATTTAGTCTTCAGGGATTATTCTGAAAAGATGTGGAATACTCCCTTTGAGGAACTTCCTCAGAGTATTCTTGCACGACTAGCAGTAAGAAATCCTGGTGAAGAAACTTACTTTGTGAATAACAAGTATCAGGGTCTTCCTAAGTATGGATTTGTTCGGATGTTTGAAAACATTCTGGATGGTATCCCCGTTCATTTGGATACACCCAGAGATGAGTGGAGAAAACTGAAAGACAAGTGTGACCTGTTGGTTTATACTGGTAAGGTTGATAATTACTTTGATTATCAGTTTGGCGAATTAACTTATCGCTCTTTGAATTTTGAACACGTCTATTGCCCTAAAACTCTTTATATTCAACTGAATGAATGTAATAAAGAGAATGGATGGAACCGTGCAATTGACCATTCCTACTGGTATAAACAGGATGTAGAAACAACAATTGTCACAAGAGAGTATCCTGTTCCTCACGTTGATGGTGTGAACAATCCATATTATCCAATGATATTTGGTGAGTATCTCAGTCAGTTCAGACTGTATGAACCTCTGATGCAGGCAGAAAAGAACACAGTATTCACTGGAAGAACTGCTACTTATGAATATCTGACGATTGATGAAACCATCATCAAGACTGCTAAAAAACTGAAGAAACTTGGACTATCTGATTCTATTTTAACGCCATGAAGAAAACTAAACTATGTCTCAATGTAATGCTTGGAAATGAGGAGCACGTCGTTGAGAGAATGCTTAATTCTTGTTATAAGCACATTGACTATTGGATTATCCAGTGTAATGGTAACGACCGCACTCAACAGATGGTTGAAGACTTTTTTCAACAAAAAGGTATTCCTGGATTTACCTACAATGTAGAATGGCACTATCCTGGTTGGAATAGTGATGACTTGGTTCAGAAATGTACAGAGACTGACCACGGTTGTGACTGGTTATTCAGAATTGATGCTGATGAACAACTACACGTTGATGATGACTTTGATTGGAGTGTTTTAGAAGATACTTCAATTGATGCCTGGGATGTTACGGCACAGTCTGATAATTGTATTTGGTATCGTTGCCGTCTATGGAATACAAAAATTCCCTGGAGGTTTAGGCACGACAAGAGGCACGAGTGTATTCTGAAACCTGGATGTGTTCCAACGGGAGAAGAGTTTCCAAGAATAAGTCTGGCAAGAGGATTTAGACACATCATTATTAACGATGGTCGGACTTGGGTAAATCCAACTAAGTTCTTTACTGATGCTGTTGAACTTGAGAACCAACACATTTCCAACAACACAATGCTAGAGGATGTTTATCACTTCTGGTATATTGCTAAAAGTTATAATGATGCTGCTTATGGTACTTATCCTTTAGGTGAAACGCATAATCAGGAGATGGCACGTCGTGCTTTATTTTATTATGAAGAGTATCTGAATTATCGATTTAATTATCATCAACTTGGATATGTAACTGGTATTGATGAGATGGCATATTTTACTTTATGTGCTATGGGAGACTTGAATCGAACTTGCAATAATTTTGAAAAAGCAATTGACTGCTATATTCGTGCAGAAGAATGGTGTCCACCAAGAAATGAACATCTTGTGGGATTATCTGAGTGCTACAGAACTTTAGGTGATTATCAGATGATGAAGATGCAGACGGAAAGATTGATTGATCCGAGCAGAGTTAATCCTTTTCCCACATATCACTTCCTTGTCAATAGTAACTATTATATAGATACCGGTGATTATGGAAAATCGCTTCATCAAATCGTATGTGAAAACTTATGCAATTGATATGAAATACCTTCCAGTCTCATCAATAAATAGACAGTCGCAGAAAACTATATGGGTTGTTGATAATTTTTATGCTAACCCATATGCTGTAAGAGAATTTGCTCTTCAGCAAGAGTTTTCTGAAGATTTAAATTATTTCAAAGGAAGTCGTTCAAAAGAACAATACTTCGTTCCTGGAACAAAAGAAGCATTTGAAAAAATCATGGGTATCAAAATCCGTGAATGGGAGTCTCATGGAATGTGTGGTCGTTTTCAATACTGTACCTCACAAGATGCCCTTGTCTATCATCACGATGGTCAAACCTGGGCTGCTATGATATATCTCAACCCAGATGCTCCTTATTGTACAGGAACTTCTCTTTACGCTAGTAAGAATGGTGCTAGGAGAACTGGTGACCCCAACTTTACGGATGATGTATTTGCTGGTGGTTTTTACGATGAAACCAAGTTTGAGTTAGTTGACTCTATTGGTAATGTCTTCAATAGACTATTCATCTTTGACGCTCAAAATATTCACGCAGCATCAAAATACTTTGGTCAAACCAAAGAAGATTCACGACTCTTTCACATTTTCTTTTTCGACTAAAAATGAATTTTACAGTTTACTCAAAAGAAGGTTGTCCATATTGCGACAAAGTAAAAAAAGTCTTAGAGTTGACAAACACTCAGTTTGTCGTGTATACTCTTAGTGAGGACTTTACTAGAGAAGAATTCTATTCTGAATTTGGTGAAGGTTCTACCTTCCCTCAGGTTATTTGTGATGATAAAAAGCTAGGAGGTTCCGTTGACACAATCAGATTCCTCAAAGAACAACAAGTCATCAAGTCATAACATAAATAAAAACAAGAGTCACGTAAACCGTGGCGTTGATTTACTGCTTAATGGAGGTAAGAGAAAGCAAACGCAACCATTCCATATCATCTTCGAAAAGATGGTTTGCTTTCTGAATCGGGAAGTTACCATCTATTTTGAATTTTCCTTTAAGTCAAGGAAAAGAATAGTAGTTTCCCGAGGCAAAAGAAATGTTAGCAGTTAGTCTAGTTTTTGGTTCATTCATGACCGTATTGTTTCTTATTGTGGGACTTATAGGTGGTTGGGTAGCAAGAGAATATATGATGAACTATCGGGAGATTCCAAGACCTCACCCCGAAATGTTCGATAACCAGGGTAACCTGATTCCAGATGAGGTGATTGCATTTAACTTTGAAAACTATCATGACTACGAAATCAACGACGAAGAAGACGACGAGTAACACTACCAATACAAAACCAAGGACTGTTAAGGTTTCTACCTCACTAGAACTCCCTAATAATCCACTGGTTTTTGAGGTTCTTGATCTAGTATCGAAACAAAAAACCAAAGCAAAAAAAGTCGAAGTTCTGAAAAAATATGAGGATATGTCTCTTAAGATCATCCTCATTTGGAACTTTGATGAGAGTGTTGTAAGTGTTCTTCCACCAGGGGAAGTTCCATATTCCTCTTATGATGAACAAACTGTAAACTCTGGTACACTTTCTACCAAAATCAGTCAAGAGACACGTAGAATGTATGAGACTGGTTCATTCTCAATGGGAGTGACTGATCAGCAGGCTAGAACTACTATTCGTAAAGAGGCGAAGAACTTTTATTTCTTTGTGAAAGGTGGTAATGATAGTATGAACAGCATTCGTAGAGAAAGTATGTTTATCAATCTTCTCCAAGGTTTACACCCACTTGAAGCAGAGATTATTTGTCTTGTAAAAGATAAAAAACTAACCGACAAATACAATCTTACTCAGGATGATGTTGCTGAAGCATTCCCCGATATTCAGTGGGGCAATCGTTCTTGATATGGGAAAGGGTATCAATATTATTCACATAAATTGTGATCCTTCTTTTGCTGACGATAAGAGTCTTCCAAGAGATTCTTATCTAGTATCTTATGGTGATAATGATGAAGAAAAGTTTGATGTAGTTCAAGGTCTTCGCTCTGATATCTTTGACCACTATTGGGATAAGTATCGTGATGTAAGACGAATGGATTGGACTCAAGGTACAGTCAATCCAAAGTCATGGGGTTATAATGTGCCTGAAAAGAAAAAGCGAAAGTAGTTTCCAATATCGCTAATAATTTTTCCGGCAAAATTTTCTTGCGTGAGGGTTTTCACAAATCTTCACGCTTTTTAGTATAATATAGATACCATTTAGTATCTTATGTTACTGTTTTCACACATATAAGACCTATATAGGATGAATAGGGGTATAATAATCCCCTAACGTTCATCCTATGACTAAAGCACTTTTGCTTTTAGCATGGGTTCCACTTCTTTCTGTTTCAACGCCACGACTTATACAGAATCCATATCCTGTGACTATAAGTTGTGACGCAGCGTGGGAACTAATGGACATCGTTAAAAACGACGATGTAGTAGACCAAAGAAGAGAAGACCGATTGCTATTAGAACTCCGAAAGGATGTTGTTCAAAGGTGCTAAAAACTGAATAGGACGCAAGTAAGCCGACTCGGAACGGATCGTTCATCTATGGAGCAACTCTTTTTATCTTGCTTACAGGCACAACTTCTCATTAGTAGAGTTAATGCTAGTAACTTCGTCACTGACCATGAAAAAATTGGTCTCATATTAGAAATTGAACAAGTCACAAAGAAAGGTTGTTTCATAGACGCAAAAGCCGACTGAAGGAACGGGACTAACCATCTCATTTCTTTAGGAGAAAACCAATGTCGAAAGTAGTTTATCGTGGTGCTGAATACGATACCGAAAAGCGTATCGCATATCAACAACAGATGATGCAACAACCCCAACAATACAACGAAACCTATCGTGGTGTTAAGTATGTAAAGGAGGGGCACAAATGAAGAAACTAAACTTCTTGCAAATCATTAAAGAGCAAAAACAAAAAGAAGAGCGTCGTCATCAAGCCCAACTAGCACAATTAGTAGGAGCAAGGTAATGGTACAGTTCATGGTATCAACTACTGCTGCGATTGCTTTAACAACCGTATTTTTATCAATGTATGTTCAGTGGTTGGACAAATAATGGACAACTACAAATATCATTATGATGATATGGATAAGGACAATAGACCTCCTGCTTGCTATCAACTAACATACAGGGGTTGTAATTATTGGTCCTGTTATACTATTCATCTAGATGAGTGGTTTGAAAAAATGTTTAAGTTTGAGGGAGATTGACTCTCCCTCTTTTTTTATGTCTATAAGTTTCTCTAATAGGCATAAATTTTTGTATCCTAAGTAACATATCTAATATACATATGGTAGAATAATGAGGTCATACAAATGAGCGAAAATTATTTGTTATGATTATCCTTGTGCGTGGAGGACATTATGCACAACCTTGTCTCTTACAATCAACTTGCAGAATGGCGACACTTTGAGCAAACAGTTGACCGTTGTAATGATGAAATGGAGTTAGTCAATGATTATTTTAACTGTCTAATAGAATGTGATGATGACCAACAAACTTGTAAACGGGTATGTAGAAATATGCTGAGTGAGTAATAAGATGGGGAGGTCTTGACGACCTCCCTTTTTTTGTGTAAAATGAGTTGAGAGAACCCTATCTTATGGACAAAGAAAAACTTAAACTCATCGTCCGTAATCTTGAATTACTTGTAGATTCTCTCAAAGCTGAAGTATACTCTGATACTCAGAGTTATCTCAACTATGAGGAAGTAAAAGTAGGTCTACAAGACTACGATGAAATTTTTGACGATGATGATGGATATGCAGATTAATGACTAGTAGATCTAAAAAACTTGTAAAGTTGCTTGAGCGTCTCATCAAGCAAGACCATCTCTATACCGATGAAAAGATTCGTGAGATGAAAGTGCAACTTCGTGAGTTGAAAGAACAACTCGCAGACTTAGAAAAGAAAACATCAAAAGGATTTGGTAAATGACTGTAAAACTGGTTAGTGTAACTCCAGACGCCGAAAAGACAATGGCGTATGTAGCAAGAGTCAGTAATCCTGCAAATCAAGACAACGAAAACTATTCCAAGTTGCTTGCTTATTGCATCAAGCACAACCATTGGTCTGTGTTTGAGCAGAGTTTTATGACTCTTGAGATTGAAACCAATCGTGGTATCGCAGCTCAAATTTTGCGTCACCGTAGTTTCACATATCAAGAGTTCTCACAACGCTATGCTGATACTTCACTGATTTCAGAGTATATTCCCGTTCCCGATCTTCGTCGTCAGGATACCAAGAATCGTCAAAACTCTATTGATGATATTGGCGAATATGAAAAACTGACGCTACAAAGTAAGATTCAAGACCATTTTGCGGAGGGTATGCGCCTCTACAAGGAACTTCTTGCTCACGGAGTAGCAAAAGAGTCTGCTCGCTTTGTGCTTCCTCTGGCGACTCCTACTCGTCTTTATATGGCGGGTAGTTGCAGGTCTTGGATCACATATATTGCACTCCGAGAAAAAAATGGAACGCAAAAAGAGCATATGGATATTGCTAAAGAATGTAAAAAAATCTTTGCCGAGCAATTTCCTATCTGTACAGAAGCACTTGGGGGAGTAGAAAATCAATGGGTTCTGTAATGTATCCATATTATAAATATAAGTAGTTGGATACATTACTACTATGGGAAGAAAATCATCTATTAGTGTTGGAGATGTCATAGGCAACTTTACCGTATTGGATGTAATACCAGCAAAAGGTCCAGGTCATCATGTTAAAGGGAAAGTAAAATGTTCTATATGTGGTGGGACTAAAGAAATGTATAGTTTTAACATAAGAAGAAGATATTCTTGTGGATGTTCTCAAAGAGATGTATCTACTTGGAAATCAAAAGGGGCAAAAAATATGCCTTGGAAATTATCTTATGGTGAAGCCGCAAAAAACGACCTATACTCCACATATAGAACTTCTGCTAATAGAAGAGGATTAAACTTTGACATTGATGTAAATTTTTTTACAGAAAATGTAGTAAAATCTTGTTCTTATTGTGGTGATTCATTATCTTCCGTAAAAAAATCGCAATCAAAAACTGGCGGTGATTTTTTATATACTGGAATTGATAGGATTGATAGTACTAAAGGTTATACAGAAGATAATTGTACCCCTTGCTGTAAAATTTGTAATGTGATGAAGTGGGATTTATCTTTGGAAGATTTTACCAATCATATTATGAAAATATCTTCTCATTTAAACAATAAATAAGTTCATATCATTAGGAGGTGAAAATTTTGGCAACATATCCTGTAGTCCACAAAGAAACTGGTGAACAAAAAGAAGTGACGATGAGCGTCAACGAATGGGACCAGTGGAAAGTGGAAAATCCAGAATGGATTCGAGACTGGTCTGATCCTTCTACCTGCCCACAACCTGGTGAAGTGGGTGAGTGGAAGGACAAACTCAGGAAGAAGAATCCTGGATGGAACGATGTGCTGCACCGTGCAGCGAAAATGCCTGGTTCTAAAGTAAACAAAATCTAATGGCAAGAAGAAAAAGATCGTCTGCAGAGCAACCTATCGGGGTTGGTCTCACTGCAAAGCAGATGAAGAGGAAGAAACCTCTAAGTTCCGATTACCTTATTGATATTGATCCCCTTACGGATAATCAAAAAAGATTATTTAATTCCTATCAAGAAGGTAAACATTTAGTAGCATATGGTTGTGCTGGTACTGGTAAAACCTTTATCACACTTTATAATGCTCTTCAAGATGTATTGAATGAACATACACCTTATGAACGCATTTACCTTGTTCGTTCTCTAGTTGCTACCAGAGAGATTGGGTTCCTTCCTGGTTCTCATGAAGATAAGGCGGATATTTACCAAATTCCTTATAAGAATATGGTGAAATATATGTTCCAGATGCCTAGTGATGCTGATTTCGAGATGCTCTATGGTAATCTCAAGTCACAAGAAACAATCAAGTTTTGGAGTACTTCGTTCCTTCGTGGAACTACACTTGATAACTCTATTATTATTGTTGATGAATATCAGAACCTAAACTTCCATGAATTAGACTCTATTATCACTCGTGTTGGTGAAAATACTAGAATTTGTTTCTGTGGTGATGCGGTTCAGTCTGATTTGCAGAAGTCAAATGAGCGTAATGGTATTCATGATTTTATGAGTGTATTGCGTAAAATGCCTTCTTTTGATATAATTGAATTTGGGGTTGATGATATTGTCCGCTCTGGACTTGTTAAAGAATACATTCTCGCAAAAATGGAAGCAGGTTTTTAATGTTCAGTCATGTTGATATTGATCTCCCTCAACTTGAGAGGGAGACTATTGATGGTGTAAGGTATTACAGAGTTCCTACAGAAGAAGAACTTCTTAGACTGGTCTCCATCACTTCGGTGACCAGTCATTTTAATAGGGAGATTTTCGTCAACTGGAGAAAGAAAGTCGGTGATGAAGAAGCAGATCGTATCACGAAGGCAGCAACAAGTCGTGGTACAGACATGCATACTCTGGTAGAACATCATCTGAAGAATGAAGAACTACCAAAAGTACAACCAATTTCTGATTTCCTCTTTAAAATTTCAAAATCAGACTTAAATCGTATAAATAATATTTACGCCCTTGAAGGGTCCCTATATAGTAAGCAACTAGGTATTGCTGGGACAGTTGACTGCATCGCTGAATATGACGGTGAGTTAGCTATAATCGACTTTAAGACTTCTAAAAAACCAAAACCACGAGAGTGGATCGAACACTATTTTGTTCAATGTATGGCTTACGGATGTATGCTGTACGAACTGACTGGTATTTCAGTTAAAAAACTTGTAATCATCATGGCTTGTGAAAATGGAGAATGCGTCGTCTATGAAGAACGAGACAAATCAAAGTACATCAAACTTCTCAGCGAATACATTAGAAAGTTTGTTAGAGATAAACTGGAACTCTATGGAAAATAACAAAGAACTAGAACAAGCAATAGAAAGTAAGTTTCTGACTCCTTCTAAATTCGCTCTTGAAATTGAGAAGATTGTGATTGAAGAAAACTTCAACTACATTGATGCTATCTGTCACTATTGTGAAATTAACAGTCTTGAGGTAGAATCAGTCACGAAGCTTATCTCAAAACCATTAAAAGAGAGATTGAAGTGGGATGCTATCCGTCTCAACTTTATGAAGAAGACTTCGAAGGCAAAACTTCCTCTGTAAACTAAATACATAAAAGACAACTTCAAATGAAAACGTTTAATCAGTTTATATCTGTAATAAACGAAATGAAAGCTGGATATATCACTGGTGACGAAACTCACGGAGGATATGATCCAAGTCATGGTGGTAAAAATTATCATGATCATTTGGAGTTTGATGATAAAAAGACTAGAGATGCTGCTATAGCATGGATGAAAAAACAGGGTTGGGAGATTGGTTCCACCTCTGGAGGAAAGCACTCTAAAGGATCAAGGCACTATTCTGATAGAGCATTTGATATCCCAATGTATAGACCTTCTGGTGGGGTACAAAAAGGTTTCTCTGATGATAAGATTGGAGAAAGAGCAATGAGTTCCTCAATTCGCAATGATTTAGCAAGAGCTGGATTTAGCATTTCTTCTGTATATGGCGGTGGTTATACCCCACCAAAAGTTCTTTCAAAACTAAAGGGAGTTGAGGGAACTGGTGTTGGTAAAGACTTTGTTGCTAGACAATGGAGTGATACTGAAAAATCAAGATATACTGCTTGGGGAGGAAAGTAATTTTTGAAGTTTATTATGTCACCATTTGAAACTTATCAAACTTATCTTTCGATGAAAAGTCATTTTACGAACAGTAAATATGACTTTTTTAAGTATGGAGGAAAGTCACGGGCAACTGTGACTTCTTTCAATAAACGTAAAGACAAATACTGGTTTGAGAAGACCAGCCGTAAATATTCTGATGAGGAAGTCAAAGACTTTCTACTTGCAAATTTTGTATCCGCAGACAACCCACAAAACTTATGGATTGGAGAAATTATCAATTCTGGCGAAAGAACATACGCAGAGTGGATGAGGCGTCAACAGAGTTTGACCTACTTATTCAAAGAGCAAAGCAACGAATTGTTATCGGAGAACGAGTTAGAGAGTTTGTTCAACTGTACCAAAGGTCACCCTCCGATACTCAAAAAGTTTCTAAGCGGGCAACTATCGCTAGAAACTTTCACAATCTACGAAAAAATATTCCATTTCTCAAACGATTTTGATAAGAAACTTCTGGACCCTGTGTGGGAAACCGTAAGTTTGAAATTGAAAAAATATTCCCCATTCCTAAATATTGATGTGTTCAACTACCGAAAGATTTTGCGGTCCATTATCAATGAGTGAATTTTTTAAATCCGATATTATTCAAGAAGAACTTGAAGAAATTAATAATCTTCAAGAACAAATCTATGGAAGTATCCTTACCTTTGGTGTAATGGATAATGAAACCAAGAAAGAACACGTTGAAAAGTTACAGACCTTGCTAGAAAAGCAAAGGATCATGTATACTAGATTGTCTCTTTCAGATGACCCACAGGCGGTTGAGATGAAAGAGAATCTTCGCAAATCGGTAGCACTGATGGGATTCCCACCAGAGACCGATATGCAAGTTTTATTCGACAGTATGAATCAGACAATCGAATCCCTCAAGCAATATCTTGACGACTGAGGGCATCCCTGTTATACTATCCGAGTAATCCCCCGAATCCAATTAATCCGAGGTAATCCAAATGTCTTTCGCAGACCTTAAGAAGCAATCTAAGCTTGGCTCCCTGACCGCAAAACTGGTCAAGGAAGTCGAAAAAATGAATAACAATGGCGGTTCCAGTGGCGATGAGCGCCTGTGGAAACTAGAATGTGATAAGAGCGGCAATGGTTATGCCGTCATCCGTTTCCTGCCTGCTCCGAACGGTGAGGACCTTCCGTTCGTGAAACTCTACAGTCACGCATTCCAAGGTCCTGGTGGTTGGTATATTGAGAACTCTCTGACCACTCTGGGTCAGAAGGATCCTGTGTCTGAGCACAACACGATGCTGTGGAACAACGGCACTGATGTGGGTAAAGAACAGGCACGTAAACAGAAGCGTAAACTGACTTACATTGCTAACATCTATGTGGTCAAGGATCCCGCTAACCCCTCTAACGAAGGTAAAGTCTTCCTGTATAAGTTCGGTAAGAAGATCTTCGACAAACTCACTGCTGCGATGCAACCTGAGTTTGAGGATGAGGAAGCAATTGATCCGTTCGATTTCTGGCAGGGTGCTAACTTCAAACTGAAGGCAAAGAACGTTGCTGGTTATCGTAACTACGACTCCAGTGAGTTTGCTCGTCCCGATGCTCTTCTGGAAGATGACGATGCGATGGAAGCAATCTGGAAGAAGCAGTATTCTCTCGCTGAACTTGTTGCTGCTGATCAGTTCAAGTCTTATGATGATCTGAAGAAGCGCCTTGACTATGTTCTTGGTAACAAGGGCACTCCTCGCTATCAAGATCCTGATGAGGGTGAAGAAGAAGAATACACTCGTGGTTCTTCCCGTGAACTCACGGAAGATCTTCGTGGAGAACTGAATTCTCTTCAACCTACTCGCACTGTATCTTCTGCTGACGAAGATGAGGATGATGATACTCTTTCTTACTTTGCACGACTTGCTGAAGAGTGAAGTATAATCAAATCTGCCTAATACTTTTAGTTGTAGCAGCATACATTAATTTACTGTTCAAGTGAAAACAGATTATTACATTGACCGTGTAAGTAAATCCGAAGCCGCAGAGTTACTTCTGCGGTTTCATTATCTTAAGGACTTTTCTAAAGGATTTAAGAGCGGATATAACTACGGTTTATATGAGAGCAATGATTTTAGCCCACTGAATATTGGTGGTATTAAAGGAGTCTGTATCTTTACAGGTCTCCCTGTCCCAGAAGTAGCACAAGGAGCATTTGGACTAGCACGAAATGAGCAAGAAGGACTCTTTGAACTTTCACGCCTTTGCGTACACCCTGAAACCCAACGAGCAGAATATAATATCACTTCTTGGTTTGTTTCAAGAGCGATTAGACAGTTACGGAAGGATACTGAAGTTAAAGCAGTCATCTCTTACGCTGATAGTGATTTTCATTCTGGTACAATCTATCGCGCTTGTAACTTTAAGTATTGCGGACTCACAGACCCAAAGAAAGATTTCTACTATGCAGACGGAACTAAACACTCTAGAGGCAAAATTAAAGGTGCTGCAGGAGAATGGAAAGAACGCTCCCGCAAACACCGATATGTGATGATATTTGATAAGAATTTAGAGTTACTGTGGTGAAGTGTTTCTAGTATTTTCAGTAGCAGCAAGTTGCTTATTGATATATTGAGAAGACTTTTCATACTTCATAATTCTTCTCATATCACTAAGATAGAGTTGTAGGTAGTCTGGTTTTAATAGATAGACCTGTCTCTTTTGCTCATTTAGTCTTACTTCATACTCATAGTTAGTAACACCACCAACAGGATTTAAATTTGCTGTTGGTATATTTGGATTTGGAATTGAGAAATTTGAATCTACAACTTTACCTTTAGGAAGAATAAGCCTTCCAGAAGAATCTTTCACTTCAGTTGTTTCATAGAATCTAATTGTATTCAGATTACTACCATACTTATTTTCTGCATACTTATAAAGTTCGTAATCTGAAAGTGGCCACTGGTCTCTAACATTTACAATACCAGCGGTTAAAAGAACAACCCAATCATAAGATACGTCACCATAAAGTCTATTGGCGACAGTTTCTGGTCTTTCTCCTTGTTGGATTTGGTATTTGTTGAATAGAGTAAAAACATTCTGTAAGTCATCACGAAGTTTGACTCTTCTAAAAAGATTCTTTACTCTTACATATTCGGTAGATGAAGTTCTATCTTTAAATGGGGACTGATAGAATAAGTCTGGTAGTTCTCTAAAGTAACTCATTTTAGTAACCTACAGCATGACCTTGGTTCACTGGATCTTCACCTGGAGCATATGGACCACTATATTGCTCCTCGTTATAATCTTCAAAGTATATTGGATTAAGTTCTTTAAATGATAAAGACATTGTTATATGAGTTGGTGTTCCATCCCAGAAGGTTGAATAAGTTCCAGAACCTGTGTAGTTCACTTGTAGATCTACCAGAGCCATTGGTTTAAACTTATTCAATATTGGGTGGTTTTTACCACCTTTCATATAAGTCAGTTGGAAAAGATCTGGAGCGGAAATGAAGACACCTTGAATCTTAGAGTTTCCACTTGCGTTTTTCTTAGCACTCATTCTTGCTTTCAGGGTACGAATAATAAGAATGACTTGTTCCGCTTCTTTCTTATTTCTTGGAAAGAATTCAAAGCTAAACTGGAAATTTCTAAGACCAACACCATCAAATAATAGTTCCAGGTTTGGATTAAATACTTGACCAGTTGCTCTTGAAATTAATTCATTAGCACTTACGTTACCACCTAAGACACCAATTGCGGTAGAGGAAACAACATTCTGTATGGCTTTCAATGCTTGTGAATCAGCTCCAATTCCACTTACTCCATCCGTCAACGCCTTTAGGGCAGCATTTAATGCTGCTGTTGGATTATCTTGAAATTGATTACCAAAACCAATACCAAAGGCTTCTGCTGGATTTAATTTTCCCTCTCCCCAACTAATTTGTGTGGTATCACCTATTTGTTCTGGTATTGGTAGATAAATTGTATGAAGTATTCCTTTCGTTCTTTTAGTTTCTTCTACTTTTGAAGATATCGTAGGTAATTGAAAGTTTGCCTTCTCTTTTATTTTTACAGTTGGATTTTCTACATTCTGATCTGTTGGAACATCAAAAAGAGAATCTAAGTTAATTGCTGGAGACTCATATTTGATTATCTCAATTCTCAAATAATCAGAGTCGTTATCGATTCTAGCATATGGATACCTTAAAACCTTGTCCTTTTGAGCAGTTGCTTTCTCTCCAGGTTTAGGTGAATTTGGTTGATTTCCTTGATATGGAATTACATCTAAGGGTATCGCCATTTATGTTTTTTAAGTATTTAGTCGAAAATTAGCAAAAGGTATCATCTGCAAATCTTTCACTTCCGATGGATAGACTTCATACAACCCACCAGCAACTTCATTCCAAGTATATTGTCTGGTCTCACCCCAATGGAAGTTCAGACCACGAAAACCCCACTGGAATACATCAGTAACAGCAACAAAAGGGTTTTGATCATAGTTCAGTGATGCTGTCTTGGCGCTGTAAACAAAGATATAAATCTTACCTGCTTCAGGTATCTTAGGTCCTTCATTTAGAACTGCTAAGAGTTCTACCATAATATCATCAGGGTCTTTGATACCAATAATACTATCACTTATCCCACGGACTCGGTTTACATTTGTATCCGTATCTGTGGGTCTTTTTGTTGTTTGTTGCTTGACTGTCTTTCTAGGCATTACTTGATACCTAATTCTTTCTCAGTAAAGACTCTGAACTCATAACCCCTATCAAGACACCATTCTTTTGCTGCTTCCCACTTTGCCTGGTTTTTAGCATACTCGTATGCCTCACGCAAGTAACCTTGAGTTTGTCTCTTTGGTTTTGGTGGAGGTGCAGTTTGACGTAGAGGTTTAATCTCAATAATATACTTTTTAATGTTTCCAGTTGATTCTTTTACTTTAATGTAAAAGTCTGGAAAATATCTATGTGGTTTATTGTCTACTGGAGACTTATACCACACATACATTTCTTCACTACCCCATTCTAATATATTTGGGTTATTATCACAGTAACGACAAAACTTTCTTTCCCATAATGATCTATAGATTATATTTGATGGGTCACCTTTGTATTTTTTTGGGTTAGAAGGTTGATACTTTCCCTTATATGCCATCTAAATAACTAATAATGTAAGACTCGTATAAGGTATTTAGAGTGGCAGCACCTAGACCAAGAAGGATATCGGATTTTAAACCAGCACTAACAAATCTAGCGCAAACTTCACATTATCAGGTTGTTTTTGGTGGTCTACCATTACCTTTAAGACAACATTTGAATGTCCGTGGAGTTGGTTATAGGTTTATTACTGAGACATCAGGACTTCTGTGCTATTCTGCTTCGTTACCTGGAAGTGCTCTTGCTACTGCGAATATTAAGGGAAACTTTATGGGAGTCGTTGAAAATATGGCTCACACAAGATTGTTTACTGAGATAGGTCTTGAGTTTTATGTTGATAATGAGTATAAAACTCTGAAGTTCTTAGAACATTGGATGGACTTCATTTCTAATGGATCCGCACATAGAAAAGCATCTGATGATTATTATTTTAGGATGGAATATCCAGAAGATTATAAATCAAACCAAACAAAAATTATTAAGTTTGATAGAGATTATAAAGAAGATATAGAATATACTTTCTGGGGTCTTTTTCCAAGAGATCTTTCATCAACAGTAGTGAAATATGATGCATCGGAGATATTAAAAGCATCAGTACGCTTTAGTTACGACAGATATATTTGTGGTAGAAGTGATAGTTACTCTATTCACAGAGGAACTGATGATAATAAGAAAAATGATAATTCAAATCAATCAACTGGTAATGAAGGACAGAGATATGTTCCAGTTTCTGCTGGTGCTGCTCAGGCTGGTGGAGTTAGATTTATTCCTGAAGGTATGACTTATGCTGAAGCACTTAACAAGGGACAAGTCTACAATAGCCCCTATGGACCTAGATAAATATTTTTAACTGAACTTTTTGGGTTGTTATGCCTTTACCAAAAATATCTACACCAACCTATGAGTTGGAACTTCCTTCTAATGGAAAGAAAATTAGATATCGCCCTTTTCTTGTAAGAGAAGAAAAGATTCTTATCATCGCAATGGAAAGCGAAGATGATAAGCAAATCACAAATGCTGTTAAGGAAGTTATTTCTAACTGTATCCTAAGCAGAGGAATTAAAATCGAACAACTGTCTACATTTGATATTGAATATATCTTTTTGAACATCAGAGGTAAATCTGTTGGCGAAGAAGTGGAAGTTATTGTAACATGTCCAGATGATGGAACTACCCAAGTTCCCGTAACAATCAACTTAGATGATATCAAAGTTGAGACTGGAAAGAACCATAATAGAGATATCAAACTTGATAATGATCTTATTCTGAGGATGAAGTATCCATCTATGGAAGAATTTGTGAAAAATAATTTCAGCACCGAAGAGCTAAACTTAGATAATACTTTTGATCTAATCTCTTCCTGCATTGAGCAAGTCTATTCTGAGGAAGAGTCTTGGTCAGCATCGGACTGTTCTAAGAAAGAACTTAGAGAATTTCTTGAGCAGTTGAGTTCAAAACAATTCAAAGAGATTGAAACATTCTTTGAGACAATGCCAAAATTGTCTCATACTGTTACGGTGATGAATCCAAATACAAAGGTTGAAAATGAAATTGTTCTGGAGGGATTAAATGCTTTTTTCGGGTAAGTATGGCTCATGAAGATCTTGAGTCATACTACAAGATAAATTTTGCCTTGATGCAGCATCATAAATACTCATTGACTGAACTAGAGAATATGATACCTTGGGAAAGAGAAGTTTATCTCACTTTCCTAAAACAATATATTGAGGAAGAAAATTTAAAACAACAGCAATCTGAACTAAATGGCTGAGTTTTCATCGCCAATCACAACTGGTTTAAGAGTAAGAAGAACTAGAGTATCCTCTTTTTCGTTTCTGAATCGTCCCCAAGACCAACAGCCAAGGGAAGATTATGGAACTACGCTTGCGCTGCAGCAGAATAGACTTGCTTTTGATAATATTAATTCTTCCCTTATAAATCTTAGTAATCAAGTTAGTGCTCTAAGTGCTTCTCTGAATGGTATTGCTGAAAGAGTAAGAGAAGATTCTGCATTAGATCAGGCAAGAGAATCTCAGAAGATAAGACAGGAAGAAATCTTAGCAGAGCAGAAAATCAGAGAAGGTAAAGAAAGCGTCGTTGAACGCAAAATGCAGTCTGCTCTTTTGACTCCGATTAAAAAAGTTGGCGATAAAGCAAGATTTACTCTAGGTAGATTATCAAGCTTCTTTATGATTCTCCTAGGTGGTTTCCTAGGAAATATGGCGCTATCAACTATTAGTGCCTTGATATCTGGTGATAAAGAAAGACTAGAAGAACTTAAGCAAAAGTTCTTGAAGAATATTGGTGTTGTAACTGGTATTTTCTTATTGTTTAGTGGTGGATTTAGAACTATACTTGGTTATCTTACCAGACTTACTTCTAAGTTGGGTAGTTCTATTTTTAGAAACTTATTAATTAGACCTGTTGCTGCACTACTCAATTTAGTTAAAACTGCTGCTGCAGGTATAGCGGCAGGAATAGGTTTAAAACCAAAAACAAAACCAACTCCAACAAAACCAAAACCATCAGCACCACCAGCAAAAACTTCACCTGGAGGTAAAGCAGGATCTAGTGGAGCTCCACCTGCTTCATCTGGTTCTAAAGGAAGTCCTTTTGGTTCATCAGTACTTAAAGGTGGTTTATTCGCTGCAGGTGCGTCTGCAATATACGATACGCTTTTTGGATCATCTGTTGGTGAAATGATCGCTGGTTCTGGTACAGGTTTTGCTGCTGGCGGTGCTCTATCAGCATTAAACTATGTTCTAGGTCCAAAATTCACAATACCGTTAACAATAGCTGGAACATTTGCTATTCCAGCATTGATTGGTCTTGGTAAGGAATTTTATAAGGGAAGCGATATTGGTAAAGATAATCCATTCTTGAATACAGAGATTAATTTACTAGATGCGTTTACTGGACAAGGACCATTATTTAAAACACCATCTCCAGAAATAAATGCACCACCAAAAAAATCTAATGATAATCTCCAGTCATTAAAAAGTTCAGACTCTGGAGGTAATGTAACAGTAATTAATAATGAATCTACTGCTAGTGCAAGAAATGTACCAACACAAGATCTAGGTTCTGCTAACTATCTGCCTAGCATTGCTACTTCAGATCCAGATAATTTTCACAAGTATACTTCGTATCGTTACTTTAATACTGGATGGGCATAAGTTAAATGGCGTATCGTTCTTCCATAAATGTAACTAGCATTAATAAGTCTTTATCTGGACTTAACAAAAGTCTTCTTAGGACAAGAGAATCTGCTGCAACTGTTAGAACAACAATTATACAGTCTACAACAAATAAGAGAAAATCTTTTTCAGCGAGTATAAAAGCATTTAATCAGAGAAGAGAAGCGACAAGAAGAAAAGAAAGAGAGGATATTGTAGAGGCATCATCAATTCAGGGTGCAATATCAAGATCTACTAGTGCTGTAGCAAATAGCACAAGAGGTTTCTTGGGTAGAATACTTGATTTTCTTGGAACATTACTAGTTGGATGGGCTTTGACCAATCTCCCAAATATCATTAAAATGGCTCAAGCTCTCATTGAGAGGATGAAGACATATTTCCAATATCTCAATAATTTTAGAGAGGGTCTTCAAAACTTTTTGATAGGATTTGGTGATATGGTTGGTGAAATTTCTTCTGGTCTTGTTAGATTTGATTTTAATGCTGTAAGAGTAGCAGTAGACAAAGGAATGAATCAAATGAAGGATTCCTTCGTCCAAATGGATAATTCAATAAATTCTGTAATACTTTTACTTAAGCAGGATGTTAAGAAATTACTTGGAATTGAGGATTATGAATTTGATAGAGGTAGTGATGATGGTGGAGGTGGTGGAGTAGATCCTGGAGGAGGTTCAGCACAACTTCCAGATCCAAAGTCTGCTGAAATGTATCGTATCGCTGCGGCACTCACCACAGAAGGTAGTAGTGACCAGGGATACGCCGACATGCTGCAGGTGGTTGCTAATAGAGTTGCACACCCTGGATATGGTACTAACTATACTGATGTTCTTGGTGCTCCCGGACAGTTTCAAGGTGTGTACACTAGAGGTAGTGGAGCATTTAAATCAATACGTACTTTAGGGCAAGCATCTGCATGGTCTGGTCAAAGTCAGGCAACTCTATTAAAAGTTATTAGTCTTCTATCCGATCCAAAAAGACAAGCAAGTGCAGCAAAATTTGTTGGCGGTGCTCTAGAGTTTAGAGGTAGTCCAGCAACAGTTAGGGCAGTTAATAGTGATAGCGATCCACGAAATAATATTCGGGCAGATGCTAATGGAATAATTCCTGGTTCCGTCTGGCGTGGTACAAACCAAGATAACCAGTTCCTTGTGGATCCATCCAAAGATCCGATGCTTAGTGGTCCAGCATCACTTAACCTACCAAAACCACAACCACAAGCACCACCACCAAAAAGCCCCCCAAAACGAAATACTGCTATGCCTGATGCGAGTAAAGAGGGTGCTCCCGGAATTCCTGGAGATCCTAAGTCTCCAAAAATTGGTGAATGGGTAGGTTCATCTAAAAAAGACTATTCATCTCAACTTGCTATGGCTTTGCAAAATGCAAAACCACAACCAAGAACAAATACTTTAATTTTAAATAATACTGTAAAGCAAACAGAATATGTTGGTGGAGAAACAAATAGTGGTTCTGTTATTATAGTTGCTGGGGTAAATAGTAATAATATAAAAAATAAGTTCCTTTCTAGTGTAGTATAAATGGCAGCAAGAGACGCATCAATATTCGAACAAATTACCATAGAGTCTGGTGATGGTACAAGAACCATTGATATGAGACTCGGTGTAGTTGCTATCAAATATTATGAAGATGTTTTTTCACCAACTATCACAGCAGAGATTACCGTATCTAATACGGGAGGAACAATTCCTGGAAAAGATGGTTCATTGCAGTCAATCTACAGTGGTCTTCCGTTAAGAGGTGGCGAAAGAGTATTCATAAAAATTGCTGGTAACAGTGATAAAAATAAATCTGGTATTGATCTTGTTGATGAACCATTGTACGTCTCTAAAATTACAAATGTTATCAGAGAAGGTCAAAGAGAAACATTTACATTAAAGTTAGTATCAAGAGAAGCAATTACTAATGAAACTTCAAGACTATACAAAAAATTTCCAAGAGCTCAAATAACTGATCATATAGAAAACATTATAAAGGAAGGTTTACAATCTCAAAAAACATTGAAATCTGATGTCGTTAGTAATCAATATAGTTTTATTGGAAACTTGAGAAGACCTTTCGATGTTCTGACTTGGTTAGCATCAAAGTCTATTCCAGATACCAATGTTCCTGGATACTTTTTCTATGAAACTATAGATGGATACAACTTCAGATCTATCGACAAACTTATTATTGATGGAAAAGCAAGTCCAAAAGCAGAATATTATCATCAAGAGGACCAAGATATTGAGAAGTCAACTGATCAAAGGATATTGAGTTATTCTGTTAATAGAAATAATGACTTATTAGAAAAACTTAGACTAGGAACGTATGCATCATTCTTTACTGAATATGATCCATATCAAAGTAAGTTTAGTCTTCAGCAAGAAGGAAAGAGAACAATAACTGATTTTGCTAAGAACGCAACATTCCTTGGTGACGATCCAGATATTCCTAAAATTTTTGGTTCTGGTAACTTCTCTTTTGACACTGTTCCAAGTAGAATTATCTCATCAGTTCTCGATGTTGGTGTGTTGGAGAAAGATGTGAGCAAACAACCTGGTAATGATGCTAAGTTATATCAAAGAGACGCTTTCTTTAGATACAATTATTTGTTCATGCAAACACTCAATATGACTGTTCCATTAAATAATAATTTAAGATCTGGTGATGTTATACGATGCAATTTCCTTAAAATTTCAGCAAACAGTAATGATTTTGACCCTGAGAATAGTGGTCTATATATGATAAAAGAACTCTGTCATTATTTTGATGGTACACAATCTCTAACATCAATGAAGCTACTTAGAGATACATTCAGGGATATTTAAAAGTAACAAATGGAAGATCTTTCACTTAAAACTAATTTTGTAGGCAGAGATGGATTTGTTTGGTGGATAGGGCAGATTCCACCTATTGAATCATGGGACCAACAAGCAACTGGTCCAGGTTGGGGCATTAGATATAAAGTCCGCATTATGGGATATCATCCTTATAGTGAAGCGGAACTAAGTAATGAGGACTTACCATGGGCACATGTGATGCTACCACCAGGTCATGGAACTGGTTCGGCAAATACATTCAAGAGTATTCGTTTTAACCCTGGTGATACTGTAATTGGTTTCTTTCTAGATGGAGCAGATGGTCAGCATCCAGTTATTATGGGTGCATTCGCCAATTCAATCGACGCTGTAAAGGATGGTGAGAAACTACCATTCGCACCATTCTCCGGATACAATAAGTATATCAAAGAACCAGCGAAAGGCTCACTATCAAAGAGTGAGTCTGGAGATCAGAATGCTGCAACTGCAAAACAACCAATAGGTGTTAGTCCTTCTGATGCTAAAAAGGTAGATCCAAGCAATCCAGCAGCAAAGAGAACTTCTGATGGAAAGGTGATACGATTACCTTGTGGTACAGAAGGTGAAGATACTAAAGGTAATAAAGGAACAATTACCAAGATCAAAAATGCTATTGAAGGATTTGTTAAGTTTCTCCAAGACTTAAAGGCACAGTTTGATGAGGGACTTGAGTATTATAGAGACTGGGTAGATAGAGAGATTGATATTAGGGCAGAACAAATAACTACCGCTGCAACCAAAATGATCAGTGGTATGATTAATAAGTTATTTAAGAAACTTGAACCAATTCTAAGCAAGGGTCTTGATCTTCTCTATGCTTCTGTATATGCTACAGTCTTCGCTGCAACTTTAAATCCAGTAGCAGCACACCTTGCTGGAGTAGCGGCACAAACTGCTATGCTTCAACCAGTAAAAATACTTCAAGATCTTATCCCTTGTATTGTTAATCAAATCTTAGACAAAGTATTTAATCTTGTAAAAGATCTTTTAAAGTCTATTGCTAATAATGTCCTAAACTTTGTCGATTGTGTTGCTGATCAAACTGTCGGTGCAATGATCAATGGTATTATTGGTCTTATTGATAATGCATTGCTACCAGCAATTAATGGAATATCTAAGATTCTTCAATTCTTCGAAGACTTTAGTGTTGAGGGTCTACTACGGAATGGTATTGATGCACTTCTTGGACTTGTTGGTCTTAAGTCTTGTAATAAAAAGAATCAGAAAGACAAGTATGGCGCTTGCAAATATAAACTAGGATATGGACCAGTATTTCAAGATGAGCCAGATCTCAAAGGAATTATTGATAATGCTAATACTGCTAAGTCAATATCAACAGCAGCAAAGCTTGCTGGTTTCCCATTAGACGGAGTTCAAGATATTGCTGGAGCATATGACTTCATATCTGGAACAGTTAAAGATCCAAACTTTATTGGTGATCTTGGTTCTTGTTATACTGGACCACCAATTGTTTGTGGACCACCAAAGATCAATATTTTTGGTGGGGGTGGTACAGGAGCAAGTGCTGTTCCTATTCTTGGTGGTATTATCGGTGAAGATAAGTATAAAACAGGAAGTATTATAAGTGTTAAGGTAACCAATCCAGGAAGTGGATATACCTTCCCACCATTTGTAGAAGTTGTAGATAGTTGTAACCAAGGATATGGTGCTATTGCTAGAGCTATTGTTAAGAATGGTCAGGTAGATACCATTTATGTTGTGTCTGAGGGTGAGAACTATCCAGCAGATAAAGAGATTCCATATGTTGTTGATAGCGTAACAGTTATTGATCCAGGGCAAGACTTTGAAGATGGAGATACTGTAGTTGATGACCAAGGAAATGAGTATGATGTTCTTATCCAGTCTGGTGCTATCATCAAGGTGACCCCAATAAATAGTAGAGATGTAACTAATATTCCTGTACTTGAGGTCATTTCAAAGAATGGTTCTGGAGCAATCCTTGCTGCTAACCTAGGAGAAAGACCACCATTTGATGGAGAAGTTAAGCAAGTAATTGATTGTATTACCTAAATGGCAAAGCGCCCAGAAGATAAACAAAACTGGTATTTGAGAGAGTGTATCTCTTATAACCCAAAAGTAAGGGAAGAAATATGTAATCCTTCCTTTGGATATTTGGGAGCTTCCAATTATTTTTTATATACAGTATCCGATAAGAATTTAAAAACTTCTATCGACATTACGGATGCTGGAAAATTTATTCTAAACTCCGACGAATCCATTGAAATGGTTGCTGGAGAGCGTTCTGGCGACAAAAGTGAGAACATTCTAATTCACGCTAGACGTGGTAATGTATCAATAACAGCAGATAGAACTGGAAATATTCGCATATCGGGTAATAATGTAGTAGTTGAGTCTAATGGTGATCTCGAATATGTGGCTGGTAATGATTTTATTGTTGATGCCGCTAACATGAGGTTTCAAGGGAACAGTATTGAATCTGATGCACTAACAGGAAGTATGGTTCCACCACAGAAACAGTTTTTATTTAAAGTCTTCGCCAACTCCTTTGTTGGTGGTGGAGTAATACTAAAAGCACTTGGATTATTCATAGGATAAGATGGCAGAAAACATCTGGGTACAAGGACAAGAGTCATATTTTAATGAAGACGCTAAGTTCTTCAAAGACGTATACATTTACGGAAAACTTTATTATGACTTTGAAGGTCTTGGAGATGATTTAACTCTTGATAATCTTACTGTTAATAACCAAGCAAATATAAATGACCTATATGTAGCAGGTCTCTCTACTTTCATAGGAGCATCTCAATTTAATAGCGTAGTTTCTTTTGGAAACACTGCTACTTTCCAAACCGATGTTAACATTCTAGGAACACTAGATGTAGATAATATTGATGTTGGAATTGCTACAGTCAGACAACGTTTTGAACTTACTAGTGATGGCGGAACTAATTACTTAGTTGGTTTTGCTACTGGATCCCGCGCTGGTAATATTGGTATTGGAAGCACGTTACCTGAACAACTACTTGATATTGGTAACTCTATTCGTATTGTTAGGAATATCTTTGACTCTGCTAACTTTCCTGGTGATAATGGATACTTCCTATCCCGCGATGCTAATGGTATTCGTTGGATTTCTGCACCACCAAATGCTAAGACTGATGGATTCTTCGCACGAAATGAAGGTATAAACGTCGGTGTTGGTTCATTTACAACTATTAACTTCATTGGTAATGGTAGTGGTGGAGACGTTGTTAATGCTACAGTAAATACTTCAGACTCCAATGTCCTTGATGTTAATATCATAGACCATTGGATAAGAAATGGTGCTGGTATTCACACAACAGTTAATGTTGGTGTTAATGTAATTTCCCCACAAACACAGCTTGATGTTAACGGAATTGCTTGGTTCAGGGATGAACTGAGAGTATCTGGGGTATCAACATTTACTCAGTTGGTTAGAATAGATGCTCCACTGAGAGTACATAATAATCTTATTGTAGGTACAGCAACAACAGCAATATACGCAAATAACTCTGGTATTGCTACATATGCAGATAGGGCAGGTTTCTCTACAGTAGCAGGAATCTCAACGTTTGCTATCCAGTCTGGTTTCTCTACAGTATCAGGCATTGCTACATACGCTATTCAGTCTGGCTTCTCTACAGTATCAGGCATCTCTACTTTTGCTATTCAAGCAGGATTTGCTACCGTATCTGGTATATCGACTTTTGCTATTCAAGCAGGTTTCGCAACAGTAGCAGGAATCTCAACGTTTGCTATTCAGGCAGGATTTGCTACTGTATCTGGTATATCGACTTTTGCTATTCAGTCTGGTTTCTCTACAGTATCAGGTATTGCTACCTTTGCTATCCAGTCTGGATTTGCTACAGTAGCAGGTTTCGCAACAAATGCCGCTAGAGCAGGCATTTCTACATTCATTCAAACTACTGAGACTCTCACAAACCAAGACTTCTTCATTCCATTTGTTGAAAACTCAACTAGTCAAACAAGTGAGACTGTAAGAGTTGATAGTGGTATTACATATAACCCATCAACCAATGCTTTGGGTATTGATGGATCTTTACAGGTTGGATCTGCTGCTACAGTTATTGCTACTAATGCATCTGGTGATATTGGTTTCAACAGCACAACTCCAACAAGAGCAGTTGACTTCCAAAAAGATGTTCGCTTCCAGCAGGCATTATATGATCTAAATGATAATGTTGGATTTAGAACTGAAAAGTATCAGGTTCCAAGAAATGTCCTAACAACTGTTGGAGTTGATACGACAGGAAACATTATTGGTGGAAGATTCTATGATGCCGCAAACCTAATACGACTAAACTTAGACTACATTGCTAATGAATCTATTGGTTTCTTAACAAGTACAGACTATAAGAGTCCAGCATTTGCCCTATCTTCGGCAGACTACACTTCCTGTAAGGATGATATTAAGGATATTCTGAAAGCTATTACCTATGATATCACAAGAGGTGGTAACTCCCGTTGTGTTGGTGCTGGTCAGTCTTATTATAATGGAGCAACTCTACAGCACATCACTGGAACTGATATAAACGGTTACAGTATCAAGGAAGCAACTATTGTTGCTATCACGACTGCTGCTCAAGTAGCAAGATATGTTATCAATAACTTACCAGCACCAAGATCTTATCAGGGTGTAGGCAATAGTGTTTCTCTCATTCGTGATCTAACATTACAAGACGACCCTGCTGTTGGTTTCAACACTGATCCAGGCGGTTGTTCTAATGTTGTTTCTGCTATTACTGTTTGTGCAGGTATTGTTACTAATATTATTCAACTTGGTGCATCTGCATTCACCACTATTGGTTTTACCACAACAGCACCAAATGGTAAGATTGTTTGGGCTCCTGCAGGTGCTGACTCTAGAAACATTATCTGGGTTTCTAAGTATGGTAACGATGATAATGATGGTAGAACAGAAGGTTCAGCAAAACTAACTATCGGTTCCGCCGCTGAAGCAGCACAACCTGGCGATACTATTATGGTTCGCTCTGGTGTTTATGCTGAGAACAATCCTATTGGTTTAAGAACTGATGTTTCGGTTATTGGTCAAGACTTAAGACTGGTTACTATTTACCCACAAAACAATGATGATGTCTTTTATGTTAGAAGAGGATGTTTGATTGATAGTTTGAGTTTTGCTTACAGTAAAGATCCTTATGATGATTCTGCACCATTGTCTATTACTGGTGCTGCTGTTGCTTTCCCACCACCAGCTGGTATTGGTAGTGCTAGATCTGGTTTCTTGGATCCTGGTCCTTGCAATGAAGGTCCAAGTGGAAGATGGAGATCTCCATATGTTCGTAACTGTACGAACTTTATGAGTAACAGTATTGGTATGAAGATAGACGGAGACCATGTTGCTGCTGCCTTTACCGGAACTAATAATCTTGGGCAAGACCTCAAGTGTATGGTTTGTGACTCATTTACTCAATATAACCAAAATGGTATTGGCGTTTCTATCACTAACAAAGCATATGCTCAGTTAGTTTCTATTTTTACTATCAACTCTAAGATTGGTATCTTTGCTGGTAGTGGTGGACAATGTGACCTAACAAACTCTAACTCCTCATTTGGTGATTATGGTTTGTATGCTGATGGAACCAGTGGTGATGAGTTTACTGGAATTACTACTGGGACAACAGTTGCTGCGGAACAAGATACTTATACCTTCTTCGATATGAGAGATGATCTATCGAATATAAGAAAACCATTTGATGGTCAGGGTGCTTTCTTCAAGATAAACCTTGACGATTATGTTAATACTGGAGGAAAGAGTGGTATTGTTATGGAACCACTTAGAACTATTAGAACAATTAATGTTACCAATGGAGGTTCTGGATATAGTGCATCAGCTCCTCCTAATGTAACTGTATCTGCACCATTTGGTCCTGAAGGAATTCTTGCCGAACTATCTGCTAATGTGAGTGCTGCCGGAACTATTAGTTCTATTGATATTATTGCTAGTGGTAGAAACTTCCTTCCCGCAGGTAGTGGATCTAATCAACAGGATATTGTTATCACCATTTCTGGTTCTGGTGGAGCAACTGCCGAAGCGATTACGGATCCAATACTTTACACTATAAACACTGCAACAGAACCAACAAATACTGGTGTTACAACTGTTACTTTCAATGAATTTGTTCCTTATTCTGTTGGTGTTGGTGTGAGTGTTTCACTGAGAAGACTAAGTAGAATCATCACCAGTTCTCACTCCTTTGAATATATCGGTGCTGGTACAGACATAAATAGAGCAAACCCCTTCCAGGGTGGTGTGCCTATTCCTGAAAATGAAATAGTTGCTATTAATGGCGGTCAAATTCCATTCACCAGCACAGATCAAAAAGGAAACTTTAGAATTGGACAAGGACTAACTATTGACCAAACTACCTCTACTATTTCTGGAAGAGACTTTAACAGAGCGATACAAGCAAACTTAACACCACTGATACTTGCTTTGGGAGGATAATAAGATAAGATGGCAATCGCACCAGTCAATAAGTTTCTTACAGTCGCTGTTCCTGTGGCTCCAGGAGAACAGAAAATATACGAGGTCCCTACAGGCACTTCTGCTATTTTACTCTATGCACAAGTATCTAATGTGGGAGTTGGAACCTATCCGACTACAACTCTGATACACAGAAGAGAAAGTAGAAGTACAGGTAATACAAGAGATATTAGAATTATAAAAAATATTGAAGTTCCACCAAACGATGCTGCTATTCTTATTGATGGTCGTTTGGTTTTAGAAAAAACTGCTACAGTTCTAGATAGACTTTATATCACTGGAACACAGACTGGTATTGTAACGATTACAAATGTAACTTATGATGAACCAACTGGTGTTTCAACTATTACAACTTTAACAGCACATAACTTTACTGTTGGTTCTGATATCACTATGTCTGGTATTGCTATGACCTGCCCATCAGGTTCTGGTATTACCACAACTATTTTCCCAAGTCCACAAAAGTCTTATGTTGTAGACAACATAACTAGTGATGTTGGAGGTTCGAAAACATTCACAACAACTGTAGGAAGCGCCAATGGAATTATCCATACATATGTAAGCGGCGGTCTTGTTGGTCCACTACAAATGGAATTTATTGGTAGTTTCCTAGAAAATAGCACCACTTAATAAGAAATGGCAGATAATACAAGAAAGCCGACACAGCGATATATAAGTGGTAGAGTAAAGATAGCAGGAACTGAAGCGTTATCTTCAGACCGTCATTTATATGTTCATCCAGGTGAGGTCGAACCCAACTTAGGTTATGTTGGAGAAAAATTAATACCACTTGCTGATAAGTATTATCAGTTGATTACCGTTAATAACGGTACAACTTATGATAGATACTGGCAGGAACAGCCTGGTTTACAACCTGGTGGAATAAGTATCTTTGACGAAGGATTTCTTGTTGGAACTGCCAATAGTATATCAAAACTAAACTTTGTAGGAACTGGTGTAACTGCCATTGCAAGTGGATCTATTTCTACAATTACAATATCTCCCAGAGTTACTGTTAGTGCAGAACCACCAAGTGGAGTAAGTCAGGGAGATCTTTGGTGGGATAGTGATGTAGGTGAACTATATCTTTACTATCAGGATGGAAATAGTGAACAGTGGGTTGAAACATCTGGTGGTAGTGAGACTGTAACTATTAGCGATACTGCTCCAAGTTCTCCAAATATTGGAGACTTATGGTGGGAAAGTGATACTGGAGATTTAAAAGTATATTATAATGATGGTTCTAGTTCTCAATGGGTATCTGCAAATAGTTCTGATACACTAGTACAAATATCAACATCATCTCCATCATCACCACAACCAGGCGATCTTTGGTGGAATAGTGAGTCTGGTAACCTTTACGTTTACTATGAAGATGCAGACACATCTCAATGGGTTACGGCAAGCAATGCTATTGAAGGACCACAAGGATCTACAGGTGCTCAAGGTACTGCTGGACCACAAGGAGCACAAGGTTATCAAGGTGCTCAAGGTGCAGTAGGAGCACAAGGATCTACAGGTGCTCAAGGTGCTACTGGTGCTCAAGGTTCAGTAGGAGCACAAGGATCTACAGGTGCTCAAGGTGCTCAAGGTACGGCAGGTACATCAGGATCTCAAGGTACTATAGGTGCTCAAGGTGCTCAAGGTGCTCAAGGTCGTCAGGGTGCTGTTGGTGCTCAAGGTGCTACTGGTGCTCAAGGTTCAGTAGGAGCACAAGGATCTACAGGTGCTCAAGGTACGGCAGGTACATCAGGATCTCAAGGTACTGTAGGTGCTCAAGGTGCACAAGGTTATCAAGGTGTTCAGGGTGCTGTTGGTGCTCAAGGTGCTCAAGGTGCTACTGGTGCTCAAGGTTCAGTAGGAGCACAAGGATCTACAGGTGCTCAAGGTGCTCAAGGAACCGCAGGTGCTCAAGGTGCTCAAGGTACGGCAGGTACATCAGGATCTCAAGGTACTATAGGTGCTCAAGGTGCTACTGGTGCTCAAGGTGCTCAAGGAACCGCAGGTGCATCAGGATCTCAAGGTACTACTGGTGCTCAAGGTGCTCAAGGAACCGCAGGATCTCAAGGTACTATAGGTGCTCAAGGTACTATAGGTGCTCAAGGTTCAGTAGGAGCACAGGGTGCTCAAGGTCGTCAGGGTGCTACTGGTGCTCAAGGTGCTCAAGGTACGGCAGGTGCTCAAGGATCCGATGGAACAAGACCTCTAACTGTAACCACAAAATCTTCATCATATGTTTTAGTTGCAGGAGACGCTGGAACTATTATAAGTATAACTGCAGGAGGAGTTACTGTTCCTTCTGATACTTTTACTGCAGGAAATACCGTATTAATTTACAATAACTCCGCTTCTTCACAAACAATCACACAGGGTACTTCTACAACATTAAGACTTCCTGGAACTTCTGATACTGGCAATAGAACTTTACAGCAAAGAGGTTTGGCAACGGTTTTATGTATAGCAAGTAACGAATTTGTAATTTCTGGTAGCGGATTGTTGTAATTTATGACTATTGCATCTGTTCCTCATTTACTATCTTCAGAATTAATTCATCACATTACAACCAATCAAGAGAATTTAAATTTACAAACTCTTTTTGGATCAAGTAAGTATTCAGCAGGTATTAATAAAAGAGTTGTCATTGCTAGTGGAGTTACTATTGGAGCCACGAGCACAGGAAATTATGCTTTAAACATTCCGTCAGGATTTGGTGGAAGAATACTTTTGGTAAATGAGGGTTCTATTCTTGGTGCTGGTGGTGCCGCAAATAGTGGAACTGGTGGAAATGCTATTAATGCTGGTGCCTCTAATATTTTCATTGATAATCGTGGCACTATTTCCTCTGGTGGTGGAGGAGGAGGAGTTGGTGGCACTGGTGGTGGAGGATATTATCAATCATCTGGAGAATCATATTGGGCAAATACTGTTTGTAGCGGAAACAGTATGCCTTGTTATCAATTAAATCCACCACACCCTTGTAACTGTCAAGATGAATGTAGAAGAATAAGAGCTTGTGGTGATGGTAGAAACTATACATTATGGGAAAAAGTATGTAAATATTGCTATACAAATACTTACTATACCTCAGGTGGTTCTGGTGGTAATGGTGGAAGAGGTGAAGGTTATGATGGTGCTGCTGCATCTGGTTCTTCTGGAAGTGCAGGTGGCACAAATGCTGGTGCTGGTGGAACAGGTGGAACTGGTGGTTCTTACGGAAACAGTGGTAATACTGGTAACACCGGTGCAAACGGCAACAATGGGTCTGGTGCCGCAGGAACTGCTGGTGGTTTAGCAGGATTTTATATCGTTAACAATGGAAATGTTACTTGGGTTGCAAATGGCACAAGAAATGGTAGAATAGGATAAATACTTGTAAATTTATTGATACATAATGAAGTATATAATCAAAGAAGTTCTTCCTGGTCAAATCAGGGTTGAGTTTGAAGATAATTCGTGGGCAATCGTGCCTATTGGAGAAAATTTTTCTCTAGAAGATGTTGATGACGCAGTATCTTATTATGATCCAGAATTTATACCAGACCCACAAACTTTGATTAATTCGAATGTTTCTGTAGATTTAGAAAGGCAATCTACTAGAAAGGAAAATTCTGTATTGCCAAATACAATTTTTGAAAAATCTATTCAAACTCAAGCATCAACTAGTGATAATGTTCCAGATGTAGATTTAACACCAATTACAACTGAATTATATGGCGGTTTACCACTACCAAATTTTCACAAAGACCAAATTATCATATCATATGTAATGGCAGATTACTTTATCAAGAAAAATGATGATTATAGATTGAAAGAAGAGTTGGATAAGAAAATTGAGGAATATGTCGTAACAAATAGTATTACTGTTGAAGATGCAATAGAAAGTTTAATTTTTGAAAATGATGATTTAATCGTAGAACTTGCAGAGGAGCAATTGAAAAATGAATGAAAAAATTCAGTTAGCTGTTGATAGAATGAAACTTTGCTTACAGTGCGAACATTTCTTCAAACCAACTAGACAGTGTAAGAAGTGTGGGTGTTTTATGCCGATTAAGGTAAGACTTAGCAATTCTTCGTGTCCTGTTGGGAAATGGTAGTTTATTGTTGATGATAAAAATCTTAATTAATATTAACTAAAGTGATTGGTTGGCAAAAAAGTTACAGATTTAATGTTGCATTTCTAATTACATGCTAAGAATAAATATCTAAAAACCGTAGATAATGGCTGCATTAAATTTTCCTGCTAGTCCTACTTTAAATGATGAGTATAACGCTAATGGTGCTACTTGGCGTTGGAATGGAACTGCTTGGGTAAGACTTGGTGATCCTGGAGCACAAGGTGCTCAAGGTTCCACAGGTGCTACTGGTGCTCAAGGTGCTCAAGGGACCGCTGGTGCTCAAGGTGCTGTAGGGGCTCAAGGTACTCAAGGTTCCACAGGTGCTACTGGTGCTCAAGGTTCCACAGGTGCTACTGGCGCACAAGGTTCAGTAGGAGCACAAGGAACCGCTGGTGCTCAAGGTGCTACTGGTGC
>Ga0315901_10000216_pt1 | contig 85784 bp, 148 predicted proteins | sample LakEriMetagenome_10_FD_203761 | JGI IMG/M metagenome (GOLD analysis project Ga0315901, IMG submission 203761) | Freshwater fungal communities from buoy surface, Lake Erie, Ohio, United States - Buoy 2 MA116 | ecosystem: Environmental > Aquatic > Freshwater > Lake | place: USA: Lake Erie, Ohio... | reverse complement strand
GCTGGGGCAAGTCCTCTTGCAATAGAAAGAAGACCAAATCCTGAGCTAGTACTTGTGTTGCCCTGGGTTCTCAGCAAGCCGTACTGAGCATCGCCAACCGTGGGGCTCGTAGACGTGCCAACTAACAACCTGCCGGAGCTGTCGATGCGGGCGCGTTCTGTTCCTTGTATTCCAAATAGAAGTGGAAATGCCCCACGAGTTTCTAATGTCCCCGTGCCTGCGTCTGAACGAAGCTCTACGCCCTGCGTATTGCTACTGACACGGATAGTAGAAACACCGGAACGAGCTACCTCTAAGCCATCACCAACACCAAACGCAGGACTAGTAGTGCCAATCCCTACACGGCCTCCCGTTGTGATGTTTAGAACTTCAGTGTTAGATACTCCTTCATAAAGGCGAAGATTACTAGAACCTGTTCCTCCGTTCGTGGGAATTAAGCGCCACTGGTTTCCGCCATCTGCCCTGCCGATGTTGATGCCATCATCACCCTTGACATGAAGGTTCCCTGTAACGCTCGAAGTCCCTATGCCTACACGGCCTGAGCTGTCGATGCGGAGGCGTTCGAAGCCACCGGTCGCAAACGTCAGAGTATCGGTAGTGCCGTCACTGCCGCCAATCCTCCAGTTCCAGTTGGTTCCGTCGCCGGAGTAAATGTTGTTGTAAGAGGCGTTTGTCTGCGTGTTCGCAATTAACCTTAGTTCTGTTGCACCGCCCGTGGATTGAACTTGTTGAATAACAGTCCCACTCCCACTCACATGGAGTGCGCTACTAGGGCTCGTGGTGCCCACCCCTAGGCGGCCTGAGGAGTCAATTCTTGCTCGCTCAGTTCCATCTACCTTAAATTGAATAAGACTATTGGCTTGTGTATTTGCCTCATCAGCTTGCAAAAGTAATGCGCCAGTGCTATCTGACGCAAGCGTGGCAATACCAAATCCAGGATATGTAAGATTTAATTTTGCCGATGTAGTTGTTGAAAGATCTAGTAGCGTGGCAGGTGAACTAGTCCCCACGCCTACGAGCCCTGCCGAGGTGATGCGCAGGCGTTCGGTGTTGTTGGTAAACAACATCAGAGCGTTGGCAGTTGGATTGCCAATACGCAATTCACTGGTGCTGTTGTCAGCAAAAATTCGTCCTCTGACGGTACCATTTGCCGCAAGGCTTAGCTGACCATTACCAGCGGATCTGTCAATAGTAAGTGTGGATGTACTTCCTACCGCATCATTGGTAGTTGCACCTACGGAAATGTTGCCATCGCTATTAACAAACAACCTGCCAGACCCACCAGTGCTGATGGCTACTTGGTCCGCACCGGAGGAATAGATTCCAGTATTTGGGTCCCCGTTGAAACTAATTGACGGGCTTGCTGCCGTACCGCTGGGAACTGAAAGGCTTGAATTAAATACCCCTTGGTTACCACTAATCGTATTAAATAGACCAGCATCACCAGAAACGGTGCCACCAGAAACACTAGTGAAAACCCCAGTCGTTGCTGTAAGAGTGGTGAATTGACCAGACGTACCGGTTACCGTAGCGCCGGAGATACGACTGGTGAAGGTACCGGAAACACCAGTGATGTTGGTGAATTGCGCAGTACCACCAGTGATAGTGGTGAATTGACCCGCATTACCGGTGACGGTAGCACCAGAAACACTGGTGGTAAAGATACCGGAAACACCAGAAATTAACGGTGAACCAGAAATTGCAAGACCACTGATAGCAATGCTGACATCACCTGTTGCGGTGTAATAAGTTAAGGTGTCAGCCTTAAGAATTCCGTATGGCATCAGAACTATTACCTTTTGTTTCTAGTTTAATCCAAGATTTTCCAAGTTGAACCAGATGGAACTGTTACAGTAATTCCAGATTCAATTCCTACAGGACCAACTGATAGTCCGTTGTATCCAATACCAATGGCGTAGTTGATATCAATAAGGATTTTTGTTTCCGCAATTACATTCGTAACAAGGGTGCCAGTGGTTGTCGCAACAGTCCATGTCGTCTGACCGTTGCCCAAGGTTGTCAGCACATAGCCTGACGTACCAGGTGTTGCTGGGAACGAGAACTGGTTGAAGGGACGAACATCACCTGCACCAGATGCAAAAACAACACCGCCTGCAACATAAGTACCACCAACAATACGTGCAAACGTACCTGTGCCAACGCTCAGGTTATTACCAGTGATTGTGGTGCCGGAAAGATTAGTGAACTGGCCGCTAACTGCCGTAAAGTTGGCAAATAAACCAGTAGTTCCTGTAATAGTTGCACCAGAAACCCTGGTGAAGTTACCGGTACCTACTGTTTGAACAGTAAATAAACCTGTAACACCAGTCAGCGTAGCTCCAGAGGCGTAGACAAAGTAACCACTACCAACGTTTAAGGTGCTGGCATTGATCGTGTTACCGGTAACTGTTGCGCCGCTTAATAGAGTGGTAAAAACACCGGTGACGCCTGTAATAGAACGCCCTAAGACGACATCACCTGTTACCGTTGGGGCGTAAACAATGGTGTTTCCGTAAATACCGTTGCCGGTAACACTGTCAAAGAGAGCGGTTGTACCCGTAACGGTCGAACCAGAAATAGTGCCACTGACAGTTAAACCACTAACAACAGTCCCAGAGCCGCCAATGAAAAGATTACCGCTGGCGGAAAGATTGCCGGTGGTTGAAATCGTGCTGACATTAATCTGGTCAGTGAAAGTACCAGTGGCTGCCGTCAGTGTTGTAAATAAACCTGTAACACCAGTAATGGTTTGGCCAGACAGACGACTGGTGAATGTACCTGAGATTCCGGTTGTATTCGTAAAGAGGGCTGTATTGCCTGTAATCGTCGCTCCAGAGAGCCTAGAGGTGAAGACGCCGGAAACTCCTTGTACCTGGTCAATATTTCCAGTAAGGGCTGTAATCGTTGCCCCGGATACAGCAATGGTTCCAGTTACATAGGTGGCAGTCAGGCTGGTGAATTGGCCTGCGCCTCCCGTGATTGTTGTGCCGGAAAGATTGGTGAACTGACCCGTGACGGTATTGAGTTGCGTGAACTGTCCTGTGTTGCCAGTAATGACAGCGCCAGAGAGTTGTGTTGTAAAAGTTCCCGAGACTCCAGTGGTGTTGGCAAATAAAGCCGTATCGCCTGTAATCGTCGCTCCAGAAAGTCTGGTAGTGAACGTTCCAGAAACTCCAGTGAGGTTAGTAAAACGTGCCGTATTACCTGTAACAAGTGCACCAGAAACACTGGTCGTGAAGACACCGGTTACACCTGTAATCGATGTGGTATTGATCGTAATTGCATTGACGGTATTACCTGTGATTGTTTGACCGGTAATTCCACTCGCCGCAATTGTGTTGCCGGTGATTGCGCCACCACTGATATTGGTCGATACAACGGAATCAAACGCAGCATTCGGCGCCTGAAGCGAAACAAAATATCCGTTTGTTCCGTTGACGTTTAAACCTTGAATGCTTTGACCTGTAATCGTGTTACCACTGATAGTGCCAGTGACGGTCAGATTACTGATTGCCAGGTTGGTAAATATACCGGTGCCAGCAACCGTTAAGTTTCCTTGTACGGTCGTATTGCCAGATACGCCTAAATTATTGGTAACCGTTAAAGAGTTGACGGTGCCGCCCGTTAACTGCAGGTAGTAATTATTAAGATATGCTTTATGTTCTTGTACGGTAAACTTCTTATTCTTTAAGCCCGGATCTACTTCAGCTAAGTGAACAATAGTAAATAGATCGGCATCATCAATGCCAATCGAAGTGATTGCTGGTAAGTCCGAGATCCGCCTATTGGCCACCTATATGCTCGCAAACCTTATAACTAAAATTATAGTTTAGGTTTGTCGTATTTTATTTGACTCTGATTTCAACTTGAGGTAGGATGCGCGATCCTAGTCCCCACAAGGCCTGGACACCGGTAACAAGACCACAAGAAAGAAGTAGAATCAATAAAAGCTCTGCAACTGTCAAGTTGCGTCGCAGATAAATAATCTCTGGTTTTGGCTGAGGAACGGGAGGCTGGAACGATGGAGGAGGGGCAACTAAACGCTGAGGCAAGGGCTCCGCATTTGCTTGGGCAATGGCATGTTCACGAGCAATCGCCTTCAGCATTTCAACTTGCTCAGCAGAAAGCTTGGGAGGATTCTGAAACTCTGGTGGGGTGCTTCCAGGGATTTGGTCTTCCATGATCTAACAATTGTCTTGCAAATACCTTAGCATTTAGCCAAAACAACTGCTGTATGAGTCACGGAATTCGAAAAGGATTGGAAGATGTTGCTTACGAATTGAAAGGCATTCGTAACATCCTCTCCAGCATTTGGGCTCTCCAAGATGGGGCAAACGCTCAAAGGACCACAAATCCTGAAGCCTACGCAGATGAATACATTTCTACTGAGGAATGTGCCAAGCGCCTAGGAGTGTCCGATCAAACGCTGAGGAACTGGATTGCCTTAGGGCGCAGAGGCGACAAAACCAAAGGCTGGATCGAGGGAATCCATTACGTCAACGTCAATCCAGTGCCTGGCACCAGGACCAAGATTCGTGTTCCCTGGAACCACCTTGTGCGTTCGTTTGTAAAAAATCCGCAGATCAAAAATACTGACTATACCTTCAAAAGTAGTTGTGCCTATAGAACCAACGAATATTCCATTGACGCTTACCTCGCCTCTTTAGAAGAAAAAACAGATGCAGAAAACAACGATACCCCTGGCGCATCGGTTTGAAACCTTCATCATCGATGAAGTGACCGTGGAAAACCACAAGGAATTACTTCCTACTTCTTTGTGTTTACAGGTGGAAAATTTTCTGCCACCAGAAGGTTCTTTTGATGATGGATGCCTTCGTCGTTATTTAGAAGTGGTTAAGACCTATGAAGAAGAGGATGTCAATTCCAGTATGACGTTGGCCAATCGGTTGCGTGTTGCGTTTGGTGACATGCAGCCAGACACAATTTGTAGCAAGTTTCCAGCGGCAGAGTTGGCTCTTAAGCGAAGGCTTAGATGCGTGGCCGAATACCTAATTAGGTCTGGTGAATTTGATAAGCTACGGGATGAAAACGGAAAATTAATTAAGAAACGAGGTATTCTTGGGAAACTGGTTGTGATTTATCAGCCGCTCCCCAAGTTGCAAGACGTTCTCCAAAAGCAAGGATTGACTTGACATGAATAGACGCGAGAAGTTAATTGCGCAGGCCATTGGTCCTGAGATCGATGACACCAAGGTGCGGATGCTGGATGCAACCGTGCGTTTGATATTGGGAGATATGGGAGAGCAATACTGCAAGATGTGGGAGGTGGAGGGGCCTGGCGTAATGGTGTTCCAGCCTGAGAACAAAGAGCGTTCTATGTTTTTCTGGACTCTGAAAGAGATCTACGCTGCACAAGAAGAATGTGAACGCAGTAATGATGGTGATATGGCTGAAACCTTCCGTCGTATTTTGACAGCCGCGCAAAAGATCGATCCAACAGAAAAGGCTGGTTACGTCATTAATGATCAAGAAGGGATTCGTTACTTTCAAATTGACTACAACAAAGCAGCTGATTCGTAATGGCAATCACCAAAAGCGGCATGCGCCGTGAAGATCTGGAGTTAATTACCAATACTGATCTGGTGGCTGCCGCCCATGAACTCATGGGTCATATTGATCTAGACGTAGCAAGTTCAGACTTTGCTAATGAATACGTCAATGCCAAAAGCTATTTCACGCCAAGTGATGATGGCTTAAACGACCAGGAGTGGTTCGGCAAGGTTTACTTGTTCCCACCCAGTGGTACGTACTATTTTGATAAGAAGAATGAACGCTGGAAGATGACAAGGGCTTGTTCTCCAACCTTGACATCATCTCATGCCGTGTGGTTCAGGCGTTTGTTCAAAGCTTGGTTTCATAACGAAATAGAAGAAGGACTTTACTTTTCCAACTGTCCTGACATGTTTCGTTACGAACAACGACTCTTTGATTTCCCTGTTTGTATTCTCAAGACAGTACCTACACTGGTTGGACGCACAAATGAAGGAGTAAAGAGGCATAACACATGCACGTCCTTTTTGGTTTATCTGCAGCCAAAAGACAATTCCGGGGAAGCAACCCAGAGATTTATCGACATTTACTCTCCAAGAGGACGCATTCTTTGCTGAATGCCCTATATTGAAAAAGCTTTAAAGAGACTATGAGCGTTCTTTGCGATAAGGAAATCCGCCGTCTTGCGGAAGAAGAGGAGATGATTGCTCCGTTCCAGGATCGTCTTATCAGCAAAGAAAATGGGCGTCGTATTTTGAGCTACGGTCTTAGCTCCTATGGCTATGACATCCGCCTGTCGCCAGAGCAATGCTTGATTTTTGGACGCATCTCAGAAGGGGAGTGCGACCCAAAGGATTTCAAGCCTGAAATCTTAAATAAAGCCGAACTTCTGGAAGATGAGAAGGGCAAGTATTTCCTTCTTCCTCCTTACGGCTACTGCCTGGGTGTGGCACGTGAGCGCCTTAAGCTGCCCCGTGATGTGACCGTAGTAGCAGTGGGCAAATCAACGTACGCCCGATCAGGCATCCTGGTAAACATTACACCAGCAGAGAGCGGGTGGGAGGGCTACCTTACACTTGAGATCAGTAACTGCACTGGTCTATTCAACCGTATTTACGCTGATGAAGGCGTCACCCAACTCCTTTTCTATCGCGGGAACCCGTGCGAGGTGAGCTACCAGGACAGGAAAGGTAAGTATCAAAACCAGGCCCCTGAAGTTGTCTTTAGTAAAGTGTAGTTAAACAGTTTAAAAAGACAATGAAACTAGCTGGGAAATATAGTGCATATGCGCAACCGTTTAGTCCTGGCGCGGAAAAAAGAAAAATTGCTCTAGCTTCAAAAAAACAGGCAGGTCGAATCCCTTCTCTTTCTCAATCTTTAGGGGCTTCGCCCATAAGTCATGCTTCAAGTGCATGGCGTCTTATGGAAGAAGCGGGAGGGGGTTTTACTCAATACAGTTAAGAAAAGGAATCAAGCCAGTTATAAGGTTTGCCTGATCTTGGCTGAGGGTCATTGGGGTAGTTAATGCTGCCCCGTGCCCCTGGGGCTTCCCCAAGAGTTGGTAACGTTACACCTTGGCGCGACACCGGATCTCTCCTTGGAGAGCTACCTGTATTTGGATATTGAATGTCAGCTTGCTGCTTGTATTTATTTGCGATACGAGAAGCACTTAAAAAACGTTCAACACGATTCTGCTGGATCGAGTTCTCAGTATCAGCTGCAGCAGCGGTTACGGCGTTATCTTGTCCCAGCCGACGCAAGTCGACATCATATTGACGTTCCGGCGTAAGGTCGGTAACTTCACCGCCAGAGGAGCCAGAGTCTTGGCGTGGGTCATATTGAACACGTCCTCTATAACCAACAGGTGTATCCACCGGTTGGTCAATGTTTTCTGCTCGAGGGTTATAAAATCTTGCCATGGTAATATTGTAATCGAGGCAATTTAGGCCAAGATATTCCCATGCATAACCCCGCTGACTACCGCGACGGTCTCGGTCAAAGCATCATTGATGAAGTCATTTGTCGTTGTTTGAATCAGGCAACATTTGGCACTGATCTCGACAACGAAGAAAATGATGTGCCATTATATGATCAGTACAATCGCGGACTGACATTATGCGAAGAGGGAATTCCAAGGCAGAGCCTGGAACTCGAGGGGGGACGACCTGGAATGACGGGGTATATTCCATCGATGGAGGAAGCGGTAGTGATGGACCCCTCTTCCTCTCCACGTCCGAAGAACTTAGTGATGGATCTGGGTTCAGCACCGGAAGTGGAGTTATTACTTTCTCAGAAAAGACGTGGTTTGCGCCGGTAGAAGCAAGCGATTCGATTCAGATCCTTGGCGGTCCGGCTATGGAATGTAAAGATGGCGTCTGCCCTGTGCCTTGGGCCGTCAAGGAAGAAGCTCCCGTAATCAAGGAGGATGTGGTCAATCATCCTTCTCATTACACGGATGCAGGCGGAATTGAATGTATTGAAGCCATTGAAGCACAGTTGACAACCGAAGAGTACGAAGGATACCTGAGAGGTAATTGCGTCAAATATTTATGGAGATGGCGGCATAAAGGAGGCAAAACTGATCTTCTGAAAGCTCAATGGTATTTGGATCGGCTCCTGTTGATCGAAGATCAAAAATGAAAAGAATTAACCCAGTTACTGGATTGCCTTTTTGCTGTGGAGACCAGCGTGAAGATGGCCGATTATTCTGGGCTTATGATACACATAGAAAAAAGAAAGATGGCTTCTATGTTGAGCGATGGCTCATTAAAGAAGCCCATGAAAGAAAAAAGAAAAACAATAATAAAAGACGCTATCCCGAATATCAAAGAAATTGGCACCTAGAAAAGACTTATCAATTAACTTCTGTTAACTACAAAAAACTATTAAAAGAACAAAAGGGAAAATGTAAAATCTGCGGGACAACTGCTCCCGGAAAGAAACGTGATACTTTCTCTGTTGACCACTGTCATCAAACTAATCAAATAAGGGGATTGCTTTGTATTAAATGTAATTCATTGCTGGGACAAGCAAATGATGACATTGCTGTTTTGGAAAAAGCAATCCTTTATTTAAAGCAATCAACCGTCTAAAAAGGTTGCAAATCATCCTCCTCGTCTTCATTTTCATCGTCTTCATAGACGCATGCCATAGCCAACTCAGCAAGCTCTATATCTGTAGGGTAATCCCACTCAAGCTCGATGTTCTCATCGGCCATTAATGATTTGACGGCATGCCATTCCATCAATCGCTGGTGATATAGGTTTAGCAACGCACCATACAGTTGTTCCCACGTCATCTCCTGCGCTTGCAGCTCAGCCTTGCGCATGGAGAATTGAAGCTCCAGGGGGAGTTCAAACTGGCGGGGCTCAATAGATCCTTCCATTCCTAACTGCATGCTTCAATTAAAACCATTTTAAAGCTAAATGTCGCAGACGCCGGTTAGATCAAATTCCTCAGAACTATCAAACGGTACGTCCCAGGGGTCTTCATCTATTCTGAAGTCGTTAGCAAACTCTGACAAAGTATAGGGGTTAATACTCTCTTCAAGTCGGCGGATTGCCGATACCTGATGAGAGGCTGCAGTGTAGTTACGGAATGCTGTCAGAAGGATCTCCGTGGAGAGCCAGCCACAATCATTGGCTTCCCTGAGAAAAAGGCTGACTTCCTCTTGACGCCTGTGCAAAAGAGACCCAACCATTTTGTGGTCTTGATCAAAGATCCACTTAGGAAGCTCTTGGCTGGCACCTCGCCAGTCTTCTTGCTCCAAGCAATCAATGATGTTGCTGTAAAGAAAAGAATTCCAGCCGACCGAATGAATAAACGAAAGCAAAGCCTGGTGCATTGATTCATCCAGGCCAAGGTTTAACTTTTTGAGTTCGGTATCAAGTACCTCTAACTCATGGTACAGATACTCCAGGGCTTTGCGTTTTGTACAGAGGTGACCACGCCTGACTGGAGATCCGTCTGGATAGAACTGAGTGCCATAACCGATGGTGTACGGCTCACCACCGGTCGCCGGGTCTGGGTACGCTTTCTCGTTGTACCCTTCATATTTTCTGATTAATTCAATTGCCGCAGAAAAATCAGACATAAGGGGTAACCAAGTTACCCCAATCATACACAGATTATTTACCTTGGCCGCGTGTTTTTTTACGTCCGTGATTGGGCAAGGAGTGTAATCCCTGTCCTTGTCTTGTCTTCTTCGGCTTGGATTCAATCTTGATTGCACCGGATGACTTGGGTTTTGCCATGGATTTACCAGTTGTAGTTACAGGCCTTTACCTGTTCTGACAGTTTACCTGATGCGTGACCCAACGGCAATTCCCTGGGCAGTAATCGCCATAGTTATCAGTGCGGTCAAGTTCCAGGGTTTGATCTGCTCCGTTTTCTTCTGCCCATTTTTTAAATGTCAGGTAACTTGAACTCCATTCATCACATACTTGAATACCTTTGGCTATGTACGTGGGATATTCTTTGCAACGACGTTTCATTTTTTGCCATCTTCCATATAACCAATGGCCTTTGTTGCTCTTATTTTTAGCATCTCCATGTATTGTATTTGCTTTTTTTGTTGCGTTAATAATACAATTAGTACACGCGTGCATATATTTTCTGGCACAAGAACGGCAACGGCCTTGCCATGTTTTCAAAGAATCTTTTCTCTTATTACAAGGCTTAAAGCAGTCCTTACACAAAGCCACAACGTATTTGTTTTTGGCCATCTAAAACTTTTATTACCAGTTAAAGTCTACCACGAATAGTGGCAGCTCCACCAGCCGGGAGTCAGTTTGTCCTTCTTCTCGGAGCAGTTGTGCCTGGCTTTGAAGTTAGCACGTCTTCCCTCGTCTTTATGCTGAAGAAAATCTTGATATCCTCTGGCGCCAAAACGCACTATTCCTTCTTTCCCATCTTGACAGGCCTTGACTACATACTTATGCTTATCTCCCTTAGGCGCACGCTGAGGCTTGTTACAAGCCATCTTATCCTTTTGGTATCGCTTGGCTGCGGCTACAGCCTTCCTTGGTTTGTCCGACATAATTAATGTGCACTAAAGAATGATCAGACTCTTTTTCCCAATGCAATACTTGGTAGGGATCTTGGTCAATCCATCTTTCAATTCTATTGAGCCTAGCTTTAGAGAAGAAATCTTGCTGCATGTACCATTCGTGTAACTTGCAAGACGCTTTGGATGCATTACAGCGACGGCATGCTGGCACCAGATTTTTGCGTGTTGTTTCTCCTGATTTATGACGTGGTATGACGTGATCTAGGCTCGTTGCATTGTCGCCGCAATAAGCACATTCGTGGTTCCAGGATTTATAGATTTCGTCTCTAAATCGTTTCTTTGCAAGTTTTGGAGTGATTTCAACGAGTAAGGCGATAGGCTCATGCTCGCTGTAATACATGCTCTGAATTGCCGTTACCTTATTCTAATTTCCTTAAGCTTTACGTAACTTCACACTAGTCTTAAAAAAGTATGAATCCCCTTGACTCAGGGTTTTGCCCCGTTACCGTACGAGAGTTGTTCACCCTGACGCCTAAGTCATGGCTCAAAACACAGGTTGGGTTTCGGTCGCACGAGCGGAAGAACTCCTTGGAATGGATCGCAAGGAACTTTTCCGTATGCGTGATGACGGCACCTTAAAGCTCGGTCCACATTTCGCTGCTTTCCCTGAGACCCGTTCCAGGGACGGCTATCGCTGGAATGTGGAAGCAGTCAGGAAACACCTGCGTAAACAGGAGAAGATGGCAGCCGCTGCTTGATGGACCTGTAATGATTCTTACGCATGCCATGTGCAAGCAGTAAGTCTGTGATGTTAAGGTCGATGGCCTGGTGAGCCATTAGACGATACAGTTGAGGAGCAAGGGACCCCAGGCGGTCTTGCATTTCGCAAGGCCGTTTTTTCTGTAGGTCAAACAAGAAAACCCATTGTGGGTGCAACGGGTTGACAGGGCGTTTTTTGTGGGTCAGGACCAGGGTGCTGTCCGGTCCCCACTCAAACGAGGATAGGTCTTCTGGCTTGATGCCATAGGTGGCGATCATACCAAACAACCACGCAGCCCCTTTGTTGCCACGTTGACCGTTTAGTTGGAAGTACGCATCTACGATCCGCTGGTCTACAGGGATAGGTTGAGTCATGACTGAGATGAGCTGCGTCCCAGAACCTAGGAATCGTAGATCACTGGTCGCCGCTTCTTAAGGAATTCCTAACAAGTCCCGAGGGACTTAAGATAAGTATACCTTATTTTAAAACTTTTAAGGTTTATAGGGTTGACCATTCTTGTCAAACATGGTAAAGCCCTGCATCAAGATGAAATCAGCCGGTACGTTAAAGAGCTTCTGCATCATTGGCATCATCATCGGGCTTTGGCAGTTGTAGGGAGGTACGTCCATATCGGCCAGGGATCTTGTCGTCATCACAAAAGAAGCGGCTTCGTTTTGCTCGCTTTCTGTATTCGCGACCAATCGTTGCTCCCATGCTGCCATACTGCCAATTTGAACAGGGAAATCAGAAGGCTCAGGCGGAAAAGTATTGTCTTTAAATTTAAGAGCGTAAATGTGTTTGCAGTAACGCATCTCATCAAGTAACGGTGTCCAGTTATCGGTAATTGAAGTGATAACACCTTGTTCCGTTGAATAGTCGTTATAGCCAGGCATGCCTTCCGCCCTGGCTCCAGGGATGGCAGGATTTGATGTGCTTCTCAAGTATGTTGCGCCAAACTCCCTGTAAACACCGACATTATCCCTTGTTGAATTATTGTCAATCGTTGTTGTCGTGGATAAAGAAAAGGGCACGCTATAGCCTGATGGAGCGTAAACATCCATCTCTCGGTTGACAGAAGCATCATTCATGGCGTTGTTATCAACAACACCGCTCAAAGTTGTGACCTCATATCGACCGGGTTTAATAGAAGAGACGTTATTGCGAGGGAAAAATTTACGATCGCTAGCGGCAGGGTTAGTCAAGAACGCATAATCGCGGTGGGTGAAATCTTGACATGAACAACAGAACCTTGCGCCTGTAATGAGATAACGACCAATAGTAAAAGGAACAGGCGAAGGAGTTATGTATTCTTGGTCCGGCGTCACCTGCACGGAACCTGCTTTTTTAAATGTCAATACACCCGTATTCTGATTAACAGCTGTTAAAACGGCTTGTACATACCCATATCGTTTTTGAGTCGTTGGATCAATCGTATCTTTATCAATGATGGCGCCACCAACTGTAATAACACGATCCTCCAGAATCTCAGTAACCAATGGCTTGAGTCCCCCTGGCACACCTGGGACTGCAACATAAAACGGTGGAGGAAGAGGATTGGCTGCACTCCAAGATCCAGCAAGTTTTACATACCAGTTTGTTTGATCTTGTGTAATTGATTCAACGTATAAATTATTGCTTGTAATCGGATCTTTTAATTTGTCACTACGCATCGAACCGGCGTAACGCCAACCGGCCCAATGCATGCCAAGTTCTTTGTTGGTTGTTGGAAAACCGACGAATACACCTGAAATAATTGGATTTGGATTGGCAATAGAACTAGGAGTGCCCGATGGAACTGGAATCTGATACTGGAAAGGATATGAAAAATCGTTATCGTAAAACGTTGCCGTCGCAAGCTCATAACCGCGACGCCACCGTGACCAGGCAGATTCCCTGTTAATCGTGCTTAAAGAATCGGGTACAGATCCCTTAGAGAACTCAGTTGTAATTGGTTTCAAACGAAAAGGATCCTTATCTTTTTCCTTGGTGAAGGAAGTAAAGGATCCAAAAGAATTCTTCAATTTTGTCACGACTTCTTAGAAGAAACCGCCCTGTGCATAAACGTGAGCGCCAGGGGTATAACCGGAAATGTTGGGGCCTTCCGCAAACACACCTACGTAAATACGGTCGCCTCGCTCCAGGTAAATACCTTTGTTCCGCAATGGTGCGCTGGGGCCTAATCCACCTGTATTACCTGCTGCAGGCATTGGGACGGCGAGCTGTGGCATTACGTCCGAGCAATCAACGATTCCGCTGTTAGCTGGGACTGTTTTGGCGAACAGAACACGGTAGTCACCACTAGCCGGAATTGGAGTGGTGGTATTGCGAGTCTGGTAGAAGACAAAGGTTACGGCTGGTTGATAACCATAGGCAACACCTTGGTACTGGAAACCACTGACAATTGCGCCAGAATAGTTGAGGCCTGTATTAACACCGGTCAGAGTTCCAGATCCGGTATAGGTGTAATAACCAACACCACTGGCAGTGCCGTTAGTAAGAACAGAGCTGGACTGAATATAAACAACTTGACCACTTGTTAACGCAACAACGGTACCTGAGGTACTTGCATTAACAGTGTAATCGGCTTCCCGATAACGGTCATTACGGGCAATAGTGATGGAATCAACGACGCCACCACTATTATTGTCTTCACTGAGGTTAGCATCCATGTCCACCAAGATGGATGGAGCCTGGCCGCCCTGCACAAAGATCGTATTAGCGGCTTGGCTGCCGACAGTTTGAGTCGTTACCCTAACGGTGTCAAATAACGGACGATCAATAAATACGGGTTGCTTGTTGCTGCTGGTCGAGCTCAAAATAAACCTCCTCGATATAGCAGTTTTATGACTGCTTTCGCATTCTTATAAATAGATTCTAACGTAAAAAACTCAATCAAAAGGCTCCACGCAGGTGAAGCCTAAAAGATCAGAACTGAGTCAGTGATTCTAGAAACGGTGTCCTTGGTGTAAATAAGGATGCCGTTGAAATATCTGATTCAAGTTCTGTCCTGGGCCGTTGGAATACAGTTTTCATTAACTGTTCACCAATAGACGGCGCACTGCTCTGGTCATTCAGCAGCAGGTTCTGCAGAAGAAATCCCTTAAGGAAATTTTGAACATCAGAACCGGCTTGCTCTTGTACTTGTGGTTGTGGTTTTGGAGCAGAAACATCAACACCACCAAGGATTTTTTTCACATAGTTTTGTGTTTCCTTGAATGGTGGGATTCCGCCATAACGTTCAACATTGCCTGGACCTGCGTTGTACGCAGCTAAAGCTTTGTCGTAGGTGCCAAAACGCTTGAGCTGTTGTCCTAGGTAACGTGCGCCACCAGCCAGACTCTGGACAGGATCGTAGGGATCCGCCACACCAAGTCCTTGTGCTGTTCCAGGCATAAGCTGAACGAGGCCCATGGCACCGGCGCCACTCTTGGCACGTGGGTTCCAGCCGGATTCTGCCCCAACAAGACGCAGAAAGATGTCTTCGTTTACACCGTAAGTGCGAGCTTTTTGTCTCGCAATTTCTTTGAGTTGTTCGCTGGTGTAAGACATGGATTTCTGCTTAACCTCCTACCCAATTTGAACTTGCCCTGAGACCGGGGATAAACACTGTTTGAAGAGTAAGTGCGACTGCCAGATGAGTCAGGGTACGTTTAACAAACTTGGGGCAGAGAATCATGGTTTTAAAGCAACAACACTGGCTCCCGTGAATCGAAAGATTCGTGTCCAGTGGGCTGGTCTTACATGCAAGCAATGCCAGTAGATCAATTAGCTTTAGCGTTGGCGCGGTTTAAAAGTGCCTGGAACAAAGCCGAGCTTTCTTGGCGACGCTTTTCCGCTGGAGTAATGAACGAAAGATCTGCCTGATCGGCAGATCCTACGGCATTCATCGGAGTAATGTATTCGCCTTGAACGCCGCCAACCTCCTTGAGCATTGCTGCCTCCACTGGAGACATTGGCGCATACGCTATGTTTGCTGCACTTTGCGTGGCAACGTTTGGATCAAAACTCATGGCAGCAAGAATCTCTTGATTCGTGAGTTGTTGATTTGGACGATACTGACCTTGAATATTTTGAGTCGTAGTCAAAACAGTATTGGGGTCAAAGCTCATGACGCCCAGGACCTGTTCATTGCTTAAAGCAGAAGGGGTACTGGGACCAACACTAGCTTGAATCACTTCATAGCCAGTGGAACCAGGCTTGACGTTTGCTGCAAGGCCGCCATGTTTAGCGGCCCAGATACGCATGCCTTCATCACGAACGGCATTCATCTCTTCCTGTGTTTTGGCAGCTTTGCGAGCTACTTCGTAACGCTGCAGTTCTGGGTTTTGTGCTGCCAACTGAGCAACACGCGCTTTCTCAACCTGATATGCACGTTCTGATGCTGCTGACCCAGGGGCTACTTGGGCAGCCGGCACCGTTGCTGGTACTGCGTAATCTGCAGTTTGGCCAGGGAATTTAAACAGCGAAGATGCTGCAGCAGGAGCAGCGGCAGCTGTCTCGATAAACGTTTTAGGCTTGGCTTGCTGCCGTTGAAACACGGGTGATACAGCACCAGCGGCTTGAATCGCTTTAAAGATGTCAATGGCCATGATTAACGCCAAACCTCATGAAGATAAAGACGAGAGCCCACTGCAGTGTCAGCAGGACCAGGTAAAGCTTGAATAAACTCAGCGCCAGAGCGTTCGTAACGGTATCTGGCTTGGAAGGGGTCCTTGTAGTTCGGGACATAAAGGATGCCGGCAAGGCGATTGGTTTCGTAGAGATAAATCTCATCCCAAACCTTTAATGCCTCTTTGGCATTGCTGGAGCGAATTGTACGATCCACGTCACCGAGGATGCTTTCAATTCGCGTAGAAGGTGTCGATGCAACTTCTGTTTTCTTCTCAGCCGTATCGCAACGACCAAGTTGAATGACGACCTTGTCATAGAAGTATGAATCCGGTACGGTATTCATTGCTTCTTCTAGCCGGCTGTAATCTCCAGCGGGTACAGACACGGTAAAGTAGCCCAGGTGATACCTAACTCTACTTTTGTCAAAGTCAGATAACTGCACGTCTACCTTTCGTTATAGTTTAATTATAAAGTAATCAACTCAAGCCAATCCGGGCAACGGAGCATTCATATACTCAACCAAGAACTGCTGTGTCATGCTTGGTTTTGGCGTCAAAGCTTCTCCCAGGGTTTGTTCCAGGAGTGATTCCTGTAGCGTCTTTTGTTTTGGTTTGGTTAACTGAAGTAACGATAAAAGCGTGGATAAATCGCCACTCTCTGTTTGATTAGACGTATCAACGGGCAACGTCGTTGGCGACAACTCAGACGCACCACCAAGTGTCTTCATATGCCCTAAACCAATTTCATATTTGTTATCACCGGTAACAAGAGTGGCAAGGTTACCAAAGCCACCTTGATTAGCTTTTGGAATGTACTTACCACCACCTTCGTAATAGATTGGAGTACCTTCTGGTAAAGCCCAATCTTCTCCTTGGTGGAAGCTGCTAGCTCCAGCAGTTGGTGCACTGCGCGGGCCGTAACGAGACGTAAGTGTAATCCCTGCAGCTGGATTGAAATCAATTTTGCCTTCCGCTGTTTTGATTAACGCTGGGATTTTCTTTTCCCCGATGCGTAAACCAAGCAATGGAGTACGAATGGTAGCTGGATCCAGATATTTGCCTGTGGCGAGATCTTTGACGTAGACGTGCTTATGTGGGCCCGTCGACGTTCCGGTTGAGCCAACTTGACCAAAATACTGAATGCCAGCCATTATCTTTTTCTTTTATTTTAAAACGAAAAAACCCCTGGTTTCCCAGGGGCTGAAGTTGTAGTCAATGATTAAACCCTGATTAGGTCAGCTGCAATCACAGCTTCCCAGTCCACACGCTTGATCTGTTTCAATTGCTCAAGGCTGTTAAACTTCTCACCCGATAAGGACATCTGAAGATCTTTGATCTCTCGAGCCGTTTTGAGACCGATCCCCTTGATATGATCAGCGATCATTTGCGGGGTGGCGCTGTTGATATTTAAACGCGTTTCGGGTGGGAAAATGCGAGGCTCTTCTTGTGCTGCTTTATCCTTCACCTGAAGAGTCGCAACTTTTTTGGTTGCAGCTTCATCAGGGGTCAATTCATTTTTGTAAGCGGTGTAAAGGCGACCGTCTTGGTCTTCAACCATGAACCAATCGCCGTTATCCCATTCGCTTACAACTTTGACGCGAGCGCCAGTTTTACGGTGCTGGTAAAGCATAAGGACCAGATGTTTTAATTTCTGGTCCTAGTTTAACCTAATCAGCTAACAGTGCGGCCGAGGATATACTCTTCAATATCTTCGTAGCCAGGGGCGTCATCAGGCTGGATGTAGCACACTTCAACCACCAGGTAACCTTTCAGGCCAGCGTTGAAGTCAGCATCAGCCAGATACACACCACCAGACACGCCGGTGTCAGTGTTAGTACCGCGAGCGAACACCTTGAAGGTGGTGGCACCAGACAGAGCCTTGTACACACCAGAAGGACCAACGCCGGTAGCACCGGTAGTGGTCAGGAAAGGAGTGGAGCCGAGGGCCTGTGTACCAGCGGTGAACAGGATCTTGGTCGAAGCGTCACCAGAGACAGTGGAGGTGAGGTTGGCCTGAGCAATAGGCTCACCCACACCGGTCACAGCCACAGGGCCGCTGTCGTTGCGACCAAAGGTCACCACGTTACCGGTAGCAGCGTAGATGCCGGTAGCAACACGGCCGTCACCCCAGCCAGAAGCAACCGAGATTGCAGCGCGATACACGAAAGCAGGCTGAGTGGCGCTACCAGAGATCACCATGCCGGTGATGTCGGGGCGGGTGTCGTCCTGGCGGTAAGGCGAAGGAACGATCACATCCATGGTCTGACCCTTGGTGGCTGCGTCACCAGAGGCCCAGGCCACAGGCACATAACCACGCTGTTGGAAGTAGCGGTAACCAGGGACGGCCAGCACCGAGGTGGGGCCACCCTTGGAGTAATCATTGCTGCCGTCAGCGGCGACATCAATGTTCTTGTACCAGCCATTCAGGGCGTTGGTCCAGTTACCTGGATAGATCTTCTTAGAAGACAAGTAGGACATTTATCTCTCCGTTAAGTTGGAATTTATTTCTTTATCAGATGCTGCCGTCGTCCTGGACAAAGCTGAAGGCAGTGGTCACAAAGTCCTTGTTCAGGATTTCAAAACCAGCGTACAGTTGCCAGATCAGGATGATGAAGCGGCTGAAGTCATCGTTGTTGTTGATGAGCACCTGGGCGTTAGGGCCACCGATACCAACACCAATCGACTGAGGACCGAAGAAGTAACCTTGAGCAACTTCTTGGTTGCTGTAGGAAGGAGAATCGGTGAAGCTTGCGCTAACAGTCTTGGTTGGGAAGTTGGTCGATTCGAAGAACTTCACACCTTCGAACTGAACACCAGTCGGCATCACAGGCTCACCAGCCAGGAAATAACCCTGACCAGCTTGGGGACCCATGTAGAAGCTGGCGTTGTTAGGCATCATGGGGTTGCCCATGTACATGCCTTGGCCAGGGTTGCCGCTGTAACGTGCGATCTCACGGAAGTCTGGGTCACGACGCAGATGCATCATGAAAGTAGGATCGCAGATGCAACGATACAGACCATCAGCGAAGGTAGGAACGTTGCGCTTACGCAGGTCCTTAACAACGGTCAGCAGGTCAGTACGCACCTGGAACTGCTGCACCTGAGCGGCGTACTCAGCAGAGGTATAGGAGATCGAACCGTTGGCAGCTTTGGTCTTGCCACCGGGGAAGTAGTAACCACCCTGGGTGCTGGAAGCTTCACCGTTTGCTTCTGCTTTGGCAAGCTCGTCAATAAAGACGCGGTCACGCCAACGGCGATAGTCGTCAAGCAGCGTCAGGCTGCCGATCGACTGGTGGAACATGTTGAGGTTGCCCGAATCCAGAAGCAGGCGCTGAGCCGTGATCAGGGTTTCGCGAGCAATCTTGAAGGTGCTGGGCTGGGTCGGATCGCCCGGGTCTGCAGGACCGGTGTATTCCTTAAGCACCACCAGGACTTTCTCCTTGGTGATGTTACGGCTGTTGGCAGTACCGATAGTCTGGTCAGCAATACGCTCACGGCTATCCTTCGTACCAGGGGTACCCCAGAACTTGTACAAATGTTATCCCAAAGGTTCTTTATCCCTTGGATCTTACGGTTTATCATCCCGTAAGTTCAGACTATATCATCAAGCAACTTTTGTTACTTGTCCTGCGCTCGTGCCTTCTTATCGTCTTCATCTGCAAATGCAATGTTAAGACTCGCTGCGTAAAGTTCAGAATTTTTTGTTCTGTTTTTGTAACGCAGGGTCACTTTATTTTGTAATGTTGAATGCACATAAGGCCGTAACAACGTTACAAAACCAGGCATCTCTCCACTTAAAATTCTTAAACGATAGTGTTTACGATCTAAATAAAGCCTTGGATTAACACTTGTTAAATCGTGGATCCATGAGGCAATGCTTTTCGCTTCATCTTCAGAACAATAAGTTGCAAGCAGTCCAACATTATTTGAACTAACCACGCATCCATCGTCCATCCAAAAAACAGCTAACGCTTCTAAACCAAGCCCATCAAGATACTCTTGTGAAAAAAATTTTTTACCATTCGGATAAAATTTCTCTCTCAGTGGTACCAGTAGTTTGCTGGTTACCATGGACTGGCAAGAATTATAAGTTTTCAAGGTGCGTTTGTCGTAAACCTTTCTAGAACTAACTTTTCCGTTTGTCCCAAGCTCTTGATTGACTTTAGACATTTTCCATTCAAGAAAAACTTTTTGTTTTTCAGAATGAGTAAAAGATAAATAACAAGTGTTTTTACCTTTTGGGTATCCAAGACATCCGTCGCCTAAGGTGCATGCTCTGGAAAAGGAAAGGCTCACTGTGTGACCAAAGGTAGTCGTTGAACCTTCCGACCATTTCTGGGCGGCTTGGCTGCTGATTGCCCAATGCTATCGCATTGACGGGTTTCCAGCAATTCACAGGATTTAAAGACCGCTACAAATTCAACGGTCTAACTGAACAGTTTGGCCCGGTTGGCGAGTAAAATCGTGAACAACTACAGGCTCAACCGCCATTTCCGCAACGTATGCGGGGTGAGGGCGATATAACTCAGCCCCGAGAATCTTAGGGAAGTCGTTGTCAATAAACACTTAGATTATCCTCCAGTGTCAGTGTTTTTATCGGGTGAAAGATAAAGACACAGGTGTCTTATCTAACAAAAATTTTAGCAGGTGGTAACTTAAAAGTTACATGTACTGCATAGTTGGCACGCCCATCCGCGCCATTTCCGTGTTGTTGGAACTGTAACCTTCGGGATCAATTCCTTGTTGGAACCCAGGGATTCCAATCGAGCCGGCCAGGCTGCCTGCAGCTAAACCACCCATGCCAGCAAGACCGGCAGCGAGAGGAACGCCTGCAGCAGCAGCAGCTTCTTGACTAATGCCACGGTTGATGACATCAGCCACAGGACCCATGGCACCACGGGCAACAGCTTGACGCTTACTACCAGCTGGGGCAGATGCACCAAGAGCACCAAGGCCTTCAATGGCTTTGGATGCAGCAGCTGCACGGGCAGGGCCTGCATATTTACCAGCCAGACGTGCAGCGCCAAGAGCACCACGGGCGCCAAGGCCAGCAGCAATACCACCCAATACGGCGCTACCTGGATCTTCGCCCTGTGCGGCAAGAGCCCCGCCAGCTACCAGACCGGCAGCAGCGGGGACTCCATATGCGAGCAGAGGACGAGTTTGTCCTAACGGTCGCATGTGCCTCACTCCATCACGAAGAGTTTGTTGGAAACCATGTTGGGCTGAGCCTGGTTCAGAACGCGCCATGCATTCTGGGGATCACGCGCCATGATGTCGTTAAAAGTACCCCAGAAGTTGGTGGGCTGCTGAGGTGCAGAAGCTGCAGGGGGAGCAGGGAACTCGCCATAGAAGGAGGGATCCACTTGCTCAGTCGGATAGCCGTAAGCTTCCAGATCTGCTTCGCCTTCATGCACGGGATATGGACCTTCAGGGCCAAAGAAGCGAATGGTGTAATCGCTCAGGACATCTGGGTTGGTCAGAATCTCGTTGTATGCCAGATTCTCAGTATGGGACTGAGTAGCGAACTCGGCATACTGCTTGAGGGTGTCGGTCATTTCCTGACCCCAAACAACGGCGCTATCAAGCAGGCCTTCGAGTTGAAGGGCGTAATTATTTAGAATTGCGGGAGCTTCGCTTCCGAACGCTGCGATTACTTGCTGGCTTTCCTGGCTCAGTCCCTCCAAGGAGGTTGGGGAAGAGCTGGGCGAGTAGGCCTGGTTGGTTGACCAGGTCTGCTGAGCCGATTGTTGCGTAGCTGGGCTGTTCACCGAACCGTAGTTGGCCTGGCCGTAGCTCGTCGTCGGAGCTGATGGTTGACCCTGGAACGGGGATTGAACTGGTGCGCTCAGTAGATTCACTACTTTGTTGAACGCCGATTCCCATGGATTCCCCTGTGTTTCCGCCGGTTGGGATTGGGGGGCGTACTGAGTAGGGGCTGAGGGTTGGTAAACCGGGGCCGCCTGAGGTGCTGCCACCTGGTAATTCACCGGGGCTGCTTGGTACGAGACCGGGGCTTGGCTCGGCTGGTAAGACGGAGTCACGTAACTGCTCGGCGCTACTGCCGGAGTCGGGCTCGTCTGTGGGATCGATTGGACGGTAGCGTCCTGCATAACTCATCTCCTTTTGTAAAGCCTCTAGAGTTCGATACAGATATGGAGTTAAATCCAACCTGGGATCGGCAGCCATCGGAAGGTTCGGTGACTGCGGGTGAGGGGTCTGCATCAGGCCACCCACCAGGCGAGAGAATTGGGCAAAAGCGCCTTGTAGTTCGCTCACCATCCTGAACGGGAACCCAGATAACATCTCGGCCCGTTCCTCATCCGTCTTAGACGGAAAGAGGTATTTCAGTGCTTCAATGCTATCAACACCTAATTCTTGCAAGTTGCGTACCACAATGGAGTTGTTGAGTACGTCTTGCGTGGAGTCCTCATAAACAGGTCCCGTCCACCTCCACAGCATAGTGACATCACCATCTGGGATGAGGCCAGTAACACCTGGAGGTACCGATTGCTCTTGGATAGCAACGTTAATTGCTTCTTGGACTAACGCCTCAAACTGAGTTGCAGCTTCTGTATAAGCATCCTTTTCTTCTTTGGGTGCATCCGCCGCTGGCTCAACAGGACGCTCAATGCCAGCAGCGGCAGCAAGTGACATGCGGAACAGTTGCTCTTCCTGGTAAATAATTAGTTCAAGACAACGGCAGACACCATAGGTGTAAATTGAATTCGCTTTCTTTTTCGATGTTGCAGATACGCGACCAAAAAGGGACTTGTATTCAGTTGCAGTTACACCAGCGGAAATCGATAGTTCGTCTACACCGCCCAATGCAGTCCGAATTTCTTCACGGTATTGACGTGCAAAATTATTTTGGTCACCGGTAATAGCATCTGGAACAATGTAACCAACACGGTCGTTTGGCTCCAGGTTTGCAATAACGCGTGGCACTCGGATCTGACCGTCGACACCACGGGAGACAGGATCAGACTTAAAAGTCGAACGGCTCAGTGGGCTGGCACCAGCAAAACCTGAGTTGGCAGCAATCGATGGACGCTGCACCACTGATTCGCTACCTGCTTCCATCAGGTCCGTCTTGGGACGAGAGGACAGAAGGGTTGGGTTGCCAAAGAACTGGACGTTCTTGCGCATGGTGCGAACCAACTCATCATGCGTGACGATGTGATTGGCTAACGCATCAAATTCGCCAACGCCTTCTTTTGAGAAACCTTTGGGATTATTAAAAATTTCAACACAGGGAATAAAACCAAGCGAGTTTTTAAAACTCTTGGTGCGGCCTGGCGCCATGGCTGAAGGCATCTCAAACGTCATCTCAGCGTCTGAGTGAGTTTCTTCGATTTCGTTTGCTTTGATCGATAGGCGGATGTAACGTTTAGCTCCCGGCTCACCAGAGATAGTGGTACCGCTGATATTGGAGACATTAATGCCGTCCTGCGGTCCACCAGCTCTGCGAACCTTGTAGCTGTAGATGATTACAACTTCCTCAAGTTCACCATCTACGTTGTAATAACTACGATATTCGTGTTCGCGGAAATAATAAATTCGGTAATTTTGTTTTGTAGGACGGATGTAAAAAATGCCCTTGCCATCACAAAGGAAATAATCCCAGATGGAATCAAGGCGGATGTCAATTTGATTGTATTTAACTACGCGATCAACAAAGTCTTTACGTTGGGCACCAAAATTATCTTGCCCCGGAAAAAACTCAACCCCTTGGCGAATGCCAAAGAGTTTCATTTGCGCTAAGTGCGACGCAACAACGCCGGTATCAACAACCGTACCCGAGTCTTTCTCAAGGTATGACTGAACGATTTCGTTAAGTCTGGCCTTAGCGTCTACAGCCATTAACTATTTTCCTTTTCTTTTTTGATCTTAGCAGCTTTCGCTTGCTTCTTGTAAAAAAGCCAACGCTCAAAATAAGCCAATTCAGCTGACGTAAATAAGTCAGGATGTTGAAGAGCTTGTTGAGCGAGCTTTTTCTTTTTCATTAAACACCACGGAAACCCGTGCCGCCGATACTAGTGCGCTGAAGGATGTCTTGAATTGCCTTATCGATCAACGGGCCAGAGCCCATTTCACCTTTTTGCAACGAGCGTAGAAGGATTTGATCTTCTGCACGTTCGCGAGCAGTGTAAGGAGGATCCATGGCAATAGCATCAGCTGCCTGGCCAAACTGAGGACCCTTAAAGAATTGAGCGTTTGCCATACCTGCCACATTACCAATGGGTGGCGTGGATTGGTAGTACATATCAGAAGCGTCCCCCCATATTCATCATGGCTCCATAACCACCGGCACCTGGCATACCAGGCATCGGCTGAGTGCGCGTAACATTCACATCAAAACCAAAGGTTGGCGTTTGATAACCAAGGCCAAAACGGCCGCTTTGATCTTGAACGTTGTATTGGCCGCCAAAGTTAACGCTTTGATTTTTATCCAGCTGTGCACGGACATTGCCGCGAAGGTTTTTAACTTTTTCGTTTTCGATATCAACGCCAAAATTAACTGGAGGCTGACCGCCACCTTGCTGCTCCATTTGCTGCATCTGCTGCATCATTGCTTCGTAGTTTTGGGGGCCAACTCCCATTTGCCCACCAAGTGCTGCAGCATTACCAAGTGCCTGCCCACCAGGATAAGCTTGGGCGATTAAAGTGCTTGAGTCAAGACCATAAGCCATGGGGAGTTGTGGACCCGTACGCTTCAAGAAAATCTCCCGCTCATTAGGATTATCAGTTCCCATCCCTTTGTTATAAATTTTTTGTTGACGAGAGTCTTTTTTAAACGCCTCTGGATTGATGGCACTACCTTGACCACCTAAGAAATTGCCACCGGCAAAAAGATTACCAGGTGCTCCAGGTACGTTTGACTCTCCGCTGTAATACATTTTTAATCCTTCAGTTTTTATATTCTACTCTTCTATAACTTCATAGCCAGATGAGTCGTGGACCTTTGAAAGGACGATGCCTTCACCGCGTACATCCCAATTAAGGATGTCGCCTTCTTGCCAGCCCAACTCTTCGATTACTTCTTCGGGGAACTCAATGTAAAGTTCTCCATTTTCGTCCTCTTGGACCTCAAGAATGTAACTCATTTTGCTTCGAGCAGTTTCTCAACTAGCTTATCAAGCTTCGCATTGATCTGATTAAAGTTATCATGCATCTGCTGGATCTCCCTCAAGAAGTCAACTTTAAGGACGTACTCTAGAGGCATACGCTTTAAGTCGTCTTCCAAGATGTCAATCCTTCGTTTTTGAGATCCGATGTAATTAAAGGCTTGCTGGATTTGGTCGTTCTGTCTACCAAGTATTTTACCTGCGACCCAACTTCCACCAGTAATAGCTGATACAACGGCCGTCAAGCCGATAGCAATGTATTCGGGACCCACGACCTAAAATGTATTTTTTCTAATTCTAAGTTCAGTAATCAAGCTGAAGCTGTCCTTTCCTTGCCAACCCAGTGACTAACCACACAAGTGCGTCGACCGTGTCATCGTGACTGCTAACGCCAAAATTAGTCAGTTCTTCAAACATAGTAGTGAAATTCCTGTAGCGGTTAAAGATAATCTTGCGGTCTTCAAACATGCCCATGATTCCACGAAAGCGAGCAAGTTTATCGGCACGGAATCCTTTGACTGGATGCCAGATTAAGTTGTAAAGGCTCTCTTGATTTAAACAAACACGTTTGAAGTCGGCCTCCAGGGATGCCTGGTACTGGACAGCTTCACTCCAAATGTCACACGTTGAATAGGTAGGGAAGTAATTATCGTTTGCATCCTTGCCAAGAATTGACCAGTCATTGAGAAGTTCTTTGAGGGCGTCCAGTTTCTCAAGGTTGCCCATGACGCGCAGGCGCCGATAATCAATGATGTGAATGCGATCTCCAATGCGACCACCAAGAACCATGACGGTGTAATCGTTCTTTTCCTTTGTACCAGCAGAAAGATCAACCCCAACTCCCAAGGTGTCAAACTCTGTAGAGATCTCAGCTTTAACAATCAGCTCAGGCGCAAGCGATAGCTCGTTCTGTCTGATGATTTGATTCATGTACTGGAATGAAAAAGCAATTGGTGCTTGCCTTTTCTTTTCCTTTAGGTAGTCCAATGACCACATCTCTGGCCAATAGGAAATTTCATCCCCAGTCTTGGGATCATTGCCAATGGCGGAAAGAACAATTTGCGTCCAGTTGTTTTGTTCGTTGAATGTAGTGGCATGAATATCGTCATGTCGGAAGCGAGTGCCAAGGCAGATCGCCCTTGCACCCTCAAACATGGTTGGTGCAATCACAGCATTCCAGTTGTCCTGCATCATCTTTCGGATGTCAGGGTTAGAAATATCCGCAGCTGATTTAATAGCGTCATCAATCATGACGAGGTGAGAACGCTTGGAGGTCACCGAACCCTTAAGACCTGCGGCGCAAAGCGTAAATTGTTCGTCACCTGTTACGTCAATACCAGCAAACTTGTGATCAATGGACCAGTACTCATTACTGGTGACATTCTTGAGCAGACGTACCTCAGGGAATACTTCTTGATATCGTTTGCTTTCAATGATTCTTTTAATGGTTGCCGACTTAGAGCGAGCAATATCAACCGTATAGGACAAATACAGGATTTGAAGCGGACGCTTGGCTTGCGTGTGGATTCCAATAGCCCAAGCTGTCAACAAGCCAAGGACTGTACTTTTGGCTGAACCCCGTGGGGCAAGTAGATCAACGTTGGGTCCAGCAATCCGAAGCAGGCAGCTACTGTCCTCTTCTGTTACAAAGTGACGATGCCAGTCTTTATGGTGTTGAGCAGGAGGCTTATCAGCTACGTACTCACAAAAGAAACCAAAATCTTCCCGTGCCTTTTTAAGGGAATCAATATCTTTATGTGGCTTGATCGCGTAGTTTTTGGAAGCAGCACGTGCGTTCCTTCGATAAGCCAGATGAAGATAAGAAGGCACGGATAATATTCAATCAGTTACTGAATACTAACTCAATCTTCTTGTTCTTTACGTTTCTTGTTTTGATACTTACGTGCTTTATCAAGAGCAGCGCGACGTTTTTCTTTGTCGTTCATCTCTGTGCCGTCCTCATTTTTTGCTTCTTTTTTCTTGAAGTGTTCAAGAAGTTGAGGCGGCATTTTTCCTTTGGCCATAACAAATGTTTTTCTTTATTTTAATGTCCGTTTATTCTTCTAGTTGCATGCGAGCCCAAACGCTCATGCTTGCTTCATGCAAAGGAGATTCCACAGGGTCATCTTTAAAGATAAACATTAACTCGCGAATGGCGCGATCAGCTCCAGCCATCAACAAGCCTTTGCGATCTTTGACTGAAGTGTACTGTTCAACTTGATTGATTGTGCCGCGCAATTCTTTTTCCATTGCGGCAATACGGGCAACACCTGCATCGCGTTTAACAACACAGTTTTCAATATCATCTCGAAGCTTGCGGATATCCTCCCGCATTTCTTCAATTTCCATAAGAAGCATTTTCCTATGATCAGGCTTTGGATACTGATTCTTAATCCATGCTTCGCACGAAATAATATTGCCTACATAGCCAAGGAAACGAGCATAGAGAAAACATTCAATGAATGAATAGTTCTCACAGGAGAAGGCATGAAAAGATTCTTGAACAGCAGAAGACTGCTCAAGAAACCACTCTTCAAAAGCGTTCGTATCAAGCGAGTTAACGCCGTCAGTTTTTTTAGTAGGTGTATGCCGCTTTTGCTGTACGCTCATTCCACTGCTTTTGGCGGTACTTGGAAGATTCTAACTCGCCCAAGAGGTTTCTAAAGAGATCAGGGTCAAATGCCCCGGTGTCTTTTACTTCAGAGAAAGATTGAAGCCAATTATCAAATTCACTTGGACCGGCAGCCACAGGCTCTTGTGTTGGAGTGGTAACCGCTTCAGGTTCTTGACGTTGACTTAATTGTGTAGTCAAATCACCAAGTTGTGTTTTAAGGCCACCAATTTCTTCTCCATAACTGGATTTTAGCTCTTCCAGGAGTTTATCTAGTTCTTCTTGGGTGTAGCCACCAGGAGGATTGCCTCCTGGAGGAGGGTTTTCTCCTGGTGGAGGATTGCCTCCTGGAGGAGGTTGTTGAGCTGCTGCATCACGTGCTGCTGTTACTGCAGTTTTCTTTTGCTCTTGAAGACTTTCAACACGTCCACCTTTGCCAAGATCTTTTAACTTGCCAAGAATGTCTTTAAATTTACCTGGATCTGCAATGCCTTCACTAGTCGCGCCCGCGATCATACCCTTGGCTTTTTCAGTCAAGGTCTGAACACGATCTTGTTTCTTATCAGTTTGCTTTGCTGGCGTACCTGTTTTTTGTTGTGCTACGGGCGTAGGCGTTGGCATAGCCGCCTGATACGTCTTTGCGACCTCGACAGCTTTTTGTCCCTTAGGTTTATCATCTTTCTTGTCATCTTTTTTGCCTCCACCCCCAGTGTCTTTTTTCTGGGCAGGAGATGGCTCTACAGCGCGGGGAGTTGGTGCCGGGGGAGGTGCAGGCCTTGGAGCGGGAGCAGGTGCGGGCGCTGGTGCAGGGGCAGACCGTGCTCCGCCACCACCACCTCCACCCCCTCCTCCGGAAGGAGCACCGCCACCGCCGCCACCTTTGTTGCCGCCGCCACCTTTTGCCATATTTATTCCTCTGGGTTGTATACAGGTTTTGCTTTAGTTTCTTGCTGCTCTTTTGATCTTTTTAAGGTGTCAAGCAAGTTCTTGAAACCTTGCACATCAAAAGGAGAATCTTGAGAAGATTCCTGAGTAGCAGAAGAATTAAAGTCCATCGTATTAACTAAAATTAATTATATCAGCAGCTTTAGAAAGCAGAAGGAATCAAGTTGTACAGATAATTAGCTTGTTGCATGCGTGATTTGGTCAAGTCGGTTGCTTGCTCCATGCGTGCACGGCGCTCTGCCGATTTAGCTTGAATTTTATAAGGATCAATTTGAGCCATATACTCCATTTCTGCAATGGTTGAGCCTGGCGCGTCATCTGGGTTGATGCCCGCATAAATACCGCTAACAGTTCCAGGGGGGACCGTAGTGATCGCGGAAGAAGTGTCAGTACCTGTCACTGTGATTTCTGGCTTTGCAGACCAGCGGCCGGTTGTTGGGTCAAGCTGATAATTGCCTTGGCCCATAAACTTAGATACTTGTTCGTCTAGTTCACCTTGAGCAAATTTGCCGGCAAGATATGAACGAATATCTTTCTCGCCAAAACCTGCACCCGTCGCTTTACTTAAAACATCTTGCGTAATATTCCCCGCTTTAGTGTAATACCCATCCTGCTGGGTATACCCTTGTTTTTCAAACTTCTTGCGGAGATCTTTTGCTAATTGATTGGCAGCATAAGTACGGCCAACGGTAGAAAGATAATCAGTGCCACCTGATTTTTCATAAACTTTTTGACCACCGCGCACTTCGGCAGCGGTAATAGTCTTCCCTTTGCCTTTTTTGCCGGATTGTTGAATTGCCTTTGTTAGTTCTTTCCTTGGCGCACCACTTAACTGTACACCTTTGCGACGAGCCTGTTCAATTAAAGACTCAAGAGCGTCTGCCATTTAATATCTATCCGTTATCTATAGTATAAAAGATACAATCAACTGTAATTTACGGTTGAGCCAGGTTTAAAGCGGTAAGTACCGGTAAATGTACCTCCAGGGGTTTGGTAGCCTACACCGTACTTTCCACCACCAGGCAGGTTAGCTGCAAATGCCAGGGGGTTCTTGCGGATATATTCCGGAGAAGACAGCATCTTCTGCCCCAGGAATTGAGAAAAGGCCTCTGGCGATGTCTTACCCAGAGCACGCGCTGCTGCTTCCGTAGACTTGATGTCTTCTTCTGATAAACCAATACCCAAAGAACGGGCTGCAAACTCCTGGAATGGGCGATATTTTTCTACAGTACCTTCAGGGGCAAGACCTGCTTTTAGGCTTCCAAGTTGCTCAGCAGTCTTAAATGCATCGGGAATGTTGTAGGCCAGGCCAAAGTCTGCATATAAATCAGAAGCTTCAATTGCGCTACGCTCTCCACGTCCAATTTGACCGGCAAGAAACTGAGCGTAATCAGCAGCAGACTCTCTGGTTACTTTTTCTGTTTCTTGAATTTCTTTAACAGGAAGAGCACCAATTTTCTTAATGTCTTTAATGGCTGCTTTATATCCTGTTCGATCTTTCTTTTCAGTGGGTTTTGGTTGGCCACCACCAAAGAAGCTGCCGAGCGCAGTGACAGGTGCAATGCCTAACTTTTCTTCAATTGCCCCAAGGCGATCCGAAACCTCTGTGGTATCGGTACCGGTGCGCTTGGTAGCATAATCAAAATAGTTATTGGCTGGCATAGCGCTTCATCGACTTGTATTTATTTTATATCACGCAAACAAAGCGGAAGGAGGCATGAATCCAGGCATTGCATTGCGAAGACGATCTTCGTAACGCTCAACAGAACGCAACGTATTAAATGCCGGATTATTTGCTTCGATATTTGCTTTTTGAACAAGATCTCGTGCAGCATTTACACGGGCAAGTGCGCCACCTGCTCCTCCTTCATAACGAGAAGTCAGATAGTCATAACCAAAGCCTGCTTGCTTGCCCCGCAAAGAAGCAACGGCACCTGTTTGAGCAGCTTTCTCAGTAGCCGCAGCAGCTGTTTTTGCAGCATCTTCTACTGCTTGAGCTTGTTCTCGTGCAGCTTGTTCTTGTTTGGAAGCACCAAAGATACCTGCTCCGATACTTGCAACACTTAAGCCAATTGTAACGGGATCCATACCTGTAGGTTTAGCTGACGATACTGCTGAGCCGGTAAAACCAGTTGATGAAACTGGAGAAGAAACATTTGAATAGCTAGTATTTGGAATACTGCTTAGTGGTGTGCCGAATCCAGCCATGACTTAATTATATGCCAGTGTTAGCTAAAGGTCCGGCCACGAGGAATATCAATGGCTGGCATCGAACCGTAGGCAGAACGAATCTGATCTGGAATGCCTGCCAGGATCTGGAGACGTGGGGCGTTGTAGCGCATTTGCGCCAAGCTGCTTCCAATTTGAGTAATGGTTTGCGGAATGCTTGCCATCAGGTTGTACTGGAATGAACGCTTGTCACGTTCAGCCTGAATCTTGGCGGCACCAGCAGCTTCCTCTGCGCGGAACTCCTTCATTACCTTGAGTAATTCACCGAAACGTGAAGGATCGTTGTAAATATCTTCCCGTTTACGGTTTAAAAGAAGAGCACCAGCAATATCTGGACTCATCTTCTTTAAGATATCCTGCTCCCAAGGATCGTACGCACCTGCTTGCGGAGTCATGGCACTACCCATGCCAGACGAAGCAGAAACAAAGCTTCCAAACATAGAGGGGTCTGCCATGAATCTATACCTCAGCTAATAGAAATGTTTGGAGCACCAAGTGCAACCACGTAGGGATTCGTGGCCAGAGCCTGACGCATTGTTGCACCACGCTCGCGTTGAGCGCCAAGAGCAAGATTGGCTTGTGCGCCAACCATCATCTGTTGGATATAAGCATTGTTCTGAGTGTTAACCATTGCTTGTGCACGGGTTAACTGATCGTTTGCAAGTTTCGTGGTGATAGGAAGCATTGACTTTGCCATTGTCACCTCTTGCTCATTCTGGAACTGCGTCAGGTCCTTCAGATTGGAGGTGGTCATGCCCATCATGGTGCCGTAATAATCAAGCTGACGCTTTTGATTACGGTTCGTGAAATCTTCTTGGGCTGCGGCATCATTAAGGTTGATGCGTCCCAGGGGGGTATCAATGAAACGAGGTGGTTGAGCAACTTCGGTCCCCGTCTTGCCGGTGGGTGGTTTACCGGTGTAAGCAGAGACTGCTGCTTCTGCTGCGCCACCACCCAGGATGCCACCAAGAGCAGAGCCAGCAAGGCCGCCAATCACAGTGCCAACACCTGGAAGAAGTGCGGTACCAAGAGCGGCTCCAGCTGCACCACCTGCGGCAGAACCTACAAGGCCACCAGCGGCTTCAGCAGGACGGCCTTCCATCAAGGAAGGGATAGCCATCAAAGCACCGCCGGCTAAACCGCCACGCAGGCCAGCGCGCATCGGTTTGTTACGAATATATTCCCCAGCGCCTTTAGCTTTTTCTTGTACAGACTCAATGGTCCCGCCAAGACCGGCTTGAAGACGTGCAGCTTGTTCGTTCAAGAACTGTTGTGCCTGTTCACGGCGACCAGAAGACTGGGCTGGAGCTGCCCCGCTTGCTACTGGAGTGACAATGGGCCTGCCGTATTGATCAACTAACATTGAATCGACCGCCGTTTGCTTATATTTCTTATATCTTAAATTTTATCAGTAGTCATTTCGTATTCTGCAACTGTTGGTAGTTTTGGTCTATTTCCAGAAGCAATGACTTCGTTGGCAATATTGCCACTGGTTATGCCAAGGAGAGAACCCGCTGCACCCCCAATGATTCCACGGATGGCACGTTGACGTGATGTCCCAGGAATAGAAGAACCGATTTTTGCACCTGCCGCACCAACAGCAAAACCACCTGCCATCGGAAGGTTGATTGGGAAGCCAAGCATCCGGGCTTCTGGATAACCTTGGAGATTCTCCATCGTTCCTTTAACGACACCAAGGCCAAGCAGACCCTTATCTTGGTATAGATAATTCAGATAGTTGCCGTAACGCTCTGGCGTTAAGCTTGGAATTTCTTCTTTGGCAGTGGCATACTTAAGTGGATCACCAGTACGTCCTAAGAAGAAACGTTCAAATAACTCTTGAACAGGTTGACCTGTTTGACGGCGATCTTCTGCGCCCTTTGGTGAATAGGTTTGAGCATAGCCCTCAGGGCGGAACTGCTCTTCTGGATTGGTAATGTCATAGGAACCAGCGGCTGCAATTGCCGGCACTGCAATAGCAAGTCCAGTGACTGCCTTAGCGGTTGGGCTTTCAATTTTGCCAAGACCAGCTTCTACGACACGTTGCGCGATAGCTAGCGGATGGTTCCAACGCCACCAGTAGGTCCGTGTACCGTCATTAGCTGCATCAACCAATGCACGAGACGTATAGGCACCTGCAGCTTGCGCAGGAGTCTGCCTGACGCTGACGCCTTGTTTCTTAATATCTTCTTTAAAACGTGGATCCAGGACACTCTGTCCGTAACCAAGGCTCCCCTGGCTGAGAATTTCGTCTCTTGCTTTGATCATTTCCCGCTGAACACGGTCGGCAGTTTTAACGCCACTGACGTATTCACCAGAAAATTCTTTTAAAAATTGAAAAGGATTCATTAGCCTGCCCCTCCTGTCATGATCAATTGATCAATGTAACCAGGGGGGAGATTTGGGAGCATCTTAGTAACTTGAGCGCGATAGTCATCAAGGAAGGTTTGCTCAATCCCTTGTGCTTGAAATTGCGTACCGGGGGCCACAGCCTGCGGTACTTCAAGATTATTAACAGCTTGTCGTTGCATCATTTGCTGCATGATCTGCTGTTCTTGCGAGATCTGCGTTGGTGTTGGCTGAGAACCTCCAAGCATACCGCCTGCAACAGTTTCAGTCAGTAAAGGTGAAATCAAAGAGCCACCAAGATTGGCTGCTGATTCCAGCCTGGACGGTGCAATTTCTGCTTCGAACTTACCAGGGGATACTTCAATACGACGACCAGTTGCTTTAGGTGGCCGAAGCTTGCGTGCCCCAAGGGTCAAAGGTAACGCAACCGCCATGTCCCCTAAGCCATAAGCCAGTCCGACGCCAGGACCACCGGCCATCGCACCAAAGCCTGCGGATAATGCACTGCCTGCTGCAACACTACCAACAACATCTTTATTCTTTGCTGCGTAACCAAGCAGGCGTGCAAAGGGATTCATATTGTTTGCCTATATTCTTTTATTTTAAATTGCTTAGCTCAGATCGACAGAGAAGCCTGAGGATTCTCATTAATGAGCTCCGGGAACTTAGGAATATCAGTATTGGTTCCTTCTGCCAGCATGGCGGAGAGGTAACCGTTTGGATCAATGTTGTCCTGACGTGGGAAAGGATTTTTAATCTTTTCGCCAGGGGGGATGACCGGGCTTAGTCCATAGGAATTATTCCACTCCGGATCAAAGTCAGGTTGCTGCTCTGGATAATTTGGAGTGGACGGACGACCGATGGTGAAGTCGTAATCCGTTTCCATGTTGAAACGTCCTCGCCCTGGAAACATTTCATAACCATCTTGAAGCTCACCTTCTGGAACGAAGTTAAGCTCGTTGAGATTTAACCGTCTGTTAGCAACACGTTTAGTTAGATCTTGCGGACCAAAACGCGACGTGATCCAAGGCGTTTCTTGTACTGCCGCCTTGAGATCGTACTGATCTTTGAAGTTTAATTTTTTATCTTTATTGCCGCCAAACTTAATGTAATCACCCGGTGTAGTGCGCGGCCTTTCTATTTTCATTTAGCTTTCTTTTTCTTGTGTAAGCCTACCAAGGTTTTACGTAAGTTTGCTTGCTTTACAGTTTTTTCGTCATACTTGTCTGGGCTAGACAGTACATTCTCCTGAAGCTGGGCTGCGCTGATGCCACGGGATTTGGCCTTGGCCGTAAAAGCGCCTTCCTTGATATCAGCACCCTGGATCCACTTTTTATCTTTTTTCTTTTCAGCCATGATCAAATACCAATACCAAATTGTTTGAGAATTGATTGGGGATCGCGTCCTTCAATTGTAGCTCGACGCAATGCTTCACTTACTTCCAGGGACTTGCGTTTTTGTTCTGGAGTCGAGGTGATGGTTGTTTTAAATTCAGGGTAACTTCCCTGGCGCAATGTCAGCTTGGTCTCTTCACGTTGAAGAGCTGTGGGCCTTAACTCTGGATCGGCAATGGGTTTGTCACGTGGTTCAATTCCATAAATCCCAATAGAACGTCCAGTTTGCGAACGATCTCCTTCAAAGATTTGGGGAAGACCGCCCGTTTCAATATCAAAGTCACGAACACGTGTTTTTTGTCCGCCTTGAAGAATTTCACGAACAGCTTCAGCGGTTGGATTACCACCACCAGCAACAAACTCAGCAAGATTCCTGCCGCCACCACCTCTGGCTTTTGTTTCAATTGAAGGACGACCGCCACGAATCTCAAGAGTTTCAGGAATAATTTCACCAGTTGCTTCGTCCACCTCAAAGAAGGGGCGCACACCTTCCTCTCTCTTCAGCGGTTTGTATTGAGTGCCAAGGGATTCCAGGGATTCCATCCGCCCACGCACGTAGTCGCGTTCTGCGAGTGCGTCACCAAGATCGACATTGACAGAGTCTGGATTGAGAGACTGTTTCTCATTCATCATTTTGTTAAGAAGGCGGGTGTAATACCCACCCTGCCCTGGTTCATCTGCTGCGGCAAACCGGAACTGAGGCTCTAATTGATCGATTTCTTCCAGTCGATTAATAATTGCTTGTTTCTGCTCGCCAAGCTCAGAAATCCGGTTGGTTAAGTTAATATCTTTTTCAACAAGATTATCAATAAACTCCCCTTGGCCGGTCGGTTTATAAAACTTGCCGGTTGGGATGGTTTCTTCTAATAACTCCGTTTGCACACGCGGTTGAATGGTCAAAGGAGAAGACGGTGTTTGTGACAGACGGGAAAGAACGGCTGGATCACCGGTTGAGGCGTAAAGCTCTATAGCTTCTGCAATTGCAGGATCGGTACCCATTACACGTTCACGCCGATAACGTCCTGGGATAGTGGCACCTAATTCTTCAAACTTAGATTGAAGGAAAGATTGTGCTTGCTCACGAGGACTGGCGGCAGCAGCAGGAAGGAGAGGAATGGTTTGCTGTTGGTTAACAGCGTCGGGAGGAATGGTTGCCTCGCCCCAGGGATCAGCAATATTGACTTGTTTAACAATGCGGCCGGTTAGTTGATCTTCTCCGGATTCAACAGCGTTAATGAATTGATCCGCTGTGACAGGAGCTTGAATCTTTTGTAGGTCGGTTAGGGTTGCAGTATTTGTTTCAAGCCGAGCAGCTGCATTCAATAGATCTTGTTGTGCCGTGGCACGGCGGGCAGCTTGCAGTTCGGGAGACGGGGGATATTTCTTTTCAAAAGCGGCAAGTGCAGCCGAGCGGTAACCAGGTTCCGCTTGGCGCTCCCGATAACCAACACCATAGAAACGAGAGGTTGGAGCAGGGAAATTTAATTCTTCTGCCGTAGGTTCTGGCAGTTCAGATTCCAGTTGACGCCTGTATTGCGTAAAGGCCTCTTCCTCCGTAGGCATGACGCTACGGCTTGCAATCTTTGATGGTGCTGGCACAGGGGTTGCAGGTGCAGGCTCTGCAGCAACACGACGAACAGCCTGCTCCATGTCCGCAAGATTAACTTGGCGTACACCAGCGGTTGCAGATTTGGCTGGACCCTTGGGAAGCTGTTGCCTGCGGCCCATCAAAGCCCTGGCACCAAACCCCACACCAGCCAATGCACCCAAGCCGAGAGCTGCAGTACCCAACGCGGCAAGTGGGTTGAACTCTTGTTGTGGTGCTTTGAGTTGATTACGGCGGAATTCAAGAACTTCTGGGGCCATCTGCGCCCTTTCCTGCTCATCTTCTGGAATTGGCGCTCCAGTGGCACGACTGTAGGCGTAAAAGTCAGCAGGGGAGATCGCCATAACCTTTACAGATGTATTTATGTTCTTTTGATGGTTACATTCTAACTTTGGATAATTAAAAAACGTAATTATCCTGTAAACTAAGGAATATAAACCGTTAACGGCGGTAAAGAACGCAAAAATGGACGAAGCACTTAGGGAAAGGCGCGAAAACGTACGTCAAACAATTGACCAACGCGCCAATGAACTGCGTGAAGGGGGCATGCACCCGTTCGAAGTCCAGAATCTACGGTCAGCCGCGAACCAGGAACTGGCCATGGCCGTGCCAGATACTGCAAAATACCAACAAGCACTCAACTTGGCCGCACAGCACGTACAAAAAGGCGCCGTCTAAAACAACAGTGTAATTTTTAAGTCAAACGCCGGGGTTGCACCCGGCTTTTTTGTGTGAATTTTTGGGGTAAGTAGGGAGTTTACGTACAAATTAGGGAAAATAGTACATATTTATACAAAAAGCGGCCCTATACAGTTCTGAAAAGGGTACAAAATTACCTGACGCTTCTCCCACCCCCCAACCGAGGGAGATGCTGTGTAGAAAAAAAGAACAGCATGAGTTATCTAAGGATGATTCTCATTAATATCACCGGAATTTTGATACGAATTCGTATCGACCGAGGAATGTCACGGTTTCCTGACATGTTTGGGGCAAACTTAGCGCCCCGCTCTCCCGCGCTCGAAATAGGACAGTGAGCGGAACGGACTTCAAGCATTCTCTTGTTTTATCAAGGGAGTTGATTGAGTTCACGTCGAGCTGGACGTTAAACGTAGCGCTACCCCATCGCAACTTCACTCATGTTTGCAGTTACCTACTTCGACTACGGCTGCCCCGACTTCGGTGGTCAAGAGTATTACGAGGAGGAGAAGTTGTTCTCCAACTGGCCTGCTGCCGAAAGGTACATTCGTTCCCTCGAGGATTACGAATTCATCTCGGCGGTATATCACTTCAGCTGCTTCGAAGACGACATTCCGTTCTGAGTACCAGGCGTGACGCCAGGGGATCGAATCCCCTACTCAGTATTGCCCCCAGCGGAGATGGGCGCCGCACACATGGAGAAATCCGTGATGGTCTACGTTGTCACATTGTGTGATCTGTATGCTGATCACCTGATGAATGTCTTTAGCAGCAAAGAAGCTGCTAATGCATGGATAGCGAAACAGGACAAGGAGGAGGGCGAGTATTGGCTTATCAATGCCATGGTCGTCATCAACTGATCCGTCAAAGCGGGTTCCAGGGTGCAAACCCCTGGACAGTTATTGCCACAATCCCGTGGCATCCACTCAACGCAACATGATTCGTCAGCGATTGTCCCAGCTTCTTGCCGTAGCAGCGGTCAAGGTAGCTCAAGATCAAACTCCTGAGCGCATCAAAGCTCAACTCAAAGTGCGGCGTGATGCATTGACTCATGAGGTCAATGATTATCGCAACGCACTGTCCAACTTCATCGCAGCTAAGTAACCATGAAACCTGTCATGATCTACCAGCCTTCCTGCGAACATAACTTACGTGTCGCATGGTATGGCGGTGAGAGTACACAACTTCACTTCGAGAAGCTCAACATCCAGGGCGAGTGGTACGACAGAGATGTCCGTACCCTTGGCCATGGTATCCCCACAGGGATCAAGGAGATGCTTCTCGAGATGGAGAACTACTATCACGAAGGTATCATCCTTGAACAAGAACGTATTTACCAAATGATGTGAATGATTCCTGCTCTAAGGGGCTACGGCCCTTTACTGCAGGAATTAACTCCTGCTTCATTCAACTCAACTCAAGTCAAATGTCTGACTACAAGAAGCTCCCTGACTTCCAGCAAACCGTACTGCACGGACGCATTGCTCACATGGAGGTGGTCGACTACCAGGATCAGAAGTTCCTCTCTGTATCCCTGGTCCACACCATCTCCGAAGCAACGGACGTACGTGTACGGTTTACCAACAGCAACGGCCTGCTTACGGCATTCAACAATGGCACTCTTGTCGTAGGACAGGAGCTGACCATCAGCGGTACCATCAAGGGCATTCGTTCCTTCTACATGAAGGACGATGTCCTGACACCGCTCAAGATGCCGGAACTTCAATTCCGTTGCATGAGTTATGCCTTTGGTTCCAAGCCTCAGCCCAAAGCTGAAGCTGTAATCACACCAGTGGCAGAACCTACGCTGGAAGAAATTCCCTTCTGAGACAGCACTCCTGCTCTTAACCCTTCCGTTGATACGAATTCGTATCGGCGGTGGGTTTACTGCAGGACTGAACATCCTGCATCCACCTCATACAACACTATGCCAATCACCATTGATCATCACGACATCCTCAAAGCACTTGGGCTTTACAAACTTGAGGTAACAGACTACTACCTTGAATTTGATAACAACCATGTTTATATGCATTGGGTTTCCTGTCCCAATGACATCGAAGAGTACTTGAAGAATGAGAATGATATTTATTTATGCCTTGACTTTCAAGTCAAGGGCAAATGGTTATCTGCTGAGTACTTTGTCAACGACAAAGAGGCGGTAACTGAACGTCCTTTCATTAACTGCCGTTATCTTTTGGAGATCAACTGACATGAAACACACAACCAGGCTCGGACCCAACCGTTACATCAGACTTGATTCTTACGGTGAGTCTCGTGAGACACGCCGTTTCAATATCCTTTGCACCCTCTTCGTCATTGCCATCACGGTTATGACGGCTGGTGCAATGGTCGGCGTCGACATCACTAACCTCAACCCACAGAACAATGAGAACACACATCGCCCTGGTCGCTGATCGTTCCGGTCGTTATGCCCATGTCTGGGGCACAGCCCAAACCTTTTCTCTGTTTCATGATCAACTCGAAGACATTGGCTGCGAGGTGATCGAAAACCAATCCGATGATTGGGACGGCTGCACCAGAGATGAAATTGCTGAGGACTGCCTGTCAGTGCATCAGCTGCTCAACGACTCGGACTTCATCCCACACGACTGACTACATCTGGTGTCTCGCAAACACAAGACGCTAAGGCTGGTGCTTGCATCTTTGTACGTACCAGCTATTCTCTACCTGCATCCACTGCACACAGCTCACCCAAAGCCATGGAAGCCCTTAGCCAACTTGATGTCACAGCACCCGATCACGTCTCTGTCATTACCAGGGACGGCAAGGTGACCATCTCTGTCCTCAAGGACGGAACCTCTGTCACTCTTGGTTTCCCGATCAAAACACCTTGGATTGATACGCATCCCCGTCCCCCTTTGCAGCAGTCGCCAGCGGAGGAGATTGGGCGGCGGATTACCAAGGAAGAAGGCCTTGCCTACTTCGAAGAGCTGGCACGGAAAGACTCAAAGAACACCACTGTTGTTACCAAGACCAAACGCAGGTCTCCCATTGGTAATTGCAAGTTGACTCCCGAAGCTGTTCGTGAAATCAAGCTGATCCTGGCTGATAACAAGACGATGAGTCGTTTTGGTTCCAGGCAGCAAGCTTACGAAAAGATTGCCGAAGGCTATTCGGTGAGTCACCATACAATTTCCAACATCCATAAGGGACTGGCCTGGCGCCAAGTCATCGTGTAATCAACAGCAACAACACAAACATCTGGGCCTCCACTCTTGAGAATCATTCTCAGTAAGTGGTATAAGTCCCAGGACATTCATTCAGTTCACCTCAACATGACTGAAGACAACAAACGGTATCACCTCATCATCAACGTTGATGAGAAGTATGCCATCGTCAATGCACTAGCTTTTTATCATGCTCATCACACGCTTGGTTCTTTGCTTGACGAAGACGAGCGTGAACAATATGAGCTTGCATTCAAAGAAGATGGTCCAACTCTTGTTGATACATTAGCCACAAGAGTTGCCAATACCTTCTGAAAACCACACACTTCACTCAATTCAAACCATGACTAACCTTCAAACACTTGACGAAAATTACAATGCTGATCTTCTAGATGCAATGGCTGACATTGCAGCTGAACAAGAAGAATCAATGCGTAACTCAGATCCACAAGAATGGGAGGGTTACGATGACGAATCGTAAGCACGAAGATGACATCGTTATTGTCATCATTGCCATCATCTCCATTCTGATCACCACACTCATCGACGCAATCCAATGTCTTACATCTCTGAACTCCAAAAGTTCTACCCCAGAACCTACAAAGCTCGTCTCGCCATCCAACGATACGAAACCCACAAAGAGTGGGAACACGAAATCCCAACGACTGTCACCGTCCACGAAACCACGCTCAACTACGGCGGTCCAGAGGAAGGTGGATGGTGGTACCAAGCAGGACTCCCGGTCCTTACCCACTGCATCTTCTCCAAGAAGCAAGCGGTCCAAACCTTCATCCAATACTTCGACGAATACGAAGTCGCGGACCAGCCAAGCCTCGGGCTTTCAACAACATATCACAACTACGAAGTCAACTTCGCCAATGGATACGCTACTGTCTACCCCGAATCCAAACCACACTACTGCTGATGACTCTAACTCAGATCAAACCACCCGTAGGGTTGAGCATCAACCAACGGAACCTCTACACATACTTTCTAAACCACAGGAAGAAGTACAAGCACACACCGTGCTACGTACCAAGGTGTCCCGGTCAAAACTCAAGGGTTGAACAATATCTCAATGCATTAATCAAGCTGGAACAATACGGCTTGATACGCGTTGACAGAAGCAGTGATCACTACACAAGTTGGATCATGCTTCCACCAAAGAACTAATCACCTACGTCATATAACACTTCCGTTATATTGTTTGCTATTCGCAAATAGCGAATACATGCCAATACTTCAATCCACACCTGGGCATCACCAACGTAAGTACGGTGTGTAAGTCCCAGGATTTACTCAAACTTTACCTCACTTCACCATGTCTCAAAGCGAGTACTTCTACCTTGAAGAAGTTCGTTCCATCTTGAAGAATGTCCTTGCACGTGAGAGCAAGAGACATCAGATGGACCAACATCTCACGCCACATACCGAAGATGTGATCGAAGAGATCCTCAACATGCTTGAAGAGGAGCTCGACTACGATCCAACGCCTCAATACGATCCAAGCCTTGCTGGCATCTAAGTCAGCCCCCTACAACCCCCGAGGAAGTACCAGGGGGGATACCTTTAGTTCTATAAGAAACTATTATGTATTCCCCCTTATCCACTCCTTGACAACCCTGGTAGACTCAACACACTTACCACACACTCAACTCATGTCTTCCAACAAACCAACCATTCCCAACTCTGTAGATCCTCAAAAGCTTCAGTTCATGCAACTGACTGCAAAGATGAAAGAATCTGCAGACAAATATGGCGTCGGCTTCATCGGAGGCTTTGTTGCCTCCGATGGAGAAGTCTTTTACATGTCAAATATGAATGACGAAGACACCCAAGCATTGATGCCGGACAGTCTCAAATGAAACAAGTTATTTACAAAGAAATCATTACTATTGATGGACGTGAATACACAGTTGCTAACTGTGATTATTCTGAATCAATCTACGAATTACTTAAAGACAATGTCTTAGAAGATGACAACCAAGAGATTGTTAATCACATTGTTGATGACATTGTTAATTCCCAATGACTAAGAAATCAATCATCAGTTTTGATCGCACCATCCATGGTGTAAACATCACCGAACACGGTATCAAATCTGTATCTAAAGCAATCAAGCTTGGGCCATTTCAACTCACACTCAACGCCAATCCCAATGGTGTCAAAGGATCACTCAGTATTCCTGGCACAGGCTTGAGCATCCCAAACATTAAATTAATCTAAAGATCTGGGCGTCTGTACTCGTTGTGCAAACAGCACAGAAAGAGACAGTGTAAGTCCCAGATCCTGTCCACTTACTCAACTCAACATGTCACTATTCCTCGACGAACTTACGTTGTTTGATCGCATCAATCTTGCTGCCTGCGCTGCACGCAGGGCACAGGACAACACACTTGATGCTGATCGATTCCACAATGAGTACAAGACTGCACGTCTGTGGCATAACCACAAGTGCGTCATCACCAAAACTTATTCCTACGTGGATGACAACTCATGACAATCCTTGCCATCGAAGACACTCACTTCACTGATACCCATGTCACAGTTACAGCAGTTGTGGAGGACATGCGTCTGCTCTATCGGGCGACTCGCTTCGACCCTGAAGAGTGGGCTCCTGCATTGTGTACAACAACTGTCGAACTGGATCCAGAGGAACCAATCCCTCTTGATGAAGATGGGTTCGCTGAGTATCTTGATCACCTCGATCCTCAATGGCAACTCGTTGACATGAGCGAAGAATGATTGGTTTCTCAATTGAATTCAAACGCTGGTACTTTGTACTGCGTGGTCCCAGGGGCAGGATCTACCTAGCCACTGGCTTCATGAAGTGACGTGTTAAAACAACACCGCTTTAGTTAACACATCGTCCTGGACATGACGTTAAACTGTCCATTCCTTTTACCCATTCAATTCAATGCATTTCCAACTTCCCTCCAACCTCCAACAAGAACTCCTGGCTTATGATCCAAAGCTCAAGGCTTTGGTTAAGCAGGATGACAACAAGAAGCCTGCTAAGAAAGCTAAGTATCCCCTTGGCAACATCCCGCATCTCATCCCTGAAGACATCGTGCGCTCCAGCTACCAACAGGATGCAATCAACTACATCAACTCACAGCTAGCACCAGGGCGCTTTCGTTTGTTTACCAAGCTTGTGGACGTAGCAAGTTCACAAGCACGCACTGTACCTATTGCTGTTATTTATCACTTCGAGCAATGCTGGTACGCAGCATGGCTTCCACAGAAAGGCGAAGACTATGTCTATGGCTACGCCTACGCATTCAAGAACACCTCAGCTGCTGCTAAGCAAGTTCCAAACAGCATCTGGAACAGCAAAGAACAGTGCACTGAACACACCATCGGTCGTGGTGCACAGGTCTTTACCTACTCAAGAACAGTAACTAAGCAAGACATTATCAACGGCAAGGACGGTCGCAACTGGCGTGCGATGGGTATAGCTAGCTACTACCAGAAGACATGCGATATCAATGAAGCAATCAACTCGTTTGATTCTGCATTGATGGAAACCATTCCTACATGGAGTGACTGTCGTTCTATGTTTGATCGCTTGCGTTGCAACAACATTGTTGATGCACTTGATATGCCTTCTTTCTTTAGCAAGCCTATTGCCGATAAGACTAAGTATGAACTCACGATTGATAACTTGATTGCAACATCTAAGTTACTAAAGAATGACTATGGTTATTCTTCTTACGGTACATGTTTAACCAAGACTGAAGCAATCATTACTACTCCGTATATTAAGAAGCAGCTTCAAGCAATGCTTGATCGTTCAACTGCTGAGTACAGCAACCCAGAGAATACACAACGGAAGGCTATCAAGTATGGCTTCAAGGAATTTGAGCAGACCTGTAATTCTATTGAATTCATTATTCGTATCTGGCCTGATTGCCCTATTGACCACTACCGTACTTACTTCAATGAACTACGTTGCATCAACTTAAACAACCTGAGGTATGACGAACGTCTTGTCGAATGGCTACGCACCAACATGTCTGTTGCATCGTTCTTCAACATGCTGCGTAAGTTCAATGAGGCAGAACCTACCTCTCATCGCAGTTCATACAGTGACTATGATTACCACGTCAAATCATTCTTTGAAATGAATGACACTTTCTCCATGATCATGCGCATCCTGGAGAACGACAAACAAATCGAGGCACCTAAGCGCTGGCGCATGCCTGACTTCCATGACTACGTGCAAGCCGAAGCATGGAAGGTAACCAACCGCAAGGAATCACTGCACCAGGATTTGTTCCCTACTCCGATCAAGGTCAACGTAGACGGCAGTGACTGGACATTCTTCCAGCCTGTCGACACACACCAGCTGGCACAGTGGGGACAAGCAGTCCGTAACTGTGTGGGTTCTGCAGGACGCTATGCAGATGACATCAAGAAACGCAAGCACTTCATTGTGCTCTGCATGATTGATGGCAAGCCCACCTTCACCATCCAACTGGATGTATCCATGGGTGTCATGAACGTCGTACAGATTGCTGGCGTAGCGAACCAGCGCCTGTCTGTTGACCAACATGAGCAGTACTCCACTGCCTTCAAGCAAGCCTTGCAATCTCGTGAATCTGAGCTAAGCTCTAAGAGCTGAAGCCACAGCAGGGGCATCCTATCCTCGTAAATGGGATGCCTCTTTAACTCATGTCTGATTACACCGACGAACAACTCCTTGCCATGGCCATGGCAAACATTGGTGAGTACATCACAGATAACTCACCTCAATACATCCTGATCGAAGACGATCCTCGTAATGAGGATGATTACGACACATGGAGTTACGGTACTGAACCGTTACCTCATGATCACACTTGGCACTCCACATCGATTGATGTAGAGGTAAGCCCAAGTCAGGCCGACTAGTCCAACGGCAGAGACAAGCATGAAACTCTATGGTCCATACACTCGCAAAGATGGCAGACAACATGTCATTCTTTACGAGAACGGCAAACGCAAAACAGTAAGCTATCCCAAGTATTTACTTGAGACAAAGCTTGGTCGATCTCTTTTGCCTCATGAAACCTGCGATCACATTGATGGAGATCCTTTAAACAATTCTTTAGATAACTTGCAGATGCTATCCAGATCGGATAACGTACGCAAGCACGCAGCTCTTTCACCTGCAGAGCTGGGGACTTTCACTTGTCCTATTTGTTTGTGTTCATTTACCAAACGAATGCATAGCACTAGGCACAATCGAAAGCAAGGAAAACGTGGACCTTATTGTTCACGTTCATGCGCAGGTAAAGCTGGCCGACTAGCCCAATAGGAAGCAGGCAAGTGACTTAAAATCACTCCAGTCCCGGTTCGAATCCGGGGTCGGCTACCAACTCAACACTCAACACTCAACACAACATCATGCAACTCTTTGCAGCCTTCAAGCATCTCATCCCTGAATTCCACGCTTACTCTGATGAAGAGCAGCGTTACAACCTTGGAGCAACCTGGACAGCGGCTGACGGCCTTAAGGACTATTACAACCTCGAACTACGGTACGTTCATAACTCAGAGCGTCTTGCCCTCAACGGCGATCCCCAGCCTGATGGCAGCTGGAAATATGTGGAACCCTCCGGCCGTGTCCATACCATGTCGGCAGAGCGAGCCAAGATGTTCATGGAACAAACCCATGCCCATGCCACTATCATGTGCGGCATGCTGGATCGCCTCAAAGAATCAGGATTGATGGACCAGGTGGTAGACACCAACGCCCAACCTGCCTAAGATCACAGCGGAATGTTCGGCCCCTGCGCAAGCGGGGGTCTTTTCTTCATGATCTCCAAATCAATTATCTATCACGATGTAACCGAACTCATTGCTGATTGCATACCAGACAAAGCATGGCCTGCAGTACGTCATGAAATCATTCAGCAAATGCTAGACAACATGCCGTCAGATGTCATGATTCAATTGACTGGAAGACCTGATGCATTTGATACTGCTGAGCAATTGCTCCAACAGTTTTATATGAATGAACCAGGTCACAAACTGATACAAGATTCATTTGATCTTGTTGGCAAAGAAGAAACTGCATTCATTCTTGATTCACTGAACCTCACATCATCTGATGGCGTTTCAGAAACAGATCCTTCCTGACTGTCCACAATGTAATCAACCTGGATTACGTGTCATCGAATCCAGGAAGACACACCACAGTACACGCCGCCGCAAGGCATGTGAGTGCTGTGACTACCGCCTCACAACGCATGAAGTATCTGCTGACTTTTACAACGAAGCACAGCAGAACTTGATCTTGGTCTCTAAGCTTTATGCGCTGCTGGGTACTGGTTCTTTGCCACAAGAAACCATGGCAATCAAATGCAATGACTGCACTCACAACCAAGGGGGTGCATGTGCATTTGATTTCCCTGAATACGACACTGCTCAATCATTCGACTGCAATCACTATGTCAACTAAACGTCAATTCACTTACACCGTTGGTGATCGCGTAGCAGAACGCCCCAAGGCTCATGGCATTTTTGCTGTTCGCAATGAAGTCAAAGAACGTATTGCTCAATACCGTACACAAAGGTATGGTCACGTTCTAAACATTGTTGAGAAACCAAATAGCCTTGGTCGCAAACAAAAGTTCTTAGTGATCCAGTGGGATCACCTGTCATCACCAACAGAACACGCTACGATGCGTATCTGTCCAGCATCAGAACTCCAGCGTCTGATGAAGGAAGTCATTGTTCCAGGGGAATGACATGGATCATCGCACAGATATGATTATGCGAGCTGTTGTAACTTCCATTGCAATCCTTGGATTTCTGCTTCTCACCTATGCAATTGTTGAGAGCAATTCTGAACCTGTAGAAAAGTTTAAAGTTGTAGATAAATACAAGAATTGCAACGTAGTCAGATACACTGATCCCAGTAATCAATGGCACTACCTACTGCACTGCGGTCTATGAACGTTCAACTCATTTGGTCTACACCCAATGCAGAAGAAATGATTACGAGAATGGCGCGTGTTTCAGCACCCAGCAATCAAGACAACATGGATACTGCACCACGCCTACTTAGGTATCTGATCAATAACAAACATTGGTCACCGTTTGAGATGGCAAACATGTGCGTTGAGATTGAAACAACACGTGCAATCTCACCTCAAATCTTGCGTCATCGTTCCTTCTCGTTCCAGGAATTCAGCCAGCGCTATGCAGATACCACTGAGCTTGGCTCTGCTGTAATACCGCATTTGCGTCGGCAAGATTACAAGAACAGACAGAACAGTATTGATGACCTATCAGCAGAAGACATTGCTTCTTATTACAGACGCATCAGTGCGTTGTATGAAGATGCTGAACATCTCTATCGCGAGATGCTAAGCAACGGCGTGGCAAAGGAATGTGCTCGTTCCATTCTGCCACTTTCGACACAGACACGTCTTTTTATGAATGGCACAATCAGGTCATGGATCCACTACCTTGATCTCAGAACTGACAATGGAACTCAACTCGAACACAGACAAATTGCAGGAGAAATCAAACGAATCTTCTGCAAACAATTCCCCATCATCGGAGAAGCAGCCTTCTCCGAAGAATGACACACCATGGCTTGATTGTATGGATGGGTTTAAATACAGTGAACCCTCTGATTCAGTTAAAGAACCAGAGGATGACGTAGACAACTGGCGATCAGAAGGTCGCGGTTGTTTGTTTTTCTAATTGTTTGACGGCATGCTTGGATTCCACATCCTTGCGTGCCGCTTTCTTTTTTTTATCTACCAGGTAAATGATTAATGCTTTGTTCATTTGATTTGACCTCCGGTGACATATGGAAAGTAGCAGATGTTACGGTACGTCAGGCAGAGCCAGGGGCGGTGGGCTAAGTTCCACCAGGCCCTGTCTGCCTTGGCCTGATCCTCCTGTTCGTACTTGACACCACGGTATGTAAGCGTCATTATTCTGTAGCGGTTTATACGGAAAGTATATGACCGTTGCTGTATATGATGTCGTTCACCACGTAACACAACCATGATTTCAATTTCTAAAACTTGCACAGAATTCCGTAAAGCCTTGGGCTTTAAGGGAAGACTCATGTTATTTGTCCTTGGTTTTGTAGGTCTTCTCTTCCCTGGTTGGGTAGCCTATGTTGTCATCGCTGGTCTAGCCAAGTGCACCAAGGATCAAGACATGTTTAAGTTCTTAGTACAATTTGCTGATTGAACCATGACTGAAGAACAGCTTGATGCTTTACGTCATCTAATCCAACAAGAGATTAACTGTGCCCAAATTGATGGCATGGAACATGGTGTCTGGGGCTGGGCAGAAAAACAACTAGATGAAGGATGGCAAGACTTGAAAGATAGTTTTAAATCCACCTAAGTTCTACACACTACGAGGTTCACCAATGACTCAACGACACCCAATCACTCCGCCGCCTGAGCTTGTACAGCAGTGGCTTGGCACCTACTTCGGTGCCACCGTTACTGGTGAAGTAAGCGATGTTGAGCTTGCTCTTGCCACCCAATCCGCCCGCTGGGGCGCTGATCAGGAGCTGGAGGCGTGCTGTGAGTTGCTGAACTGTGAACTTGGCACTGGCTGGGGGCATGGAACCAAACTCCGCGCCGCCCGCCGCCCCAAGCCGCCGAGCTTGAAGGAGCAGGCGCTAGGTGCCCTCTATGCCATAGCCACAGGCGCTGATGACACTAGAGAGTTTCACCAAGACCTTGAAACCATTAAGCAAGCTCTTGAATCCCTGCCCGATTAGTCAACATCACTACAAGGTTCAACAATGACTCAAAAACAATCACCTACACAGGCAGAGCCAACAGACAAAGAGCTGGCAGAGCTGTACCGCAAATCCTATTACGAATGCGAAGACAGACAAGGTGATGCGGCGCAAGTATTTGCGCTACGTGCTGTTCTCGCCCGCTGGGGCAACCATCCGGAATCTCCAGGTAGTTCAACGCCGCAGCCCATCCCAGTGAGTGAGCGCCTGCCAAGACCGGAGGATTGGGATGAAGAAGGGAGGTGTTGGGGTTTTCACCAGTACAACCCGGAAGACGACGACATTTGGGAATCTTGGTATTTAGTACCAACTCAACACCTGTTGCCTTCTGTCCAATGGCTGGGCTTTTCCCACTGGCTCCCCGCCAACGCTTTGCCCCAGCCCTCTTAGTCCGATCAACTAATGAAACTTGAAATCAAGCTCACCGATGAGCGCTACAAGCATACAAGCATTGATGAGCCCGCTGAAATGACCACCACTTGGGAAGCCGAGATGGATGACTGCTCAGTTCACGCTTGGTTCAAAGTGTTTGAGAGCGTGCTCGGTGCTGCTGGCATGACCGAAAAGCTGATCATGCGCGGCGCTTGCCAGCTCGCCTTTAACGAGTGCCGCGACTTTGAGGAGATGAAGAAGCTGAGCAGCGACTACGACCTTGACTTCAGCGACAACGCTGCTCCCCAGTAGTCAGACCCACTACTTATGAAAGGATTTAGTTCAACACAAAAACACACACGTTCATCTAGTTATTGGGTGGCAGCGTATGTTAAAGATAATGACGATGAACCAATCAACATTCACAAAAAGATCTTGATCTATAAACAAGGTCAAGACAAAGAAGCATTGATGACAAACTATTGTAACTCCATCATGAAGATCAACAGAAACATATGGGAGATCCTGGTGCACCAGGGACCATCTGAGATCCCAGACTCGGGTGATCAGATTGTGATTCGTTTATCCCGTGAACCATTCAAGGGCTCTCACATCCTGAAGTAATAGTCCCGAACGGGAAGATGGACCTGAGCACGTCCTTAAACTACTCATTAGTTTTATTTATCATTCAATTCATCACAATCATGAAACTCCTCAAGTTCTCCAGTGGTAATGCCAAGCTGCGTAATCGTTTGATCTTCAGCCTGCCAGCTGGTTATTCGTGTCCACATGCTGGTGTCTGCAAGACCATGGCTGATCGGGTCACTGGTGAGATCCGTGACCTGCCTCAGCTTACAGGCACACAAGCAGATGACTACCGCTGCTTTGCTGCTATGGCAGAGACCAGGCCCAACGTACGTGATGCTCGTTGGCACAACTGGGATCTGCTGCGTGAAACTATCCACATGAACGGCAATCAAGTCACACTTCTCCGTGACCTGATCGATATGTCCCTCTTGATGCACGCACCAAAACCTTTGGTACGCATCCATGAGTCAGGTGACTTTTGGACTGAGAACTACATGAGGGCTTGGATGATGGTTGCCAGGGAACGGCCCAACCAAAAGTTCTACGCATTTACAAAATCATTAGGCATGTGGATTAATCTGCGTGAGCAGATCCCATCCAACTTCTATCTCACCGCATCCTTCGGTGGGACACTTGATTACCTCATTCCAAAGTATCCACACGTTTTTCAACGAGTTGCTTATGTGGTTTACACAGAAGCTGAGGCAGCAGAGCGTGGGCTGGAGATCGACCATGACGACAGCCATTGCTTAGGTGACAAACCGTTTGCACTCCTGGTCCATGGGTCCCAGAGGGCTGGGTCCGACGCAAGCAAAGCCATCTCTCAACGCAAGAAGGAAGGTGGCTTTGTGGGATACAGCACATCAAAACAAAAGACAACTTGAAGGACCTTGACGGGAATGAAAGATCGGATAGTATCTGTCCGTCTTTCATTCCTTTATGTCTTACGTCATTGCTGCCTGGAAGGATGGTCGTCCATTCGCCATCACTGCCTGTCAAACTTCTAATCAATTCCATTTAATTCCGTTAGATTCAGAAGTAGCTCTGAACAAGATCTTCTCCCACCCATACCGGGCTGGTGCTCAGCAGATCTTGACGTGGATTAACAAAAATGACAGCAGCCTTGCCAGTGAAAACCTCCAGGTTCGAGATGAAGCCCAGTTCAGAAAATGAAAGGTGGTACGTTTTCGATTTGGAAACGAATGGGTTGTATGACCAAGCCACCGTGGTTCACTGTGCTGTCCTCTATGACATCAACAGCAACAGCATTTTGTCTTTTGGTCCTGACGACATTGACTCTGCTCTTGAGCATTTGCGTAACGCTGATGTTCTTATTGGCCACAACATCTGCTTTTACGATGTACCCGTCCTAAAGAAACTGTATCCAACATTTGAAACAAAAGCTCGCATCGTTGACACGCTCATCTGTTCACGTTTGATCTGGCCCAAGGAGGTTCTCTATGAGCTTGACATTGAACAATATCCGCAGGTTCCAAAGGCAAACCGTGGATCCCCATCGCTTAAGGCCTGGGGATGGCGCTTGGCCAGCCACAAGCTTGACTTCAAGGACTTCACGGAATACTCGCAAGAGATGCTTGACTACTGCATCCAAGACGTGGTGGTTACCTTCAATCTCTGGCAACTTATTGTTGCGCAAAACTATGCAGAGTCCTCCCTTCTGCTGGAGCACAACTTTGCTTTGGCGATTAACAAACAAATTCGATCAGGTGTTCCTTTCGATTTGGATGCTGCTCTTGATCTGGTGGATAGCCTCCGAGCAAAGGAAACACAACTTGAATCACATCTAAAACAAATCTTTCCACCTATCAAACATGAATCAACATTTGTTCCTAAGGTAAATAACAAGAACCGTGGTTATGTCAAAGGACAACCTTTCACTAAGGTCAGCTACGAAGAGTTCAATCCTGGATCTCGTCAGCAGATTGCTGATCGACTCCGCAAAAAATACGGATGGATTTCAGAGAAAACAACTGAGAAAGGAAATCCAGTTCTTGATGACGAAGTATTAGAGAAGCTTCCGTATCCAGAAGCCAAAGCATTAGCAGAATATATGTTGGTCAAGAAACGCCTTGGTCAAATTGCTGATGGTAACAATGCTTGGATCAAGCTCTTCAACAATGACACTGGTCGTATCCACGGCGACCTTATTACTAACGGTTGCATTACTGGGCGCTGTGCACACCGCAATCCAAATATGGGTCAAGTGCCAGCGGGTTACTCCCCTTATGGAAAGGAATGTCGAAGTCTGTTCATTCCTCCTGACGGCTGGGATCTCATTGGTATTGACGCTAAAGCACTTGAGTTACGTTGCCTTGCTGGATACCTTGCCGTCTGGGATGGTGGTGAATACGCAAAGCTGGTAACGGATGAATCCGTTGACATCCATACCTACAACCAAAAACAATTTGGGGTAGAGACCAGGGACATTTCTAAGCGTCTGCTATACGGAATGTTATACGGGTGTGGATCTGTAAAAGCTGGTTCGATCATTGATCCAAACCTTAAGGATGAAGATGAACTACGTATGCTTGGTCGTAATGCCATCGATGGTTTTATGCGTGGTGTCCCAGCATTGAAAGCTCTTAAGTTAGAGATCGATAAGACCATTGGCCTGCGTGGTTACTTGATTGGTCTGGATCGTCGTCAGTTGTATTGCCGTTCTGCATTCAAAGGATTAAATGTATTGTTGCAATCAGCTGGTGCAATCTTAATGAAGCAAGTTGTTATCAACATCCAGAACAATATCAAAACAAACCTTGGCCTGGAATACGATCACGACTGGCAGCAACTGTTGATGGTGCATGATGAAGTCCAACTAGCATGCAAGCCTCAACACACAGAAGCCATCAGGGAGCAGGCCATGCTTGCCTTCCCGCAGGCACAGGAATTCTTTGGTTTCCGCTGCAGTATTGAAGGTGATTCCAGGGTAGGATCTGACTGGTCGCAGACCCATTAATCATGGTATCCAAACGTAAGCCAACTCTTAAACAACTATTTAAAGAATGGATTTGCTATGAAAAAAAGAAAAGTGAGCTTACAAAACTTAAATGGAACTTAGATGCCCTTGGTAATCAGGTTGCGTCAGGTACTGAATTAATTGTTTATGAGGATGATGTGTATCGAATTACTAAGACAAATTATTCAAGATACGGAATGAACTATAGCGTTGAACGTATTGCTAGCGCTGAAGAACTTCCTGAGAAATAAATGGATTACCTTGACATCACCAAAATAGAGCAGTGCCCAGTCTGCGAAGTCAGCTGGATTCATTCCTATATTCCTCAAGAATCTATTGACAAAGGTTATTATTCACCAGAGTCAAAATTCTTTAGCCGTGTTATTGGTGTGGAGTATCTGGGCACTGACCGTATTAATCATTATCAGTGTCCTGATTGTGGTCAATGTTGGAATAGAAAAGGTGAGATGATTGAAGTTAAACATAAACCAGTTGATCTCTCGTCCTTGAGGTAAGACGTTAAACTGCCTCTCACACAACCTTCTGGCATCACATGAACCAAGCTTTTGTCTGTGCTCAAACCACAGAAGAACCCCGTGAGGTTTCTATCTCTGCAACCTCGTACGCCCTGCGTTGCAACATCCTTCTACCACCTGTTGGTAATAAGGCACCTACTCCAATTGAACTCAACGTCTACGGCAAGAACTCTGAGCGATTTGCACGCACTGCAAAGAACTCATTGATCTATATCCATGGCGCCAAGTTGCGTTATGACTTGGAGTCACGCACCCATTCACTTCATGGTGGTGTGATTACCACGGTCACAGAATCCTTTCCGATTTTGAACACAATCATCCTCAGTGGTCGTTGTGTTAAAGACATTCAACAGGATGATACGCGTGCCTTTAAGACAACAGCAGAAGGCCTGATGATTTGCAATCAGACGCTCTCTGTTAATACAGGGCGTAACCAAGCAGATCTCTTTAACTTTTACGCAATCAACTCCCATCAAGACAAGCTGAATAATGCTCAGCTTTTGGTAGACTTCACTCGCAAGGGCACAGGCCTGACGATCAATGGTCGTCTGGTTACTGATGCCTGGCAAGATAAGGAAACCAATCAGCGCCGCAGCATCACCAAGATTCAACTGGTTTCCATGACCTTGGCACCAAAAGCATCGGGTGATACAGCAGCTCAGCCGATCAAGGCACAGACTGTGGTCGCTAATGCAGATAACGTCACTCCACTCTGGGGTGGACGCACCGCTGAAGAACCAACAGATCCCTGGAACGCAGCATCGGGTGGTGGACTGCCAGATCTGCCTGGGCAATACGGCAATGCACCTGACCTTGAAGAGGTTCCTTTCTGATGTCAACACCAACTCACGATCAATTCACTTTTCTTTACGAAGACGAAGGCAAAAAAGTTTTGTGCGAATTCCAGGCGGTCTTCACTGAAGAAGTCGTCCGGGAATTTGCAGACTTTGTACGGGGCTGTGGGCATCATGACGACAATGTTTTTGGTGCCATGGCTCAGTTAGCTGCAGACTACTTTGAGTGTAAAGAGAATCCTGTCCTTCCAATTGCTAAGGACAATGAGGATCTAGACTGAGCCTCCGTCCTGGGATGACGTTAAACTCATCCACTCCTGACTACGAACAAACCATGACTACCTCCATGACCACCAAGAAAACTGCTGCGCTTGCAACACGTGGACTCGACTCCTTCCGGATGTTTCAGTCCAAAGAATTTGTATCTGGCTACCAGAACCTCGTCACAATTCAACCTCTCAACAAATCAAAAGTACGCGGATGGTTCATCCGTAAATCCGATCTTGATACCTGCGGTTGGCTTGCAACTGAAGATCAGTTTGCTAAAGGCTCAGTCATCTGGGATTACAAGCAAACGTTTGGCATGGCACCCAACACCTCCGTTGAAGAGGGCTTGAACTTTACTGAGCCACGCATTCAAATCCTGTTGCGTTCTCCTCTGATGGTTGAAGAAACCACAGGAATGCGTCAAACGATTGGTACCTTTGAGCACCCAGAGGTTAAGGAATTGTTTGATGCCGACAAGATTGCAGCCGACCTTGCCAACAGCAAGGGCGAGATGTACAAGCGTAAGTACAGCGTACGCACCAAATACCTCATCTACATTGTGACTGAGGACAACAAGCGTGCCCATAAGATCCCAATGGTCCTTACCCTCAAGGGTCTAAACGGTACCGATGTATCCGATAAGGTCAAGCTGTACGAGAAAGAAATGTCCAAGTGCCTGAGCAAGGCGCTGGATTCTGAAGTGCCCCTTGCCTTTAATGAAAAGTTCTACGCCACTACCGTATTTGCTCCGGTACTTGCCAATGAGATGCGTGGAGCCAACAACGTTGAGATCTGCGCAATTGAATCTTTTGACATCCCTGATTACAGCGATCAAGACGCCGCCGTCGAATCGCTGAGCCGCATGTCAATTCCTGATGAAGATCGTGAATCAACCTGGAAGTTCCAGGAGATGTTTGGTGATTACATCAATCAACATGCACGTCAAGATGCAGAGAAGTTGGGTGGTGCCTATGGCATCAAGCAAGGTGTCGAGATTCTGCCTGTGTCCCGTACCACGGATACAGTTGATGTGAAGGCTCTGCCCTCTCGTGATCCAATGACTGGAGAAGACAGCTCACTTTGAGTTGACATCTGGGTTAGCCAATCCGTCAGGTTCAACTGAAACATTGTTGAAAATGAACATGTCTTGGACTAACCCACGAATTACACCTTGACGTTGCGTAGCGATCCTTGCTAAAAGGGTCGCTATTTCCTTTAACGTATTAACCGAATCACAATCTTGAATTGATCGTTTGACTTTTTCTTCCCAGAACTTGTCATCAAGCGTTGGTTCGATTTGAAATTTGGTTAAAGGTACGTATTTAATTTCGTCCATTTTGTATTAATTTGTTGCAACAATTCTACTTACCTAATCAACTACCACGCAAACTTTCCATTTGTGTTAAGGATTCCTAACATGAAACCTGAAGAAACGTCAGCGATTAAAACAGCTGGTGCAACATTTGCAGCTAGTGCAGTAGTTGCTTCTATCATTGGAAACCCCGTGTGCTGGGCCGCTGTTCTCTACGGCACCTACCGCATGGGCAAGGCTGCGTACAAACACGCCAAAGCCAATGCTAAGATCAAACCGAATCAGGAAGAAGACACGTCGTTTTGGCACGTCTGATTTCCGTTCCACTCAACCCAACTCAAACTCATGTCGATCCAGGCGCAGACCGAACTCCATTCGGCGCAAGCTCTTATTTATTCTCGCTCCAACATCCGGAGGGCGTATCCGGAATTTGATGACACCGCAATTGCTGGGATTTATTTGCGAGGCGACAATTGCATTGTGGTGCGTCATGATGGTAGCGAGCAAAGCTACGACCGGACACTAATCAAAGCTCGGTTCCAGACTTACACCAATCGTCTCAAAGATTTCTTTTCTTACCTTGGTCCCAATTACCGTGGCCCTAGTGTATGGCATAACAATGCTTACATTCTTTTTAAGGGCTGGCACTACACGCACGCACTCGGACATCTGACCTCCAATGCAAAACTACAAGCTCACTGGGCAGACAAATTTATACACGTATCAGACCCCGCTAAAATCACAGCGCTCCTTCAGTCTGACCAAACGGACCTGGGCCATCTGGTGGCGCCAGACGGACTTCGGCTTCCGAATCGGCCGCTTGATATGGACACTGAGCTGGACGACAGCCAAGAACAACAGCCGTTGTTTGGCAAACCTAGCTGCTCGTGTGGGTCGTTTCAACGTCAGCTCAACAACCTATCTGCTTTCCAAGAAGAGATCGAGGGATTTAAACCCTGGTGCATCCATCTGACTTGGTTCAACAAGTACAGGGAACTATTGTGTAAGCGCACGGATGTCCGGAATGCCAGTCCTAGTGGTACCCCAGATAAGTGTGTGGCCTGGTGGTATGCACCGACCGCTGATCACGTCAGTGACGGACGCTTTGTTTTATTGCATACTAAGTCAGGGGCACAGGCTCCACTGACGCACTGGCGTACTTACAAACCCAAAGAAGTGTTCACACAGCATGATGCTTGGGATTTATTTTTCAATATGATGGAGGCGGGTTACACACCATTCCCTGGTACATCACTGCCACAACTCAAAGCTGCTATCAAAAAACAATGACACCTGACACAAAAGAACTGGTTGACAAAGCACTTGAGTTGCTTGATAAACCAGTTGAAGCTAAAGCAACCACTGAATTTCACACCTATCACCTTGAAATCCCTGATGATATCCACTGGATTTTGGTGGCATTGGGGGCAGGATCCAAACAACATCAAGAAGATTATGCAGAAAAAGTATTGATTGATTACGCTGTCTTGTGTTATGACCGCATGGCAGCTATGGATTCAGACAAAACTAAACAAGAAAAATGATGTTATCTAACGGCAAATACTCTTTGCACCTTGAGGTTGATGAAGACACCTACTGGGGTCTTGTTAAACTTGGTGCCGAGATTAGAACCGATTGTGAAACCTATGCAGAAAACCTACTTGGAGGACATGTTGAATCTGAACTCGATCGAAAAGCTGCAGATTGAATACATTGATGAAGAGGATGGTACCGGTACCATTCATATTGAATGGGATGACACAGATCCTGATCTTCAATGGTGGACCGACTTGGGTCCAGAAGGTCAAGAAACCTTTATAATTGATGCACTCTATGCTGCCCTTGAGTGCTATGTCGATTGACACCTACGGACTCCCGTCCGAGCAATACGAAGAGTTCTTTGAAGACAACCTACAATTTTCTGCAAAGCTCTACGTCAAGGCCTGTCAGATCCTTAGGGATAACGGTGCTGGTGCCATTGATTTCAAGACGACTCTTGATCTGTATCAAGAAGCTATCTATGGAACCAATGATGACTGTCGCAAGTACCAGAAGGTCAACAACCCTGAAGCCGTCAAGGACAACGATTTGTTTGGCCTGACCCCATCCAGGGAAGAGCTGATGGAAGAGATCCAGGCTGTCAACGTCAAGGTTGAAGCGCTGGTCGACTACATCGCACGGCTAGTCGAGACCACAACCGATGGTCTCGATCGACTAGCTGAAGCCATGGATAAAGACGCTTGACTGGCCTGGTAGACTAATATCCCACGGGGGTGTGGGCGTCCTGGTCATGACGGTAAACTGACCACTCCACTTCATCTCAACTCATGTTTGAATCCTTGTTTGCTGCTGTACTTCCAGTTGTTAAAGATCTTCTTTGGGCCGCCGCAGGCATGGCCCTTACCTACTTGCTCAACAAAATCCAAACTCAATTCAACACCATTTGATCATGGCTCACATCACTCAGACTAAACTTGAAGATCTAAATATCATCAAGCTATACGAGCACTATGGTGCCCTGGAACGCTCTCTTCCTCTCCTTACTCCTGAGTCCCAGGAACTGGCAAAGGCCGAGCTGGAATGTTGCGCCAACCTACGGTCTGAAAAGATTGATCGTGTCCATTACGCGATGGCTGCCCATGAAGATGCTCTGGAGCGAATTAAGAAAGAAGGAGATCTGATCGCCCAGGCCAAGCGTCACCATGAGTCGCAACTAAATCAACTCAAGAACTTGCTAGGTTGGCTACGGCGTGCATTGCCGCTGGACTGCAACAGAATTCAAGGCAGGAACTATGAGTTTGTCCTTTCCAAGAAGAAGGACCTCACGGTCGAGATCACATCGGATCCGGAGTTTTGGCACACTGACGAAAGAAAAAAGTACTGCATCCAGCAGGAAGTCACCACAACCAAAAGAATCGTGGTACGTTCAATGTCAGGAGAAGTTCTATCCGATAGAACAGAACCCAAAACAAAAACAGAAACCCTCCCAAACCTTGATGCAATCCGCAACGCTTACCAAAACGGTGAACACCTACCGACTGGAGTCAAAGTCGAGCAACAATATGCAATCCGAAAAAATCGCCTCTTCTCTACCAAGTGGATGGAAGCACAAGCACCCGAATATTTCGGAGAGCTTCTACCGGAACCTGACTCCGCCGACTGACTTGGAAGATGCACACATCATGATGTGCTGCCATCAACAATCCGTTGATGACTTCCAGATGCAGATCGATATGCTGGATATTGAAATCAGCATGCTCTGTGAAGAGGGGCGTGAAGTTCCCGCCTATCAAGAAGCCAAGCTTGATGAGCTAGAAGAACGTAAACTCAAACTGCTTTCGGGTAAACGGTTTCATCAGAATGCACGCCATGCCTATTGGTATGTCACTGCACGTGGTGATAAAAACAACTGAAGTAAAATAACCTAACAGTGCAGTTGGGGTTCCATGGCAAATGAAGAGCTGATCAGTAAATTACTGCAGAGCTTCACGGCAGATGGGACCCCACTTCCTGCGTTAATCGGTAATAAGTTGGAATGGTCGGTCACAATCTTGACCGCTGCCATGCTTTCCAATGAAAACCTGGCATCATCAATGGATGCAGAAGAGATGGTTGATGCTGCAATCAACTACTCCAATCTGATCCAAGAACGTCTTGGTTATTACGAAAGCGTCAAGGTCCATTCTTTAGAACGACTTCTCGGTACTTGATAAAAGTTACTGCTACAGTATTTGAGTCTTCTTTGGATTAAATGGAACCTGTTGTTGTGCCAAGGTTGACCGTATCCTTTGCGGTTGACATTGACGTTGAATATAATTCCTTCGGTGGTAAAACTGCCGATGAAATTGCAGACGCTCTACAAGATGATCTTGATGATCTGTTATTTGAGTTGAGCCCTTACGTCAAAGGCGTCTATACTTCTACAACAGCCGTTAACTTCAATGACTGACAACCTCGAAAAGAAGCTCCGCACTGCCGGTGCCTTTGATACGCCTTGGCTGAAAGAGCAGCTCCGTAATTGGAACACCAAAGCCGAGCAAAAGAAAGCAGACTTTATGGAGCACATGTATCAGTGCTCTGGTCGTAGCAACGGTTTGTACACCGGCCTGTGGCAAGACTTCTGCCTGACAGAAGCTGGTCCTTACTGCCGTGATGAATACTTCCGTCGCGTTGAATTTGTCAAAGATTTAGAAGCCGGTAAGTTTGCAGGACAAGAAGTTATTCTTTCTTGACAACGTAACTGAAGCTACAACTTAGAATAGGGGAGTGCTTCATTATTAAAGCATTCCCTTTTTTATGGATGAGCGATCTCCTATCGCTGCTCTTAGGCAGCTTGATATCAATTACATCCTTTATGTAACAGAAAGAAATAACCCCAAATGTAAACAACCGGTGTCAGATGATTGGTTGCAGGGCTATCATCAAGCTGTAAAGGATCTTGCTTCTTACCTTGGCACAAACCACGCAACCTGATACGCTTAACCAGGTTTATTCAGAAGCCTTTGAAGAGTTCAATAAAAAATTACGTGCACCTGATGGGCTAACGGCTAAAGACCGTAGAGAATCCACCAAAGAAAAATCAGACTACATCAAACAAAACTTCAAACCAGAGGCTGATGTGCTTAAAGCCCCAGACAACAAATGGTCGGACTTTTTTCAGGAGTCCAAGAGCAAAGCAAAAGAACGCCTGCGTGAACACCTAGGCGATACCGTTAGCGAATTTGTTGACACCAACGTCTTGACTGGCAATGAATTTTTTGAGGTATTGCTTGAAGTGGTCTATGACAACTGGCAATACTACCAAAAAAATGCAAACGAAAATCAAGCTTTACTCAAGCTTTTGCAGAATGTAAATAACGATTAATTACATTTGATGCGTATTTGCAGTGGCCGTAAGGTCACTGCTTTTTTATGTCAAACATACTGAACCTAAAATAAAATCACGTAGCTAAAGACTAATGCCTAACTATAGAGATCCAACGGACGAGAACTTATACCCCGTACATAAAGTTCAGACTTGTAGTGGGCGTCCATTAGAAGTAATTACTGCAAGTGGAAATAATGTTTACGTCCAGCCAGCTGGCATGGCAGGCGATGCTTTTGGACGTACTCGCGTATCAGCGCCTTTAACTTTATTTGATTCAAGCCATCGTTATAACGACAATGGTTTGTGGTCGACATCCAGTGGCACAGGGGCAACTTATGCATTTAATGCAAACGAAGGCCTTGTTGATCTCAATGTAACCACTGCATCTGGATCTGAAATCATCCGGGAAACAACTAAGGTTTGTTCATATCAACCAGGGAAATCCCTGTTGTTTATGTCAACCTTTGTCATGAATCCTGCAAAGGCAAACCTACGACAGCGAGTTGGTTACTACGGTGCTGCCAATGGCATGTACCTGGAAGTCAGTGGTACTACAGGACCAGCCCTGGTCGAACGTAGCTCAGTAAGCGGAAGCGTTAATGAGACACGGGTGCTACAAGCCAACTGGAATATTGACAAACTGGATGGCAACGGACCATCTGATTTTACCCTTGATATCAGCAAGGCGCAAATCCTTTGGTTTGATATTGAATGGCTTGGTCTTGGTACTGTGCGTGCAGGGTTTGTAATCAATGGTTCATTTATTCACTGCCATTCATTCCATCACGCCAACTTAATTACATCCACCTATATAACAACGGCATCGTTGCCGTTGCGTTATGAAATTACCAATGTAGGTACTACGGCAAGCAGTAGTACCTTAAAGCAAGTCTGCTCAACCGTACTGTCGGAAGGCGGCTATGAACTGCGTGGTGCACAGTCTGCAATCGGAACTCCAGTTGCCTCTCCGCGTGATTTGACAAACGCTTCTACTGAGTATCCTGTCATCTCTATCCGCCTTAAATCAACCCGTCTTGACGCAATTGTCATCTTGACTGCGTTGTCAATTATGGGTATCACCAATAACGCAAACTACAACTGGAAAGTGATTGTTGGTGGTACAACCTCAGCTGGTTCATGGGATACCACGGGAACTAATTCATCCGTTGAATACAACATCACTGGTACATCCTTTACGATTGGTACAGGACGCATCCTGGCCAGTGGTTTTGCCACCGGTTCCAACCAAGGGTCGACTGTTATTGACATCTTGAAAGAAGCATTGTTTTCATTCCAGCTAGAGCGTAATGGTCTGACTGGTACGCCCATAGAATTAACTTTGGCGTGCAGTACTGCACAAGCTGGTTCTGACATCCTTGCCTCTATGGACTGGGAAGAGATCAGTCGTTAGCATGAAATTGTGTAATTAGTTCCCGTTACAATAGAATTACTGCTAAAAAATTATGTATACTCCTGGTCCTCAAACGGTTCCTATCCCACAAACCCCTGGACCTGAAGCGTTGCCTGAACCCCAGGCTAAGCCAAAAGGTCCGGCGCGTTCAAAGAATGGTGATGTTGGGGCCTTCATCCAGCAGTGCATCTCCCTCTGCTCCTACCTCAAGGAACTTCAGACACAATCCCATCTGATTCACTTGAACTACGAGGGGCCGAACTTCCTCGGGGTGCATGCCTTCCTTGGAGATCAGTACGAAGCTCATCTGACTCAATTCGATACGTTGGCTGAATTCATCAGGTCGATGGATTACCTGATGCCAATGTGCGCCAGGGGTTTGGCTGATGCCGGCCCTGGTATCCAACACGTTACCAGCTACAAGGGAACCGATCAACTCACCACGTACTACAAGAACCTGGAGGAGCTGGGCATGAAGACCAAAAAGCTGGAGCCCATTGCCGCCAAGGTGGGTGCCATTGATATCCAGAACTACATGGCTGACCTCTGTGGTCAAGCCTTTAAGGCCGCTTGGTTCGTTAAGGCTACGTTGCGGAATGGTTGATGGAATTTTTTAATGAAGAATCACTAGCCAATCTTCCTGTTGATTACGGTGATATTGCAATGACGCGTGGACAAGCGCGTCAAATCATTGATCGGTTTGCCCAGGAAGCTGTTAAGAAAAACATCACGCCAGATGCTTTGTATGATGGTCTTTATTACTTAGGACAAGTTGGACAAAGTCCTGACTTTTCTCGTAGCATGATTCGCAACACGTTAAAGAGTCCTATGGGATCTTTAGTTGTGGAAAATCCTGGGCTTGCATCTCAAGTTGTTGGTCAATTTGGGGGGATGCTTCAAGCCGGTGGTGTTAATCCAGCCTTAGCTGGTAAACATATGGGATTAATTGGAAGCCTTTTACAAGAAGCAAAAAAAGATAATCTACTCCGTTCAAACGTAACAACTGAAGAGGTTCGTAAAGAAATTCAACAACCTATGCACGGTGCCTTGCAAGACTGGTTAAAAGCAAATCAAAAAAACTCTGCAGTTGCTGATGTTTTATTAAAGTCTCGTTTCGGTGCTGCAAACATCGGTGCAGCAGCAGCAACTAAGTTTGACCTACCACGTCTTGCTGTTGATTTTTAATTAAGGAGTAAATAAATGGCTGGCTTTGAAACACGTGCAATTTGGGGTTCTGATCCGGGACTCGTATCAGATCGTTTCCGCTACACAGGTGTAAGTGTTCCGCTTCTTGATGAAGAAGCAATTAAACGTATCCAAGAAGGTGCCAAGGAGTTGGAAAAAACACCTTTTGCGCCTGCGGAAGATTACCCTGCAATTTCGGAACTCCAGTCACGCGGTCAAGTAGGACTGCCTAGCCCTTCTGAAATTATTGCAATACAAGATATTAACCGTCTCAAAGCGTTTGAAGATGTAATAAACCAACGACAACAACCTGTAGTTCCTTCTTCTCTTAATACAAACCAGCTAAACCTCGAGGGAACTAATCCATTTGAACCTGGGCGTCAGGCAGCGGAGAAAGAATGGAAACGGCGCATTGATGCAGGTGAACCAGAAGGATCTGTTTTTGATCGCTTAATGAGCGTTCGCGATAAAGCCATAGAGTGGGACGCAATGAAACAAGGCGCTCTTCAACCAGGGCGTATTGCAGGAATTAAACCAGAACCCAGAAACCTAAATGTTTATAGCGGTTCGCAGCCAGGGAGTCCCTTTGATAACATGCGGACTTCTCAAGTAGAAGCCGCGCTTAATCAACAAAAAGCAATCTCTGCTGCAGAAAATAATCCCAATGTTTTCCAGCAACTACTAAATGAAGTCGGCAAAGAACTAAAAGGTGCTGGTTCTGGTATTAAAGAACTTGGGCGCATGGCAGCTGACGTTGTTGTGCCAAATAGAAATAAAGTTCCTGACTACATGCTCGATGTAGTAGAAACACCTGAATTTATAGAAGCAAAAAAACAACTTAAATTCTTTGGTTCGCTTCCAGGGGAATCAATTGCTCCTGGTGTTCTTTCTGAAAAACAAAGTCGCTGGCTTGTTGATAACAGACGTACTCCTGTTGTTGGTGGTGGTGCTTTTGGCGCTGTAATGGTGCCTGAACGCAGCGGAAAGGCATTTAAAGTACAAGAAGGTCAAAGCAAACGATTCCTAGAAAATGAAATTGAAATGGCTTTGCGGACGGCGGAGCTTGGCCTTGGCCCTCAGGTTCATGCCGCTACTCTTCAGCCAACAGGTAAACCACTTTCTCACTTAGGCAGTTCTGATCCCGAAGGAGAGGCTTATCGTGCAATCGTGCGGACAGAAGCTGTACCTCATCGCAAATTCAAAGATCTATCTCCCGAAGAACAGCAGTTTTTAGAGCTGGAAAAATTTAAATTAAACGAAGGTTTATATCGAGGTGGTGTTGAAAATAGGGACAGTCACTTTGAAAACATTTTATTAAATGATGCAACTAAAAAAGCAGTACAAGTAGACTCGGGCTTGGCTCGTGAGTATGACGCATTTAATGAAGAGCATCTGCAAAATCGTCTTAGAAATATTGTCTACGGTTTAGAAACCGTAGGTCTTAAAGAAGTTGCACGTGATACCAGTGAACTTGGTAATGCTTTAATTGATGAAGCCTGGAAAACAAAAACTCCTGAGTTATACGCTGAAGTAGAAAACTTCTTCAACAGAAGTGGAAATATCTTAATGAGTCAATCCAGGCCTCTTGCAAAAGCTGTGCCTCCCGCAATTAAAGGAACCAATAAAATCCCTATGTTAAAAACAGGAACAGCTGCTATTGGTGTAGATGCTCTTCTTGGTTATGCTCTTGGGCAACCCAAAGAACAGGCGGTAGTTGATGCTGTTACCGCACCAATTAGCGCTGATGCAATTGGCGGAATACCATTAGCTTCCATTGAACGCCTTGGTCCCAGGGGGGAATTTGTTGATACGCGCACAAATACAGTCCTCAATCCACAAGGTCGTTACACCAACACTGGTATTGCAATTAAAGGCGGTAAACCAATCATTGTTCCCCGTGGTTCCGTTGCAGGTGAAGGCAATATCCTGACGCAAGGCGCTGGGGTTCTTCGTAATGCAGCCAATGTCTGGAAGCAACGTTTAGGTGCATTGGGTATCTTTGGACGTTAACTAACCCAGTGCTCAAGCCTGTGGCAGTTGCAGCAAAGCGGGATGCATTTCTCGATCTCTTGCTCGACCCTGCTCCAGGCGTAGCCATGATTCACCATGCTTGAGATGTTGTTATCCTTATCACCTACGTGGTGGAACTCAAGGACACGGTGATCATCCAACCCACACTGCTTGCACTCCAAAGTCTTCTTGTACTCCAGAAGCTTTTGTCGGTTTTTATCGATACGTTTTTTGGCATCAACCCAAGCCACGTATAGTTTTTTGTCAGACGTACATATAATTTATCAGTATTCTTGATAAACGCAATTTATTAGGATTCTCGATAATCGGAGATGCAGGATTTGAACCTGCGACCCATTGCTCCCAAAGCAATTGCGCTACCAAGCTGCGCTAATCCCCGTTAAAGGGCAAGGATGTCCGCCTACGATGAGCGACTTGGCAGCTTATGCTGAAGCTAGTTTCGCCATTTTACGATGCGGCCGAGGGGATCCTTCGTTTAATGCAACGTTCCTTGTTGCACCCTTGATAATAGATGGAGCAAGTGTGATACACCTCAAGGATGTAACAGGGACTTGCCCTCTATCTCAACCAGGGAAGGTGACCCGCAACCAACGACGGACCTCAGAACTGGCTGACTGCCCCATCGAAAAGAGAGGGGGAACGCAATTATTCTACATGCTTCACTTCGTACATGTAATGGTCTGAGGTCTCCAGCTTCCTTTTGTTTTCAACGGAGTACACTGTCATGTCAATCTCATATCCTGGGTTCTCCTTGATTCGATTGAAGGTCCAGGCATTGTCGTACCAGATGATTCGGTTATTGGGATACGCGTAGTAATTACCGCTCTCCATCTTGAAGAGGTGCGCACATTTATGCTCAGGCGTCTCTGAGAAACTAAAGTCGGTGGTACCCTTATTCTCCCATGACCAGTCAAGGGTAAACATGTAAGCCCCAAGAGCTTTCTCGCCGTTGGGTTTGATCAACTCCGCCTGCAAGCCAGCGAGGCGAGCCCGTTTCTGCACATCAATATAAGGGGAGAAACAATCCCAATACATCACATCTTCCAGCGGTTCGATGGGTGCATCAGGCTTCCAGCAGAAGGCATGCAGTGGGCGCCGTGTCCAATTCACACCGTTCTCAAGGAATGCTTCAAAGAGGGGCACACGCTTTTCAATGCTGGCAACAGAGTGCACGTCACATTTTGTTACTTCGCCGTGACCCTGCTTGTGGTTGTAGAGAAACTCATTACGGATGTAGCAAGACCAATCGGGAAGATTGTGATTCAAATACGCCACGCACAAAAAATCCCGGTTGTTATACCGGGATCATAACTTCCTTCTCGCTCAACCGCTGTAAGCACCACGTTCGTAACGTGGAAGGGGTTTCGACTATTACCCCTAGAGCGGTATTGCTCCGCTGTCAGGATATCATGACTTTGATTGTTTGTAACGCCGGGCTGCACGACCAGCTAATTTTGCTTTCTGGGTGTTCGGTACAAATTGCTTGCCCTCGCGACTAGCGGCGCGTTTCTTTTGGTCTGTCTCCGCACGTTCTTCTGGGGATAAGGAGGCCCAGGCGCTCTCTGGTAGGTATCGCTTGGTGTATCCCTTTTGAATTGCTTTATCCATTACTTTGAATCTTTGTATTTCTGCGCAGCAGACTTAGCTTGTTTCCTTTTTTCATACTCATCTTTCGTCATCCAAGATTCACGGCCCCACTTCTCTAAAGACTTTTGCTTCTCTCCTTTGCCGCCTTTGTATCCGCCACCAGCTTTTTTATACTCCTGAGCTACAAGCTGAGCCTTACGCCCGGACCATTGACCTGGTTTCCCTCCACGAGAGCCAGACATTACGCGATCTTTGATGCGTTCGCGCAACTCTGGTTTGGTATATTTATTCTCCTGAGACATCAGGATTATCTTTACGTTCTTTTAGTATTTTAGCCCACTTGCACTCCTTAGCATTTACCGCCCAGTTCGCAGGCGGATTAGGGATTAATTTTTCTAAATCCCAAAAATATTTTTGGAGGCGATCAGCCTCCGTTAAACGATGACGCTCTGGCTTAGCCAAGATCTTGGGGTGAAGGTAAGTTACCTGTCTTTGATTTAGAGCCAAAGCGCTGCATAATCTCATCCATTGATTCAATACTTTCGCAACGAACCAAAAGATCGGAGAGTGTTGCGATGGTCATCGAATGTTCCGACCGCGATGCAAACGCCAGTGCATCACGCAGATGGTGAATTGCTTGCTCCACTGATTCCTTGACTTGAGTCGAGAGAGACATCTGAGCTTCCGTTGGTTGTTTGGTCAGTATAAACGTTGTTGTCATTGGCTTGCCTCGATAGCAATAAACTTTCCAAAAGCTTGTTGTGGTTTGCGACCAGGGTTTTGCCCTCTTCTATCGCTTGGATATAGTCTGGCAGTTTTTCCATTTAGATCAAATACGGAGAACTCGAATGAACAGTGCGGTTTACTTTAATTCCCTAGGTGGGTCAAGAGAATATTGTAGAGTCCGATGCGATCATACCCACGCATGCTGAACTCATAACAGATGTTTGTGGTGTCGCAGTCCCAGGAATCTGTCCATGGGTTAATGCCTGAGAAGCGGGCGCCTTCTGCAAAAGGTTTCCCTCGATAAATACAAAAACAATTAAATGTTGCCACTACATCCAGGCGGGGTGGCATCTCATAAATTCTGGGGCCTTTGAAGATATCATCCTCAACGGAAAGGCGGGTGGCCCAGCTGTCATAAATCCAACGATGACTTTGGATGTTCATGGGATGCACGCTGTAAGGCGATGCAATGTCGTCATCGGTAAAGAAAAGCTGACTAATTTCCTCCGGATCAAAGTCAATGTCAGGTTCAATGAATAAAACTTTGTCGTACTGCTTGAGTCCAACTTCTTGTTCAGCTTTTTCCAGGCATTCATTCCGTGCCTCAGCTAAATACTTGACGCGATCCTCGGCACGCACTGAGCCAAAGTAAGGCCAGTCCTTTTTGACACACTGGATCCAGACCTTGTTAAGTTCAGCCTTTAGTTCGGGTTCGATCATCTGCAGATAATCAACACTGCCGTCGTCTGAATCGTTTTCAAAAACGGAAAGATCAAATGTGATGCCAGGGTTTTCGTCCTTGAGGCAAAGGATTTGATCCTTCCATCCAAACAGGAATGGTTCCCTGTTGCGAATAATGCTGCAAATCAGTATCCGCATCGGTCCATTACTTTCGAGAGTTCTTTGATGTCGGCTTCTTTAATGAAGTGGTTATTGCCGATGTAAAACGAATGGGTATGCATCCGCTCGCTATTGGGCAGAGGAATCAACGATTCGTAGTCCTCCATGAAGGGCTGACGTAGGAGGTTGCCCACCAGGAACGGACGGGTCTCAATGCCAATCAATTGGAGAAACTTCTTGATTTCAAACGCAATGTCGGGATCTGTGCAATGGAATGGAAGGGTCATGGCACTGTTACCGGTCGGCTCGGGCAGCGTGTCGAACCAAGGGCGACCCATCATTTCTTTTCGGAACGTCACATAGTTTTTGCTGCGTTGTTCATTCCAGCTGTCTAGCTTTTTAAGTTGGACGCGCCCCAGGACTGCCCCGGTTTCAACGTTACGGAAGTTGTATCCCTTGGTGGGAAACAGGAACGTAGGGTCAATGTCCGGATATTTCTCTTGGATTTCGGTTCGATAGGCAGGCAGCATTTCACGCGACAAACCATGAGAACGCTTGGCACGCAAGAGGTTATATAGTTTTTCGTTTTGTACGCAAATCATGCCACCTTCAATGGTGGTCATGTGATGCCCAAAGTAAAACGAGAAGGTTGAGCCGATGCCTGTATTGCCAACCTTGACACCGGTTTTGGCATCACGGGCACCATGTGATTCACAGCAGTCTTCAATAATGGCGGCATGGGGCCACAGTTCCTTAATCCTCTCCATGTCGTTGGAGATGCCAAGGACGTGTGTCAGGTAGATAACATCAGGCTGGAGTCCTTTCAGAGATAACTGATGGACTGACTCAGGCGTTGGACTATAAGTCTCGTAATCAATGTCATAAAAATACACATTGTGGTTCTGTTGGCAGAACGTCGAGATGTTTGTGGCCCAGTTAATGGCTGGGGCAAAGATAGTCAGCTGTTTTTTGGTTGGGAAATAATACTCATGTATTGCATCAAGCAGTAGGAAGTTGGCGACAGAACCGTTGGCTACATACAAGGAATACGGTGCACCCTGCCATTCACTCCACTCGTTCTCAAATTGCCGACACTCCGGGCCATTAGTAAAACGGTCGGAAGTCAAAATAAATTTTGTCAGCGCCAGGCGCTCTTTCCAACCGATGGTGTTTTTCTGGAGGGGCCAATCAAACACCGAGTAAGCCGTCATAACCAAACGTCGTTTCAATGGTTATACTTTAACCACGCAGATATGGCAAATGAAACGCGCATTAATTACCGGAATTACCGGCCAAGATGGTGCCTATTTGGCACGAAACCTGATCGATAATGGCTACAAAGTCTGCGGTGTTGTTAGAAACCACACGCAACCAAACCATCTCAACAAGCTGAAATGGGTTTTTGGTGGTGACATCCCAGGGGATGTTCAGCTGGAATACTCTGATCTGACTGATGCGCCATCTTTGACCAGGGTTGTCCAGGACTTTGTGCCTGATGAGGTCTATAACTTGGCTGCCCAAAGCCATGTTGGCGTCAGCTTTAAGTCTCCCGTCAGCACTGCTTCTGCAAATGCCATCGGTGTCATGAATGTCCTGGAGGCATGCCGGGCCGGGTCTTCTAATCCACGGTTCTACCAGGCATCAACCTCCGAGATGTTTGGGAAAGTCCAGTCGTTCCCGCAAAATGAAGAGACCGGCTTCTATCCCAGGAGTCCCTATGGTGTCGCCAAGCTCTTTGGCTACTGGCTGACGGTGAATTACCGTGAGAGCTACGACATGTTTGGTGCAAACGGAATCCTCTTCAATCATGAGAGCCCAATCCGTGGTGATAACTTTGTCACTAAGAAAATTACTAAAGGATTAGTTTCTGTTATCAGAGGTAAACTTCCTGTTCTTGAGCTGGGAAACCTGGAGGCAAAACGTGACTGGGGCCATGCCAAAGACTATGTCGATGCCATGCGTCTGATCTTGCAACAATCACAGCCCAAAGACTATGTCATTGCAAGTGGCATCCAGCACAGCGTTCGGCAATTCTGTGAAATTGCCGCTGACTACTTGGATCTTGGCTTGGAATGGCGGGGGGAAGGCGTCAATGAAACTGGGTACAGCACCAAGCTGGATAAGACGATCATCACCATCAACCCTCAGTTCTATCGTCCGGCTGAAGTTGATACTCTCCTGGGTGACTGCACCAAGGCGCATCGGGAACTTGGTTGGGAGCCTCGAATCTCCTTTGAAGACATGGTAAAAGAGATGATCACCTACGATCTAGCAACCGTCTAAAGGTCAATGCGTAGATACAGCTCGCCTTCTTGGATCAACTTTTCCTCGAAGGCAGCTGCTTCTTGCGTTTCAATATCGTTAAAGGCCACACCATTGCGGCTTCGGTGTTCAAGCCTTATAAACGACTTGAGATCAAGGCTTGGATCACAGTAATAGAAACGAGTAATGTTGCAAGACATACAGTCAAAGCTTCCCAGTTCAATTTGATGGCAATCCAAACGATTTGCAGGAGGACCCCCAGGCAGCCCCACCACCCCTCAATCGAAAGCCTAATGCGCGTCAATGGATCCAATGGGGGACTAGCTCAACGACGACTGTAATGAGCATAGACAATAAAATAGTCAAAACGATGAGCTTGAATTCCTGCATTCTTAGTTTTATATCTGCTACATTGTAACCAATATACAAAACCTGTTAATGGTTGCTAAACTGAATACATCAGATCCTTGGATTCAAGCCAAAGAAGAGCAACCGGAAGTAATGCGGTCGATTAATCGGACCGCAGCCAGGATAACACTTAACGGAAAACGTCACTACACAACTCCGTTACCCACTGGACCTGCACCGTCCGTAACCACTATCATCAGCGAGACAGCTTCCGAAGCAAACAAACGGAAGCTTGAAATGTGGTCGAAAGCAAATCCAGGTGTCAAAGAACAAGCAGCCGAGCGGGGCACTGCCATTCACTATGGTATGGAGCAGTACCTCAAAGGGAATAAAACGCCGGAAATCAAAGATGAATATGCGGACTTTTGGGCTGGCATGCCGGCGATTCTGGATCAATTCCAGGAAATCCTTTGGGCCGAGTCTCCAGTTCTGGATAAGTTTGACTTTACTATTGGTGCTGATGACGTTGCTCGCGTCTGGGGTTGTGACGGAGAAGGACGCGCTTGGGCTGGTGCTCCTGATATTATTGCTGTGGCTAACAATAAGCTGACGCTTGCTGACTTAAAAACCAGCGTCAAACCCTATAGCCGCAAGTGGCCTAAAGACCTGGAAAAAGGTTCGCCTGAATGGCGTGATCTCCTCGGGGGTCATCTTAAATTCAAAAAGACTTGCAAACAACTCGCTGCGTATGATATAGCTATTACCCAGACATTGGGAATAAAAGTTCAACAAGCAGCAATCCTAGTTTCTACACCAGTAAGAACTCAGGTTTTTAAAATATCACGCAGGTTCTTAGACTCTTTGCATGAAGATTGGTACAAAATTGTTGAAGAGTATTATGCGCAAATAGAAAATTGCAATGCGTATGACCCTGATCTAATTTAAAAAATGCAAAACAAAGTCTGTACAATTTGCAAAGAATTAAAAGATTTGTCTTGCTTTAGCAAAGCGGGCAGAAAAGACGCTTTACGTAGTAATTGTAAAACTTGTGACGCTAAAAAGTATAAAGAATGGAAAAATAAAAATAGAACAAAATATCTACGTAGTTCTAGTAATTCTGGATTAAAAATACGATATGGAATCGGGCTTGAAGAATATGAAAAACTTTTAGCGCAGCAAAACCATAGCTGTAAAATTTGTGGAACAAAAAAACCTGGCAGAAAAGATGTTAAAAGATTTGCTGTAGATCATTGCCATAAGACAAACAAAATCAGAGGCTTGCTTTGCATGGCATGCAATACTGCAATAGGACTGTTAAACGAAGACCCAAAACTTTTTGATGCTGCTCAAAACTATTTGAGAGAGCATCGAGCAGACCCTTGGTATGAAAGTACAACAGGCGGCAATCTTGGTATCGACGCCTGTTCGTACTCAAGTCTTTAAGATCTCCAGGCGATTCCTGGATTCCTTACGGGATGATTGGCTCAAGATCGTTGCCGAGTACTACACCCAAATTGAAAATTGTGGTGTTTATGACCCTGATCTCATTTGATCACTGGAAGCCGTAGTTCATGTTGCTGCCCAGTCCAATATTTGGAGTGGTGCCGAGTCCAATATTGGGTTTGGTGCCAAGGGCGGAACCGGTTTGTGCAGCAACCGACTGCGAACGCATCTGGTCCAGCATGTTCATGTAGCTGGACTGAGTACCAGTGCTGCCGCCAAGCTGAGTTGGTTTCGCTGCGCCACTGGGAGTTGGCTTGGTAGGAGCAGGACGCTTGGGCGCTGCAGTTGCACCGGTCGTTGGACGTGCTCCTGCTTTACCTTTGTTTTCTACTGCGCGACGCACTGGTTTTTCAGCCGGGCGAGCCGCTGGTTTTGGAGTACGTGCAGTAGGTGCCGCAGCTTGGCGTGGAGCTGGGGTGCCGGCTTTGGCAGTTGGGCGCTTGGCTTCTTGTTTTTTCGTAGGTGCTGGCATTGCTTTCTTGCCTGCTTTATCAACAGCACCCTTGACAGGTTCTTTGCGTGCTGCGCCGGTACGCTTCTCTTTCATGGTTATAAAACTTATAAACTAATTATATCGAAACAACGTTATGTTCAAACTTCTATTCAAAGACATCATCGATGCCGTAATCAAATGGTGGAAACGCACCTGGTTTGAAGCCAAAATTAAAGCTAAATTGGATATGATCGAGCTTGAAAACCGTATTGAATCCGAATTAGAACGAGAAGAACAAAACAAGCCAATCTACAGAGAGCATCCGATTGATCCTGTACTCCAAGCCGGTGAATCCCAAAAGCTGGGTGGAGCCATGCAATTGACAGCGCCTTGGTATAAAGATGAACAGCAACAAGATCAGCAAACTGGAGAGTCGTAAACGTCACGCTTGGGATGTGGCGTGCCAGACCGTGGTGGTCACGAGAGAAGATGTGCTGCAGGTTTATGACCGGTTAATGAAACAATTTGACACCATTGATCCGATTAATGAGTCTCATAAGACTCGCTAATTCCGGTAAAATTTAAGGACAGCGGTGCGTCAACACCCTGCCCACGGCAACCACTACCACTGGTTACATGCATAAACTAACTGATTTTAAGGTCTGTCGCAAAGGCTTGCATCAATACCCTTTAAACCTAAGGCAATGCCCTGAGTGTAGAAAAATAGCTAAAGAAAAATGGTACAAAAATAATAAAGAACTTTGTAAAACATTTAGAAAAACTTGGAACGAAAAAAATAAACAACAAAGAAACAAATTAAATCAAAAATGGAAGCAAAATAATAAAAATAAAATAAACGCAATAAATTCTAAACGTCGAGCAAACAAAAGAAAGGCTGTCCCTGCTTGGGCTGATTTAAAAGAAATATTTAAAATTTATCAAGAGGCTGTAGAGCTCACCAAAAAAACGGGTGTTAAGCATGAAGTTGATCACATATATCCGCTTCAAAATAAATATATGTGCGGTTTGCACGTACAAGAGAACTTGCAAATTTTAACAAAGAAAGAAAATCTTGCAAAAGGTAATCGAACTTGGCCTGGGCAGCTTGATTGCCAAAGAGAATAGTCTCATAAGACTCATAACTTAAGGATTGTTTTGAGAGTGCTTTGGTTTAGGCCGTCTAGGATAAGAAAACAGCGCAAAAACCACCATGAGCACCTACGTCATTGGCGTAGGCGAATGGATGCAGACCCTCTCAAGCCGCATGGAAACTGCGGTTGATGGGGATCTCTTTGTCCTTCCGTCTGCAATGCACCTTCACGCATACAACATATTGAAAGAAAGCCTTTTTTCAACTCAAGACTTTAAAGTAGAAGTTCGAATCGACAACCAGGCATGACCAATACCAACCAGCAAGCCCTCAAGCCTGGCGAAATTAAGCTTGATTACATCCCGGTTGACTGGCCCTTGACTCCCTTGGGTCCAAATAAAGATCCGTATATTGCAGGCTGGCAAAACAAACCACTTAGCCCAAAAGAAATAGAAGATGAGATTCTGAGCGGACGTTGCAAGGCAATTGGTCTGCTCGGTGGTCCCGTCTACAACCATCCCTACGGTTTTGTCTGGGTTGATGTTGACGGCCCTACCGTCTATCAACTCATCGAAGATCTCTCGGAACTTCCGTTTGAGCAGGCACTCCCCCCAACACTGACAATCCTCAGTGGAAAAGAGGGGCGTGAGCGTAAATTATACAAATTGTCACGAGATCAACACAAACAATTCGTACGAAATAAGTACACCTGGCACTCGGAGGGGCCAAAAGAAAAACTTGAGATCCTCTGGAAGCGGCACCAGGGTGTTCTCATGGGTCTGCACCCTGAAACCGAAGGGTATTTCACCGCTCCAGATCAAGGGTTTGAGTGGATCCAGCAGTTGCCTGAGTTTCCGGACTGGCTACTGAATGCCATCGTCCAGAAAAATGTCAAGCAGGGTGTTCCCGCCAAGGAAACGACACGCATCATCGGTCCTTCCTTTGCCATTAATGCTGAGATTTCCCTTGAGCGGGACATGCAGCTGGCCTTGGAAGCAATGTGGGGCATGCCACCAGAAGCAACTGATGATTACGACATCTGGATCACGGTTGGTCAGTCGCTTCATTCATTGGATGAATCACTGCTCGATCACTGGGATGAATGGTCCCGGCAATCGGATAAATATCAGGATGGTGAATGCCAACGGCGTTGGCTTTCCTTCTCAAAAGGTGGCGGTCGGGGTGTTGGATCTTTGGTGCACGTCGCCAAGGAGAACGGATGGAAGCCGTCTGAAAATCACAAGGCAATGAATGTGGACGATTCAATGCTTGATCATGTGTCCAAACTGTTAAACGAATTAGAAAAAGATTTGGGTATGACAAATACTGCAACCGTTCCCGAAGTAGACAGTGCACCCGTTAATCGGTGGGCTGCAACAAGTGCATACAAAGAAAAAGAAGGGAAAAAACAAAAGACTCGCAATCCATCGTCTGATGTCATTGCTGGAATCCTGCTTCAGGATTACAAAGGGAACCTGCGCTACAGCCAAGCTCATGACGCATTCTTCATGTATGAGTACCAGCGGAAGGGTCTTTGGTCTCAGCTGTCTGACTATGAGGTGAAGGGTGACATCAAAGGTCGGTTGGATGCCATCAAAGAAGGTCTTCTGCACAGCGGCTACTCCATGAATCTGATCTCTGATTTGATGGAGCAATTGAGGATTTCAACTATTTTTGATGATTGGTATGAAAGCAATGATTATCTGCTCTTTACCAACGGAATCCTGAAAGTTGATACGCGAGAGTTGCTTCCTTTTGACAGGGAAATGCACATCACGCAACAGCTGCCTTACGAATACGATCCCTACGCCACATGTGAACCCATCATTAAATGGCTCAAGAGTACACAACATGACAGCTGGGGTCGGGTCCAGGTGCTGCGGGCTTGGTTGCGGGCAGTGCTGTTAAGTCACTCCGACATTCAAAAGTTTGTTGAGATTGTTGGTCCAGGTAAATCAGGGAAGTCCACCTACAGCAACCTTGCTCACGCACTGGTCGGTGATGACAACGCAATGATCTCCTCGCTAGAGCACCTGGAAAAGAACAGATTTGAAACATCAAACCTCTATAAGAAAAAGCTTCTGCTCTTTAATGATGTGGAGCGTTATGGCGGCTCGGTTTCAGTCCTTAAAGCGATCACCGGTCGTGACCTGATTCGTAATGAGCGTAAGTTCCAGGCCGGCAGCCAGAAACCATTCAAGTTCAATGGTCTGGTCATGATCACCGCCAACGAACCAATCCAAACAACTGACCCAACATCTGGTTTAGCGCGTCGTCGCCTCACCATTCCTTTTGACAAACCATTCACTGGTAGTTCTGCTGAGCAGCGCACGTTGATTGATATGGATGATCGTGGTCATCCCTTCGGTGAATTTGCTGCTTTGCTGCCAGGTCTTGTCAACTGGGTCTTGGATATGACTGAGGCAGAGATGCGGGAATACTTGATGGAGACCAATGACAAAGTTGACTTCTTCGCCAAGCATCACCGTGAACAGATCCTTAAATCCAACCAGATCCTTGATTGGATGCAGCATTGTGTTGTGTTTGATCCAGGTATTGCCACTCCTGTGGGCCTTGCAAAACACGCGCCAGGTGGTGTCTCCAACCTGTACATCAACTGGGACAAGTGGTTGTATGCCAGCTACTGCGAATTCTCACGTGGTTCAAACAGCAACATCCTTGGTCGCAGCCGGTTTGAATCCCTCTTGATGGACGTATGTGTGCATCAGCTCAAGCTGAATGTCTATCAATTTAAGAACAGTCGTGGCATGCGGGTTGTCAACATCGCATTGCGAGCATCCGGCCCTAAGTACGAGCAATATCCTTCCCTTGTGGAAGTGGGTCTGAACAAGGAAGAGTGGCGTGCGTTCTATGGGGACATCATTGACAAAGCATCTAATGCGACAATGGAAGAGGCTGCTGAAGAACTGTGAGCAATGGGCGTCACCTGATCCTCGATCTCTACGATTGCGATAAGGATCTACTGGATAATTACGAAGAGCTAGAGCGGTTGCTCCAGGTGGCGCTCAACATGGCGGGTGCAAAGATTCTGCGGGTCTTTGGTGAGAAGTTTCAGCCGCAAGGCGTGACACTCTTGGCATTACTGGCGGAATCACATGCATCCATCCACACATGGCCCTGTGAAGGTTATTGTGCCATTGACCTTTATACCTGTGGTGATACAACCCATACCCATCGGGCTGCCGAATTCTTGAAGACGAAACTAAAAGCGAAGCAATCAGAGGAAAAAGAACTAGTGCGGTCTATAACTCCTCAATAATTCGTATACTGTTTTCAGTCAATAAACAATTAAATGACTGAAAATAAACCCAAGCTCCTATGGGTGGGTGACATTGTTGCCACCACTGGTTTTGCGCGTGTCACTGAAAACGTACTGAGCCGCTTGAAGGATCGGTATGAAATTCATGTATTGGGTTGCAACTGGCACGGTGATTACACTCCGCTGCAGCAGGAGTACTTCATGTATCCAGCTGCAAACATGTACCAGAACCAACCGTTTGGTGAGGCACGGATTCGTGAAATCACTGAACGAGTGCGGCCTGATGTGATCTTCACGATCAATGACTGCTGGATCATCAACAATCAGTGGAATCAAATTAAAGACCTAAAAGAAGATATTGGCTTTAAGTTTGTCGGCTACTACCCCATGGACTCCTATGGCTGGTATGGGTGTCTGACGGAGACCATGCATGAATGGGACGCAGCTGTTTGCTACACCAAATTCGGTGCAGAAGAAACGTTGAGTTCTGGAGTGGACCGCCCCATCTGGGTCATTCCCCATGGCGTTACCGCTGGTCAGTTCTATCCCAAGGACAAGGCTGAGTGCCGGAAGGAACTGAACCTGGACCCCGATGATTTCATTGTGTTCAATGGGAACAGGAATCAATTCCGCAAACGCATCGATTTAACAATTTCCGCGTTTGCCAAATTTGCAGTTGATAAGCCTGACGCAAAGCTCTACCTGCATATGGGTCAAAAGGACCAGGGATGGGACATCATGCCTCTCTTCCACCGGGAGATGACCCGTCAAGGGTTGGATCCCAATGGCCGCATCATCATGACGACGCCCACTCCGCACGGCCCATCGGTGCCAGTGGAACTGCTCAATACCATCTATAACGTTGCTGACGTTGGTATCAATACCTGCAAAGGTGAGGGCTGGGGTCTGGTCAACTTCGAGCATGCAGCCTGCCGCGTTGCTCAGGTGGTACCCGATCACACCTCCTGTAAAGAAATCTTTGATGGCTGCGGTCCCCTCATTCGCAACATCCATGCCGATGTGGATACGAACTTCGGTCGGATCATGCCGTGTCCCGACGACAACCATCTGGCCAGCATCCTGACAGATCTTTACGAAAACCGGGACAAGCTCGATGACGTGGCACAGAAGTGCTACGACCGCGTCACTGATTCTTGCTTCAACTGGGACACCGTCGCATCTGACTTCAACGATGTGTTCCAAGAGGTGCTAACCCAGAAGGAGGAACCGCAGATCAAGACGAGCAAGCGGAAGAAGCCGCGCAAAGAAGCTGAGAATAAGGAGTTGGCTGAGGTGACTGCATGACCTATGCGGAAGAGCGGCCTTGGGGGACGTTTGAAACGATCTCTTCGGGGCCGACGTACAAAGTCAAACGAATCTCAGTTAAGCCTCAATCGAGACTGAGTCTTCAGAGGCACGAACATCGCTCGGAACACTGGGTGGTGGTAACAGGTACGGGTGTGATCACCGTGGAGGACGCGGAAATCCTCGCTTCCCCTGGTACGACTGCCTTTATCCCCGTTGGTGCCGTCCATCGTCTAGAGGCTGGGGACATAGAACTCGTGCTGATTGAGGTCCAGAGGGGTACCAAGCTGTACGAGGAGGACATCACCCGCCTTAGTGACGACTACGGCCGCAAATAGGGGCTAAGGTGCCCCAGGAGACGATCCGGGTAGGGAGCTGTTGGACGCGGCTCCCTTTTTTATGCATTGGACACCCCTTTTTTTACGCATTGAATCTCATGTTGAGACTAGTGTGAGGTGCATGAGAACAGAGAATAGGACCCCGCCTACTCCCCCCCTAAGGCAAATGACACTATGGCAAACGGTGTAATGTTCAAAAGTTCGGAAAGAAAGCAAAGAGAAATAAAACACGTACACTTTGGTCAAGCGGCGTCATTTAACTGTATATAAAGAGTAAATTCCCCCATTCTTAGTTTTCTCTGCACACTTGACCTCCCTTGGCACTCCCATTACTATGTTTTTCAACCCCAACGCATCCAAATGTCCCGCAACCACAAGGAAATGCCGCCCCTCTGGCGTGTCCAAGAGTTGCTCCGACTTTCGGATCAGTACCCCAGTGGCTTGGAGTGGCGCATCAAGAAGGCATGTAACCCCGCTGGGAGCCAGGCAGGCCGCCTCAACAAGGTCAGCGGCTATTACATGGTCTGTATTGATAACGTCGTCTACCTTGCGCACCGGGTGGTGTACTACTTACGTACTGGCACCGACCCAATCAACATGGACGTACTGCACGAAGAATCCAATAAGTCCAAAGACAACCGAAAGTCCCTGGTCACCACCAACAAATACTCAAAAAAGAAACAACCTCACCCTGAGACTCAATTGATACAGCTGTAACTGCTATGGCAAACCTCCATCGGTCCGAACGGAAGCTGTTTGAATCCGTTGCTTTCCGCTTCGTACCTGATATTGATAGTCTCAATGATGACGCACTTGAGACGCACGGGTACTACCGAGGTTTCGTGTGTCCTCACAACCATGTGATCAGGGATATTGCTGAAAACTGGTGTTATCACTGCGTTCACAAGATCCAATCCAACATCTGTGGCTTTGATATCAACTACCTCCATGTTGAATACAAGGCCAAATATCAGAAATTGTGGCAAAAAATCACGGTTGGCGGTCCAGATGACTGCTGGCCTATCGATGCACCTGGCCCCTACACACCCAAGCGTGTATGCATGCCCTCCTATCGCTCTGCCTACAGTCACCAAAAGTCTGAAAACCTAAGCTTCCATAAGGCGATCTACAACTGTGCCTGGGGGGATGTGGGGGGAATGGTGGTGACACGTCTGTGTGGGAATCCAAGATGTGGCAATCCTCTCCACATGGTCTCCAGTTGGAATAAACTCTTCCCGCCATCGGTCGTCCATCCCTTTGAGCTTGAGTTTCAAGCAGAAAAACTCATGGCATACGGCCATAACAAAGAACAACCTTTAGTCTTTAACCAGTCCTTTCGTAACACCATTACTTTCCCAGAGGGTATAGAAATACCAGACGAGTAGAATACATACAAAGGTTTACAAAATATAAATGGCACGTAATCAGGATGTTCAACGTCAAAGGACGCAGGACAATCCTTTAAGTATGGGTCAGTTCTCCCAACTTTCCCTGCGCAATTTAAAAGGAAGTCTTGGGCCTAAAAGCCAGGTTGTTGGTCGTAGGGATACAAACCAAAATTCCAATGGTGGTTATGGTGGCGGTGCGTACAATCACTGGTTTAGCTTTACGATCACATCAAAGGCTTGGATTATTGTTGCCAAGGGTGGTCCAAGGCCTAAGTACATCAACACATCAGTGTACGACCTGAACCTAACACCCATTGAAGGCAGGGGAATTTTTCAGGACGATAGTATTACGGTCGATATTAACGGCGAGGTTTACAACCCGTATGTCGGCCATGTCATGAACGCTCAATCAGATCTGTACAACCTGTTCAATCCCAATCGTTTAGACAAGGGAGATGAACGGTACTATCCTTTGAACTCTGGGACGTATCTTTTGTGCGTCTCAACGACACGCAATGAACCACTTGATTATGAGGTGGGGGTTGTCATTGAGTTTCCATCCGGTGACTTTGAGTTGCTACTGGAGGATTTTGCTTATATTCTGCTTGAGAACAATGATTTTATTGAGAACGACCATACAGAATTCTACGAAGGCCAAGATGCCCACGACCACTCCTTAAGTGAATGGGAAGAAGCATGGCAACGTGAGCACCAGGCCGATGATCGGTTTCCAGCGTTTCTTGTACCCCTTGCCACTGTACCGTGATCAAGTTCTACAACTGGTTTATCTGTAAGTTGTCCAGGCGTTTTCACCTTGGCACGCCAAGTCCAGCAAAAGCATTTGAGACATATTGCGATCGCAACCCTTGGGAACGTGCCTGCCGCATTTATGAAGATTAAATAAAATCTTTAGTACGCAGTCATAGAATATAAACAGATCCGGAGATCAACCATGCATGATTTTAATCGTTATCTAGAAGTAGCACTGGCTATTCATGCCGCATGTTCTGCTATTTGTGCTCTCACCCCAACCCCCAAAGATGATGCTGCAGTTCGTAAGCTGTATCGTCTCATTGAAATCTGTGGCCTTGTGATTGGCCGCGCCAAGCAGCGTTAATCAGGTAACGCCTGAAACCAGAAACAAACACCATTGTTTCGTTCAACCCAATCCCTTGTTGCGTACGCTTGCTCTTTGGGCAGTGTTACGCATTTTTTTTCAGTGCCAACTTCATAACATACGTTGACGCGTATGTATGGCTCCTTGTATTTCTTCATTTAATAATCCCATCTGACTCGAGGCTTTCCTTCTCTCATTCCCAAATGCAAGAACCCCTTTGGAGCGCCGTATCCAACTGAGTACGGCCAATTTTTATCGCACCAGGCTTGCACCTTATAGATATCGACTCCCTCAATGTAAAAATCTATCGCTCCTTTGGAGGGCGCATTGTAAGTGTGCTCGCTATTTTTTGCTCCTCCAACTTGTGTATTGATGGGTTCTGGACGTGATGCACTTGTAATGATTAACGGTTTATTTCCAAATGCAGTTCTAACTTTCTCAAGAAATCGACAAAGCTCCAAGGCTGTATCGCATTGATACTGTTTACTGAAACGACGCGCCTCCTGGTTGAGTGTTAATTCTCCGTAAGTAATGTGAGGGGTGATCTTATATGTAAAAGGGCTCCAAGGATTAAACTTTGGTTTCTCAACTGGTTTAGGTGCTGGTTCAGCTGGTTTGTTTCCGGCAGTACCAAGCTGCCGATCCATGATCTGAATTAATTTTGTGCTGTATTCAGGATCGGTGGCGTATTTTTCCTTTACTAAAAACTGCGCACACTCATTCCTTGTCTTTGCTCTATTAACACCTTGATATGTACTGAAGTCTTTATACCAACGATCTACAAGGTAGTAAATGCAGGTCTTGAGATCAGGAAAGTCAATGAACCCAGCTTTGATTGTGACCCATTGACCGTTAAGGAATTCCTGCGTATTGACGCTTGTGCCAGATCCTTTTAAACCAAATGCGTTCCAGGTACCTGAGAAATGCTGACCCCAGCCTGATTCAAGTGCCCATTGTGCTGCAACAACTTCAGGGAATTTGGCTCCTGCTTCTTTTGCTGCTGCTTGAACACCGGCCCAATTATTTTCAATTTTAGGTTGCGGTTTAAGAGAAGCTCGGTATTTAGTAGCAAAAGACTCCAAAACCTCAGAAGAAATCTGAGACTGGAGCCAGTTCCAAGCATCAATCTGATGGTTTTCTTTTTTAAAAAATTCAGCAGCGTCTGTTAGTTTAATTGACATATCGCCCCAGGGTCTTTTATTGACTCTAGGTCAACTTAATAGATTAAACAGAGGCACTACCTGCGTCTTCTTCTTGTGCTTGTTTCACTTCTGGGGGCTCTTCTGGATCAAACTCAAGTGTTTCAATAAGCTGACCAATAAGATTGCCAGAAAAAACAATTAAATTTCGATCACTAGTAGAAGAAGCGGCACCAAAAGAATTGATGGCGCTAATCAACTCAGACTTTTTGCAAGCCATAGGGAACAAATAACTTCAAAAAGTATAACAAAAATTACCAAGGTACGCCAGCTTCGGAAGTAGGGTTGATTTTTTGTTGGATCTGTTGGTACAAAGATTCCTGAATAGAAGTCACTTGATCAACACCTAAAACTTCAAATACCCAATTCAGTACCTCTTCTTTGGTCAGTTCACTAAAAGGGACAAATGTTGACGGATCAGGATCACCAAATCCCACGGAGCCATAAGCACTAGCAGACTCACCATCTTCTTCCAAAGATACGGTCCAATGTGCAGTATAGACAGCACCATCGGGACAGGTGTCACCATCGGGAAGATGGCGCTCAAGTTGAGCAATATCCCAAGTTGCGTTAGCCATAACAAATGTTTTTTCTTATTCTAACAATCAAAGCTCAGGTATTTCATATTCTTTTGTGCTGTTGCAATAGTGTTTGAAAATAATTTCACTTGTGTTTCCGGCCCAAGATGCTACCTGAGGCACGGGAATACCAGCCTCAATCCAGCGGCTAATTGCAGTGTGTCGACAGTCATAAGGACGATATAAATGCGTAATCAGTTCAGCTTGATAAAAAGGTTGCAACTTTTTGCGAAAGTAACTTTGAAAAGCAAGCCTATCCCATGGAAAAACAAAACGATCACTCTGTGGTAATTGCTTTAAAATTTCTTGGCATTTACCGTTTAATGGAACCCAGCGACGTTTGTTGGTTTTGGTGCTGTCTTTTAAACCATGTGTCAAGGTGTAGTTTTGATGCACCAGGATTTTATTGTCTTTAATGTCGTCCCAGAGTAATGCGCGTACTTCTCCGGTACGCATTGCAGTTTGAAGCATAAACTCTGTGTACCAAGCCCAGTTAACATTCTTGTAAGTTAATTTTGCTTCCAAAGCTGCAAGTACTAAACCTACTTCGTTGCGTGGAATAACCACGACTTCCTCATCCCGTTGAGGAGCTTTTGGCATTTTAAAACTTGCCAAAGGATTTCTGTTGATGTAAGCGACATCTTCTTGTGCTGCCCATTTGTACATTGTTTTTGTGTACATGGCAACGCGCCTAGAAGTAAGCACGGGTTTTTCTCCCAAAATCCAAATCATGATTTTGCGTGCCTCTTCAAAATCTTGTATGGGGCAGCGTCCCAGCCATTTGGTTACCTGTCTGTAATCTGACGTAAGGCTGGTCGGGCACAAAGAAATTGAACGCTCTTCGACGAAGGCGTTCCAAAGTTCAGAGAGCGTGGTTGGCATGATATGAGTTGAGAAGAGCGATACACTAAGACACCACTCTCCTTTTGTCAACCACGCACACTGGGGTCAAAGGTCGCTAGCTTTCAACAAATTATAGATGTCCGCAAGTTGATTAGCGACAACTGATGCCCATAGTAGAAAGCAAACAAACCACCAGTGGATAAGGCTGATTTTGTTCATGGTAAAACTTTAAGTGTCAGCAAGACGTTTCATGCCTTCGTCATTATCAACGTAAAGACGATAGAGTGCGGCCAGGGCGTCAGTCTCTTTAGTATCTTTCTTAATTGTTTTCGTCTCATGCCGCACCTTTTCAATGCAATAATCAAACGGTTCTAACCAGGTGTCGTCATTCATAGAAGTGCAAGTGTCTAGGAGTTTTGTTCGACCTTCATCTGGCCCAGCACTTCCTTCAACAAACGATGCACTTCGCCAGCGTCGTCGATGAACTCGCCTTTGTAGTAGAAACCTTCTTCGGTGAAGCGGGCAATTTCCTTAAGGGGTTCGCCGATGCTGAAGGCGATGGTAGAGGGATCCGTGTTTTCACCAACCCCAAGACCTTTGCTGGGCGCAACTACAAGCTTGTTTGAGGGGGTCACGGATTTCCACGGTCCATTCCCGTCAACACGGGCGTACTCCTCACCGCTTGAACGGAAGACGAGATCGTTGTCGTAATCTTGTTGGGTCATGGTTTCTAGGGAATCGTGGCCAGGGGCAGGAGGTGAGAACTCGCTGCCCCACAACTATATGCGAGCTAGGGCCAGAGGAGAAGGGGACTACTCACCGAGCAAGTTACCGAGCAAGTACCGAGCAAGTAGTGAGTAGGTCTAGGCGGCCTCAAGGGCTGCAACACGAGCGCGAAGCTGCTGAATCTCAGCGATCAGAAGAGGCACCAACACCTGATGGTCCATTTGCTGGTAGATCGGATTGCCGTCATCATCAACGGCATCTTTTTCGCCCGTGACACAATAAGGCGCAACCTCCTGCGCCTCGTGTGCAATCAGCATTGGGCGCTCAACGGTCGCGCCATTCATGACGCCTCTGTAAACTTTGAAGGCATCAATAGTGGCTCCGGCGTTCTCTAAATCGCCCAAGATGGTCTTAGAGCGATAATCCGAAGTAGTGTTGTATGCAACAACGCCGCCCCCACGGTTGTAAGTAATGCTGCCTCGTGGGGCATTTAAGTCTGTGGCAAACCTAGAAAAGATCTGATCCCCAGAGGTTTCGTTGCCCCAGATATTGAGAATAGCCGCTGATGTCGAAGCGTCTGACCTGAGCGCACACGTATTTACGCCTGTCTGGGAAAGCACAGAAAAGGTTGCACTAAGGACGGGGTCAGTAGAGTTAATAACCGTTTTGCCTGAACTCGTAATTCGCGCCCGCTCAGTCGGGCTGCTCGCTCCGTCGGCGGTAGTGGAGAACACTAATCTCGATCTATGGTTAGATCCAGAAGTCCAGCTACCGTCTGCGATGCCTTCAATAGATGCGCCAAGATTAGATGAGTTGTCTGTAAAGTAAATTGCGCCAATTCCTGAAGTGCTCGCACTCGGCAAACTGTCTCGTGAAAGCTGGATGGTGCCATCAACACCGGAAGCAGCGGGGTTTCCTCTAATCACCACCCTTGCATTACTGAGAGTGTTACTAGACGTGCCAACTAACAACCTGCCGGAGCTGTCGATGCGGGCGCGTTCTGTTCCTTGTATTCCAAATAGAAGTGGAAATGCCCCACGAGTTTCTAATGTCCCCGTGCCTGCGTCTGAACGAAGCTC
>Ga0315901_10000212_pt1 | contig 87129 bp, 76 predicted proteins | sample LakEriMetagenome_10_FD_203761 | JGI IMG/M metagenome (GOLD analysis project Ga0315901, IMG submission 203761) | Freshwater fungal communities from buoy surface, Lake Erie, Ohio, United States - Buoy 2 MA116 | ecosystem: Environmental > Aquatic > Freshwater > Lake | place: USA: Lake Erie, Ohio... | reverse complement strand
AGAATATTCTCGATAGGCCTTTTACTGGACTGAATTGACCGTCATACTGCCAGGCCGGGACATCTAATATAAAGCCGAGCGCATATGTCTCGCAGAGAGAGAATGCACGCTCTTTAATGCATAAAGCTGACAAGCTATCACTGATAAAATTTTTTCCAAAAAAAACTGACGATCCACAAAAACGACTGCGATGGGCGAGGATCTGATTGTCGATGATTGCAATTGCATAGAATTGCCCCTCTACATCGCGAAATGTTCTTTTTGTCAGGAGGTGCTCAAGGAGCCGGTCAGCCGGACTTCGTTTATCTGCAGCCTCAAGCCCCGGAATGTGATCAATACGACCAGATAAGACTAGGCGATTCGGGCCGAATGCAGCGACGCTGTATGAGCTTCCTCGGTACGACAACGAGGGAATGCCGGCGTCATCATAGCCTGCGATGATATAATTTTGGCTTGGCTCATATAGGTTCCGCATGAGGGATCTATACTATCATGAGATCACTCGGTGCACGGGGTCTTTTCCGCGAGTTTTGATTCGATGAGAGAATCGACCAATTCATTGAGGTCCTGTCTGATAGTGTCTTCAGTCTCACCAAATTGCTGTGAGCAGACTTCCACGGCCTTGTTGAAATTACTCTCCACTAGCGTCTTTAGCATGAAAGCCGCAGATTCATTGAGGCCGAAAAAGTCACCCGTTTTTTTTGAAAATAGGACGTCTTGGCCATCAATTTTTTGGAGGACGATGAGCGGGTCAAACTTTAAGTTATAATTCATGGAGCTGAGATCTTTTTTATATTTCGTTATAAAGAATCTCCCCAGTAGCCTTACGGCGCTGGGGAGTCTTCGTATGTGCTAACAGTAGCTTCTTACAAGAAGCCGACAGTCGTGCCGTCAGCTTTAACGCTGCGGTTGCCCTTGATCGTTAGAACGTTACCTAGTTTTACCATTTTGGGTTTTTTGTAGACCATGGGATCCTCCTTAGGTTAGTGAACACTCACAAATGTTTATTAAATCACTAAACAAGACTTTTCAAGTATAATATTATAACATAATGAAAACAATGATTTTTTTGGGTTATGCTAGGTTTCATATTTTTACATTTTCTGGCCTTTTTGGGGACTAAGCTTTGGGGGCTTGAGTCCACGGTGGCATCCTTTAGGGGCGTTGGGCAGCGTTGGCCTCGGCTTTGGAAGCATAAGAAATTGCCTCCTGAGATGATCTGGGAGCGTTGCCAGAGATCTTATCGTTGGCTGCCATTCCCGATTCGATGTTTGGACCAGGCCATCGTGATTTGGTATGCCCTGAACCGCGCAGGTTATGAGGCAGAGATGAAGATTGGCATGACGATAACTCCTATGGAGAGTCATGCCTGGGTGGTTTGCGGGGATAAGATCTATGTGGATATTCAAAATCTAGTGGATTTCCATGTGCTGAGCACATATCCAGCTTGGACTGATCGCTAGCTAATGATTGGTGCGTCGCAATGCGTTTTGGTGAGTTTCTAAAACTCGTGTTTAAAGATCTCCGGGCAGTTCGTAATCAGGCCGCTTTGCTTATTACGCTGTCCGTGGTCATCCCTGGTATCGACATTGCTGCTCCGGCAGTTTTGGGTAAAGCTTTATCGATCTTGGTATCTCAGCAGGATGTGACTCAAAATAGCAGTACGGTGCTAAGTCTTCTTGTAGCATTTTTAGCTATAAATACGTTGAAAGCCCTTCTTACTGCTCTGCAGCTTCGTGCGGGATTTAAACTAGACGCTAGCATTTTAGCCGGCATGAGAGCTCGGCTGATGAATGCGATTCTAAGCAATTCACGTGGACTTGGTGCGGTGCAGATGTCGTCACTTAGCCTTCATCTGCAGGCTGTATCAAGTTTCTGGAACGCCATGCTCTGGGAGTCTATATCGTCGGCACTGTTTTTATTGGGAACGGCAGTCGTTTTGTTATTGATGGATTGGCGTCTTGCCATAGTGTCCTTTGTACCTGTTCCGCTTGTATTGGTTTTAGTGCTATTTTTAGCGCCCCGGTTTAGGAAAAGTCTGAATTCGTATCTCTTAGGAGTTGACGCGCTCGGTCGGGAACTCACCGAGGCTCATGAGAACCGCGAATTTATTCAAGTGAGCCAAATAGAGGAGCGTATTAGAGATCAATTTGATCGACATAATCAACACGCCAAAAGTGCGGCGAAAAATGTTGGTTTTTGGACGGCAACATATGCTCCCATATTTGATTTTATCGCTTCGTTGGCTACTGTAGTTTTGATTTTGTTTTATGCAGTATTTTTATTCGGTGATTCGGTGACGAACGAGACGTTTCTTACCTTTTTTGTATACTTGGCATATTTTTATAGGCCACTTTATGCGGTTTCGGCTCTGAATGAGAATTGGCAAAAGACATTCGAAGCTTATCGGGCCGTGGAGATGATTTGTACAAGTGATGACGTCAGCCGATATGTCTTTGAGCGTATCTTTAAACCGGCGGGTGAAAATAAGGCCATCCACCCAACATCAAAGTCGGGCATTAACTTCGAAGGCGTTAGTTTTGGCTACGTTGGAGGAGACAGCATTCTTAGGAGTTTGAATGTACAGATCCCCGAAAATAAACGAATCGGTATTATGGGTGCGAATGGTCAGGGAAAGTCCACGCTACTCAAGATAACCATGGGTTTACTAAAACCAACGAAAGGTCGAATTCTCTATGGTCATGAGTCCCCAAAATTCGCTTACATGCCACAAACGGTATTTTTGCATTCGGGCTCTGTTATCAGTAATCTTCTTATGGTTCATCCCGAATTTCACGATGGCATGGCACATAGCAAAAGGGATTTAGTTATAAAAGACATCATGGATATTGGGAACGGAATCGGCGTTGTGGGTAAACTTAAGGCCGTTGAATTAGACGCTAACTTGTTTCGTTATAATCACGTTTCGCTCTCTGGTGGTCAGAGGCAGTTGATCGGACTTTGGCGTTTTGTGGTTCAAAGTCAGTTTGCGGATTATCTGGTTATGGATGAGCCTGATGCCTACCTTGATATCGAAGGCTTAAATCATGTCTTGCCCAAAGTTTTTGAGTTTTCGCATGGTAAAACGATGTTGATTGTGTCGCACAGCGCTCGGATCATTGAGCGGTGTGACGTGCTTTTTAGTTTAAGTGACGGCCAACTGCTAAGTCGGTAGCTATCAAAAAACACCAGTAAACGCGGGCACTTGACAGACATTATTATTTCCTAAAAATTCCGACAATCCTCTGAAATTATTGCTATAAAAATTCCTGCAGGAAAGCCCCTAAAGTTTGTCTCTTTGAGGGACGATCCTGGAGTTTAGGAGGGGTGGGATGACCTTAAGATTCTTCATAGTCATGTCGGCGATATTGGGTCTGACCGGGGCTTGTGGGGACGCTGACTTCAGTGGAGGAGTCGGAAAGCTTGGGGGTTCTGGAAAACCTAAGCCATGCTCTAAGCCGCCGTGTGACAATTTAGTGATCGATTATGAAGGTATTGATCCAAATACCGTGAAAGTACGCTACGGCAAGGATGTTAAGCCCATGGTAGCTGATATGCTTTTTGTGGTTGATAACTCCGTATCAATGTCACGCTACTCCGAACGTGTTGCCCAAGGCTTGGCGGCAATAAAGAAGGAGACGTTCCCTGAGTCGACTAGAATAGCCGTTATGACAACGATGGCTGCAGAAGATCCTCAGGCGGCCTCATTGAGAGCCCATGCAGACATTTGGAAAAATCGTGATACCTACGGTTCTTGTATTAATAAGGAGCCTGGATTTCTATCCGTGGTCAACAAAGCTGCTGTTGATGCGTTTAAAGCTTGCAGAAAAGAAGGCGCAGAAAATGCGAGTAAATTGGCAGAGTATCAAGGTAAGTATTCAAAGGCAGTTTGTGAAGCAGCATGGTTTAAGCCTTTTGACTTGAATCAACAGGGAGACCGCTGTTTCACAGCTGCCCTTCAAAGCCCCTTTCACGCTGTGGGTTGTGAGCCTGGTTTGCTGGCTCTTGAGCAGATCGTTGCTCGCAACAACGGTAAACCTCTGTTTAGAGATAATGCTGCACTCAGCGTCATCTTTGTCTCCGATGAACAAGCAGGTTGTGAAGCCGCATCCACCAGAGGTGATCCGACAAAGGCAGCCGAGACAGCGGAGAGGATTAAGAAGGCTATACTGAGCAACAGCAAGGTCGTATCGATTAAATTCCACGGAATCACCCCTGATCTGGGTAATGCCGAAATCATGCCCACCAATGCACTCTCTTATAAGAGAGTGATCGAAAGCATTGGTGGGAAATGGTTCAACGTTCTTGAGCCGGCTCAAAATTACAATGGAATGGTTGACCAGTTAATTCAAGCAGCCGCTGAGGTGACAGTGCCGGAATTTTATATCCCGTCCACGGCTAAATCAGTTAAAGCAGTCGAGGTGGACGGAGTAGCCACCCAAAATTATCAATTTGATGTGTCAAAGTCTAAAGTCACGGTTCAGGGCCTTGATCCCCAGAAAAAAGTAGAGATTATAATCCGTTTTGAATAGACTTTTAGTCTATGAATCAGACAGATTTTGAAAGCTTAAAAGGGCTGACACTGAAGCAGCTTTCGGATAGGCATCCCGCCGTTTGGCAGGACGTGGCCGCTGGGCTGAAGGAGCGTGTATCTGGCGGTCGAGCCGATCAGCTCTTGGCCTGGAGGCAAGGGGCCTTGTCTGATCTTCAAAATGCCAGGCGGATTGGTAATTTTGATAACCCGGAGATTGCTGTGAGCGTCGTAAAAGCACAAATGACGCTGCTTGCAATCGAGCAGTTTTGCGATGTTATGAGTGGTAGGGCGGGTGTAAAACCGCGCTTGCGTGACGTCATGGCAATGAATCTGCTGCTTCTGGCAAGGCTGAAGTCAGGGCATGTTTTCTCAGCAGAGGGGTTCGACCGGGTTTGGAGTTGGATAAAAGATCCGATCTGGGCCGCCAGTGAGTTACAGCGCCAAGGGGTTTGGGGTGTTCCGACCCAAGATTTATCAGAGAAAATGGCCGGTCTTTGTCAGGGCAGGCGAGTTCTTGAGCTAGGTGCAGGTAATGGCCTTTTGTGTCACAGCCTGAAGCGTCACGGTGTTGATATTACGGCTGTTGATGATGAAAGCTGGAGTTTGGGTGGGAAATCGATCAGAGCTAGCGGGGTTGAGGTACTGAGGATGGATGCGACTCAGGCCCTTAAACAATTTAGCCCAGAGGTCGTTATTTGCTCGTGGGCACCCGTCGGCAACTTGTTTGAGAGAGAAATATTTAGAACGAAATCTGTTCAGACGTATCTGGCAATTTCGAGTCGCCACTCGTTTGCGAGCGGCAACTGGGGTGCGTACAAGGATCAAAATACATTTAATTGCTCGACATCGGAGCCTCTCAATTCCTTGATTCGGCCAATTGAAATCGAGCAGCAGTTGCTTATTTTTAGGCGTAACGCATCACACTAACGGCTGACGGCCTCAAGATCTTTTTGCGCGTCAAGTAACGCTTGTTTTGCAAATACCATCTGCTGTGCGGCAATCGTTATTTCTGTGTTCGACTGGTCGCGCTGAACTCGGGCTTCATTAAGTTCTTCCTCGCTAATGATTTTCTTCTTGGTGAGGTCGTACTTGATCGCATAAACCCTGTCGCGTGCCTTTAGAAGTTTTGAATACTCAGAGTTTACAAATTCTGCGTGCTCAAGATAGCGCTGGCGAATGTCTACGTAAATTCTCGCAAGTTTTTTGAGATCTTTTGGCGAGCTTCCCTCGGCCCAACTAGACTTAAGTCTTCCAGCCTCATGACGCAGTGATTCCGACTTCATGCCGTATTCAGTTAGACTGTGATTTGTTGAGGCAACAAGCATGGCAATTTCTGCCTCAAGCACATCCATCTCTGATTTTATGTTAGAGCGGTAAAGTCGCATATGCTGGGTGTATACATAGGTGGCGTGGTTCAGGGTTGCTGTAGCTCTGGCGTGTGCGATCGTGGCGAGCATCATGCGATCATGAGACTGAGCAGTCTCGCTGCGACCATCCAATTCGCGTACTGGGTCGCCTTCATTTAAAAGCAAAGCCGAGTCTCGGACCGTTGCAGAGGTGGCCACTGATGTGGCGAGCAGTGTTGTGACAACTGCCAGCATGATGATACTTCGCTTGTGACTCATGAATGTTATCTCCGCTTTTCGGACGACTTCGTAGGTCCCAGCCTAGAGCCGTCGAGGAAAAATACCGCATATTTTATTAAAATTCAATAAAAAGAATATGGATTCTATGATATTTTATAGCCAAAAAGGGTTATCTCGCTACGGTCGTGGATTAGTTGGCGGACGCCTACTTTGAAATCATTAATAGTTTCAGCCAGTTGTATGGCTTCAGAGACGCCCTTCCAGGGGCCTTGTTTCGGTAGCTTCACGTTGACGATGAAATGTCGCATGGCACCAGCATCAAGCCATTTAGTTAGAATTTTCAGGGTTTCCTTCGAACCCATGACCATATCGCAGACCATCCAATCCACGGGTTCCTCTGGCATAAACTTGAGACCATTGGCCTTAATATGCTCAATATGGCCTTTGAGTTTAACGTGAGACCCTAAACTGAGCTCAGCATGGTCGATGGCCTTCACATGGGCTCCATAGCGGGCCAGAACCAAACTCCAGCCCCCTGGGGCTGCACCCAGGTCGACAGCGGTGTCTCCGGATGATGGGTGGCGTCCCATCAGGTTGAGGGCTTCTTCTAGCTTACTTGCACTCCGAGATGGGGCCTGAGCGAGGGTCTTCATAGGGCGAAAACCACCTTCAAATAATGACACCCCATCATCAACGCGGGATATGGAAAACCAGAGATCATCGATAACCGGACAATAAATTTGAAGGATAAAATCTTCGCTAGAACGATTTGAGCGGGCAAACTCGTCTTTGCTGATGTAGCGTTTAAAGAAGTCTTTATGTTTGCTTTGAATATGCGCTAATACGCTTTTTGAAATGCTCCGGGCTCGCGCCAGAGCATCGTCGTTATCCGTAGAATAGGCATGCAGGGTCCAAAGCCCTTTTTGCCTGTTACTGCGCTCGACAAGAACATCGACTCGCTTGGCAACAAATTGCTTTGCTACTGTGTCGTCCGAACCTTGATGCCTTAGAGCCCTTGGCAGGTACTGCCTCGCAAAAACTGTCTCCATAAGCTTTGGTAGCGTTCGTGTTTCTGTGACTCCAACACCTGCGCGGCATAAGACGTTTGATTCGAGCTTAAACCTCTCCAAGAGTTCACTCTTAAACGCATCTTCAAAACCGGGCCTGACAATCGCCAGATGGGCGCGTTGAGGTTTTTCAGCGTTTGTTTTGGGCTTCATGAGGCTTGTGGCTCTTAAAAAACTGATTATTTTGATGGCACATTCAATTAACCGCCCACATATAGGCCCATATCCCCTGAACCGTCAATAATTGTCGTGGGCAGGCCCAAAAGAATATTGTATTCAGAAAGGGCCTTATCCCAAGTTCTATTGGGGCCTCATAGTTAAATGGATATAACGAGCCCTTCCTAAGGGTTAATTCTTGGTTCGATTCCAGGTGGGGCCGCCACTTGTTTACTTTTGCCTCATACGGCGTCGCCCTGCGGGGCATCGCCTCGCCGTGCTGCGAGCACTGTCTCGGCGTAGCTCCTCGGGGCTCCTTGTCTGAGTCAAAACTAAACGGCGTGGGTGCTCCTTGTCCCAACCCAAAATAGACGGCGTGGACGCTTCGTGTCTGAGCCAAAACTTAACGGCGTGGAGGGATAAAGCCCGCCTTGCCTCTAAAATCGGGGTGGGGGCGAAGAAATCAGCTTTTTAATTTAACGATAGAGTTCGTCTATGTGAGAATGACGTTTCAATGCATCTAGCGATACATAATCCAAGGCTTTGATATCCGTTGCTTGCAAATCTACTTTCGGCGCACATCCAGCAAAAAAAGCTTCCTGCCATCGCTGAGCGCAAAGGCACCAGCGGTCATTTGGTTTGAGTCCAGGGAAAGAATTCCTTGCACTTGGGGTGACGAGATCGTTGCCTTTTCGAAGGCTAAAATCTAAAAACTCTTGCGTGACAATTGCACAGATTGTGTGTCTACCAAGATCATGTTCGTCAGTGCGACAAAAACCATCGCGAAAGAAGCCGGTCTTAGGATCGTCGCAGCAGCTCTTTAAAGGCTCATTTAAGACGTTTATTTTTAAAGGTTTAGTCATTTAGCCCCTAAAATTAATCGTATGAATTGAACGGTCGGCCTGTTCACTCCGTTTGTAGTACTTATTGAGACTAAAATAAAGTATCGTCCAACCTTCAAAACCGCTTTGATAAGAGTTTGACAAAATTGGGTATAACAAAATCACTAAAAGCCAAATTGGCACTCTTTTCCCCTGAAGACCTTTCGAGAATGGTCCGAATGGGATGGGAGGACAGGACACCGTTTGAGGCCATCTATACTCAGTTCAATTTGACACCGAACGAGTTTGTCAAAGTCATGCGAACTCAGCTCTCGCCCTCCGGATTTCGGCTTTGGCGAAAGCGGATCTTTGAGAAAGGGCATCTTAAAAACGAAAAGAAGCGCGGACGCAAAATTTTACGCTTCAAGTGCTCGAGGCAGTCAATCGACGGACAAATAAAAGGTAAGAAATAGTCCAAATTACGTTCACGGGTCGGGTGGTTCGCCATTTTAGGTTGGCGGCCAGGTATCAGTTAAAAAAGGCATCTCAATGATTCAAAAAGCATCATCTAGGCGCATAATCTCTGCGACAGCGTTTCTCTTATTGGTAGCCATCGTTGGACGAGTTGCCGATGCTGCAGATTCCTTGCAACCAGCCACAGTTCTCCAGGATGTCAGATTATTTTCTGGGATGAGTGATTCGTTTGAAGATCACATGTCGATTAAGATCGAAAATGGCGTCATCACTGAAGTCGCCAATAAAATCGATGCCAAGGGCGCACGAGTTTTGCAAATGCGGAATAGATCTGTCATTCCAGGACTCATTGACGCCCATGTTCACCTGAAATCAATTCCAGGTGCGGTTCAGCGGCAAGACGACGAAGCTACAACGAAGAAGTTTTTTGCGCAGCAAATGCGGGCCTATGTCGCAAGTGGTGTGACGTCGGTTCTCGATGCGGCGGCTCCCCCCAGTGTTATTAAAATTGTAAATGACTACTCGGTTTCGGGAGCACCCGGTCCGTCGGTCTATTACTTGACACCGTTCATAACCCCAAAGGACGGTTATTTTTCAAATCCAGACCTCAGAACTCCCGTATACTCGGACATGCCTGCACCCATAGTAAAAGCAGAAGACTTGTCTGTAATATTCTCCCCATCAAGAACTGAGCGCGAGGTAGGTGCAAAAGTCACATTTGAAGATGGTTTTGGACCGGTGGCCGTTTGGCGGACCTTCGACAAAACCATGCGCGAGGCGATCTTGCGTGAATCACAGCAGCGAGGGATCCCGCTGTTTATTCACAGCATGAAAGAAGCCATGACCGCAATAGCTTTCGAATTAAAGCCACGGGGTCTTATGCACGTTGGATTTCAGCGCGGCAGGCCATCCGCCGAATTGTTGAGGAGTTTAAAGGCTAGTGGTGCCTCGGTAGTCAGCACCCAGGCGGTATTTGACATGCCGCTCGTTGAGTACGAGAAGGAGAGACTTGATAATCCTTGGGTGCAATCGCTTGTGCCAAAGCCGCTGCTCGACACAGCAAAGGATCCCTCAGTAATCAAAAAATGGCGGGAGACGATGATTGAGGTAAATTCGCCATCATGGATTCCGGCATTTATTAAACGGAGCATGACGTCTATTTTTTATAACGAACGCGAGATTCACTCCCAAGTAAGCTCTACAAAATTTGCCCTGAAACAAATGTACGATGCAGGCATTCCTATTGTAATGGGGTCCGACGCAGGGTGTTGGCCGGTTATTCCGTTTATGTTCCATGGAGTTAGTTCAATCCGTGAACTTGAGGTCATGGTCGACGCTGGGATACCTACTCTAGACGTCATACGTGCAGCGACCATTAACGCAGCCCGGATGATTGGCGTTGAGGGACGTATTGGCTCAGTGTCGGTTGGAAAGTCAGCAGATCTCGTCATTTATGATGATGACCCAACGATCGAGAGAAAATCATTCCGCAGACCAGCATATGTCATGAAAGCTGGAATCCTGCGCACCCCTGCTGAATGGCTTGATGACAAATCGCCGCTCTGAAATGGCCGCCTAAATTTCATACGAAATTTATACGCGCACGTTTGAGTTCAGTCGGGATACGAGGGGGTAAAACTGGATCAAGCCACCAGGGTCGAGTAACTTGCATTCTTAAAGAACGTCATGATTCAAACAACTTACGCACATTGCGTTTCGATCCCAGGTGGAGCCGCCACCTGTTTGTTTTTGCTGCATACGACGTCATTCGTCGGCCGTCTGTTGCTGGATTTTGCAATCAATTAACGGCTCGACTTTTGTGTGGCGCTGAATCTTTCGGTATTGAAATAGAGAATTTTATCGGTTGATGAAACAGTTGGCATGTGATGAAGTCAACAATGGAGAAGAACGTCATGATCAAAAAATATTTAAATAGTCTTTTTTATATGATCGCTATGTGTGCCTTTACAGAGGTTTTTTCACAGCAAGCTTGTGCGCAAATTCGGTTGGAGATTGAAAGTGCCTACGCATGGCAGAACCGGAACGTCAATCGCGTGCCAGCCGAGGGTGGGACGGAATTCGATCTGGCTAGGTTTAATCGTGGGCCGGTTTTTGCGCCCCGTTATCTGTTAACGTGGTATGTTAATTCTAGGCACAGCATCCGGGCAATGATTTTTCCATTCCAAACATCCGGATCGGGGGTGTTTTCCAAGGATATCGTTTTTAATAATACGACTTTTACTGCTGGTAAGCCGACGACAGGTACTTACAAGTTTCATTCCTATCGTTTGTCGTATCAATATGTTTTCTTCGACTCAGGTTATTGGCAACTCCGCGGAGGTGTAACGGGTAAAATCCGTAACGCGAAAGTCGAGCTCCGTCAGGATGATCGAAAAGACGCCTATGCTAATGTCGGGTTTGTGCCGCTAGCACATTTCAATGCTCGTCGACACGTTTTTCCTGATTTGCGATTGGAATTAGATGCAGACGCAGCCGCAGCCCCGCAGGGGCGGGCGGAGGATGTCTCGCTGATGCTCTGGAAAACGCTGGGCGACCACGCATCAGATCAATGGGAGCTTGGATTCGGAGGCCGTATTCTCGAGGGCGGAGCATCAAATTCTAGAGTATACAGTTTTGCGTGGTTGAATTTCCTCGCGGCCTCAGTAGCTTACCGTTTCTGAGTCAGACATGGAGGGTCGACTGACATCTTGTCTGGCAAAGTGTGCGGACACGATGTCCTGCAATGCACTCCCATGTAGTCCGCTCACCTTGGGGGCTTCACGAATTTTGCGTGGCGTAGATTAGAACTTTATCGACGCGGTGTCCGTCCATGTCAACAATTTCGAAGACGTAATTATGCCAAGTGATTTTTTCGCCCTCTTTAGGGATATGACCCAGCTGCGAAATAACAAGACCTGCGACCGTCGAGTAGTCACCCTTGAGGTCGTCCTCGTTGACGGATTCACTTAAAAGCTCGGAAAGATCAAAAATACTCAGCGAACCATCTACAAGCAGTGACCCATCGTCTCGCCTAGTGACACGCGCTTCAGTTCCATCATGAACAGCCGGCATATCGCCGACGATAGTTTCTATAATGTCAACAATAGTGACTATCCCAGCGGTGCCACCATATTCATCGACAACAAGTGCCATGTGTGTGCCCGTTTGTTTTAGTTTTTCTAGTAACTTCAAAGTGGACATGCTCTCTGTCACAAAAACCGGTTCTCGGAGAAATTCCTTCAGGTCTATGTCTCTAGGTTTTCTGGTGGCGAGGGACTCAAGGAGATCTTTGACGGATATGATTCCAATGAGGTGATCACTCGAGCCTTTATAGACCGGATAGTATGAATGCGGAGTTTTTAAGATCTCTTTGAGATTTATGTCAAACGACGCTGCCACGTCTAGAGACACTAATTGACGTCGTTGAGTCATTATTTCGCCGACTTTGCGGTCTCCAAAGGCTAGGACGCGATTCATCAAGGTTTCCTCTTGCGGCTCAAACACCCCCGCTTCAGCTCCCTGTTTAATCAATATTTTCACCTCTTCTTCGGATACGCCTGGATCCTCGTTGGGTTTAATCTGAAGTATCTTTAGAGCTATTTCGGTTATGGCACTCAAGGTTTTGACTAAAGGAGATGCTAGGAACGAAATGATTTTGATTGGGCGTGAAACACGAACCGCGAAACTTTCTGCATTCGCTAGTGCAATGCGCTTTGGTATAAGTTCTCCAAGAATCAACGAGAGGAGTGTGACGACGATGACGACGCTGCCAAGTCCGATTGCTTCGTTGTATTGCCCGACGAATGGCGCGTCTTTAAGATAGTTTGAAAGTTCTTTTGCGACAGTCGCTCCGCCAAAGGCTCCCGCCAGGACGCCCACTAGCGTTATGCCGATCTGTATGGAGGCGAGAAATGTTGAGGGGGTGTTAGCTAGGTCTAAAGCAATTTTTGCACCGTAGTGTCCTTCGTCTGCGAGCTGTTGAAGCCTGGTCTTTCGAGCAGAAACAATAGCCATTTCCGATAATGCTAATGCGCCGTTAAGAATGATCAAAGCAAAAATTACCAGAGTTTCAATGACGATAGTGGTCCAAACCATGTTGTTCCTTGCACGTTATAGCGTAGAACCGGCTTGAGCGATCGCCGGAGTGGCTGCGAACTGAGCTCGTGGTAATATATCAAAAATCAAGATAAATCTCCACACCGGCAGTCCATCGGTTGATGGCTTTTGCTCTACGTTTTGGAGTCCTCAGAGTCACACGGATCTAAGACAAATCCTTCTACTTCACTACCCGAATCATCGAACAGGGCGCTATCACCGTCGGAATTCTTGCCAAGTCTTAGAGATTTTAACGTTTTGCCGGCGCTGTCTGAGATAACAACTTGAGCGAGTCCGTCCGTGATCGAGCACGAGTCATCAGCGAAATTTAGTTTTAAATTGTTGTATGTGGTCGTCATTGTAGCGTCATCGTCTTTTGTTACCACGATTTGTCCGCTCATGAAGGTTTTGCTGAGTACTTTGTTGGTCGCGGTATCCCGTTCGACTCTCACCAGTAGTGGAGCGGCTTCAGATGTGTTTATTGTAAGGTTTGTTGCCACTGTGTTCGCATTCTTATCGGTCATGGTTAGGTTGTGGGTGGTATTTCGAATGACGACGGATTTTTGTCTAGCGTAGCTGGATGTACTTCCACCGGACGTGTCATTAGATGTCCAAGTAATGATTCGTGTTCCCGCCGAACTGACGGCTCGAGTGGATGTTCTGGTTAGGCGCGGCCCTGTGAACGTGACCTCATCACTTCGATTTCGTTCAAACGAAACATCTAAGCGAAGTCCAGTCGGATTTTTAAAATCGATAATAGCTCCCGTTTTGTCGCTCTTGCAGACCACCGGTGTGCCGTCTGCACGGGACCAAGATCTTGTGGAACTGCCGGAACCAGTTCGACTGGCTTTTACAGTGACTCGACCGCCGGCAGATGATTTTGTTCTCGTTCTGTTAATATTTGCACTTACGGATACAATCGCTGATTTTCCGTCCGGTGAGGCGTTGCAGGTTTTAGTTGCGGACGTGTTATCGTCGTTAGAATCAGCCGCAACGAGTTGTAAACTTGTGCTGGACGTGCCCTGATCAATACTTGCTGCGACCGCATCACCATGGGAGGCGTTGACAATGCTTGTAGTTAGTTGGGAGTCACTGATGACATCTGTAGCAGTAACGGTAGGTGGCCCGACTTTTGGCTTTTTTGATGAGGGATTCCCGACTTCCACGCCGCAGCCGATTAATACAATCATTATTACGACAGGGAGTCCGTTCTTTAAAAATATCTTTGCTTGGCGGCGTATAGTCTGTGGGGTCATTTTTTTTGTCTCCTGCTTAGTGGGAATAGCTGCAGATTAATTTGAATGATTTCATCCGGGTCAGTCTCAGCTTCCGCAAGTTTTAAGAAACGTTTGCGTAGTTCAATAAACTCCCGCGCAAATTGCTCTCGAAGCTTTTGTGATACAGCAAGGGTGACGGCGCCAATGTCTCGTTCCTCGGCGGGTATTTGATCCATTGCAGACTTTGCAAGATCGAGCATCTGACGGTGAAAGCTGATGACGGCTAGGCGCTCGACGTGATCGCCCGTGGTGATGGAGACTTCCGTCGGATAAAGACGACCCCTTTTTTTGTCAAAAGCGACGTAGCCAAGTTCGGTTAGCAGTCGAAGGCTTTGTTTTACTTTAGGGAGTGAGAGTTTGGGTCTTATGTTGTCAGCAATCCAGGAAGCAGAGTCAGAGGCTCCATCCAATCGAAGTAACTCGAGAATAGCTGAATTGTGCCAAGCCTCAAAAAAACGTAAACGGCTTTCGTCTAGTTTAGTTGGTAGATTTGTTTTGGCTAGATCAAGCTTTTCTTTGAAAGCGGCGTCGCCATCTTCACTTGTTTTAGCATGCGCGTTTTTTATAAGAGCAAGCAGGTATTTTTTATGACTTTCCGATAAGCCTAGAGATTCAGCGATACGCTGACCTGTTTTAAGACTTAAATTACGATGCCCAGCGATGATCGCATGAGCATTTGTTGAAGAGAGTCCTAAGTTCACAGAGAAATGAGCGTATGAATATGTCGAAGCGACGTCTTTGATGCTATGATAAACTGTCTCGAGATAGGTTCTGTAGTCGTCGAAGTCAGTTATAAGGTGACGTTTTGCAACGTCGCGCAGTTTTGACAGTGGCAATACCATAGTGTTTCCGCCTTTATGACGTTCTCGGCAAGGTATCGGCAAGACTTTAGAGGTTTTTAGAATATTCATAAATATTTCTTTTTCAATTTAATTCGTAACTATAAGATGCTGGAATCAATGGATTAAAATCTTGTTCATAGATATTCATTTTTACATCCGATAAGCTGTTTAGACCTTTGGATTTAAGAGGTCTTTTTAGATGTCTTTTATTTTTAACACTTAAGGGGGGTCGATATGAAGCTGATGGGGAGTTCTAATCCGGGCTTTGGTTATAGGCGGTTCTGGTTTTCGCGCGTTAGAATGCAAGTTCTTGGCGTGACTGTACTTGGTTTAGTGATTCATTCCTGTGGGACGAAAAGTGATGACAAGAATGATGAAGGCGCACCTCCAGTTAACGCATCGTCGCTAGTGGCTGATCCTCAGCTGACAAGCAGTGTTGTTAATGCTGCTCATGGCGATGCTGTCGCAGCTGCGGCAGACCAAAGTGGTTCAGGATCAAGTTTGCAGTTTGCGTTAGCAGATGGGGATAATGATGGCTCCTCCGTGACAAAGTCCTGCACGAAGAATGGAAATTCAGCGGTCGTCTCAGTAAGCTCGACAATTAATCGTAGTCGCACAAAAACATCAGGCGGTGGGCGCGTCACTATTACCGCTACGAGAACTGGCACAGGTACCTCGACCCGCACGTGGTCTAGGACCGACGGCGCCGCCGTAGAGTGCCGGTCTGATAAAGGTGCCGCGGTTGATTTCAAAAGCCCGTCAGGTGTCAAGCTTGAGGTTTCTTTTGAGCGAAATCGCAGCGACAGTATGACTTACACTGGTCCAAAAGTTACCAGAACTTCATCTCGAAGCTTTAAGTCATCTGGGAATAGAACCGTGACATGGAGCTCAAATGATACTAGCAGTGACGGGTCTACTACTTATGTGCGCAATAAGTCTGTTGTGATCAAAGATGTTTTACAGTCACTGACTATGACCAATAAAGATGGCCAAGCTGTATCCTCAAATTTATCCATCAATACAGCTGATAATGCGCCTTTGGTTGTAAAGGTTGAGCGAAATAGCACGACTAATGCTGTCGTGAATAAAACCTTTGTCAGCGGTCAGGTTGTCGTCAAGAAAGACTCGGATGCGACCATTACGACGACTTATACGAATTTGAAATTGAATTTTTCTGATAACTCCTGCTCGATCTCGGATGGAACAGCGCAAATCGTTGTCACAGACAGCACAGGCGCAACCCTCAAAACCTACACGCTTGGTAAGTCTGCAGACGGAGAAGACGGTAGTTTGAAAGATTCCTCTGGTAGTGAGGTTGACGGTTTTGCATTAGATCCTTGCGATTCAGAAGATGTGAAGCTTTAATCGACGTTCAATAAGTATTTGGTCTTAGACTCGTGAAAGCCTCACCACCACAAATCGTGGACGTGGGGCTTTTTCTACGTCTTAAAGCGCACCTGTAACCATTTGAAATTACTTTAACCACTGAATTCATTAAAGAATTTTCACTTTAATCCGATAGACCATGAATTCGAGGTGAAGATGGGACTCCTTTTCGGGCCTTTCGTTGTGGCTGCTATTCTGTTCGCCAGTTGCTCCAGCAAGGAGTTTTCTGGTGATGTTGGCGTCAGGCAGTCGATTAAGAGCCCGAAGAAAAACTCAAGTAATATTGAAGGCACCACTCCCAATCCGGAACAGGATTTAAAGTTACCTCCTTCGCAAGAGGATCCCATCGACTTGATCGCTGAGGCAAACGGGTTTACCACCGGTAATCACTTACAGTTACAATGGAAGATAAAATTTAGCTGGGCATCCGGTAACGGGGCAGGTAGGCGGTATCAAGTGTCTTACCAAGAGCAAAACGTTCCGCCCGCGGATTGTAAATCAGGAACTGTGATACCCGTGGACATACAAGGTAGCCGCACGAACACAGAATGGATTAATATAGCCCATGACTATCAGATACCCACCGCTATTTCGGTCCGAGTTTGCACGGTTAATTCTGCTGGATATTTGAGCCAAGGATCTGTTCTTCGCTGCCAAGCTACGTTGAACAGCAACGGAATTGGTCGGGTCGGTATGGGCAACATGTCTTATGCCTGCTATTTTGGCGATCTATTAGTCGAAGTTGAAAAGCATCAAGATGCCAATAGCCTTGATTGTCGTGCTGATCGAGCTTACTGTTTTACTGAGCTGCTGTGTAATCCGAATAATCCGCCTGAGGCTAGAACCTGCAATCTTTCAAGTCAATTATCTGGAGTGCAGACGAGATCCTGTGTGGTGAATAGGGACTACTGGGCTAAATATCATTCAAGCTATACCGATTGGTCAGCTTGCTCCTCCTCCAACTAGAAATGTTTCAATACCAACCTACTCGTTGCGGGGCTCTGAAGCAGGTTTAACGGGGTCGCAAACTATTAGCTTGCTCCTCAATGTTAATGTTCTTTAGGGCTTGTTTGAGGGAGGCACCGCGGCATTGGTATTGGATGGAGGTTTGCTACCGGTGGCGCTACTATGTGGGTTGGCTGAGCCTCCAGTTGGGGCCATCGCGAGGCGGTATACTGAAAAATCAGCAGAAAGTTTTAGCACAAGGTCGCGGCGTGGACGCATGGCCTCTTCTAGAGCTCGTTCAACCTCATTTGTTGCATCTGGACTACTTCCTGGATCCCGTGCCCTTGATTGATCTGTACCGGCTTGGCGCCTCAAATTCCAGGATTTTAGGTAAAGTTTGGACTTGAGGCCAGCAATGGTATCAAGCCATGAACAAATTTGGGAGTATTCATGGGCCTCAACAATCATTTTCAAGGGGATCTCTGTATACTTATATTCGTCACCTCGCGTCATCTCTGACATTGGTTGAAATTCAGCAATCGTGACGCCGGAGTCTTTGGCCGATTTGCCAATGTTTCTTAGAATTTCATCGATAGCGACGTGATCAGGGAGCCGTGTTTCAGCTTTCTTCAATTGATCAGTCGTGAAGGCTAGTTCACTTTCTGTTTTCTCAAGATTTTTGAGTTTTTTATCTGCATCGGTAAGTTTCCTCGTAGCATCTTTCTCAGCGGTTTCGGCAGCTATCAATTCCTCTTCGATGCCTGGAGCTTGATCGTAATACAAATATGCCGCGGGAAGAAGACCTAAGAAGAAACATATGGCGAGTCTTTTCCCGAGTGATAACGCCTTGTACTTTGCTTTGAGTTCATCCATTAAAAATGGCGCTCCCTTTTCAACGCAGTCTCCTTATATTTTCACATTGATTGCAACCAGGTTCAACTAAGTGGGGTGCTCCCCAAGGGATAAGCGAGTTCTAAGCGTCAAAAATTTGACGAAAAGTCAGCGTAGATGGCTATATTTGTTAGTTTAGGACTAGCTTCTATGGCAGGTTCCAGCCATCTCTTTGACCGATGGGGCGCCAGGGTTGATGAGCTTGGCTCTGTAAGATGACGATTCTTCAACGTCATCGTTTCTGTATATCTCGAGGAATAATTCGTTGCCAGGATTGTCTGCCTCGATTGTTAGGTTGTATAACTGCGCCGGGTCGGTTTGATTTTCTTCTACGGCTGTATGTCGGGACGTGCCATAGTGATCAATTTTAGCCAGTCGATCGATGCGCCCTGATTCATCAACGGTCATCGAGATCGTGATGAAGGGGATATCTTGATATATAAAATGGGTGCAATCGAGCTTGTGGCTCGCAAGCGCCATTTTTGAAACCATCAAGATTAGTGACGTCAAAAAGATTCGGATCATCAATCATAGTCCTCAATTTGTTGCCTTCATTGTAGCTGCGCGCCTGGCTTTGTGTCCAGACGGTTGTAATTAAATAACAACGGGCCCAACGTGGGACCCGCAGTTATTTTAAGAATGAGGGATTTGGGACGCCTGCAGTAATTATTTTCCCGGCGGGGGACCTATCATCCCCATGATCTGTTGTGCCATGGGTAAAAGGTTACCGATAATTCCGCCACCACCGCCACCACCGAGGAGGGCACCCATTCCTCGAGCAGCTCCACCTAGTACCCGGCCGCCGCCGCGAACAAGCGCTGCTCCACCTCGGAAGATGCCACGACCTAAGCCAGCAACGCCCTTACCAATTGCTCCAACGCCCTTAAGCAGCCCTCCGCCGAGAAACCTGCCAGCTCCACCGATAGCTCTGAAAAGTCCGCCGCCAAAAAATCTTAAGTCAAATGCTCCATCCTCTCCGATCTGCTCGCCGTCTCCTGCGAGGCTAAAGCTAGCATCAGTGTTATCAGTCGTAGCGTTTCCTGATACTTGAACTTTGCGAAGTTCGCGATCCATATGCTCAAAAAGTGCATAAGTTTGCGGAAACTCGTCCTTTTTAGCCATCGTTTGGCGAAGAGCGGCGTTGCAGTAATAAGAATCAAATGACTCTGCAAAAGCAAAGTATTTGAACTCTTCGGAGCGGGCCAACGATTCGTTAACTTTCATTGTATATTTGCTTCCAGGGCGCTTGATATCGGCAATGACCGCAGTTGCTATGTCGCCCATGAGTTGCTCAAACATGACATCTTTTTGAGGCACGAGAACTTCTTTTTTTTCATCGACTCCGACTTTCGTCAGAACTTGCGACAAGATGTATCCAAATATGCGCACGGTCGCGTGGTGAACACTTTCCTCTTTCGGATTCATCAAAATGACGACATCGGAGGTCCTTGGATCAATTGTCCAACATGCTTCAATTTGACTGGTGCCTTCACCCGCAAATTTAGCTTTCTCGCCTGATCGATCGCAGGTCAGGTCAGACGAAGATTTCGCGGGTTCGCTCAGATTTGGACTAAAAACAATTTTACCACCCAATCCAAAGAACAGTTCTTGAAGGTTGGTGGGAACAGCAGATAGAGATTGTTTAAGCGCATTTTTCAATTTTGGTACTTCTGCTTCAGCCGCTCGAGTGAAATCAACATGGTCCCATTCGGCTTGTATACCAGCGACCATTTGATAGTTTCCGGTGCAAACGTTACGCGCGACGTCGCCTGAGTTTCGTGCGAAGTTATTTAAAGACTTGCTTTGGGAATTGGATTCACCTTTGCAACCCAAAAGCGCCAAAGGTGCGATCACAGACAGTGCCAGCACGCCAACCAACTGATATCCTCTGAAAACATCGCAATATTTAGCCATGTCTTGGCCCTCCCATAAAAGCACCATCGGCTTACTAGGGAGTCGTCTTTAGTGTTTCCTAAAAAGCCAATTAAAACATCATGTTAAGAAAGGACGAGGCGTATCTTGAACCAGGGACGTGCCAAAACAATCACGTCGGCGTACGATTAAGGGACTAATGATGGAGGTGTTTTATGGGGTCAGCCTTGGGTTACGCTGCGAAGTCCGCAAAGTCGGCCTTGGAAGCGTTTTCTTTTCAACGTCGCGAGCCGCGACCTACGGATGTTGTGATTGACATCAAATATTGCGGCATCTGCCATTCCGACATTCATCAAGCTCGTGACGAATGGGGCGGATCCATATTTCCCATGGTCCCGGGACATGAGATCTCAGGCGTTGTCTCCAAGGTCGGTGGCTCCGTCACGAAGTTCAAAGTGGGTGATCGGGTGGGGGTTGGTTGTTTTGTGGACTCGTGCCGCACGTGTTCAAATTGTGCCAAGGGTGAGCAGCAATATTGCTTACAAGGCATGACGGGTACGTATAACTCTTACGAGCGTGATGGGAAAACCCCGACTTACGGCGGTTACTCCAATAATATCGTGGTTGATGAAAATTACGTGCTTCGGATGCCAAACAATATTCCGCTTGATCGCGGTGCACCTCTGCTTTGTGCAGGGATTACACTTTATTCACCACTTCGTCATTGGAAGTGTGGGTCTGGCATGAAAGTCGCAGTTGTGGGCTTGGGCGGTCTTGGTCACATGGGGGTTAAAATCGCCGCGGCCATGGGTGCAAACGTTAGCGTTTTGAGCCAGAGTTCAAAGAAACAAGCTGACGCCTTAAAGATGGGCGCAAAAAATTTCTATGTGATGTCTGACGAGGCCATGTTCACGAAACTAGCTGGCAAATTTGACCTGATTATCAATACGGTTTCAGCAGACATCAACTTAAGCGCTTATCTGAGTCTCCTTACGACCAATGGTCATATGGTGCTTGTCGGAGTGCCTGAAAAACCAATGTCGATACATCCGTTTCCATTAATTATGGGTCGACGAAGTTTGGCTGGATCATTGATTGGAGGCATAGCAGAGACGCAGGAGATGTTAGATTTTTGCGGTAAACACAACATCATGCCAGATATTGAGTTGATACCCTTTCAAAAGGTTAATGAGGCCTACGAAAGAGTGATCAAGAGTGATGTGCGCTACCGTTTTGTTCTCGATACGGCGTCACTCAAGTAATGTCTTTCATGAGCTGTAAAACAAGTTGGCACTATGAGTCAAACTAAGCGTGTCTTTAAAATTGTTGGTCCCAGGGGTCAGCACTGGGTGGGGGATGGATTTCCTGTTCGTCAGATGTTTGGTTATAACGATCTGGGGCAGAATATTTCACCGTTTTTATTATTGGACTATGCAGGACCAGTCTCGTTTCCCGCCACCCATGAAAGAAAGGGTGTCGGCGCTCACCCACACCGCGGGTTTGAAACGGTGACGATCGTTTACAGTGGAGAGGTCGAGCACCGTGATTCCGTGGGCCACAAAGGCCGCATCGGTCCCCAGGATGTCCAGTGGATGACGGCCGGTGCAGGGGTCTTACACGAAGAGATGCACGGCGAGCATTTTCGTAAAGTCGGTGGCCTCTTTGAATTGGTACAGTTGTGGGTCAATCTTCCCGCATGTTTAAAGATGGTTTCGCCACGGTATCAGACTCTTTTGGCCTCTGAGATTCCAATTCTAAAGTTGACAGACGGACAATCAAGTCTTCGTGTTATCGCGGGTGATTTTCTTGGCAGCTTGGGGCCGGCTCAAACATATACCCAAATGAATATTTGGGATATGTCCTTAGCGCAGGGTACCCGGCATAAGTTAAAGGTTCCTTCCGGGCATACTGCCGTAGTGTTGTGCCTTGAGGGTTCGCTGACTCTGGGCGAGGGTCAGGTCTTCCAGGGGCCACAGTTGGCAGTATTAGAGCGCGATGGCCAGATGATTCACATGGAAGCAACGACGGCGTCAAAGGTGCTTTTTTTGGGTGGTGCACCCATTGAAGAGCCCATTGTTGGAATGGGGCCGTTTGTTATGAATAGCAAAGAGGAACTACAAAAAGCCTTTGAGGACTATGATTCAGGTTTGTTCGGAGCTCTCGACTAGATACATCGTATGTTCTAGAACCATGAGCTAGCCAGCGCTGGCTTCGTTAATTTAGTGTATAATGGTCATCGATTTGAATTTTTTAAGTCGTTTGGAGGTCTTATGAAATTAGCTGGCATCTTAGTAGTACTTCTCGGGACTTTGTCCTTACTCTCTCATTGTGGTTCCAAAGATGATGCAAACGCTGATTTTTATCAAAGCTGTCAGATTTCAAATGTGATGGGGTCGAGCAATTTAAGCTATTGTGATGAGTACAAAAATTCGACTGACGCCAAAGAAGCCTGCGAAAAAGAAAAGGGACTATACACACAGACCCAGTGCACTGTAGACACAGGCACTAAGGGCTGTTCCTATAAAAATCAAGCTGGGGTGCAGATTACCTCTTGGTACACTGGCGCATCGTGGACTGATTCTGAGATTACCACCAGGTGTGTGACATTCAGTAAAGGCTCAGTTATCACAAAGTGATAGGTGACGGACAAATATAGCGGCCAGGTATGAATTGTCGTAGCAGTCTTATTGCAATTTTTGTTGTCGTTTTTGCCTTTGGTTGCAGAGGCAGGAACGCTGCGCGCTCAGAGTTGTTGTCGGCTGGACCAAGCTCATCCATGGCCGTTGGGATGAGAGAATTTGCCTTGCCGATCAAAGAGGCTTCAGGGCTTAGTCATTATGTGGATCCGCAAACTGGCCGTAGACAAATCCTTGTCGTTAATGACGCTGACAAAAAGCTCTTAATGGTCGATAACGATAAAATGCAGCAAGGAGATCTTAGCTTTGAAGGCTTTGATCTGGGCGTCATGAGCCGCCAGCCGTCCCAGTCTTCTGAGGCCTCATCCCAGTGGGAGGCCGTGTTCGCCGATAGGCAGGGCCGCGTCTACGTATCAAACGAGGAAGCTAGTACCATCGAGATCTTTGACTTGGCTAAAAAGACCAGGGTTGGTTTGATCGAGCTCAAAATCCCTTCAGACGACGAAAGTCTCGGTGATCTGAAGACATCCTGGGAGCAAGATCCGGGAAGCCGGGTTGAGGGTTTTGTCATTCTCCCCAATGGACATATTTTGGCCGTTAAAGAAAAAAATCCTCCGCTACTGATAGAGTTCGCGCCTCAAGGTGAGAAGGCCACCGGAGTTAAAGTTGACGGCTCCCTAATTAACCCGTCGTCTGATGCGCGTCAGTCCGAGTTAAACTCAGGTATTAATTGGCCAGGGCGGCCAGATAATAAGTTTGTGTATCATGCAAAGAAAATATGGTCGCCGGCGAGTGATTATCCAGCCGATCTGGATATCAGTGAGCTAGCTTATACGGACCGAGGGGAGTTGGCATTATTATCAGACCGTTTACAAACGATCTTTGTACTCGGATCGGAATTAAGTTTGACGGAGCGAACGTTCAAAATCAAAGAAAAATTAGTTTTACCTTCGACTGCTGAAAAGCCAGAGGGTCTCTTGTTTATGCTAGGATCCAAGGTTTTGATCGCCTCTGACCTGCAAGAGTTGAAGCCTAATCTGTTTTGGATCAGCTGGACTCGTAAGTAGTCACTGGATTCTTAACGTTGCTTGGTCGGCGCGAGCCACTTCTGGGCCCATGATCCTACAGCTTTATTGGTCTTTTCGTCTGAAAGATTAATACCTAGCTTGGCGATCGACTTAGTTGTGTTTGCTCTGAGGAAGGTCACCAGGGAGCTGCTGCCAAGACGTTTAAACTTGTAGGTCTCATAGAGGTCCCGCATAACCTGTAAGAAAGCATCTCGGCCTTTATTTGGAGCACCAGCGTCCTTGCTAAGGGATTCAATCACGTTTCTTAGATCCGCGATCGCGGCAGCACCCTTGCAGTAGGGTGTGTCATTAAATATCTTAAGAGGATCGGTATCCGGCGGGTTATTAAGCACGCCCTCCGTTGAACTACATTCCTCGTATTTACCTTTAACAACCTCGTTGTAAAAGCCTGTGAAGTAGCTAGTTAGTCCTTCACTAATCCAAAGATCACCCCAGTGTTCGATATACACTGTATTTCCCCACCAATGATGGGCCACCTCATGGGTTGTCGCCTCAGGCGAGATCATCATCATCATGGAAACACTCTCCATGTTAAAATCCTGCGGCGCCGTCACAAATCCTAGTTTTTGGTAGGGGTAGGGTCCAAGAATGCTCGACATCAAAATCATTTGTTTGACGCCTTCTTTTGCTTGTTTTAAGTAGAGGCTTTTCTCACGGTGTTTTTTCTGGATGTAATAGACAAATGGCACTTTTGCCGGAGCGTTGTTGCAAGGAACTTCTTCGGTGCTTAATTTCTTTTGTGGATCAAAGCACACGGTGTCCTGGATGACATCCAGCTCACCAACGACCACGCTGACGCCGTAAACTGGAATCGGGGTCGATAAATCCCATTCAAATTTTCGAAGCCCATCTGAGCCAACGCCACTGCCGGCTTTAAAGCTCCCGTCCACTAAGGCGCCATTGGCTGCAGCTACGGCATTCTTAGGCACTCTTAAATTAAAATGAAATGTGGCCGTGTCTGCGGGGTGATCGTTCGAGGGTAGCCAGTAGCGGGCATAATAAGGCCAGTTGCGAGTTGCGAAGATGGGCTCACCTTCGTAGTCGACTCGGTGTAATAGACCTTTTGTTGCTGCGCGGACCGGTTTTTTGATGGTGTAATCCAGTGCTAAAGTAAGCTCAGATCCTGCTGGATGCTCAGAACCAAGATCAAGCCTTAGGACAGAGCCTGATAGGCCTTTGTCTCCTGGTACGCCTTCAATGATCTTAAAAGAGATGGGGGTTTGTTTTGAGTTGCGAGTCACAAAAGCAGATTTAATTTGAATCGTTGATTTTTCCATATGCAAACGCGTATAGCGGTCAGCTTTCAAAAGCTTTAGTTTGATCTCAGCTTTTGCCTGGACGTCACTGGATTCGAGCGACAAAAATCTTAAATCTACATCGTAATGTTTAACGTCGATTTTACCGTTTGACAGGTGAGGGGGCTTTGTTTCGAGTTCCCTGAAGTCGGTGTTTTGAATATTTGAATGCTCGTCGTCAGTGAGAGTAGTGGTGGAATTTTGCGCGGTTTTGCAGCTAGATAGATGGCAGGCCATCAAAAGTGAGGTGGCTGCTATGACATGTTTAATGGTGTCTTTGCGGGCTGTTAGCTTCATACTTCTAGATTAGCATTTCTCACGAAGTAGCGCACGGTCCTGATCTGTAGTTTTGAAATCTTAGAGACATGTTTCGGATTGGGCACTGCGGTATATTCAAAAAATGGATAAAATGTTTACTCAATTAATTTTATTGGGCGCTTGTTAGTGATTCACGATATAATAATACCCACTCCGAGTGGAGTGGGTATCTAGTGGAACTGTTAAAGCATCAGCAGACTTCGCAGATTCCTAGCACTCATCCGCGCCCTTTGTTGGGTTCTCTATAATTGATTTTTCGTCGATCGTCCAAGTATCAGTATGTGCATCGTTTGGACACAGGCGACCCGTTGCCCATGCGGCTTGTGCCTTATATCCTGTAGCACTGCCGACCGTAGCATCCGTGTAGTTGTATTTCGCGCTTGTTGGCTTGGTGTAGCCTACCGTTGCAATAGCAGCGTAAGTACTATTTTCTGCAAAGTACGCCTGCTGCATCGTATCGATCGTCTTCAAATTAACCCGTGCTTCACTCTGTTTAGACTTCGCAGTAAACTGCTGCAATTTCGGCACTGCGATCGCTGCCAAAATTCCAATGATGCCTACGACAACCATGAGCTCCACCAAGCTGAAGCCCGCCTGTTTCATACCTTTGAACTTCATAAATCCTCCTAAAATAGCCCACGACGGTGGTGCTCTTACAAATGGATTCGGTCAGGCCTTGAAAAACTTTAGCGATGGGGGCGTGTAAAAATACAACCCCATGAAATCATAGCGATAACATGGGGGGGGGTGTTTGTTAAATGCTAGTGGGAATACTCGGTTATTAGGACCGGCCGTCTGCTTTTAAGCATGGAGTGAAAGGGGAGTTGGCCAATGGCAAAGGGCTTTCGCCTCCAGGTGCGGTGCCGTCCAAACACCAGAAGATCGGCTTTGGTCTCGGCTGCAAGGTTTAAAATTCCGTCAACCGGGTCACCATGAGTCAGTTTGGTCTCAACCTTTCCTCCTCGAGCTTCCACAAGATGCTTTCGTCCGGGAGCTCTTTGACGAAGTTTGTCTTCCATGGAGTTCACAGCCGCCTTCCAAACCGTATCAAGATCGACAGCTCCCTCAGGTGTATGCGCAGCAGCGGCTGCAGAAATGATCGCTTCTTTGAGGCTTTCTTTCGTCATTTGATTCACGTGAGCGTGAACTAAATCCGTGGTACCAAGAGCCGCTACAAATTCGTACGCTACGATGATGCCGCTGTCGCTTTCAGGTTTTAAGTCATCGGCGAGGACTGCCTTCAGATTTTTTGCATCCCAATGTCCTGCTGCACCTTTAGGTAGAACCATGACAGGGCATGGCGGATCAGCCATTAAAGCAAGGACGGTCGAAAGGCCTCGCGGTACGTATTTATAGTCTTCCGCAGCACCACCGATCACAATAAGTGCCGCATGCGTGGTTAGCGCGTGGGCGCGAATGGCCTCGGCAGGGTATCCCAGTAAAACATGACTTTGGACATCAAAGCCCGGCAGATTTTCTTTAACGAGTTTTTGCAAACGCTCTTTAGCAACGTCCATAGCGTCGTTTTCCACGCTGGTGACGAGGCCACCCATGGGTCCACCCAGCATCATTTCTGTAGGCCAAGAGCGTCCCACCCAATACTCGCTGACGTGGACCACGGAAAGCCCCATCCCAGTCCGTTTTGCTATCTGACCGGCAGCTTTGAGTAAGGCGCTACTGGATGCGTCAAGATTGACAGGTACAAGAATCTTGCTTTTTGGGTTCATGAATCGTTTGGTCATAGCGAGTTACCCCTAAGAAGATAGACGTCCAAAAGCCTTCTGTATTTAAGCAAACTGACCGGATTCCTGCAGCAGGAATACTGTGAGATCTCAGAGGAGTGTTTACTTCGTTGACAGTTCAACCAGGACGGGTCAGAGAGTTTGTAAATTTAATTAATCATTTCAATAATTTACATCGCATAATGAACCCTGATGGATTGGCAGGACTCTTGCAGTTTAAGGGTGTCCGCAAGACGCCACAGTCCAGTTGGCTGACTAGGTTGTCTCGACGGATTTCTAGAGGAGACCATCATGAGGCGTGTGATCCGATTAACGGTTGTAACAATGGCTGCGTTTCTATGTTCCAGCTTTGCTGCAAGAGCCCAGGACTCGGCCGCTACGCCTGAGACTAAGCCTCAAGAATCAAAACCCAACTCTGAAGCTAAACCTAGCGCTGACGCAAAACCCAACGTGAAAGTCGTTCAAGCCAAAGATTTCTGCGCACGTTTAACAAACGCCATGACAACACTCGGCAATCAGTTGTCCAGTGATCGCCGTGAAGCCGTGAGGATTGGTGGGAAGGCATCGGCAGCCATCATATCCCAGTTAAAAAAGGGAAGCATGATGCCTTACATGGATACTCAAACGTTTACCGCAAGTAAGATCGCCGAGACTGACAAAAAATGGTTTAGTATCTCTGAAGTCTTACTGAGCTCTCTCGGTACGTTACCTAAAAATGTTCTGCTCGTAGATAATTTGAATGATTTAAATCTGACATCCCAGGCCATGCCAGGCTCTCAGTTTCTTGTGTTAGCAAAGTCAATTGGCGACATGACCCCTGAACGCGCCAAAACGATCGCACAAACAGCTCAGGCTCTCGGAATCCAAATCAATATCATCTGGGTCAATGCTAGCCGTGATGGTAAAGATATTCGCGCAGCCCAGGGGCTTGCATTTATGTCAGCCCTCACTGGTGGATCCTTTCTTGATTTAAGCCTGGATGGGGCTTGTGGTCAAACCTGATTAGAACTAAGCTTTCCCTCGAAGAGTTTTAAAGAGTCGATCTAGGAACCGAGGGAGAGCTCCTAACGTGTACTATTTCGTAAAGTCTTGTTGCCTGCGCCGTCTGACTAGCCTAATCGTGGTCACACTATGCGTTTTTACGACAGCTATATTTGCTGGCCAGGACGGAAAATCGCTGTCTATCGTGGCCGATGAGTGGTGTCCGTTTAATTGCTCAAAAGACAGTCTAGATCAAGGTTTTGTCATCGATATGACCAAAGACATTCTGGGAGCTGCTGGCTTTAGTATTGACTACAGTACGCAGGCTTGGACGTCTGCACTTGATGATGTGAAGGCAGGCCGCAGGGATGCGATTGTTGGTGCAAGTCGGGAAGAGGCCCAGGGGCTGATCATGGTCGAGGAGCCATTTGGTGAGCATAAAAACTGCTTTTATACTAGGCTGGCTGATCCATTCGTTTATAGTTCCGTTGATGCTCTTGCCGCGCGTAGAATTGCGATTGCTGCAGGCTATCTCTACGGTGAGCCGCTTGATTCTTATATTGCCTCTAATCGACCGAATTTTAGCCGTATACAAATGTCGACCGGTGAACAGCCGCTTTTGATCAACATCAGAAAGCTCGAGTCAAGGCGCGTGGACACTGTGATCGAAAACATGCAAGTGATGGACTATAGTCTTCGTAAGTACCGCATAAGCGGTATCAGGCTGGCTGGTTGTGATGCCCCAACGCCGATCTACATGGCGATTTCCCCAAAGCGTGAGGATGCTGGCAAAGTTGCCAGTATGCTAGCCCTTGGTATCAGAAAGATGCGCCAGACTGGAAAAATGCGAGAGCTACTGGCTCGCTACGGGCTGAGTGACTGGAAGTGATGGTTCAGTTAGCTGTATCGATAGGCGTCTGAAACGTCTGCTTGTTACATACGCTCGGGTGGCGTAATCCCAAGAAGGGCAAGACCTTGTCGCAGGGTCAAAGCGAAACTTAAAATGAGGGTCAGCCTGTTTTTTGCGGTCTCATCTGAGTCAGCTTTCAGAACCGGCACATCGCTGTAAAATCTGTTAAATGCTTTACACATATAATAAAGGTGTGTGGCAAGGGTATTTGGGCGACATTGCTCTGTGGCGTTTTGAACGACCGTGTTGAAGTCGTAAATAAATCGAAGAAGTTCCTGTTCGCTTGGAGCTGCGAAATTAAACTTAGCTTTTGAGACGTCATCTTTAGTCCAGGGTTTATAACCAGCGTCTTCGGCTTTGCGAACAATCGACATCGTTCGAGCGTAACTGTACATGAGGTATGGTCCAGTATTCCCCTCAAAGCTCAGCCAGTTCTTGATATCAAACACAATCTCACGAGTTGGGTCTGCCTGAAGCATGCCATACTTGAGAGCTCCAATACAAAGACGCTTGGCCGTCTCGTCGATTTCGGCGTCAGTCCATTCGCCTTTATATTTAGATAAGATAACGTGGAGTTCTTGCAGTATGGAGTCTTTGAGCTTGATAAAGGGCACCGTATTGCCTGCCCGTGAACTCATCTTGCCTTCTGGTAAAACGACCATGCCGTAACTTAAATGGTAGCATTTGGCAGCTTGAGGAAAGCCCATGAGTTCAAGCGTTTTAAAAACCTGCTTGAAATGATGATTTTGCTCGCTAGCCACCACGTAAATGCTGCGGTCTATTTTGAATTCGTCAAATTTTCTTCGGGCCAATGCTAGATCCTTGGTGGCGTAGAGCGTGTTGCCGTCACGTTTTCGAGCTAGCATGAAGCCAAGCTTATGGTCACTTAAGTCAGCGCCAACAGCACCCTGATCTAGTTTGAAGATGCCTTTTTTAAGATACTCATCGACTATTGACTGAGACTCGCTGCTGACTTCAGATTCAAAAAAATCTCGGTCAAACTCAGCGCCAATCCAGTTGTAAATGTCCTTATATGCGTCAAGAGACCACTTCCGCGTGGTCGTCCAGAGTTCAAACCAAGGGCCTTTTTTACTCTCGATTCCAGCTAGAATTGCTGAAATCTCAGACTCAGCTTTTGAGAGTGCATCTCCCTGAAGTTGGTCCAGTGCCTTTGTCGCTTCGACGTAAACTGAGCCCAACCAGGCGCCTTTGTCCTCTGACGCAGGCGGAGTGGTGCCAAGCTTGTTCATCATCCAAAGGCATTTGGCGATGTGAGTGCCTTCGTCACCAAAATAGTTAGCGGCGATTACGTCGTAGCCGCAGTAGCGGAACAGTTTTACCAGAGCGCTGCCAAGGCAGATGTTGCGAAGATGGCCCACGTGGAATTCTTTATGGGTGTTGGGCTGGCTGTACTCAATCATGACGCGAGGTCTGGATTTTTCATCAGCAATGGGAAAACGAAACGCATCCCCATTTAGTGTATTAGCGATGGCACTAGCGGCTAATCGGTTATGGTTGACGTAGATATTGCAGAATGCATTGAGAGGCGACGCCTTGACAACCCAGCCACTCTCGTCCTTGGACAGCGTCTCCGTCAACATCGCGGCAATTTTTGGCGGTGGAAGTTTGAGAGCTTTTGCAAAACGAAAACAAGGTAGAGCAAAATCTCCCATATTCTCCTCGGGAGGTTTCTCCAGCATTGGGAAAACGTCTGAGGCAGTTAATTGAAGTGCGTTACCCGAGTCAAACGATTTCACGGCCGAGCAAATCGCCGAGGCAAGGTATTCTTTACAGGGATCAAGCTTGATAGTCACGCCTAGGGGCCTTTTGCCTTGAGAGTTTTTTAAACGGTGGAGTCTCTCGGTAGTCCCCGAAAGAAGACCCCTAGTTTAACAAATTACGGCTACAATTTGCACCAGGCATTTTAAAAGGCTTCAGGGGGCGACACCTCGTTTTCTTTGTTCGTGAGGGATGTCGCTGGCGTACCAGTGTCGTCGGGTGTGATTCTCGCTCTAGCGCACGAGTGGACTATGTACCCGTGCTGATGAAGGGAGGTTAAATTTGAAACAAGGGGATATGCATTTTGACCAAGAACGATGTGAGTCGGAGGACGTTTGCCAGGTGTGGTCTGCGACAAGTGCTGGCGGAGACGTGGTACCCGTAAGAATCGAATGCACCATGGGTAAAGGGTTTTCTGGCATCATTATGATCGGTGGAATTGGTCAGATCTGCGAGGACGGCAAGGAAAGGGCAAAGGCCGCACTAGAAAGATTGGGTTGGACTGCGCCTGCCAGGAAAACAATCATCAGCGTTAGTCCCGGTGATGCAAAGGTCGATCGCAATCACCTAGATCTAGCATTTTGCATAGCTCTTTCCGGCGTCATGAACTCAGGTCAGTGGCAGGTGGACCCGAGCGTGTGGATGTTTGCTGCGGAGGTCGGTCTTAATGGCGAATTGCGCCCTGTCGCTGGCGCTGTTGCGTGGGCATCGGCTGCGATGTCAGGTGGGTTTCGAGGTATTGTTGTCGCGGAGGGAAACCTTCGAGAGCTCGACTGTATGAAGCGAATTAATGGTAGCTTTGGCCGGGCATTTGATTGTCTAGGGTTTTCAAGCATAAAAGACGTTTTGAATTGGTTGGAATCCGGAACTTACGAGAATTTATCGGAAGTCACTAAGGCTGAACCCCCAGGACGCCATGAGGAGCGGAGTTTGGATTTTGATGACATGCACCTTAGTGAAGAGCAGCGGCTCTTAGCATGCGTCGTTACAGCCGGCTGCCACAGTCTTTTTATGCGTGGCTCACCGGGCACAGGCAAGAGCATGTTTGCCAAGAGAATTCCATCAATTTTGCCTGAGATGCCACCCGAGCAACATATTAAGAGCTTAAAGATCTACAGTGCGGCTCATGCTCACGTGCCCGCCTGTATTATTTCGGGACGACCTCCTTTCAGAAGTCCTCACCATTACACATCCCTGGCTGCCATCGTAGGAACCACGGATCATCCCGGCGAATTGTCTCTAGCCAGTGGCGGAGTGCTTTTCTTGGACGAGCTTCCTGAGTTCCGGCGTGACGTATTAGAGGGGCTCAGGGAGCCTCTGGAGTCGGGGGAGGTCGCCGTCAGTCGCGCAACAGGGAAACAGACTTGGGCGGCAGATTTGGTATTACTTGCGGCTGCGAATAATTGTCCATGCGGATGGGCCGGGAGCCGACGCAGACGCTGTGAGTGCCCACCATCAAGGCTTAATGCCTACCGGAATCGTTTATCGGGTCCATTGCAGGACCGAATTGATATCCATGTCAACATGCCGGAGAACTCAAACCAAGTGGCATCACTGCTTGACGGGCCTATATCCAGAATCGGACAGACGGAGTCGATGAGGGAGATTGTTCGCCAGGCGCGGGGTCGGGCTAGCGTTAGATCAAAACAGACCGGCGTACTTCTTAATAAGGACATACCACCAAATCGGATTTTTGAGTCCTTGGGTCTACCCGGTGACAAGGCTGAAATATTAGTGACAAGGGTTATTGCAAATAATGTCAGTACGCGAAGTCTTCTTAGATGTCTTCGGGTCACACGAACGATTGCCGACATTATGGGCCGTGACGTCATACATGAGGACGATTTACAGTTAGCCTGGAGTTGGCAATCATACCCAGCCGCAAAAAAGCGGGGTGAGGTCATCCCGATTTGACGCATGATCTAAAAATAGGCAGACTTTTAACCGCTTCTTGGGGGATCCAGGCGTTGAAATCAGGCTTTGTCGGCTGTATATGTAGGCCTAGTGTTTTCGGACCAAACAACTCATAGGAGTCCTTTGCCCATGGCTTTAATTCCCCTTCGCGTCCTGCTTGATCACGCTGCGGAACATAATTACGGGGTAGCTGCTTTTAACGTCAACAACATGGAGCAAATCCAGTCCATCATGGAGGCTGCCCATAAGACGGATAGTCCTGTGATTGTTCAGGCGTCCCGCGGAGCTCGCTCTTATAGTCAGGATGCCTACTTGAGGCACCTCATGTTGGCAGCCGCCGAGCTGTATCCTCATATTCCGATCGTCATGCATCAAGATCACGGCAATAGTCCATCCACGTGTTACTCGGCCATCAAGCAGGGATTCACATCGGTGATGATGGATGGTTCTCTAAAAGAAGACGCAAAGACTCCAGCCGACTACGAGTACAATTGCCGCGTTACAGCCGAGGTTGTCAAAGTGGCTCATTCGATTGGAGTGTCTGTCGAAGGCGAGTTAGGTTGCTTAGGGTCTCTTGAGACGGGTAAGGGTGACAAAGAAGACGGGCACGGATTCGAGGGAACGTTGTCCCACGACAAGCTTCTTACTGACCCCAACGAGGCTGAGGATTTCGTTAAAAAAACCAAAGTCGATGCCCTGGCGATAGCCATCGGCACGTCCCATGGAGCCTACAAGTTCACAAGAAAACCTGACGGTAAGATTTTAGCGATGGAACGTGTAGCAGCCATCCATAAAAAAATTCCTAATACGCACTTGGTCATGCACGGTTCGTCATCAGTGCCTCAGGATCTTCAAGACTGGTTAAATAAATATGGCGGCAAAATGAAGCAGACCTGGGGCGTTCCTGTGTCTGAAATTCAAGAAGGTATCAAGCACGGTGTACGTAAAATCAACGTCGACACGGACAACAGGATCGCGATAACTGCCGCCATTCGGCAAGTATTTGCTGATAAGCCTGAGGATTTTGATCCCCGCACCTACCTGAAACCTGCACGTACGGCCATGGCCAAAGTTTGCGAAGACCGCATGGTGGCGTTTGGGCAGGCCGGCATGGCATCAAAGATCCGCCAGGTGACCCTTGATGAAATGGCGAAAAAATATTTGATGTAAGACGAATTAAAAGGGGCCCGGAAGGGCCCCTTAAGTTTTCACTAGTCTGCTACTTCACTCAAATATCTGTGTGGCATACCATGAGCCGCGGGACGTCTGGTGTACACCGACTCCAAGGTTTTTGAAGCGACCAAGCATGTTCGCCCTGTGACCAGAGCTGTTCCACCACATAGTGGCAAATTCGTTAGCGATACGTTCTGCCGCGGCGTCATCGCGACTTGATCCGCCGACTCTTCCGGTCATAGCGACGTTTTCGCCACGCATCGAGCGAGACACATTAAACTCTTGGCGGTATACCGCGACTCTGGAACTCGGGAAGCCCGAGTGCCCAATGAACCCGGACGCAGCTTGTTTTTTGCTCCAGTCCCGTGACACGAACGCGATTTTTGCATCAAGCGCCAGCGGTTGTAGTCCTCGACCTTGGCGGTACTTGTTTGTCTTTTCGCCTATTAATCGCTCAACTTTACAAACGAACTCGTCGGCCTTATAGCACTCAGAATTCGTATTGGTGATATTATTCGTCCCGTTTGTGTTGTTACCGGAGCCTGAACTACCTGAATTATTTATATTTCCGCTGGAATTCGTGTTTCCTGAACCAGCGTTGTTGCCGCCTTGTCCATTATCGCTATCCGCGTAGCCCGATTCGTTCGTAGCACCGGATGTTTCTCCATTGGCTTTTCTCAGCCGTGGGCTAGTGTCCTCTGTTTGGTTAATTGCCGGTGGTTGGCATGACGATAGCAAAACAAAGATGACCGCAGCGATTAGTCCAGAGGCAAGGTCTTTTGGCGTTTGGAGATTATTACTTGCTTTGCGAGTCATGGTTATTCGTCTCCAGTTGAAAGGGTAGTTGGGCATTTCAATCAGCATCAGCGCGCAGTTCACCGTGGTCTTTTAAAGCAACCCTCATGCCAAGGTTAAACCTCGAACTAACGTTGAAATTACAGATGTTTAGAAGGGGGGTTGATCTTGTTATTGATCATATGTTCGACGATGTGACCAAAGTTTTAACAGGCCTCTTTGACGCTCAAATTAGTAACCATAAGGAAAAACGTATCAAATTTGATTTTTTGGCGATGGTCTGTGGGTTGCACCCAAATGGAGTTCAGGGATCGTCGCCTTGAGCGGCAGGATCCGGACACTTAACTTGATCAGGAGTTGTCATGGCTGTTCTGCATCCAGATGTAAATCAAACTGAAGTGGCTTTTCCGAGCCAGGCAGAGGAAGCTCTATATAGAAAAGCGGCAACGTTGGCTGATGGTTGGCGCGTATATCACTCGATAACACTATCGATGAAAGATGAGCGCGAGGGTGTCAAGGATGGAGAAATCGATTTTGTATTCTACCATCCGTCTCACGGAGTCATCGTTGTGGAAGTCAAAGGCGGACGAATAAGTTTGGACGGTGAAACTGGTAAGTTTTACTCTTTAAATAGACACGGGCGGTCATTTGCGATCAAAAATCCTTTTCAGCAGGCTATCACATGGAGGAATCGTTTCGTGCGGTTTCTTCGCGCTAACGGTATTCATGTTCCTGTGAGCCATGCCGTGTGTTTCCCCCAGGTCGACGAGAGTGAATTTCCAAAGCATGCCACCATTGAGCCAGCTATTTTGATGGGTCGAAATAAGCTCGAAAACCTTGAAAGCTTCCTCTCCGAGGTGGTGCGTTCGTTTCACCGAGAGGACTTTTTAAAATTCCAAGATGTTGCAGATGATCTAGATAAACTTCTTATCGGCAGTTCATTTAATTCAAGGCCCTTACTTCGTGAATATATTGATACCCACGAAGCAGAGGTGCAAGAAAATGACTTGATGCATGATATTCTCGTATCACCAGTGACAGGCGTACCAAGGATCGGCGTAGAGGGGGAAGCAGGAACCGGGAAAACGGTTTTGGCGATGACTTTGGCGCGTCACTTTAGGGACGCAGGTGAGAGTGTACTTTTTCTTGTGAGTAGCCCATTACTTGCCGCCCAGGTTTTCTCGGAACTTGGCGGAGGCGTTGATGTTAGGGGCATTCAGGAACTTTCAAGTTCTCTCGGCGTCAGTTTACTGGTGACTCCATCAGATTGGGATAAGACCCCTAAAGATTATGTTCAGCTTGAGGCACCGGAGAGACTTCGAAAAGCAATCATGGCAGCAGGCAAGCGGTACGATGTGTTGATCGTCGATGAGGCTCAAGATATTCAGCCCTACTGGTGGGTTGCACTCGAAGAGTTGCTGCGCGACAAAGCAGTATCAAAGCTCTACACGTTTTTTGATAGAGCCCAAGGGGTCTTTGGTGGTGGTGAAACCAATGGTTCGTCCTACAGACCAGAGGATACGTTACCTGTGCCTTTAAACTACATGAGGCTATCCCGAAACTATCGCAACACGAGGCAAATCAGTGAATTCTCGCGTGGATTTAGGCGAGCCTCACAGTCGCATATGCCTGCATCAAGTGACCGGGAAGGTTACATGCCCGTGGTCATTCGTTACACCGATGCTGAGGATGCTAAAAAGAAGATATCAGAGCTTCTTCGTGAACTGACCGATGAACGAGGAGTCAGAGAAGACGAAATCATGCTGCTTTCAGGCCGAGCGCCGGAAAACAAGGACAGTGTTTTATCGGGAGTCGAGACAATTTCAGGGCTTAAGATCAGCAAGTTAACCGGCGAGAGACTACGGGGGCAAAATCCGTTAAAAGCTGGGGAAGTGGGCATTGCAACGGTTGCGGCATTTAAAGGTCTGGATGCTAAAGTGGTTATTGCATTTAATCTAAGTGAATATAATCTTGCGCCGGACCATCCGATCATGTCTAGCTTGATCTACGTAGCATTAACTCGCGCAAAACACATGTTATATGTGCTGGTGAAGGATGGTGATTCAAAATCGGAAGCCTTTGAACGCATCACTAGGGGCGTTCGCCGGGGGGCGGCGATGGTTTTAAACGCCGAGGAACGAGCTGGTGAACGATCTGGAACAGTCGTTCACTATAATCCTGAGAGAGCCGGCGTCATTGCTTTAGACTCTGCATCGGACGAGCAAACTCAAACAGTTTTAATGTTCGGTCCCGATCTAAAAAGATCTGGAATTACAGATTTGAAGCGCGATGATAAATTAGTTTTCCGCGTCAGGAGTGAGGGCGGAGTTTCTTTTGCTGTAGATCTAAGACGCGACGAGCAATGATCTGGGCTTGGTCTTCACGTGAGACCAATTTCCTTTAATCGCTCCATCAGATACTCCCCGGCGGTGATGTCGCGGTAACGTTTTTCCCCGTTCTGTCTCTTGATGCACGAGGCCAAGGGATTGAGACTTGCTTCGCCGCGCGGATGCACGAAAAACGGCATGGAAAATCGACGTTCTCGACTGTTGTCGGGGTTGACGACGCGATGTGTCGTAGATCGTAAGACGCCGTTGGTAAGATTTTGAATCATATCGCCCGTATCACAGACGATTTGCCCTCGCAAAGCGTGCACGGGACGCCATTTGCCGTCGCGCTGAAGTAACTCCAGCCCGCCGGCTGTCGCCTCACAAAGTAGCGTGATTAGGTTGATATCTTCGTGGGCTCCTGCACGAATACTAGCTGGATTGGCGTCAGCGGCAATCGGTGGGTAGTGGATGATGCGAAGAATGGAATCACCGTCAGTCGCAATGCTCGTGAAGCGGTCCTTGGACTCGCCAATGTAAAGTGCGCAAGCCTCTAAAAGGGTCATCGCGCATGTTTCTAACTGTCTAAATAACTCAAGAAAGATCGTTTTAAACTCAGGTATCTCAGAGGGCCAAAAGTTCGCAGGATAAACTGTTGAAAGTCGGTGGCCTGGTGCGAGTTCCCGACCTACGTGCCAAAATTCCTTCAAATCACCCGCCTTACTATCTTTGGCGTGCTCTCGACCAAAGCTAGTGTAACCTCTCTGGCCTTTGAGTTTTAGGTCTTCATATTTCGATTTTTTGGTCTCTGGGAGTTCGTAGAACTCGTGAGCCACTGCGTAAGCTTTATCAATCAGCTTCATGTCAACGCCGTGCTCTTCAACGGAGAAAAAACCCAGATCCGTCAAAGCCTGACCGATGGTCGAAATAAAGCGATCTTTGTCAGCAGCATTACCATGAGTGAAGGACTTCAAACTTACGACTGGAATGGATTGCTGAGTACTCATGGTTTGATCTCCATATCATCAGTGGTGCGCGTTCTTCTGACGTTCCTGCTGGTCTTTCCAAGCTAAAATGGCCTCAGCGGCAAGTTGCGGCGCCTTAAATGGATAGCGGTCCTCTAACACAACAACCGATGAAACAGCAATCTTGGGATTTGATACTGGATAAAATCCAATGAATAGGCTGGTGAGACCTGCCGGTGTTCGTCCGGTTAAGGTGCCAGTTTTTCCTGCTACTTCGTTAAGAAGAGTTCGATAACGGCCTCTCTTAAATGCTTGCGTAGCTGTGCCCCCATGAACAGTGCTTCTCATGACATCCATAAGTCTATTTGCAGTGTCTGGACTGTAGATCGGCGTATCGGTCATGGTAACGCCAGATGTCACATCATCAGCTAATACAGCAAGCGGTTTTGCAACACCCTTATTAGCGATCATTGCCGCCATCCAAGCTCCGTGCATGGGGCTAATGCCCACATGCCCAAATCCGGCGGCAAACCGGCCGACAGTATGAGTCGTCGAGTTTGCGGCTGGCGGTGTCATCATCTTACTAGGCTCTAGATCAATATCGATGGGCAGCGGTGACTCCCATCCAAAAAACTTTGCGTACCGTGTGATGGTCCCAATTCCCAATTGGTTAATGGCTAATTTGGCAAAGAACCCATTGCAGCTGTGTCCGAAGGCACGTCGAAGACTCATCGAACCCGATCCACGATCATTCATCCATGTCGCGGTCGGCGTAATGTCTTGGCCACCACAACCTCCAGGTAGCCCAAACCTTTGATCTGTTCCGGTTGGGGTCATTTCAAGTGCAGCCGTGGTGACTACCGTTTTAAACAAAGATGCTGCCGGGAAGCGGCTATAAAGTGCGGTGTGGGTGGCGGAACCCCATTTGTTCGGGCTACGGCCCTGAGCCATGCTTAAAACTTTACCAGTCTGCACATCCACCACCACAACGCCAGCAATGGGGGAGCCTCTTTCTGCAATAAAGGCCTGTAATCTGAGTTGTAAATCCGCATCGAGGGTGGTTTTGTGGAGCTTGCCGCTGTCATCAGCAATGTGAGGCGCGTCTTTTTGCCAAATCACATCAAAGTCAGGCGCAAGGCGCACTTGCGCCGCCTTCTCAATCGGCGAGGTTGAAACACCTGCGGCGTTTGAGGTCACGAGCATCGCGGCACATAAGGCTGCCGAGACCTTTTGATTGGTCGATAGTTTAAGGATCATACGCTCTTATTATATGGCACGGGCCTGGGGTTTCAAAGCCCAAAGCGTCCGGCGTAATTTTTAAAGTTGTGGTACCATTAAAAACTAGTTTTTAAATCTTTGAATCTCATCGGTTGCCCTAGGGAGCGTCGGATCCAGGTGAAGCTGCACTGGTACATAGTTAAAGAGGTTGTGCCTCAATTCTTCTCGGCTTTAGTTATTCTTAGCATGATCCTGGTGGTCTCTCAGCTGGTGAGGCTGTCTGAGGCGCTAGTGGCCTTTGGTGTCTCACTTGAAAATATCCTGCTGCCGTTTCTTTACATCATCATACCGTTTCTTTCTTTTAATATTCCGATCTCGTACTTGGCAGCCGTCATGCTGGCTTTTAGCCGATTCTCAAGTGATGGAGAGTATGCGGCAATGCTGGCCAGCGGTTTTCCACTGAAACGTGCCGCCAAACCCGTGCTGATTATCGCGGTCATTTTGTATTTTATTGCCTGCTACTGTGCTGTGTACGGCGAGGCTTGGGGGCGCAAGGAGCTCGTTAATTTTTACTTTAGAAAAACTCAGACAGAAGTCGATAACCTGATTAAACACAGACTCCAAGAGGGTGTTTTCAGTGAGGACTTTATGGGTTACATGCTCTATGCCGAGAAAATATCTACAGACAGGTCGCGTTTCGGCAACATGATGATTGCACCAACAGCGGGGTCAAAGGAGCGATTTACAATCCTCGCGCCGACGGGAGCCATCAACGGATCGGTTTCTGAAGGGCGTCTGAATCTTTTGCTTGAAAAAGGCGTTTTGCATTCCAGTAACAGAGAGCGTGGAGAGCAATCCGTTCTGAAATTTGATCAGATGGAAATTGATTTACTGAGCATGTTTCGCGAACGGATTCTGGGAGGGGACGAGGTTAAAGATGATTACCGAAGTTATCCGCCAGTGGAGCTTTATAAGTACGTAAGTTCCATTGAAAAAAATCCTGATGTGCCTCGGGCCATATATTACAAGGCTAGATTTCTTATGCATCAGCGGATCGCTACGCCATTTATAGTGATCGTTTTTGCTTGTTTTGGGATGGCTCTGGGTGTCACTGATCCGCGTTCTGGAAAAAACAAGGCCTACCTTGGAGCGATTGTCGGGATTATTAGTGGATACGTGGTGCTTATGACATTCAAATGGTTTGCAGAAAAGGGGACAATCAGTGCACCCATTGCCGCATGGGTCCCCAATGCCGCCTTATTATTATTTGCCTGGTTTTTGATGTATCAAAAAAACCGGCTTCCACCATCCGAGTCTCCTCTAGATCCCCAGCACATTGAATGGTGGGTCAAATTTAAAAGGCGCTGGACATTATTGCGGCAGACACCCCCCAAGGTATGAGGGGGATTTTGGGCCGTTTATTTGTCTTTGAGTGGACAAAACCACCTATTTTAGACATCATTTTGCACTATTGAATTTTTCGGAGGTTCTCGAAATGCGCCGCGTCGTTGTCACCGGTCTTGGAATGGTAAGCCCCTGTGGCTTAAACGTAGACGAATCTTGGCGCAATGCACTCGCTGGTAAGACCGGGGTTGGCCTGATCACCCGTTTTGACACCAGTAACTTTTCCGTGAAGATCGCTGCGGAAGTTAAGTCATTTCAGATTGGTGATGCCATGGACGCCAAGGAAGCTGGTCGTGCTCCCTTGTTTTTGCAGTTTGCCGCGAAAGCTGCTCAAGAAGCCATGCGCGATTCAGGGCTCAACTCGTCCAATTTCAATCCTGACCGAGCAGGTGCATGCGTCGGCGTAGGAATTGGGTCCGTGGATATTTTAGAGGAAAACCACAAGGCACTCCTTGAGAAAGGTCCGAGGCGTGTGTCTGCATTTCTGATTCCACACATGATTGCCAACATGGCATCAGGACTTGTCTCGAGGTTGAATAATCTCAAAGGACCCAACATGTGCACCACGACGGCGTGCGCTAGTGGTACTCACGGTGTGGGCGAGTCACTGTTGTATATTCAAAATGATTTGGCTGACATCATGCTATGTGGAGGCGTTGAGTCTGCGATCACTCCGACAGCCATTGCAGGTTTTGCCAACATGAAAGCTCTCTCCACCAACAATGAAAATCCATCGGAAGCATCAAGGCCGTTTGATTTAAATAGAGATGGTTTTGTGATGGGAGAGGGTGCCGGTCTTCTAGTTTTAGAGGAGCTTGAACACGCCAAAAAACGTGGAGCAAAAATCTATGCCGAGGTTGTTGGCTACGGCATGTCAGGGGATGCTTACCATATTACATCGCCGGCGCCTGAGGGTGAAGGCGCGCAGCGTTGCATGAAAATGGCGCTCAAAACCGGAAAGATTCCTTTGAATGAAGTGGACTACATTAACGCTCACGGCACATCAACGAAGCTTAATGACTTTTTCGAGACGCGCGCCGTAAGGGCGGTATTTGGAGAATCGGCGAAGTCAATCTCGTTATCTTCAACTAAAGGCGTTACAGGCCATTGTTTGGGTGCTGCTGGCGGGATTGAAGCGGTGTTCACCGTGAAGGCCCTTTCGGATCAAGTTGTTCCGCCTACGGCAGGTCTGAAAACACCCGACCCTGAGTGTGATCTTGATTACACGCCACATGAACAGCGTCGAAGACAGTTGCGTTATGCACTCAGTAACTCTTTTGGCTTTGGTGGAACGAATGCGACCATAGCCTTCAAACACTACAAGTAGGTTTTCGCCCGTGTTAAGAGGCAGAATCAGGTTCGCTAAATACGTGATTGGATTCATTTGTGTTGCGCTATGGTCTACGCCGAGTTTTGCTTTCATGGAACAGGCGTGGGACTATGTCAAACAGTCACAGCTGGGATTTGACTATTCAAACTCCATTGACCGAGTCGATCTTTCATACGATATGGCTGAGGGCAACTATGTGCCGCAGTCGTGCTCAAGGAATGTGGATGGTTCTACAAAGCGCTGCTCGGTCAGTATGTTAGGTGGCGCCAGTAGTGGGTGGGGCGTTTTCCTTCAGGCCCCCTTTAAAAAACAAGGACTCTTTTATTTTGATTGGGACGTGAGTCTTGGAGCTCGTTACCTTAATGGGCAACTACGCAGCCAAGACCAGTCTCTCGACGGGTTGCCTTTGCGAGATGCAAGCTTTGAACTTCTCGCAGGGATTGTCAGGCCCTATATTCAGTTTGGCGTAACTCCGGATGGGCTTCCTGATGTCTTAGTTTCGGTCGGACCCGCACTCCAGGGCGCCTTGGGCACAATGGCTGTAAACGGCGAGGCCGAGAGTGTGGCCGTTGGCACATCCTCAGTTGCAGGGCCTCTTAGTCTTTTTAGAGGTTTTTTTGCTCTGGAGTTGGTTTTTTACCGATTTGGCGATGGTGCCTTTAGTTTCCTGGCATCTCATGATGTTACGGGTCACGGGCAAGGTAGTCAGGTGTACCCTGGATCCTTGGATGGCATGAGTGATTTTCGGGCAAAGTTCAGACGAGATGTCGGAGGATTTGCTCTGGGGTTTGCTTTGAAGCTGGTTACGCCCTGGCCGTGATGGGGTAATAAATTCCTATACTGCCGCGTAGCCCACCGGCAAAAAATGCTTTACATACAGCTACTTGGCTGTGCTATGGTACACTGGTTTTATGGCGAGACAAGGCTCTATCGAACGCGCTCTTTTGCCGCGTCGATTGGACGTCAAGTCTGGCCGTAGCGCCACATATTGAAAAATTTCGATCGTGTTTTACCCCAAGCAAGCGAGGGCTGAAATTTATGTCTCCCAAAGGTGACGTTCCCACCAAATCATCAGCTGGCAAGGCAAATGGCACCAAGGACTCTGAGCGCCAGTCGTCGTCAAAAAACATCCAGGATAAATCTTGGCTTTTAGGCGTCTATGAAGAGATGTGCTACTACAGGCGCTTTGAAGAGCGTGTTAATCAAGCCTACACGAAGCAAAAATTTGCCGGGTTTTGCCACGTGCATATTGGGCAAGAGGGTTTGTGCGTTGGCGTTCAGCGAGCTTTGCGTCCAACCGATTACATGATCACAGGCTACAGATCCCATACTCAAGCAGTGGCCAAGGGAATTCCTGGTCGCGAAGTATTTGCGGAGCTCTTCGGGAAAGCAACAGGGTGCGCCAAAGGAAATGGCGGCTCCATGCATATGTTTAGTAAGGATAAAAGATTTCTCGGCGGACACGGTATTGTCGGTGGGCAAGTGCCTTTGGCTGCAGGTGTCGGTTTTGCCATTAAGTACGAAAAGAAAGATGACATCATCGTTTGCTATCTTGGTGACGCAGCCGTCAATCAAGGACAATTTCACGAGGCTCTCAATATGGCAGCAACATGGACACTGCCATGCCTATTCATCATCGAAAATAACCGTTACGGTATGGGCACAGATATAAAACGCACAACCTCCATCGATCATCTTTGGAAGCGCGCATTGGCTTACGACATGGATCATGGCCAGGTGGATGCTATGAACGTGATGAAAACCTATGACTTTGTATCTGGGGTCGTCGCAAATATGCGAAAGACTAATCGTCCCTATTTGTTGGATGCCATCTGTTATCGTTACAAGGGCCACTCAGTGTCTGATCCTGGTCTTTATCGCACGAAGGAAGAAATGGCTGAATGGATGGCCAAAGACCCAATTATTCAACTTGGCGAGCATCTCAAAAAGAACAAAATGGCAACGGACGAGGAGCTAAAAGCCCTCGACACCAAAGCCAAGGAGAGGGCGCGCGCTGATGAAGATTGGGCCGACGAACAGCCGCAACCTCCCGAAGAGCAGGTTTGGCAGAACGTCTACATGGATTGAGCACCGTTTCACCCCAGAAAGGCTGGACAGGATATGGCAATTTTGACTTACCGTGAAGCATTAGGCAGAGCTATGGCCGAGGAGATGGCTCGCGATTCAAAAATCTTTTTGATGGGCGAGGAGGTTGCGGAATATAACGGGGCCTACAAGGTATCAAAAGGGCTTTTAGATAAATTTGGACCCGAGCGAGTCATTGACTCGCCGATTTCAGAGGGTGGATTTGCAGGTCTTGGTGTTGGTGCTGCCATGGTGGGCCTTCGACCTATTATTGAGATGATGACATGGAACTTCGGCATTCAAGGCTTCGATCAGATCATCAATCATGCTGCCAAAATGCTTTACATGTCAGCTGGGCAGTTTCCGGTTCCAATCGTATTCAGAGGTCCCAATGGTGCAGCTCATATGTTGGCAGCGCAGCACAGCCAGACCGTCGAAGGTATGCTGACTCAGGTTCCCGGACTTAAGGTAGTGACCAGCAGCTGTCCAGCTGATGGCTACGGACTCTTAAAATCCTCCATTCGCGACAACAATCCCGTTATATTTTTGGAAAGCGAGATGATGTATGCGATGAAAGGTGAGGTCGACGATTCAGAGCACTTGATTCCACTTGGAGTTGGCTCCATTAAACGTGAAGGCCACCATGTTACACTGATCGCATGGACCAAGATGGTTGCCAGAGCCATGGCTTGCGCAGAGCAGCTAGCGCAGGAGGGCATTGAGTGCGAGGTGATTGACCCAAGGACTCTGAGGCCTCTTGATGAGGACATGATTTTTAACTCGGTCAGGAAAACTCACAGGGTCGTCATTATCGAAGAAGCATACCAGGCGGCATCGGTTGGATCGTATATAGCTGAGCAGATTCAAAGAGTTTGTTTTGATGAGTTGGATGCACCCGTGATGCGTGTTTCAAACGAATTTGTGCCCATGCCTTACGCTGAAAATCTCGAACACAGGGTCTTACCAGAACCGGAACGAATCATACCGGTCATCAAGCAAGTCCTTTATATGGATTGATGAATCGATCGGTAAATAAATTTAAGCGTGCCCAAAAGTGAACAATAAGGAATTAAAAAAATGGCTCAGCTGATCGTCATGCCAAAACTCTCCGACACCATGGAAGAAGGTGCGGTAGCCAACTGGTTGAAAAAGGAAGGTGAGGTCATCGATGAAGGGCAAGACCTAGTCGAGATCGAGACGGATAAGGCAACCATGGCGTTTGCGTCTTCGGCTGAGGGAGTTGTTTTGAAGATCCTACTTGAGCCGAAGAAGACGGCCCCCCTTGGTGCGCCTTTATGTGTTATTGGAAAGAAAGGTGAGTCCTTCAACTTGGATGAGCTGATGGCTAAATCTCAGGGCGGTAAGGCTGCTAAGCCCCAGGAAACTAAGCCTGCCGTAGCGCCAACCAAGATCCCAGCGCCAGTAGCGGCGATGTCAAAGCCTGCGCCGGTGGCAGTCGTTCCGCCCACGCAGGCCGCAAACGGTCGTTTGAAGGCTTCACCTTTGGCGAAGAAAATGGCCGCTGATAGAGGCATTGACTTGTCAGGTGTGTCTGGCTCTGGACCATCGGGGCGCGTCGTAGCCAAGGATCTTGATTCCATAGGGTCCTCTGGTCGCCCCGTGGCGGCTCGCGCTGTGCGTACTGGTGAAGACCGAGTCATTCCTAATTCGATGATGCGCAAGACGATTGCCAAGCGCTTACTCGCTGGAAAGAACGAAGCACCGCATTTTTATTTGACCGTGTCGGCTGATATGACCCGCATGAATGAATGGCGAAGCAGGTTGAATAAAGATGCAGAAAAATCAGGAGTTAAAGTCAGTGTTAACGATCTCGTGATCATGGCGGTGTCCAGGGCTTTGCATAAGCACCCGGAGATAAATTCCTCATGGCAAGGCGAATCGATTTTGGAGTACGGCAACGTCCATGTGGCCATGGCTGTGGCTTTACCAACTGGACTCGTCACGCCTGTAATCCGAAACACGGACCAACTATCCGTAAAAGAGATAGCGTTCATGTCTCGAGATCTTGCGACCAAAGCTAAAGACGGTAGACTCTCAAATGAGGACTATGCTGGTGGTACGTTCACAATATCTAATCTCGGCATGTTCGGTATTGAAGAGTTCACGGCGATTATCAACCCTCCCCAAGCGGCGATCTTGGCAGTTGGAGCAACGATCTCGACGCCTGCTGTCGATGCTAAGGGGCAAGTTGTCGCACAGCCACGCATGAAGATGACGCTCAGCTGCGACCACAGAGTAATCGATGGTGCGATGGGCGCTCAGTTTCTCCAGACTCTTGTTAGTTACCTGGAAGATCCTCTGAATATGCTTTAATGGTATCTAGCGCTTTGCAGGTTCAAGTACCTGTCGCCATGCTGATATGAACTTGCCTTCGGAGAAATGATTTTTGATCGTTTCTCTGGCTGCTTGACCTAGGCGCTTTATTTCAGCTGGGTTATGTTTTAAGAAGTTAATGTGATTAAGGATGTGCTGTTCGTCTCGTCCGATGAGACCGTTAACTCCATTTATGATCGGAGATGATGGATTCTCAACAGTGACAATAGCCATACCCATACGCATGGCTTCCAGCATGGCCGTGTTGTACCCATCCCCCCAGGGCATCTTGATTGTGTAGAGATAAATATGAAACCCTGTCACAAGTTCCTGAAAATCACGGAAGTCTTTTGGTTTGATATTGAATTCAATTCCAGGGTTGTTGCCAATCGTTCGAATTGGTAGTGATTTTCGTAGTGCCATAATCATCTCAAGACCTAGCTCATCACCTCGCTCAGCTAAATTATTGCAGATGATCAAGACCTCGCTGTCTTTATCCAAGGACTTAAGAGGTGGGAATTCGTCTGGGGCCAGGACAGCAACCGTGCCTGGCTCGTTCCAAGATGCCCGTTTGAAATCACTGACCGCAAAAAAGTCAGCACGATGAGTGGCGCTAAACAGTCGCCATATTAATTTTTTTGCGATTGACTTGATTTTATTATGAAACGAATCATGAAAAAGAGGAATGTGGGCCACAAACACATACCGTGGTTTAAAATAAAACCAAACCCAGAGTAAGTTCTTTATAGTATGGCAGATAACTAGGTCGTAGTGCCCTTTTCGGATTTTTTGTTTGGTTAGCGAATCAAACTCGATCAGTTTGACGTTGGATGGCACAGGACGTGCGCGTTGATTCCAATTAAGATCAAGGGATCCGTGTTTTACAACGACGTCAAAATGGTACCCTGTCTTAGCAAGACTAGAAAGATACGACTCATGATGATTGAAGGTGAGAATGTTCACTGGCGTCGTCGGACTTTTCATTTGGCTCGCGTTTTGTATAAAATCATGCGGTTTATTTGCTGTTCTGCTCCCGATTAACGAGAGATGCTCCTAGTCCTGCGGCGAGAGCTGCAAGTATAACGCCCAAAGCAACACCTACGGGAATGTGATACCAGTGCTCGAGGCCAATCTTTAGGCCTATAAAAATCAAAATAAACGATATCGCTTTGTCCAAGTGCTTAAACATGGAGACCATGCTGGCAAGGACAAAATAAAGATTCCTGAGCCCCAAAATAGCAAAGATGTTTGAGCTATAGACGATAAATGGGTCTTTGCTGATGGCTAGGACCGCAGGGATCGAATCAACGGCAAAAATAACGTCTGACGCCTCGACGAGTACCAACGCAAAAAATAGAGGCGTGGCCATGAGCTTCCCGTTTTCCCTGATAAAAAAATCGTGCCCTTTATAATCATCTTTTACTGGGATAATTTTTCGCAGGTTACGACTTATAAATCCGCTAGATGGGTCAGCCGCAGAATCCTCGTCTTCGCCGCGAAATGTATTTATACCAGCCCAAATCAAAATGGCAGCGAAGATAAACGTTAACCACTCAAAACGCTGCAGCGCAGCTACGCCTACGCTGATGCAGATGGCGCGCATGACAAGTGCGCCAAGTACACCCCAAAATAAGACTCTGTGTTGATATTTTGGCTCGATTTTGAAGCTCCCAAATATCAAGATGAAAACGAATAGATTATCGACCGAAAGCGAAAGCTCTACGACGTATCCTGTTAGGAACGTCATGGCATCGGTCGGACCGTTGGCGACCCAGATCCATGCGCAAAAACTGAGGGCTATGAGAATGTAGAAACCGCTCCACAAGAATGCTTGACGAATTGATGGGGCCTCGTCTTTTTTTCGGAGTACAAATAAATCAAGGGCCAGGAGGGCTAAAATGAGGATGACAAACCCAGTGATCATATTCGGGTGACTATGAGTAGCGGTTGAAGAAAATATTGGATTCATATCAATCGTCTCTGTCTAATGTTTACAGGCACGTTTCAGTCTGTCTGATATGGCAAGCCATAGTCCAGCATTTGTTGGAACTGATCCTGTAATGATTAATTCGGCATCAGAATCATCTAGATCGCGCATTGAGGCAAAAAGTCGGTGTGCCGCCTCCTTGTCATCTCCAGCAGCACTTAAAAGAATCGTTCTCATGGGCTTGATGCCATAATCCATGAGTGAGCTTAGTTCTAGAGATCCATTACCAGAAGGAACCAGTAGCCCCACTTTGACGGCTTTTAATGGGGTTTTTGATGTCAAAGCGTTTATAGCTTTAGAATCATCCAAAGATATCATCGTTTTTCTAGGTGCATAGTGACTTAGTAACATGCCAGGCGAGGCTTTTTCGTGCTCAGTCTTCGCCATTTTAACCGTAACACCAGTCGATTTTTCTATTTCCTCCGAAGTTATTTTCCCTGGTCTGACAAGCCAGACGCCTGCACCGAAAGTTTCCGCGTCTGGTCCGATGGCGATCACGGTGCTCTCAAGGCCAATAGCGCAAGGGCCGCCGTCCAGTATGAATGTTAACTCGTTGCCAAGTTCATTCTCCACATGGTTTGCAGTGGTCGGGCTGATTCGGCCAAACTTGTTTGCACTGGGGGCTGCGATCGGGAGGTCACAGAGCTCCAGAAATTGTTGTGTAACAGGATGGGAGGGCATGCGCACCCCAACGCTTGTAAGACCGCTGGTCACGAGGTCCGGTATTTTATCTGATTTTGGTAATATGATGGTCAGGGGACCTGGCCAAAATCTTTGAATTAAAGTGTCAGCTAGTTCTATTTCTGCCTTCGACATCGCTCGTTTATTTACGACTCCATATTTGTCCAAAGAGTCGAGCGATTTGATACTTGATTTTACGTGAACAATTAAAGGATCGAAACTGGGGCGTTCCTTGGAGCCGAATATTTTGCCCACGGCTTGGGGATTAAAGGCATTTCCAGCCAAGCCGTAGACAGTTTCGGTAGGTATGGCAACCACGTCACCGGATTTTATTGCCGTGACCGCTATATCGATGTCTTTAGGTTTTAGGAGCTTAGCCATGGCGAAAAACTACTGGACCTGAGCCTCTGGCTCAGCCGTTACCAACTGATCAAGATTGATTGTCAAATTGGTGGCGCCCCAGTCCACATTTTCAAGAATCCCAATAATGTCGCCTGGCTGGTCAGCTCCACCAAGTCCGTCTAAATCCAGGCGCGCTTTGATAGTGATTTTTTGAGGGGGCGTCTGAGACTCATTCATCACCCGTAAGTTTTCCTTAGTTAGCTTAAAACTCATCAGTGCACCGGATGGATCGTTCGGAAGAGTAGACACCATGGCGCCGTAAGGCATAGGCATGGGGGACTGAGGATCGCGGACAATAATGAATAATGTGCGCATTCCCTGGGCTTGTGCGTCAAAACCAGGTGCCAAGCTCACACGGCCTTCTGCAATTACTGGTGATGTTTTTCCGAAATATAGTGCTGCTCCGATACAGGCCGCTATAACTGCGGTGAGAGCCGCTAGCAATATGCGTCGCTCAGTTTGACGTTTGTTAGTCACGATGTATCCTTTTCTCGCTGGGTTCAGAAGCTTATGACATCAAAAGGTCGGGAGATACGACCGCCCTGTTAGGTTATCGTCTGCTTACTATAGCCTCGACCTAATAAAGTCAATGAGTTATAAGCCGGCTTATTGGGTTCTTTTTGAGGCGGCTAGGAACACCATGCCTGGACAGGATTACATAGCTAAAGATTCAAGGGGTCTTGCGCCCATGGAAGGGGTTACGGATTTCCCTACCAGGTATTGGTTTCGGATGATCGGTGGGATGGATTTTCTTTGGACTCCTTTTTTGCGAGTTACAGATTCCTTTCCAAAAACGTTTCCTGAAGCTTTTGCGCCGGAACTGTTCAAGCTAAAAAGTCGTTTCAAAACTCCAACAATCATTCAAGTTATGGGATCAAGGCCAGACGATGTCGTGAGGACTGCAGAATGTTTGGGCGAGCGTGTCGATTTTATTGACCTTAATTGCGGCTGCCCGAGTCCCACGGTCGTAGGCAGTCGAGCTGGGTCAAGCTTGCTTGAACATGTTGATTTTTTTTCGTCATTTATCGAATCCGTGGTTCAGCGAGTGGGGCCAAGACGCCTCAGCGTGAAATTACGGACCGGCTTTCATCATGAGTCTGAACTCGATGCTTTATTAAAGAGCATACAGAACGTTCCATTACGGCATATTACGGTACATGGTAGGACCAGGCCCCAGCGGTACAAGGGCGCTTCAAATTGGTCACGGATAGAGACAGCTAGCCGAATCTGCAAGATACCTGTGATTGGCTCTGGCGATATTTGTGATGATTCGGGGTTCAGCCGACGTTTACATGATCAATCCCTTGTCCATGCTGTAATTGTCGGGCGCGGGGCTTTGCGAAATCCTTGGGTTTTCAGTGGAAGACGCGCGGGACCCGTATCCTTGGCATGGCTGTTTTTTGTGGTATTGCAGGATGTTTACCTTGAGAATTCCGACCAGCTCGTTCGATGGGTTGCGGATAGTTCTTTCGAGCGACTTTCGACGTCTGATGATTTTTGGCAGGCAACCGCCAGTCTTCTGAACTACTCTGGGCGATCCGTGGCCAGGCCTGAGGATGTCGTATGCTCACCGCGAGCCTTGGCTAGGGGTAAAATGATCTGGGGCTACCTGCGATCAAGCTTGCCGCTGCCGTTTATGGATCCGATGATCATGCGAGCTAAAAAGGTGAGTGAACTCTTGCAAGCCGTAGATGAGATATCTCGACAGTTAGACCTCGAACCTGATAATCTTCCTCTTCGTTACGATGCCGATCGTGATTGGATCTACAGTGGTGAAGGTCGTGGGACGTAAACCTCGGGATTTTAGTTTTTAAGTTCTAAATCATTTGAAATTTGGGCGATAAGATGACTCAGCTGGAAAAAGAATCAACGCCAAAAGACCATTCTTTTGGGTTTAAACTGATGCTCTGGTCTATATATATTCTTGTGCGTCTACTATCACTGACGTGGCGCATTCGATTTGTTGGTATGGATCGGCGTCGTATGGCGGTGGGTGCCAGTCCAACGGGAACCTTCGTCATTGGTAGTTTCCATGAATATGCGTTTGCGGGTGTCTTGAGTCATCCCAATCAGAATATTTGCAATATGGTGAGTAAATCAAAAGACGGTGACATGACCGACTTTTTGATGAGAAAACTTGGGCTTTCGACAGTGCGGGGTAGTTCGTCTCGTGGTGGCAAGGACGTTCGCGATCAAATGGTCGCGGTCGTTAAAAACGGCGTGCATGGAGCTATAACAGTCGATGGTCCCCGGGGGCCTCGCCGGGTTCTAAAAAACGGAATTGTAGATATCGCTAAGAAAACTGGGGCTCCGATTCTGCCTCTAACGAGCTACGGAGAGTCGGCTTGGGTCTTAAGGAAAGCTTGGGACCAGTCCCGCATTCCCAAGCCATTTTCTAGGGTCCTCATTTATTACGGAGAGCCGACGTTTGTGCCCAAAGATATTGAACCAGAGCAGTTTTCCTTATATGTATCTAAAATTACAGACATTTTGAACAAAGATGACGATCTTGTTCGGTTGCGTTTTAATGAGCTTTGGTCAACGGCTAGGCCCTTTTCTCGCAGTTAATTTTTACTCCCGAAATTGAGGTTTGACACCGCTGGTAAAGGCCGGTAAATTGCCCCCGCTTTTGCGATTTTTGCCAAGAGTTTCAGACATTTGTAGGAGGGGCCTGATGATAGCTATCCAACAAATCACAAGATGGTTTGTGATGAGTTTTACGTTCATGGCTTATTTAATCTCTTCAGAGATCAGCTTGGCCGCTGAATCCAAAAAAATCAGAATCGGATTTGCCATGGACACACTTAAGGAGGAGCGCTGGCAGCGTGACCGAGATATGTTTGTGGCCAAAGCCAAGAGCATGGGGGCTGATGTATTAGTACAGGCGGCTAATGGTAACGCGTCCATGCAGATTAGCCAGGCTGAGAACCTTTTGACCCAAAATGTTGATGTATTGGTTGTCGTTCCTGCCAATGCAGTGACAGCTGCCGCGATTATTGAGAAGGCCCATAAGGCAGGCAAGAAAGTCATATCGTATGATCGGCTGATAAGAAATGCTGATGTCGATTACTACATATCCTTCGATAATGAGGAGGTCGGGAGACTGCAAGCGACCTATTTGGTTAGCCGAGCACCTAAGGGCAACTATGTGCTGATTGGTGGTTCGCCAACAGATAACAACGCCAAAATGTTTCGAGACGGTCAGATGCAGATACTTAAGCCGTTGGTTGACAAAGGTGACATCAAAATTGTCGTGGACCAGTGGGCTAGGGACTGGCAATCGAGCGAGGCTCTGAAACATACAGAGAACGCTCTAACAAGAACTAAAAACAACGTCCAAGCGGTCGTAGCTTCCAACGATGGTACGGCAGGAGGCGTCATTGCTGCGTTAGCTCAGCAGAAACTGGCTGGCAAAGTTCTGGTTTCCGGTATGGATGCTGATTTGGCGGCCTGCCAGAGGGTTGCTGAGGGGACGCAGTCCATGACGGTATATAAGCCAATTAAAGTTATTGCAGAAAAAGGGGCTGAGCTTGCCGTGCTAGTTGCCAAGGGAGAACCTCTAAAAATGAACTTCAGCAAGGTTAATAACGGCAAGAAAGACGTGGATGCGCTTCTTCTAAAGCCCATTCAAGTCGACAAAACGAATTTGGAGCAAACGGTCATCAAAGACGGTTTTCATAAAAAAACGGATATTTACAAAGTCATCAAGGACTAACTGAGTCATGGCGGAAACGTCAGCGAAAATTTTGGAATTGCGCGGGATTGTTAAGGAGTTCCCCGGAGTGCGGGCCCTTGATGGCGTGTTTTTTGAAGTTGCCCCAGGTGAGGTTCATGCTCTGTGCGGCGAGAATGGCGCAGGTAAGTCAACGCTCATGAAGATCATCAGCGGCCTTTACCCCTATGGAAGCTATACTGGGGATTTGATCGTTGCCGGCAATATAAAAAAATTCACCTCGATCAAAGATAGTCAGGCAGCTGGTGTTGCGATTGTATTCCAGGAGTTAAGTCTTGTTCGGGAATTATCCGTCGCCGAGAATATATTCCTCGGGCGAGAGCCCGCTATGTTTGGCGTTATCAGCTGGGATCAGGTCTACCAAAGAACGGAGAAACTATTATCAGAGCTGGGGTTTAATATCGACCCGCGTGCCCTAGTGGGGGAGCTTGGGATTGGCCAGCAACAAATGGTGGAGATTGCTAAAGCACTCGCTCTGGATGCGAAGATTTTGATTTTAGATGAACCGACATCAGCTTTGAGTGATACCGAGATTGAAGTTTTTTTGGCGGCAATTAGACGTCTCAGGTCTAAGGGGGTCGCCAGCGTGTTGATCACCCATAAACTAAATGAAGTCTTTTCGATTGCCGATCGTATTACGGTCTTTCGTGACGGAAAATCTGTAGCTAGCTACGCTGCCAAGGATGTGGATGAGCACCGGGTCATACGTGACATGGTTGGTCGCGAGCTAACTGAAATGTATCCGGTTATTGAAAAATCCATGGGTGGGCCGATACTTGAGGTTCTTCACCTGAGCGTGCAGCATCCTACTCGACCTGGTAAAGACCTGCTTCATGATGTCTCGTTCTCGGTAAGAAAAGGGGAAATATTGGGAATTGCCGGTCTCATGGGGTCGGGACGTACAGAAATATTGATGGCTATATTTGGCGCCCTTCACGGCAAAAAAATTGGCACCATAAAATTAGAGGGGGAAAACCTTGAATGTTCCTCTCCTAAGGATGCCATTGAAAAGGGTTTGGCGTTGGTTAGTGAAGATCGCAAGCGCTATGGCCTTGTGTTGGAAGAGTCAGTGACAAAAAACATATCCCTCGCAAGCTTGGAGCATTTAACCAGGTTTGGTGTCTTAAAAAATGAAGACGAGATGTCCATAGCTCGCAATTATGTGAGAGATTTGCGCATAAAGACCACTGGCATCAACTCGCTCGTCAAGACGCTGAGCGGAGGCAACCAACAGAAAGTTGTTTTGGCAAAATGGATGCTGACGAAGCCGAAAGTGCTATTTCTTGATGAGCCCACGAGAGGTATCGATGTTGGTGCTCGAGCTGAAATCTACAGAATAGTTGGCGAGATGGCTAGCCAGGGCGTAGCGGTGGTCATGGTGTCATCTGAATTGCCCGAAGTTCTCGGACTCAGTGACCGGGTTTTGGTGTTGTGTGGCGGTCGAATTACGGGTGAGTTTAGTAGACATGAGGCTACGCAGGAACGGATTATGGCTGCGGCAACAAGGTTTGGGTGAGACGATTAGTTATTGAAGGAATTGTGATGGCAGGAATTGTTGGCAGTTTAAAGCAGTCGTGGCGGACGTGGACTATGGTGTTCGCGCTCGTGGTGATTTGGGTTATTTTCCAGTACGTGACCGATCAGGCCTTTCTTCAGCCGAGAAATTTGTCGAATCTTTTTCGTCAAATGACTGTGACCGGGGTTCTGGCGATGGGCATGGTTTTAATCATCGTATCCGGGCACATTGATTTGTCTGTGGGCAGTGTTGTTTGTTTTCTTGGAGTTGTACTTGCAATGCTCATGCAGCGAGGTGTTGGCGCTGAGCAGGCGATGCTTGCCACCCTCGGAGTTGGTGCGATTATAAGCTTTCTGCAGGGGTGGCTGACCGCTTTCCAAAAAGTACCTGCTTTTATTGTGACGCTTGCCGGTATGATGGTCTTCCGTGGCCTAAGTATGGGCGTCACGTCAGGAGTGACAATCCCCCTTGAAGATGGCTGGATTAAATCGTTCGGTAGTGCTTATTTGCCGCCAATGTGGGGCTGGGGTGTCGCCGCGCTAGCAGCGAGTTTTTTGCTTTTAAAAGGCATTCGGCTCAGTAAAATTGCTTCAAAGGCTGGTCCCTTGGCGCATGAAGACGTTCAGTGGGGCTGGATTTTACTTCAGACGGCAACAATTTTTGTGTTTACGTTCGTCATGAATGCATATGAGGGCATTCCTGCCCCTGTGCTTTTGATGCTTATTCTGATGGTTATCTTTCAATTTGTTTCCACCAAGACCGTATTCGGCCGCCATGTTTATGCAGTCGGGGGAAGCGTTGAAGCAGCGTATTTATCGGGAGTCAATGTTCGCCGCGTTGTTCTAGGTAATTTCTTATTAATGGGGCTTTTAACGGGCGTAGCTGCGATGATCTTAACGGCCCGGGTCGAAAGTGCGCAGCCTGACGCCGGACAGCTTCTCGAATTAGATGCTGTTGCTAGCTGTGTTATTGGCGGAACGAGTCTCATGGGTGGCAAGGGCACGATTGCTGGCGCTCTGCTAGGGGCGTTGGTTATGGAGAGCCTGAATAACGGCATGTCGTTAGCAAACATGGAAGCTTTTTGGCAGTACGTGGTGAAGGGGCTGGTGTTGGTTGTTGCGGTCTGGCTTGACGTGGCTAGTCAGAAGATTCGCTGAATCAACTGGGTGCTTCACTTGAGGAATTGAAGTAGGAGGTTTTATGCTTTCAAGAGGTCGTAAACTATTATGGGCAACCATCCTTTGTCTCTCTAGCGTCAGTTATGGTGCCGTAGAGAGGCGCGTTTTTGTCGACTCAAGTCGAGATCAAGTCATAAAAATTGAATGGCTTGGTGATGGGATCATTCATTTCGAGTTTACACCTGGGGCGCACCGAAAAAGTAATGAGCCGATATATTCGTCAGTTATGGTCAAAGAGCAGAACTTTTCTGGGCCTACAAATTTTCAAGAATCTGGCAACGCTTTTGCTACGCCGGAAACGCGCCTTGACTACTCTGAGGGTTGTTTCACGGTAACAGATTTAGCTTCGAAGCAGACAATTGGTCGTTTCTGCGCCGCAGAGACGACTCGCCCCTGGAAAAGAATTGAAGTTGACACATCGGGTGTCAAAAACGTTTATGGACTTGGTCAAATGTTCGAAGATCCTGGTGTGTTCGAGACGGATCGAAATGGCAAAGTTATTTCTACGAAGGGTGGTTTTGGTAACAGCATGCCAACTTATGCGGGCGGTGCTACTGGTGAAGCCCTTTTCCCAATAGTAATGGCGCTTGGTTCAGGCCGTCAGAGCTGGGGGCTTCTTCTAGACAATATCTATAAACAGACTTGGGATTTTACGACTAATACGTGGCGCATTAGCATGTTTGGCGATCAGCTGCGTGGATTTGTCATAGCTGGTAGTGCACCGAAAGTGGTTAGGCAGAGATTTATGGAGTTGGCGGGTAGGGCTCCTGTTCCGCCTCGAAAAATGTTTGGTTTTTGGATGAGTGAGTACGGTTATGATAACTGGGGTGAGATAAATAGTCGTCTTGAGGGTATGCGTCGTGATGGGTTCCCCATAGACGGATTTTATCTTGATCTTCAGTGGTTCGGGAATGTCACGCCTGGCAGTGATCATACGAACATGGGTAAGTTGCAATTTGATGAGACTAATTTCCCACAGCCAGAGTCCGTCATCAAAAAGTTTTTGACTCAAGATGATATTGGGATGGTTCCCATCGAAGAATCCTATATTGGACGCGCGCTGACTGAGCACGATGACATGGAGTCTCGCGGATTCTTGGCTCATGAGTGCGGTCATCCTCGAAGCGCAAGCTACTTAACAGGCGCTGTCACCGGCAATTCAAGCGAATGGTGGGGCAGGGGCGGTATGATTGATTGGTCTAATCCAGCCGCTGGACAGTACTGGCATAATACAAAGCGAAAACCTTTGATCGATTTAGGGGTGTATGCTCATTGGCTTGACTTGGGTGAACCTGAGATGTTTGACGAGCGTTCTTGCTATTTTGGAAATGGGGAGCAAGGAAAGACAGCTCATCAGGATATTCATAACTTGTTTTCTCTATTTTGGGCGAAAAGTGTATGGGATGGGTTTGCAGAGAATGGTGTAAATCATAGACCATTTCTAATGCTACGCAGTGGAAATATTGGATTACAAAGGTTTGGGGCTGGTTTGTGGTCTGGTGACATAGGCGGCAATTTACCGTCTCTAGCAGCTCACATTGCTAGTCATAACCACGTGAGCTGGTCAGGAATTGACTACTATAGCTCTGATATAGGCGGGTTTCACCGAAATCGCGATGATGGTCGACCTCTTTCAAATTCAGAAACTCAGGAAAACTTCACGCAATGGTTTGCGAACGCTACGTGGTTTGATGTTCCCGTTAGAAGCCATGTCTTGAATTTAGATAATGATCGCGAGACGGCGCCTAATCGTATTGGCCACGTTGAGTCAAATCGCGTGAACCTTTTAACTCGCTATAGTTTGATTCCATACTACTATTCTTTAGCCCATCAAGCTTGGCGTACGGGACAGCCGTTGATGGAGCCAATGGCCATGGGGTTTCCTGAAGATCTTAATGCCAGAAAGATCGGTGGCCAACGGCTTTTGGGCGATCTCATGGTCTCTGGGGCCGCAAAGTCTTTAGGATATGATGTCGATATCTACTTGCCTGGCGGGGTTTGGTATGACTTTTTGAAGGGTACCCATCAGAATTCAAGCGGCGAATGGATTCGGGGTTTCCCTCTGTATAGAGACGGTATCTTTAGGTTGCCTGTATTTGCACGAGCTGGGGCGATTGTGCCTAGATTTGCTGGGTCGTTTAATCAAAGAGGGCTTGGCCAGCAAAATGTTGGGCTCATGTCTAAAACAATGCTACTTGATGTCTTCGTCGATCAATCAAATGTAGTTCATAACTTTGATATGACGGAAGACGATGGTTATTCGAGGGGGTTTGAAAGCAATAATGTTCGTGTAACGCCGCTTACTCAAAAGACGGAATCCATGCGAACGGACATCCAGATTGGCGGAACTGTCGGGCAGTTTGATGGAGAAGTTAGTCAGCGCGCGTGGACGATTAGGTCCTGGTCGCCAGGCTGGACGGTTAGAGGAGTTCGGGTAGCAGGGCAGCCAATCCCTGAGTGTAATGGACCTGAGGGATCCGATTCCCCTGATCCCCAGGCAAGCTGTTTTAAGATACATGCCGGGACTGGCGTTATCATCAGAATGCCAAGAGATGATGTTAGAAAGACGCAACTCATACAGATTGATTGGCAGGAGGGTTCACCTCGCGTTGCGGCCTTGCACTTCGTGTGTGATGAAGGGCGTGATAGCTCTCGAGGACACGGTATGTTTATTGTCGGTGATGATCCCAAACTCGGCGGGTGGAATACAGAAAAAGCACTGCCATTGCACGCTGTTCAGTATGCCAGGGGAGTTTGGTCAGGCATGATCGAAGGAATTAGTCCAGGTAGAACGTTGGCTTGGAAATGCTTGAGAAAACTACCCGGCGGCGGTGATCGAAATATAGAGTGGCAACCGGGTCCTAACAATGAGGTTTCGGTGGGTACAGATGGCGGTTTTGTTGGAGTTACCAGAGCCGTATGGTCTAAGCTGGGTAGAAACGGCCGTCGATAGTCACAATTAGAAGGAGAATACATGAGCGGAACAAAGTCTAATCCATGGCACGATGTTGACATTGGAACGAGGTATGAGGAGTATTTTCCTGCGATTATCGAGGTGCCAAAAGGCTCGAAAGTTAAATATGAGCTCGACAAGGTCACAGGACTGATCAAAGTTGATAGAATTCTTTATTCTAGTGTTCATTATCCTGCAAACTACGGTTTTATCCCGAGAACTTACTGCGATGATAAGGATCCGTTGGATGTTCTTGTGTTAGGTCAAGAGTCCTTTGTGCCGCTGAGTCTTGCCATGGCCAAGCCTATTGGGGTTATGCGCATGCTTGATCAGGGTGAGGCCGATGATAAAATTATAGCTGTACACGCAAATGACCCAGAGTTTAACCATTACAGCTCCATAAGAGATTTACCGCCACACCGCATAAAAGAGATACGAAGGTTCTTTGAGGACTACAAAATCCTTGAGAACAAAAACGTCGTGGTGGAAGACTTCTTCGATAAGGATGTTGCGATCACCGTTTTGCGTGATGCAGTAGAGCTTTACATGGAAAAAGAGTCTGTTTTAAAAAAATAAAATAAGGTGCGTTCTAGCACTCGTAAAATGGTCTATCTAATAGGCTAAAACGTCGGCTTCAGGCATGAAAATACCAAGCGTATCTGGGTTTAGCCTCAGGATTCCAGTCCGGCGAAGCTTTCTTAAGTTTTTAACGGCTGCTCGTATCAGTGGGCCTTCAGTTTTTGGATTTGCCTCAGTCAGTATGCTTTGAAGATCTTGGATGGCTTCATCCGTTTCCCCCATAGAGGCGTTAGTTCTCGCGAGGTAGTATTGGCAGGCAAGCTTATAATGGCCTGTGGCCATCTCCTGACATCTTTGTAGATAATTTTGCGCTTTCGTATAGTCCCGGACTTTTATTGCCATGAGACCTGTCATGTAGTTGTAAGCCACAGCATCTGGGTCGGTTTGTGTGGCTATTTCTAGTAGCGAGAGAGCCTTGGCCCGATTTAGTTCAATTTCGTACGCGTTTTTTGCTTCAATATAAATTTGTTCTGCTTTTGAGATAGCCGGGTAGTCGGTGTGGTAGTCATTCTCAGTAATCGTTTCATAAGTTTCGTCTGGAAACGTTTTTGGATTAAACCGTTCAATTAGGGGGAATTCTACAAAACTGGTCAGTGAGGTTGGTGCCTTCCCGTTGGCCAGATATAAAGACTGTTTAGCGGTATCTATCACCGAACTTGTCACTGTCATGTGGGTTGCGATGACATTGCCGATTCCTGATATTTGATTGGTTAGAGGGTCAGTTTTGTCAGCTAAAATCCTGACGGCTACTGACGCATCTGCCGGTCGCTCCAGGGCTGTCAGTAGATCTTGTGTTCGATTGTATCGAGCCCGTGTGTCTTCGTTTATTGTTGCGTTAATATCCAGATTTCGAGACAGCATAGATTTGCTGATGAAATGATTGCTTTGGATATGGTGATCACCAGTCGTCTCCCGGATCGATAATTTTGAGTTGGTGACTTCAATGGCCGCGGAGCGATTTTCACGTGTACTGACCAGTGTGTACGTCCAACCAGCACCAGGCAAGTGGGCTTGTAGTATTCTTACTGCATCGTTAAACGACTTCGCTTCTCTCAGAACCTTTTGTCCTACGTCGAACACTGGAAATCCTTGCATAGACGTATCCCAGGTGGGGATCGTATGGACTCCCAGAAATAAGCCGGACTGATTGTAGCCGACGACACCGGCAGTATGGACTCCTGCTGACGTAATCGACATGTACGGCTGGGCGCCATCGGTAGGATTGTAATAAATGATGGTTGGATATTTATCGAAGTAGCCGTTTAGTGAATAATCTGTATTCCGTCCTATTATAAATCCTCCATTGAGGGTTTTAGTAGGAGGTATTGCAAAATCTGTACATTCATTTACCGAATACGGGGCGGGTAAATTTTTTTGTCCGCGCATTTGCTGGCCAAGTATAATTTGCAGCGTTTCAGGGCTCAAAAACGCCCTAATGACAGTGTCTAGAGCAAGGCCTGACCCAGCCGATAAACCGTACGCCTCTATCATGTAATCATCTTTGGCCATATTGGATATCTTAGATGAATGATTGATGATGGCGGTTGTGTAGGTTTTGTAAATTCCTTCGATAATTGGATCCACAACGGATGGGATATCAGGAAATGAATTTTTTGCAGCACTCTCTACCATTGAGGCTATTTTGGGGAGAGCGCCATTTCGAATCTCGCCCTTAAGTAGCTTTCCGTGCTGATAGGCCATTTCAAATCGATCACCTTTTAGAGAGAGTACCCTTATGCCGTCTCTCATGTAGAGCTTTGCATCTCCGAGAGTGCGGACTCTGGGTGATTCATCTTTAACCTTAAGTGTCAAAAGGTGTTTGTACTTGGAGGTAATGTGTGTAGGTATTAATTCAGCAGCCGCTAAGTTAGAGCTCGTCAAAGCACAAAAAATCGCAAAAAATCTCATAAAAGCCCCCTTCCGCTATGCTGGGTTAGGGGTGGATCGGTAAATTTTACCTAGCTTGTGAGAGAAAATTGCAGTCTAGGCTGTTGTCTAACTGCGCAAAATAGGAAGTATGGGCTGGAATAACCTGAGCTTATTGTTATGAAGATTTTGAAGACAAAATCTTTTCAATGACCTGTCGACGGTATTTAAATATCGCATAGACATCGTTTTTTACCATTGGTAGTGCAAAATCTCCAAACGGCCATGCGTGCATTCGGTATCGAACGATGTCCGTCATGAGCGTACCGTTGCCTAATTGCTCAAACCTGTGAGTGTGGTGCCATGTTTTGTAGGGACCGCGCAACTGGGTGTCGACGAATTTGTGAGGTGGATCCCAGTTTTCAATGCGTGTTCGCCAGCGTACCGGCACGCCTTTGATTTTTAGTTTGTAATCGATGAGCGTGCCCTCATGTATTTCGGGTGTACTTTTAGCGACGATCCTAAAATTAAGCCACGGTGGCGTGATCGTTTCTAAATTTTCGGCAGCAGAAAAAAATGGAAAATTTTCAGATGGAGAACCTGTAATCCATTGTCTGGCGATAAAAATTCGAGTCCCGTGTGGTTGTGAGTATGCCAGTAGGTCGCTCAGAGCAGTCGATATATCCGGGAACTTGAATTTGAAACCAGATTTAATGAGCGCTCCAGGTCTTGCGTTAGCGCTTCCTAGAAGCATGGAGCTCATCTCGCCAAGTACAAGTTTTAAGACGAAGGCTGGAGCCCTGAATATTGCAGGTAGTCGTGTTTTGGCAGCCAACGCCTTAGTCAACTGAGTATTGGTTACAGCTTCTGGCGCAACGATATTTACAGGTCCTTTAATGGAGCTGTCTTCTAAGGCCTTCAAAATCCCCTGGACGGCATCTTCTATATGGATCCAGCTCATAAATTGCCGTCCATGACCCAGTGGCCCGCCTAAACCATAAACGAACGGGAGCATCATTTTGGGTAGAGCTCCGCCCTCGTTTGATAATACAACCCCAAGTCGGAGGAATACCGCGCGCACTGAGGCAGGTAAGTCTGTTAGCGAGTGTTCCCAGTTCTTGCAAACATCAGCCAAGAAGCCGTCTTTGGCGGGAGACGACTCATCAACGACGTCATTGGCAGTATCTCCGTAAATTCCGATTGCAGACGCGTTTAACCAAACGGATGGCATAGATTTTGGACTTGATTTAAAAGTGTCAACCAAAGCTTTGCTTGACTTGATCCGAGAGTCATAAATTTTTTGTTTAGCAGTTCTAGACCAACGTTGCGAAACAGATTCGCCGGCGAGATGGATTACAGCATCAAACGTATCGGTTCCGGGACATAAGACCGATAACGGCATTGGATTGAGATGGTCCCAAGCAAGACATCTCGCAGGAAAACTTAAGGCTTGTGGTTGGCCTTTTCTTGTTAACGCAGTGATATTGTGTCCTCGTCGGACTAACTCAATCCCTAATTGAGTTCCAATTAATCCAGTTCCACCGGTTAATAAGATGCGCATGCTTGTCCTTCGTGCTCAGTTATCAAACGTGTTTTCCGATAGCCTTCTCGATAGGACGTCTAATAATCATAAATATAATGCCAGTCAAAACACCCATGACAGTCAAAATGCCAAAAAAAGTCTCCTTTGGCATTTTTTCATAGAGTGTTCCAATCAACCCGGTCGCGTAGTTACCAAAGAAACTCGAAAGAAACCACATTCCCATCATCATGCTAAGAATTTTCTTCGGAGCAACTTTTGTTACAAGTGACAAACCAATTGGTGATAGGTAAAGCTCACCAATTGTAAAAACAAACACAGTCGAAAGAAGCCATAAAACAGATCCACGTTCATCACCCGGCATCATTATCGATGCTAGAATCATAATGATATAAGCACTCCCACAAAGAATGCAGCCGATTCCCATCTTTGTAACACTCGAGGGTTCGTGACCGTTCCGATTTTGCCAGGCCCAGACGATATTAAGAAGTGGTGCTAGTAAGAAAATCATCGCAGGGTTAAAGGACTGAAACCAAGTAGAAGGGATGGTCATTATTCCAATGTCCCAGTTGATTTTGCTATCTGCCCAGATCTGCAAGGTGTTGCCCTGCTGCTCGTAGATTGCCCAGAACATGATATTGAGAACGCACAGAACCGCAAGTGCGCCTACCGCTGCCCATTCTTGTTTTGTAAGGGGGCCTGATTCGATGGCAACCTGGGTCTGTTTCGTGTCTTTTGGTAGTAGGCCAGATCCAAGCCAGTAAATCAAAAGACCTAACATCATTCCGACACCAGCTGCTCCAAAACCCCAATGCCACCCAAGTTTTTGGCCGAGTGTGCCGCAGACAAGCGGGGATAAAAAAGCTCCAAGATTAATTCCCATATAGAAGATGGTAAATGCGGAGTCCCGTCGTGGGTCACCGTCTTTGTAAAGATTTCCGACCTGTGTCGAAATATTGGGTTTAAACGCACCGTTTCCGAGGATTAGGAATGCCAGAGCTAGCAAAAAAGCTTGTTCACTTGCCATAAGGAAGTGACCGATAGCCATCAGAATCCCGCCGACATAGACAGTTTTATACTGGCCCAAGAATCGATCGGCTAAAATGCCCCCAAATAATGGGGTGAAATACACGAGGCCAGTGTAAAGGCCGTAGATGTGTGAACTCATCTGTTGAACTGTCTGCGGACCAAAAATCGCAATTATCTGGCGTTCGAGGCTATTATAGCCAAATACCTCAGCAGCCCTGACAGGATCTGTTAGCAGGTATTGAGTCATGTAAAGAACAAGCAGAGCACGCATTCCATAGAATGAAAATCGCTCCCACATTTCCGTGAAAAACAAAACAAATAATCCCGATGGATGCCCAAGTATATTTTTTCCATCAGCAATTTTAGCTACGGAACCGCGGTTCACGGCGTGACCTCCGAAAAAGAGTTTCGAGATGAGTACAACATCAAAGTTGACGTTGATATCACAGGAGAAATGACTTGGCTATGCGGAACAAAGTTGTTGCGAATGGCGATTTTCGTAATCAGATATGACTGGAGGATGGAGTCTACGGTTAAAAAATAGGCACAATAAAAGTTATAGCTAACGGACTGGTATTTCCTAGATGCAAGACTAGGGGGTCTGATCCGGGGTTGGCATTGCGCCAAATATGCGCACCTAGTCTATTTATAATAGGGGCTTGGGGTTGCGGGATGTTTGAGCCTTATTCTTGGTTCGCTAACATTTTGTCGGCACATGCCGAAATTAGGACAGCACAGAAGTCTTACGTAGGGGCAAAGCAGAGTAAGGAGCTTATCGTTGAGTAGTCGTCGGGATTCAAAAAACACCATTAAAAGTTTTTTGAGCATTAGCTTAAGGCTCCTGGCGTTTGCGATCTCCATTGATGCGTTGGCGCAAAACGCGACGGTTACAATTTCCCGTCAGGACCGTTTGCAGTTAACGGACTTCTACTCAAGCATGCTTCGTCAAAAATTGACAAGCGAACTCAGGCTTGTTGGAGTTGATGGCCAGGAGCCATCAGTCTATTTGACTCTCGAGTTTGATGAGACCAAGGTTAGTGCGGACGCGCAGGCATGGCGTCGAGAGCAGGAAGCCAAAATCGGCGCAGAGCGTGCGGCGCAGACTGAAGCCGTAAAGCTGAACATTGCTGAGTTGATGGAGAAATATAAGCCTGTCCAACCTCAGTTACCAACACCCCCTGAACAAACAAGTCAAGAGGATGCAGAGGATGAAAAGGTTGAATCTTCAGCTGATGATGTTAAAGGTGGTGTTCGATTAGGGCGTCTAAATGTGGACATTGCAAATGCAACGATTAGCCAGATCATTAATCAGGCTCAGGAGAATTTAAAAGAGAAGAAAGAAAACAACCCCAAAGTCGTCATGGCTCAGACGCAGCAGCCAAATATCGTTCTTCCAGCTCAGCCTCCGGTTACATTGTCTATAAGTGTCCCAGCGCCTTCGCAGCAGCCTTTGGAACCCTTTGTATTCAAGGCTGCCGACTATATCAAAAAAATCAGCGTAGATATAACGCTTCCCGCGAAGACGCCAAAAACATTCTCGGACGGTGTGCCGAAGCTAGTCGCTAACTTTTTAGAATTTGCAGCCATCTCGAAAGGGGCATCGACTGCCAATTGGGTGACAGTGAAATTAGCACCACCCATTCCAGAGGCTCCAAAAGTCGAGCAGGAAAAACCGACCCCAAAGACTTTTGTGGAGGGCATTTGGCGTCCAGAGAATTCTTTCATTTCGACAGTCGTTAGCGTACTAATTTTGGGGTTATTCTTATTTGTCGCAATGTTTGTGGCAGCTCGGGCTTTGAGTAAAGGTGTGCAGAATGCTGTTATGGGTCTTGGGCGCGACATTGCCGCCTTAAAGCCAGCCGAAGCTGCTAAAGAGGGAGATGATGAGGCGTCTGTTAAAGAAGTTTTAGCCGTGGCTTCGGATTCTGACTACGAGCAGAGGGGTAGTTTTGATCAAGCTGCAGCTAGCCAGGCAATAACGCGCGACATGCAGAACATTCGTAGTCAAATGACGTCGTTTATTGCTGAAAACACGTTCCTCTGCGCTGAGTATATCAGCGATATGTTCTACGACGATAACGGGCTAGCTGATTTTAGGGATCTTTTGAGTTTTATGGGGTTTGCACCATTAAAACCGGCTCTAGATCATCTACCGAGGGCAGCTGTTGAGAAGCTAGAGGTCTATGTTGAAGAACATCGTGAGACTCCGCCGAACATGTTAAATGGAGCCGAGATTGCGCAGCGAATGTATGGCGAATGCGTTTCAAAAGCGACGCTGCGCGATGAAACGATGAAAGTGTTCGATCCAGTAAGGGCTGTTTTAATTAAGTACGATGACGCTATCGTTACTAAGTTTATTTCAGAAGCTGATACTGTGGCCATTGCAGTCCTGCTAAAAACATTATCCGTAGAGCGTGGTAATCGATTGATGAAGGCCATTCCGGGGAATGTCTTGAAAGAAGCAGCCGCGCTTTTGGACAAACAGATAGACTCTCCAGATCAGGTGATCGCACAGATGATCACTAAACTGGGTCAGGTGTCTGCAGGAATCACCGAGCGTTCCCAGGCCCAAAGACGCCTTATTATGCGCCTTGTAAAAACGGTCACTGTCGCAGACGAGGGCGTCGTTTACGAGTTAGTTCCTGCCGAGGATTGGGATTTGAAACGTCAGATCATGCAATCGAAGCTGTTTTTACGTGACGTATCCTACGTGCCGGCTAAAGCTCTGACCCAGGCATTTAATGCGCTACCTTTGCCACGAAGAGCAGAGGTGATACTCGTGGCTGATGATGCTATCAAATCGGCTCTTAATGCGACGGTGGGCACGGGGAACAAACGCGCTGAAATGCTGCAAGCTGAGATCGAGCAAAATCAGAAGAACGCAAAGAAGATGGCAGATATTAATGCAAGAAAGACTGTGATTTTGGAGGCGTTGGTCGCGGCTGTTCGCCGTGTGATCTCTGCTGACAAGAATATTGTGGATCAGATTATTTACGCCCAAGCTAAAGCCCTGGGCGTAAATCCTCCAGAAGGACTTAATATTCCTGCTGACGTAAACAAAGCTGCATGACCAAGATTATTATGTCGTAACGCTTTTCCAATCAATTCGTTCTGCTGGCAATAGATACGAATTTAGCTCCTCAGCGAGTACGATTGGGTTCGTCTTAGCGGCGACCAATTTAATTCCCTCAGTGATAATCATATTTTTTCTTTGATGCTCTTTGGCTGTTTCCGTCAAATTTTCACCAATTGGGATGACGATTAAGTTTGCGAATGCGATGCCGTAAAGTGTTGCAACGAGAGCGATCGACATCGATGGACCGATTGTTTTTTCGGCGCCTGGTTTTCCAAGGCCTCCGAGCAATGCAATCATCCCTAATACGGCCCCCATCAGACCCATCGCGGGTGGATATTTTCCCATCGAACGAAATCTAAGGGCATCGTCACTATATCTGTCAAAAAACGTGGCAACGCGAACTTTGAGAATCTTGTTAAGATGGGCGGAGTCTACCAGCTCATCTAGTAATAGTTTCATCCCCTCCTTGAGAAAGGGGTCTTTTTGATTTTCAACTAAGCCTGGGAGGTCGGGTGACTCATTTCGGTAAGCATCAGCTAGTTTCATCAGCTCTTTAATAAGACCTATGTAGTCGGGTTTTTTTCCAAGAATCGTGCGATTCCAAAAGACTTTCAGCATGAGAAAAACGCGTCCCCACTCAAAGCTAATGGAAGTCGCAACGATCGTTCCGGCGATCACGATCACAAACCCGTGGAGGTCTACGAATGTTTTTGGGTTATCCGTAGCTGTCAGTGCTGCCCAACCGAATACGATCACGGCTAAAGTAAAAGACAGCACAATATTAATATTCACGGATGGCTCCTAAGACTTATCGTGGGACGATAATATCGATCCTATCTACATTATAGCCCTATTTTATTCGCCCACTTCGCGAAATGCGGCGAACAAGCTGATTTAGTGGCGGGATTTTGGGTGTATTTGCAAAATCACCAAAACAATAATTCGAAAGATTAAAACTTTTTTCTAATGAATCGGCAATTATTGCCGATGCCGATTGTATAGATCTGAGGAAGGGTCGAATGTATGCCTAGTGAGCCCACAAAATCCTGCTTAGTTAGCCATTCATCTGAATCGGTCACTGCCGATCTCGGTTTACCGGAGCTTCCATTACCAGAAGAGCTGTTTTGGGCGTCTAAGCGCGGGTCAAGCCTACCGCCTACGAGTTATATGCTACCTGAAGTTGTCATAGCTAGTCGTCTATACCTAAGGGCTGAGATCCTTAAGATCGCGGAGCAAGCTAGTTCGAAAGACCTAAAGACGCCAATTTCGGAGTCCGATCTCCCAAAGCTAGGTTTACCAAATCTTCCAAGCGACAATCCGTCAAAATCTGAGTCAGCTGCCAATTCAACTATAAAAAACCCGAAGAGCGATGATGAACGGCGTCTTGAAATAAGCACGGAAGCGACAAGATTTTCTGCTCTTTACCACTATGGTGTTGATGATACAGCATTAAACAAAGTCCTAGCAGCAACGGCTTTGTTAATTGATCGAATGCCAAGCCAAAGCGCAGTAGATTGCTTGATGGATATGCCCGTATGGATGAGAAATATTTTTCTAGCACGCCATGGCGTTTCAAGTATTATTGGTGTGCTTCTGGCAGCGAGACTTGAAGACTCAGGTGAACCTTCGATTCTCTCGCAAGATGGCACTATTGCGGCTCTAAACAAAGTAGGACCAGAGGCCGTATCCTTTGCAAAGAATCTATCTTTGCCTAAAATGGATACGCGCAGTTCACCGTTGGCCAGACTTACAACCAGTCACGTTAGGCGTCAAAACGGTATATCCATCAAAAATCCAAATATTATTGTGGAACAAACCCCGCGCATGGGCCGACTCAAATCTGCGTCGTTTCTCTAGTTAAGATCGCTAGTACGAGCAGGATCTAGGCAACTCCTGCCTATGTGGCGATACACAGCAACTCCTTATAATCAAAGAGGGAGTGCAGCTGAATGTCCGGCAATAAAAAACAAAAAAGCAAACATGATCTAGATGAGGTGCATGGGTCTAATAACCTAGGCGCCCAAGCGGAGCATGATGATCATGAGGAACATCATCGGCACGAACCGCATGAAGAGGGCGAACCATGGCTTGTATCATACGCGGACATGATGACATTACTCTTCGGATTTTTCGTTGTTATGTACTCTTTTGCTGTAGCCAGCCCAAAAAATGAAGATTGTGTGCGATTAAAACTCATGGAGGCTTTCAAAAGTGAGAAAGCCCAGGCCGGAGACTCGACGGACGAGGCATCTCAAAATTCCGCGATGAGAGCTTTGGAGCTCCTCGTCACGATGCTTAATCTAGAATCGATTGAAGAAGTGATAAGTCGAATTCAGGATGCCGAAGAACGTGCTCGCCAAGGCGAAGGAGAAGGCGCTGAATCTCGTGATAAAGAGACGAAACTTGTAACAGATGATCTAAAAGCGATTATGGGAGCGGAGGAAATCAAAGACCTTGTGACTGTATCCGTGCCAGTCGACATTCTGTTTGATCAAGGTTCGACGAAATTAAAACCAACTGCTTACACTCGCCTTAATCAGCTTAGCCAGACTATTAGCCGAGCTAACAATATCGACAGCGTTCGAATTGTTGGTCATACGGACTCGACTACGAATGACGCGATAGTTGGTCTAGATAGTTGGTCGCTATCAGTTGTAAGGGCTTCCCAGGTGGCAAAATATCTAACTGCGAATTCAGTAAAGAAAAAGATTGTGCGAGTTGAGGGTCGAGGTAGCTCTGAACCGCTTCTTCCCGAAAAGACATCTGACGGAAAGTGGATTGCAGAGAACATGAAAAAAAATAGGCGAATCGAAATCTTAATTAGCAAGGATCGTAAATATGTCCGCTAAATTCAAGCTTTTTTCTTATCGTCCTGGCATTCGGATGATCATATCATTTTTTTGTGTTCTTGGAATTATCGGGGGATCGTTTTTCTCGATTTTCTATGCGATGCAGGCGCTGTATGATTCTTCACTAAAAGACGCTTCCATGATTCTATTCCTGGACCTTGAATCCAGGTCTCATAATATTTCAGAGTACTTAGACAATTATATTAGACAGACTCGAAAGCGGGAACCTATTGCCGAATTTAATCTTCTGGACAAAGGCAACGTGTCATGGATACGCGGCGAGTTTGCTGGTGTTAAAAACGTCGAAGAACTAGGCCTCGACGATTTTGAGATAAGTGAGCCAAATGCGGAAGTTTTTTATTCGTTTGGATCCTACAATGGACAGTCCTTCTATGCAGAAGGGAGAAGAAAAGACAGTCGGTCTACAATTCATCTTTTTGAAATTAATCAGACTGATATGGAGCGCCTGTTTACCTTAAATACAAAATACACAACCATCTATTTACTGAGTCGTGGCGGAAAACTTTTATATTCAAATGTCCAAGATGTCACTCAAGATCTCGTTATGAAGCGGCCGCTGGTGATCTCATTTGTAAAGATGCCATTTCGTCAAGGGCAGTCAGAATTTGAGGTTAACGGCATAAAACTATATGGATTTTTTCAAGAGATACCCCGCTCTAATATGATCGTCTTTGCAGAAAAAACGAAGCAACGTGCCATGGAGGAGGTTTATTCCACAATCCGGAAAGTGGCCGGTGTGTCAGTATTTTATTTGATTCTCGCTGTTGTCATCCTTCAAGTTCCGCTCTGGATGGCTACAAAGCCAATTCGTGCATTGACCGATATGGCAAAGCAGCTTTCGAGGGGTGATTTTGATGTCAAGATGAATGCGCAAGGCTTCGGTGAACTTGCGGTTTTAAGCGAGTCATTTGTCAACATGGCGGATAACCTTCGTAATCGTGATAAGACCATCGCTGCATTGCACGTTGATAAGCTTGAGAAAACCAAAATGGAGCAGGGGATTCGGGTTGCAAGTGCGATTCAAGATCGATTCTTATTTAAGCCTAGGAAAACGTCAGAGTCTAACCTTGCTATTGCAGCAAAATATGAGCCGTCTCTCCTCTTGGCAGGTGACTGGTACGGAGTGCATTATGATGAGGCGAGAGGGGAGACGATTATTTCAATCGTGGACATAACGGGCCACGGAATTGAGTCGGCCATGATGACGCCTGTGATGTCTGTATTGTTTCAGGAGCAAAAATCAAGATCGGATGGGAAGCCGTTTGATATCAAAGAATTTATGCTTCGTTGTAATAGTGCATTATATTCATATGGTTCAGGTATTTCTACGGCAACTGGAATTATCGCAAAATTCCATAAGGAATCAGCATCCGTTAGTTGGTACAACGCGGGCCATCCCCCACCCGTGATCGTCAATGCGGATGGTGTTATGGTTAAGACGCAAAGCTCTGCCAACAGCAGCACGATCCTTGGTTTTACTGAGGAGTTGATCATGAGTGAACAGAAACTTGAGTTGGCATCCGGCACAGTCTTCGCACTTTTTTCAGATGGCCTTATGACAGCCCCCGTTGGCGGAGCTGTGGGATTCTCGAGAAAAGATCTTTTTACGGTTTTGAAGTCTGCAAAACGTGATGATGTCGATCGTATACTGTCTACTGTTATGGACCTTTGGCGAAAGAAAAATGCGAATATAATAATTGAAGATGATATGTGCTTGGTTTTGGGGTTGATTAAATGAGGGCGTCTTTCGCGATATATTTTGTTCTATGTGTTATATCAATGTCGATATCGCCGGAGCTCATCCGGGCGCAAACATCTCGACCATTGTCGATGAGAGATCTAGGTGTCATTAATTTCAAAATTTTAAGCGTAAAGGGTGACGTCGCATTTGCAAGGCCTCTCAGCGGTGAATTTAGAAATGCACGTAATAACCAAATAATATCTGACGGATCTTTACTCCGCGTAGGTGAAGATTCATCAGTTATGCTGCAAGCAGAAGACAATCTAGGCAGGGAAGGGTTGGGGATTAGGCGGTCGCGGGTAACCATTAATGTTCCAATTATACTGCGCCTGAGTCGGGAGTCATTTAGGAGAATTCAAGTTAATCCGAAGATGCTGTCTCAATTTAACTCTAAGATCAAGAAGTCTGCCCAGGAAAAAGAGGATATTCTTCGCAAAATGTCAGAAGCATGGCGTCAGGCGGCGGCGATATTATCGCCGGACTCCAAGCTGGACGAGGAGACTTTGAAGCAGCTCGTGGCTGCCCTAAACAAAGGCAGGAAGATCGAGAACGTTGGTGTTTCGGTCGAGCATGGCAAGATTGATTTCGTGTCCCCTGCGAATAAGCAGCTTCTTTTAACGGACCGTGTTCCTTATGATATGAAAATTATTTGGCAAAGAGAAAAAGCACCTTTAGAAGACCTCATGGATTATGAAGTGTATTTTTGGAGGCAGGGTGAAGCTAGGCAGAAAATAGGTATTTCGAGGGGTAATCGGTATGCAGTTTCTGTCAAAAAAACAGGGAAGTACTTCATGCAGGTTAAGACAACTGACGGACTTTACAAGTCAAAAATTCACGCCCTTGAAGTTCAAATGTCAAAGAAGGTCTTTAAAGACAACCCTCGGTTCTCAGATAAGCAGTATAATGAGGCTATAGCTATAACCATGAGTCGACGGATTAAAAGCTTAGCTCCGGATCGTAACTTAATTTGGCACGGTAATGGGTCATGGCCTATTTTTGAGTTCGAGTGGAGTAAACCCGAAATTTGCTCTGAAAAGGTTGTTTACGAATTTATTGTCACCGATAAAACAAAAAAGCAGGTTTACAAACGAACGTTAAACATTGAGACCCATCAGTGGTCTCCAGATAAAAATTTCTTTGGCGTTCTATTTTGGGAGGCACGCGTGATCGGATGCATGGGTTCCGAAAAAAAGCCAATTGATCTTAAAGTAGGCACGGTACCGAGGCGTTTAGAGCTCGTTAAGTCAAGCCCAGCTGAATCGATTTTCAGCAGTATTAATAAGGCTCGTTTCAATGGGACGTTATTTTTCGAATCGTTCTGATTCTAATTTGCATTCGGTTTATCCATAATTTTTTTGATGTGAGATTTTAGGTCAATTCGCTCCATTTCCTCTCTTGCAATAGACCTCTGCTCTTCAAGCACATCTATAAAAACCTGTCTGGTCGTCAGGGGGTTTGCTAGAACAACTCTAAAGACTGTCAAAAGTTGATTGTAGTGCGCTGGTATTTCGAATGTGGTACGAGATACGAACGTCTTACCGCGGTCGCGCTGTACTTTTTGTATGTTTACCGTTAGGTCGCTCAAGAGGTTATTGATGACCTTGGACTGGTCTTGTGAGCACGTGCTGAGAATAGCTTTGATATCGTCTGGGACGTAACGGTAGGTCAGAATATTTAGCTCCGGCTCGGTTGTCAGCTCGAAGTCAGTGGTGTTTTGAATCATCCTAGCAAACTGAGCCGCTTTCCCGATGCCGACGTCGATCAATAATTCGTAACCCTTACGCCCTAGGATGCGAAGACCTGAGTGAACCAACATGGCCATTCCAGGGCGTGATCCTTCAAGTGTATGTTTGCCAAGATCTCGCGAACCTCTACGAATAATGTATTGAGCGTTGGTTTCAATGGCGTCCAGCGCTTTTTCATTCTTAAATAAGCAAAGACCGGCTCCCATGGGTGTGTACAATTGCTTATGAGCATCAATCACAACGCTATCAGCTCTCTGGATTCCGTCTAGAAGATGTCGATGTCGATCAGAGAATAGAGTTGGGGCGCCCCAAGCGCCGTCCACATGGAAGTGAATAGAGTGCTCTTCGCATATGTCAGCCAAGGCATCCAAAGGGTCAACATTGCCCGTCTCTGTCGTTCCAGCAATCCCAACAATAGCAAGGACGGCCGTCTTGTTTTTTTTGAGATCGCTAAGGGTCTCTCGAAGCGAGTCGATCCTGATTTTGTTTTTATCATTTGTTTCTATAGCAATGAGATTTCGTCTTCCTAGCCCTAATATATCAGCTGATTTTCTTAGCGAGTAGTGTCCTCGTTTGCTGACTATTAGAGCGATATTCCTGTAACCATGCTCTATCAATCCTGCGGCAACACCGTCATCGTAAGCGCCTTTGTAATTATTCGTCGGCTTCAAAAGTTGGTTACGAGCAACCCAAAGAGCTGTTAGATTTGCGATGGTGCCTCCCGAGCAAAAGACTCCAAGCGCGTGATTGCGATCATGTGTCCATGTCTCGTAGTAGTTCGCGGGTTTCCCATAGACAAGTTTGTGCATCATCCCAATGACTTGGCTTTCTAGGGGGGTGAATGCTTTAGATGTTTCAATTTTTACCGTGTTTTGATTGAGAGCCATCATGATCTTAGCGAGCGGCAACATAAAGTAGGGCATGCTAGACGTCATGTGTCCAATAAAGCCCGGTGATGCTGTATGAACAGACTGGCTGACGACTTTCTCCATCAGAAACTTTGCTTGTTCATGAACGAACATAGGCTCTTCTGGTATCTCTACATTCTGAAATTCACGCTCAATCTGCGCAGGTTCCATCTCGCCTGCCACAATTGTATTACGAAGAAATCCAAGCAGATTGTTGCTTATTTCGCGTTCAATCTTACCGAGAGTTGAATCATCAGATTCTGGGATTAGAAAGACCTTGCGCATGCTTTCAAGTGTGGCTTCGGCCTTTTTTATCGTCTTTTTCGGCATTCGCTCGATCCCATGCTTTGTGTGGGTGCTCTCGTCACCTTTGTTTAGCGTTTACGTTGCCGCGGTTCATTGTAACTGCTGTTCAGGAATATTTGTGAAGATTTGGAGAAGCTCTTCCGTTTGTTCGTCATATGTAAATGCAAGTTCGAGTCCCCTGGAGGTTTTTTGGTGCCTGATTAGTATGGCATCGATCGTCACAGGCAAAAGCTCTTGACTGCAGGGTGCTAGTTGGAGGCGAATATTTGGTTCGGCATTTAAGAGTTTTAAAAGGTCGTTAGCTTTACTGGCGTCCTGTGGGTTACCCACGAGGAATTCAACCAACAGACCTGATGTTGATATATTTATTAGTTTCATAGGCCACATGATCTGCCAGGATTCAAAATCCATGCTTAGCGATACGTCTATGGCGAGGCGGTGACGTTGCGCGCGTTCCTTCAGAGAACGGTTGTCCGATATGGTCCAATCAAAAGTCATAATCATTATCCGCCGAAATGAGTCCAGGAGCCTGACTCTAAGTTAAAATTTGTCGAGCGGATTGTCGAGAACTTAGTGGGTGGCAGGTGGCGGGGGGGTAATCACGTTTTTACGAGCAGGAACCAAGTGAAGGGTATCCATGGTTTTTGCGGCTAGCTGCCCGCAGGCTCCACTAACATCGAGACCTTTGCTGTAACGAACGGGCGCTGCGATGGATCGCTCTGCTAGGTACACTTGGAAGGCTCGAATCTCGTCATCTGTGGGTCGAGCATGCGGTAATCCAGGATGTGAGTTGAACGGAATAAGGTTCACTTTTGCCCTAAATCCATGCAGAAATTTTACAAGATCCTTGGCATCCCGCAGGCCACAGTTTTTGTCTTTTATCATTATGTATTCAAATGTAATTTTGTTGCCAGTCGTGTCTTGATAATAGAGTAGAGCATCTTTTAGTTGGGTTAAATCCCACTTTCGATTGATCGGCATGAGTTCTTGACGTAGCCCGTCTTGGGCTGCGTGCAGAGACACGGCTAGAGCGCATCGCACATCGGTCGCGAGATCGCGAATCTTTGGTGCAATGCCTGATGTAGAGATTGTGACATGCTTGTGTGACAGACCATAGCCCTCTGGCGCTGTTAATAGCTTGACCGCTTTAATCACGTTTGCATAGTTGTCTAAAGGCTCTCCCATGCCCATGAATACGACATGTGAGAGACGGCGTCCTTCAGCTCGTACTAATTTGGCAGCGATCAAATATTGGGCAATAATTTCGTGTGTGGAGAGATTTCTAAAAAAACCAAGCTTTCCAGTTTGGCAAAAGCTGCAAGCCATTTTGCAGCCGACTTGACTAGAAACACACAGACTGACGCGACCTTCATAACGCAGCACAACAGACTCAATGAGCTGGCCGTTTGCCGTTTTTAGTAAGAGTTTTGTCGAGCCGTCCGCCGAGTTTAAAGCACTGACGACTTCTGGTAATGCCCAGTCAAGTTGATCCGCTAGTTTACTTCGAAGTTGTCTATTGAGATTTGTAAACTCATCTGGTGACGTTGCGAAAAATTTAAAGATCCAATCAGCGACCTGTTGTCCTCGAAATTTTGGCTCTCCAATCGTCTCAAATAATTCGGCCCACTCAGGTCGACTAAGACTGAGATATTGAGGCTTTGTATCGGACTGGTTGGCACCAATGGCTTTTATCGGTGAGCTCTCTAACAATGGATCCTCCAAATAAGCGACCCGACTCTTACATTAAAATAGAATTTATTTCAATAAAAAGACTATAAAAAAGATGAGCTCGCATAGAAAAAAATCAAATAAAAACAGGAGGATAGGTTCATCCTCCCGCTCATATTTCGGTCTGAATCCCCGCTTACTTAGCGCACCACGGCAGATCAGGTTGAATCGCACAGATCATCTCACAGAGTTGTGGATCGCCAAAAGGGCACTCTTCACCGCCGCCTCCGCCGCCCCCGCCGCTACCTGGGACAATAACCCGAATGCGAAGCGACTGGTTGGTCTTGTTGTCAGCGTCTGTGACCGTGACGTTTAATTCGCCCTCGGTTTTTGCTGTTAAAAGACCATTTTGGTCGATGGTTGCAACGCCATCGGAAGAACCGGCGAACTTGTAAGGTGCTTTACCGCCCCAAGCAGAGAACTGCAGCGTAGCATTGGGTGCGATTGTTGCGGCTTGAGGAATAACAGTCAGGTCCTCACTACGAACTCGCTGAATCACCGCGGCGGCGTCTACTCGGCAGTTACATGCCGTTTCGATGCCCACTTTGGTGCCCGAGGCTTGCAGGAGTGCTTTAACATCGGTCGGCTTCAAATTAGGATTATGCGAAAGCATGAGAGCGACTAATCCAGAGACAAGCGGCGTTGCCATCGACGTTCCACTCAGATTGCCGTACTTGTCTGATGGCAGAGTGCTGTAAATGTTTTCACCTGGAGCAGACAAAGATACTTTTGCCTGGCCATAGTTGGACCAGCTAGGTTTCGTATCACCATTTCCTGACGCAGCGACTGTAATGACGTTTGGAAGTGGTGTGTTGGCAGGGTAAACCTCATAGCCATCATTGTTTTTCCCGTCATTGGATGCCGCAGCCACGAAAATTACGCCTTTGTCATTTGCTCTGCCAATCGCTTCAGTGATGGGCTGAGCATCATTTGCGCTAACCCCTGCGCCCCAGCTTGCACTGATGACGTGCGCGCCGTTTGCAGTGGCATAGTCGATGGATTTGACGGCGCCCATAAGATCACCGGAGCCATCTGCGCCAAGGAAGCGTGATGCCATGATGGAGACTTTTTGGCTCATGCCAGAGATGCCACGAGAGTTGTCGCCAACGGCGCCCAGAATTCCAGCGCAGTGAGTACCGTGGCCTGGGTTTTGAGATCCTGTCTCATCCTTTGGATCGGCATCGTTACCGTTGAAGTCGTAACCATAAATGTCATCAACGAAGCCGTTGTTATCGTCGTCGACGCCGTTACCTGGCACTTCACGCTTGTTGACCCACATATTGTCTTTGATGTCTGGGTGAGAGTAATCAACACCGGTGTCTGTGACAGCGACGATGACGTCCTTACTTCCCACTCCAAGATCCCAAGCTTCGGCAGCCCGGACTTTTGCGATGGACCACTGTTTTGAAGTCTCTGGATCGTTTGGCATGTGGAACGCCTGAACTTTCTTGTTCTCAACCACATACTCAACGTCTGGATTTTTCATAAGCTCGGCCAGTTTACGAGCTGTTTCTTTCTTCGTGGATTTTCCGAGATCCACAAGAATGAGGCCACCCGGCTCATGATTATCGGTAATCGTCACTCCGCTGATGCTCTTGGAGAACAGCGCCTGACTAAATCCCGCAGAATTTTGTTTGAACTTCACGATGTACCCGGCCGCAAACAAGGGCTGAGCTGCGAGAAGGGTCAACGCTCCAAAGGCTACTGCCCATGAGCTATGACGCGGTCGTTGATTGCGCACTGCCATAAATCCTCCTTAATCTTGGTTTCAGCCCGATCAATCTGAAGATCAACCGTGCCACGTGCATCAGAAGGAGCCCCTCCCTGGGAATCCTTGCAAGAACCGAAATGAGCCCGAAAATTTACAAAATCTGAATTTGAAAAAGGTTATCCGGAAATTTCAGCGAGGTAAAGTAATAAAGTTGGATGGCCAGCCAAATGTATAATTACCGGGCAAAACCGTGGGTTAGGGTGCCCTGAAAATGAACGCAAGGTAAAACTGCCGTATTTCGCATTAGGATTGTTCCTGGCGATAGAACCGAGTTGCAGCCAGTTTGCGAATGATCGCCCATAATCGCGCCCATTTTTCGTAGTCCTGTTGACATGATTTCCGCAGTGGTGGGGTGTTTGAATTTGACGTCGCTACCGCGAAGCTTCAAATTCGCAAGCTTCGTTCCTGCGCCTAAGTTTACGCTCACACCAAGAATAGAATCTCCAACGTATGCAAAGTGCCCCGCTTTTGCGTCATCAAAAAATACAGAGCCTTTTACCTCCGTGGTATGTCCAACAACCGCATTGGCACCGACCCAGACGTTACCCCTAATATAGGCCCCATGGCGAACCTCTGCGCCCGGTCCGATGACACAGGGGCCTTGGATAAATGCTGTAGGTTCAACTGTGGCGCCTTCAGCGATGTAGACTTGACCGGTGACGAAAGCACCCGGGTGAACGCTGCCTTTGATAATGGGGGAATCCTTAACACCAAGATCCGCTAGACACTGACGCAGCCACGTGTCTAAGTTTTTGCCTAGATAGTCAAAAAGATTATCCGAATTGAATTTGGCAGATTGCCAAATTTGAGATTTATCGACAAGAAGATCAAAGGGTAAGTGAGCTGACATCCTTTAGGGTCCTTTAAGGTCCAGTGAATAAAGCTTAAGAGCCGGCAAAATATGCCGAGCAACATACCGGAAGCCAAAGTGGCTGTGCCTGTTGGACACAGGTTGTCATGAGGTTCCTGAAAGGACAAGCTTAATGTTTGACACTAATAAATTCAAACGCGCTGTGAAAGATTGGGTGAGAGACAATCCAAACGCGAGTCTAGACGATCTATCCGACTTCTGCGAGGAGCTGATTCCACCTAGCCAGTTCGGAAATTATGCTTGGCTCCTGGAGCAGACCACAGGGTGGTATCAGCACGTTCTAGAAACCAGAAAATCAGCTAAGTTATTTGATGAAATGGAAAGCGAAGACGTCGCCTAGCAACTTATTTAAAAGCCAGTTGCGATGTCTTTAATTCGTGAAAACTCGATTTCTTTTATCATATCTAGGGCCTCAAAATCGTCGAAGCCCAAGTCATTTATCCAATGAACATTGAGCATTTCTGGCAGCGGTGCAACGCACTCCCTGCCATCGTCGAGTTCATAGAATTCGTAGGCTTCAAGTATTTTCCCTGACTTCGTCATTCTGTAGTAATGATAACCGTCTCCGTCCTCAAGCACGCCGTCACGACTTGATCCAGTCCAGTACTCTTTTGCAAACATGAGCTCTTCAGGATCTAAATTTAAATCCTTGCGAGTCTTACCATCTTTTATTTGTGGGGTGCTAACACCGCCGCTTGAGCCGTTAGACGGCTTTTTTCGAGGACCCATCGCCTAAAAGAGCCTCCAGTCGAATTCTTAAAAAACCGTATAGTTTAAGTATCCAACCATTTGCCAAAGCGGTCAAATCTCAGCTTGGGAAAGAACTCGCCCTGCGGTGTCCAAATGCTCCAAACTACAAAAAGTGCACGTCCTCTAACATAAGTTAATGGGACTTCACCCCAGATTCGCGAGTCACTCGAATTGTCCCGGTTATCACCGATACAAAAGACACTACCCTCAGGAACGGTGTAAGGTTTGCCGTCCACGTCTGGCCACCAGGCGCGAAGCTGCTTACGATACTCTGGCTTGTTCTGCATGACCCAATGATCAAGCCCCTCAAGGTTTTCACGGTAGAGGAGCTTGTAATCCTTATCATCGACAATGTCCTCTATGGTTGACCGGTCGAAGTTATGATCAGTCCTGACTTGCGGCTTGCCGTTGATGTAAAGGATGTCGTCCATCAGCTGTATCTGGTCGCCTGCAATAGCCACGACACGCTTGACGTAGTCGATGTCCGGGTCGCGAGGGTACTTGAATACGATAATGTCGCCGCGTTTGGGGGTTCCCCAATTCAGTAGCGACGTATCAGTAAACGGTATTTTAAAACCATACGCCAGTTTCCAAGCCAGAAGGCGATCCCCAACTTTGATTGTAGGTTCCATAGATGACGTTGGCACGTAGTAAGGCGACGCAACGCTCCAACGAATTGCAACCACCATGATCAGAAGGATGCCAAGGCTCCTAAGATTTTCGAAGCTAAAGGGCCCGGAGTCGTCCTTTTCCGGTCCCTTAGTGGTCGTGGGCTCGGATTCTGGAGGTTGGATCTGATTGCTCATGTGTAACCGATTCCTTTTACCCCTGGAGGGTGAGGTGGGTCAGTATGGCAAAAAATGAATATTTTTCCAGTATTGTTTTTGAGTTGTGAATAACTGTCGGATCGACGTTCGGCGGAGGATACTAATCAAAATGCCATAATTATCCGATACCAACCTTAAGACCAAGATTCAGTTGGACTGCGAGGGGTCGTTTGTTCAAAAAATACTCAGTCAAAAGTCTGGTGCTACTGCTGTTAGTTGGGTTTACCTTCGTGGGTGAGCGCGCCCTTGGTTATACCGCTAATCAGGTGTCATTTGAATTTAGGCAGGGGGGCACCTTCCGGGTCAATCTATATTACACGGTCCCGGCGCTCAAAGAGTTCCGCGAGGCCTACATTGACTTCAATGATCGAAAGCAGGCCGAGAGGTTTTATTTTGATGTGGTCAAGGGCGCGGACTTCTACGTCAATTCGCAGGGCCAAGTGGACTTTAACAATTCACAGACGTCGCCTAGTCCTTGGTGATGTTCCGCGCCGCAGCAAGTGCATCGTTACTCACAATGGCTCCTACTCTGCTGATTACATCGCTGGCCAGTGTCGCGGCGACTTTTCCGCAAACATCGATATCCTTACCGCGAAGAAATCCGTGTAGGAAACCTGCTGCGAACATGTCACCCGCCGCTGTCGTATCCACCACTGTCGTCGGAACCGGTGAAATCCTAAACTCCTTCGCGCCTTTAACTACGAGTGCACCCTCAGAACCGAGTTTTACGACAGCGATAGAACCTGTTGCAGCGATTTTGCGGGCTGCGTCTTCTGGTGTGGTGTTAAAGAGAAGTCGAGCCTCTTCCTTGTTTGCAAAGACAATGTCAGCTTCGGAGGCAATAAGCTCGATAAAATCTTTTCTATTTCGTTCCACCACAAAAGGATCTGCTAGATCAAAAGAAATGACGGTGTCGTTATCACGAGCTGTTTTCAAAGAACTAGTCAGTGCGGCTTTTTGGTCAGACGTGTCCCATTGGTATCCACAAAAGTGAAAAACGTGAGACTTTGCGATCTCATCGTGTGGAATGTGGGATAAATCATAAAGCCTGCTAGCACCAAGGTTTGTGTTCATTGTTCGCTCGCCATCGGGAGTGATGAGAATGAGGCACGTGCCGGTGCTCTCTTGGCTGTGACCACCTAACATGGCTCTTATTCCAAGCTTGCTCATCCGGTCCTTGATGCGCCGTCCAAAATCGTCGTCATTCACCATGCCAGCAAAAACTGTCTTGTGACCCAAACTCGCCAAGGTACGGATGGCATTCATGGCGCTTCCGCCGAGCTCAGTGACTTTTGGTTTCTCTTTGAAATGATTGAGAACGTCGCGTTGTCGATCGCTATCGACAAGATGCATGACCCCTTTGGTTAGACCGAGCGTTTTGAGGTCGATCTCCGAAATTTCGATAAGGACGTCCATCAGTGCATTGCAAACACTGGTGATGTCGTATGATTTCATCCTCTAGCTCCTTGAATTGGAAAAGACCTGGCCAAGGTTAACGTGAGCATCGTCAATTGTCACGGAGGTTTCTCATACCATGGTACCGCTGTGCCATTAAATCCCATTGATTTATGCAAAGGCGCAGCAAAGCCATAAAATTAGACAGCTATTTTTTGCTTAGATAATACCGCTGCGCTAATAAGTTCTAGCTCATGAGCTAGGCGAACTGAGAGCGTTTTGACCACGCCCCGAGCCTTTAGATTATCGATTTTTCGCTGCATCGAAATAAGTTGCTGCTGAAGTTTAGCGTCAGTCATCGTTGGATGAAATTGTGTGAGAATCAATGATTGTGCATTTGCCGCGACCGCCAGTGTTAAGGCTTCATCAAATCCTAGTCTGCTTTGCGGTGATTGGTAGGGTGGATGTGTGTTGGATGCAGAACAGATCAGCGTATCGCACCCGCTAAGAAAATCAGTGACTTTAGCCATGGATTCGTTGGTGGGCTCACAGAGCATCACAATTCCTATAGAGTAACCTTCTTGATGGCCTAAACGCCAGACTGCAGCGCCTTCTGGCGTCAGTTCATTGGGCATAATCATGCCCTGCAAGGTCCATGAGCCGAGAGTTACTGGACTGTGAGCTTCGATCACAGTCTTCCTGGCGGGTAGACTATCGAGGCCATTAAAAGGTGTGAAAAACTTTGACGCGGCATCGTTCAGAGCGGCGATGGCACTGTTTCGCTGACCAGCAGTAAGAATATTAATTGTGCTTGACTTGAAGTGCATGGGTAGAAACGATGGTAGACCCAGCGTTGATTCCCAAAGAAAATCGGAAAACAAGAGATTGACCTCTGCCGGTCTGGACGCTTGCTTTGCATCGGCTATAATTTCGGAACCAGCAGCGTTTAAGCCAAATCCGGCGTTAATAAATACTTTTGTTGTGCCATCATCAATTTGTATGCATCCCGTACTGCCGCCCGTTGTTTGGTTGTGGCGGGAGGGGTTAGCGTGGATGGCTCTGACTCCTAAAAATTTTATGCTGATAGAAGCGGCCATTCGTCCTCCTCTCTCGCATTGAGGACGTCAATGGCGTGTGGGAGTGCAAGATTTCTGGCGTGTTCTTGTTTTTTTGCGACCATGTGGTCGTTATCTTCAGGAGCATGGTGAAAAAGAAACAAGCGTTTAATACCGGCTTTGATGCAGCATTCGATGGCTAGTTCAGGGGTGGCGTGACCCCAGTCTGGACGAACGTTTTGTGCATTGAAGTGTGTGTCGAATACCAGAGAATCCACGCCGCGCAAAAACTCGATGAGATCTCGGTTGTACTCGCTAATAAAGGTGTCAGAGCCGATTTTTTGCGATGCTTCCTGCATGCCCTGGCCAAGGATGTTATCCGGTCGCATGACGGCCGTATCTGTAATGACGGCAATGCTGCTCTCCTGAAATCCGAACTTGTAACCAAGGGTGATGTGTTGGTGATTTACCTGGTGAGCTGACACTTTTATCTTATTTTCGATCAAAAAGCTCTCTCCGGGTTCAACCTGATGGAAAGTTAGTCGACATTTTGGTGGCGACCAGAGTACTGGTAGGCGCCCGGTAGCCACCATCTTGCTGAAAAGAGTTTCAAAACTTGTGTTGTCGACATTCGGAGCGTGAATCGTTATTTCAAAGTCGTGCTGACTAAACTGCGGTAAAATCGGCAAGTGGAGAATGTGATCCCAGTGTGTGTGGGTCAACAAGATGTGTATCTTCTTTTTATGAGGTGATTCTAGGAGGCTTCTTGCGATTTTTTGTAAGCCAGTTCCTGCGTCGATCACTAGAGTGAAGTCATCCCCTGTTTCGAGTTCAATGCATGTGGTGTTCCCGCCATACCCAAGAAAGCTAGAATGGTGCACCGGCCTAGAGCCGCGCACACCGTGGAATCTGATTTTCGGGGGTTTTCGGCTGGTCATGAGGCTTCCTTCTCAGGTATTGCGCCAACCGAGTAACTCTGTTGATCTGTGATCAAGACGACAAATGAGCTTTCGTTAGAGATATTTAAGGGTAGCTGAATTTCAACGAGGATTGAGTCGTCAGTTTTTGTGAATATCAAAAGACTCGTGTCAAGGCTGGAAAACGCGCCCTGTAAGCGGTCCAAGTCAATTGGGCTTGGGCAAGGCATTGCTAGTCTTATGTCGAAATGTTTTGTATCGAGCCTGATGTCGATAGTCCGCAACCGGTGATTTACTTTCTCATGTGAAGCCATTTGATCAAGAGCATCCAAAGACTTCAGGAGAACAGACAGTCTTGATGTCTTCTTAATTTGATGCTGAGTCATCCAGTTTGTGACTTCAGTTGTAATTTGTTGGGACGTGAAAGCCCAAGAGCTTTTAATCGAGTACCAACGGCAGCTCGTATTTGCGTCGACGAAGTGACGAACAAACTGGCTAGTGATTTGAATCCAGTCGTGACCGCTATTTAACGATGTTTTTGAGGCGATGATGTTGCGATCCCTAGATCGTCGGATATGGGGATTTTGAGAGATCTCAAAGATGCGGTGCCACTCTTTGGTAGAGTAACCCTGTTCGAGAATATAGTCGGGAATTATCAGAGTGGATAAGGATGGCGGGGGAGTCTCTAAATCAGAAACGCTTTGCACTGCGACGATGCTTGTGCCTGTGGCAACGCCGATACCACGCAACTTTTTAAGAGTTGCTGCGTTGGCGTCAGGCGCAACGATAAACAAACTTCGTTTCGTCTCCCTCAAAATGAAAACTCCCGAAAGTCACATGGATTATTCCCTGTGATTATCGGTATTGGTTACAAAAGGATGAGTATTGGGGGTCTAAATCAGGCAGCACATCTGGGAGGATTGTGCGCAATAAGGCGTTCTATTTGGGTTTTGAGCCTGAAATTGCTGAAGCCTCAAGAAAGTCCTCAAAATAAAGGTAACCGGAGTAAAGACTGACGGCTAAGCCCAGCCAAATGGCTACCATTCCAGTAAGTCTAAACGGGATGTCAAAAATATCCTGGCCCAGCATCAGACAAAATATGGCGACATCTTGAAGGATTGTTTTTATTTTCCCAAGGGAGCTCACGGGAATCGTGAAGCCATCCTCCAGAGCAATCATACGCATCCCAGAAACAGCGATATCACGACATAACATCAGACCGCAGATCCAAGCAGGTAGCGCGTTTGCGTCAGCTAGCAGAATCAAGCAGGCCCCCGACAGCATTTTATCTGCAATGGGATCCAACAATGCGCCCACCCGGCTTTCCTGATTGTAACGTCTAGCAAAGTAGCCATCTAAAATGTCCGTGATTCCGGCTATTGCAAATACAAGTGCGCAAATAATATTGGTGGCGTACAAGCCTAGGGGGTAGATGAAGAGAAGAAACGGAATTGCTAGAATGCGAGCGAGCGTAAGCTGGTTGGGAAGGTGCGCAAGCCAGGGAACCTTGGAGAGTACCGGGGGCATCTGTAATGTCCTGAAAGAGGTATGGTTGCTTTTATGCCGTTTCTTGCGCGGTTGCCCACCGATTGGGCTAGTTTGGCATTGAAAAAGTAGCCTAAATAAAGCATCAGTGCAAGTGGGCCATCGGTCTTTGTGGCCGAATATAGTGAGCCTATGCATAAAAAGGACGCAAATGAACTATAACCACGCTAAGACTGATTTTCTTGTCATTGGTGGCGGCATCTCTGGCCTGTCGTTGGCCCTAAAGCTAGCCGCTCGGGGGCAGGTCACGGTTGTTGTTAAGAATCGCTTAGAGGAAAGCAATACCTGGTACGCCCAGGGTGGGATTGCATCCGTTTTAGATCCAAGTGACAGCATCGAAAATCACGTGCGCGACACTATGACGGCGGGGGCAGGACTTTGTCATGAGAGGGTCGTGCGGATGGTCGTTAGCGAGGGGCCTCGACTCATCAAGGAATTGGTCGCGTTTGGGGCGGAGTTCGACAAGGATGTATCGGGGTCTTACTCCTTGGCCAGGGAAGGTGGACACAGCCACCGGCGGGTTATTCGGTCAAAAGATCTTACTGGCCGCGTCGTCGCGGAAGCGTTGATATCTCGGGTTAAAGCTCACAAAAATATTCGTATTTTAGAACAACACACGGCAATTGATCTGCTTACGACCGACAAAATCGCACCGGATTTTGCAAAAAATGCTTGTGTGGGCGCATGGTTTTTCTGTCGAGAGACGAAGAAAGTTGTTCGCGTCGTTAGTCCGCAGACGTTTTTATGCACGGGTGGTCACGGGAAACTGTACCTGTACACATCAAATCCGGATAGTGCGACTGGTGACGGCCTAGCTATAGGATGGCGAGCGGGCTGTAGGGTGGCTAACCTTGAATTCATGCAATTTCATCCCACGTGTCTTTACCATCACAAAGCGAAGAATTTTTTGATTTCGGAGGCGGTGCGGGGTGAGGGCGGTGTGCTCAAAAATCTTCGTGGCGAAGCATTCATGGATAATTATCATCCTCTTAAGTCTTTAGCGCCAAGGGATGTTGTTGCTCGAGCTATTGATACTGAGCTTAAAAGAACGGGCGATGCTCATGTCTGGTTGGACGTTCGCCATGTTGGTTCCGAGAAAATTAAGGCTCTGTTCCCGAATATTTACAATACCTGTTTAAGATACGGGATTGATATCACCAGTGAAATGATTCCAGTTGTTCCGGCTGCTCACTACAGTTGTGGTGGCATTGTTACGGATGATCACGGTCGAACAAATATTTCACAGCTCTATGCAGTAGGAGAAGTGGCCTGTACTGGGCTCCATGGAGCTAATCGTCTCGCATCTAATAGTTTACTTGAAGCCCTCGTTTTTGCCGACCGCGCTGCGACTGATGCTATCAGTCAAATAGCCGACGCCGGCTTACCAGAGATATCTGTGGACTGGGTCAATGCTGATCCACCTGGGCCTGACGAGCAGGTCGTCTTAAGTCACGCTTGGGACGAGATCCGGCGAGTCATGTGGAATTATGTGGGGATTGTGAGGAGCGAACAGCGTCTCAAGAGGGCGTTGTCAAGAATTGAGGTCATTCGACAGGAAATTGATGATTACTGGTGGAAAAATCGGGTGTCCAATGAGGTGTTGGAGGTTAGAAACCTCGCAGCCGTGGCTTGGCTTACCATTCACTGCGCCATGTCAAGGAAGGAGTCGAGAGGTATTCACTTCATGCTCGACTGGCCAGAGACATCTTTGGGTGGGAAAGACAGCATAGTCTAAAAACTGGCCGACTTAATTGTGCCAATCTAGCTAAGTCACTTTAGTGATTTATGCATACCAAGCCACGACCACACTATTTCGTGGATCTGCGGGAGTGGGCATTGCCTGAGGCAGATGCGTCATGTGCTTTTCAGGCTACCTTCGGGAAAGGGAACACCCGCGCTCGTCCCTGCTGCTTGGCAATA
>Ga0315901_10000211_pt1 | contig 87208 bp, 106 predicted proteins | sample LakEriMetagenome_10_FD_203761 | JGI IMG/M metagenome (GOLD analysis project Ga0315901, IMG submission 203761) | Freshwater fungal communities from buoy surface, Lake Erie, Ohio, United States - Buoy 2 MA116 | ecosystem: Environmental > Aquatic > Freshwater > Lake | place: USA: Lake Erie, Ohio... | reverse complement strand
GCGTCAACTTGCAGCCTAGCGCCAGGGCTTGTACCACCGACGTGAAGGTTGCTGCCTGTCTCGTAAACAACGCTGTTGCCTGCGCCAGTCGTGCTGGTGAATTTGGCCAGGTAGTTTGTCGTACCGCTAAGAGTACCTGGGCCTGTTGCACCAGTTACACCTGTGGCACCTGTTACACCCGTAGCGCCAGTAGGCCCACCAACACCTGTTGTGCCCGTTGCGCCAGTAGCTCCAGTTACACCTGTAGCGCCTGTTACGCCTGTTACACCTTGTGAACCTTGTGAACCTTGTGAACCAGTCTGACCTGTTGCTCCAGTTTGCCCTGTGGCTCCTGTAGCCCCGGTTACACCCTGAGAACCTTGTGAGCCTGTTGACCCAGTCTGGCCTGTCTGACCTGTTTGGCCTGTCTGTCCTGTGGCTCCTGTTGCGCCTGAAGCCCCGGTTGCCCCAGAAGCGCCAGTAGCTCCTATGTCGCCATTACGGCTGAAATTGCATTGATAAAAATTGTTGTTTGTAGGCAGCGTTCCTGAAACATAAGCAACTGGAATCTTGTAATAGCCAGTAGCTACAGTTACGTTTCCTGTAATACGGAATACGTTTATAACCGTATCGGCTGTGCTGTTAGCCGTTATTACCAAATAACCTTTTGTAGAGTTAGTAGAGTCATCCCAAGTGTCGTACCAACCCGTTTGGGTGTTACCTAAGGCGTCTAGGTTATCTATGAAAATATTAGTGACGGACGATATTGTTCCACTACTGTACTGGAACTTTCCACTGCCAGGATCCGCATCAGTTGTAGTTGTACTAAACTGATACTTTACTCCACCTCTGTCGCCAGTCTGGCCCGTAGCTCCAGTTGCCCCAGAAGCTCCTGTAGCTCCTGTAGCCCCAGAAGCGCCTGTTTGCCCTGTCTGGCCGGTTGCGCCCTGACTTCCTTGAGTTCCGGTTTGACCAGTCGCGCCCGTTGCTCCTGTTACGCCTTGATTGCCTTGAGCTCCAGTTTGACCTGTTGCTCCTGTGGCTCCAGAAGCCCCTGTTTGACCAGTTCGACCAGTAGCGCCGCTTGCCCCAGAAGCTCCTGTTGCGCCAGTGGCCCCAGTAGCTCCTGAAGCTCCGGTTGCTCCGGTTGCGCCCGTTGCTCCTGAAGCTCCTGTTTGTCCTGTAACTCCTACAGATCCTTGTTGACCTGTTGCTCCTGTAGCGCCTGTTGCTCCTGTAACGCCAGCAGCGCCGGTCTGACCAGTAGCGCCTGTTGCGCCTGAAGCTCCTGTTTGACCTGTTTGGCCGGTTGCCCCGGAAGCTCCTGTAGACCCAGTAGACCCAGTAGCACCAGTAGCTCCTACATCTCCAGTTCTGTCGAAAGAAAACTGATAGTAGTTTCCATTTGTAGGCAAAGTTCCTGAGACATAAGACACTGGAATCTTGTAGTAACTCGCTGCTGCAGTTACGTTTCCAGTAATTCTAAAAATGTTTGTTATGTTGTCTAAAACGCTATTTCCAACAATAACCAAATAACCCCTGGGGTTGTTGGTAGAATCGTCCCAGGTGTCATACCAACCAGTTTGTGTATTACCTAGCCAATCCAAGTTATCCACGAAAAGATTAGTTACAGAAGATATTGTTCCACTGCTGTATTTGAAGAAACCGTTTCCAGGGTCTGAATCAGCAGTAGCCGTGGTGAACTGATACTTTACACCACCCCTATCACCGGTCTGTCCTGTAGCTCCTGTTGCTCCTGTAGCTCCTGTTGCTCCTGTTTGCCCTGTAACTCCTATTCCTGTCTGTCCAGTAGCTCCAGTCGAGCCGGTTGCTCCTGTAGCTCCTGTAGAGCCTGTAATCCCTACGCCTGTCTGGCCAGTAACGCCTGTTGCTCCGGTGGATCCTGTAGGCCCAGTCTGGCCTGTCTGTCCTGTAGCGCCTGCTCCGGTTTGGCCTGTGGCTCCTGTAGATCCAGTTGCGCCAGAGGCTCCTGTTTGACCTGTCTGTCCAGTTGCTCCTGAAGCTCCAGTTGCTCCAGTGGCTCCAGTAGCCCCGGTGGCCCCTGTTGCGCCTGGAGAGCCTGCCGCTCCGTCTAGGTTTACAGACCAAGAAGAATAGTTGCCCGAGCCGGCGAAGGCGTCTTTTGTAAATACCAAGCTTCCAGTGCCGCTGTTGTAGCTTACAACCGTTCCTTCTTGATAATTAGAAACGTTGTATGCAACGACTATAGTCTGACCAACAGAGTAAGCTAGACCTGTGCCTACTGTTATAGTTTGATTACCGCCAGTACCAATCGTGAAATTAGTAGAACTTGTGGTCTGATATCTGTCGCCAGCTGTGCCTGTTTGTCCTGTCTGACCGGTTGCTCCAGTAGCTCCTGTAGCTCCTGTAGCTCCTGTTGCTCCGGTCTGCCCAGTAGCGCCTGTAGCTCCTGAGGCACCTGTTTGACCGGTCTGACCTGTTGCTCCTGTTACGCCAGCGCCCGTCTGGCCTGTAGAGCCTGTTGAACCTGTTGAACCAGTCTGCCCTGTCTGACCAGTAGCGCCTGTTGCGCCTGAAGCTCCTGTTTGACCTGTTTGGCCGGTTGCTCCTACTGAGCCAGTTTGCCCTGTAGCTCCAGTAGACCCAGTCTGACCGGTCTGACCTGTGGCTCCTGTTATTCCAATACCTGTCTGACCGGTAGCTCCTGTTGCGCCAGTGGCCCCAGACGCACCAGTTTGACCTGTAGCCCCTGTTGCTCCAACTGCGCCTGTCTGTCCTGTAGAACCCGTTTGCCCAGTCTGACCTGTTGCGCCAGAGGCTCCTGTTTGTCCAGTCTGACCAGTTGCGCCAGAAGCGCCTGTTGCTCCTGTCACACCGGTAGAGCCAGTAGACCCTGTTTGACCAGTTTGGCCTGTAGCGCCAGTAGGCCCTGTGTAGCCTTGGGCTCCTGTTATGCCTTGAGCGCCTGTTTGCCCTGTAGCCCCGGTTGCTCCCGTAGCCCCGGTTGCGCCTGTCTGCCCGGTAGCTCCTGTTGACCCTGTAACGCCGGTCTGGCCTTGCAACAATCCTGAAATAGGAGTCAGAACGTAACTAACGTGTTGATTGCCGCTGTGCAGGAAATAAACACTTATAGACGAGGCTGAAGTTGTTCTAGCGTAAAGTTTTACGATAACCCTGTCGCCAAGGTTTAACGATATGTCAGAACCGTAATTGTAAGTAGATGAAAATAGTTGTACTGAAGTGTTGTTTATTACAGCGCTGCTGGCCGTAAATATAAAGTTCTCAGAGCCGTTAGGCGTAACTTTGTATACATCAAAATCTACATACGTATCACCGGCAGCGTTATTTACGTAAAGATAAGCATTGAATTGCCAGTTGCCGGCTGAAAGAACGGACAACCCTGGCTGCCCTACTTCCGTTACGTAAGCGTTTATAAGTTTACGCGCTGAACTGGTTACAGCAGCTGAGTAGGTAACTTCAGCTGCTGTGTCAGAATTAACGGTTAGTAAGTTGTAAAGAGTAGCAGGGTCAGGAGTTGTAGTCGTAGTGGTAGTAGTTGTTGTAGTGGTCGTAGTCGTAGTTGTTGTAGTGGTGGTCGTAGTTGTAGTTGGTTCGGTGTAGTTGCCGTCAGCAACTGTTATGGCCGACCATCTCTTATCCGTTCCTGAAGGATTGGGTAAAAACCCGCTGCTCCAGGCTAGCCCGTCTGAGGAATACTGCGTAAGATTTGACGAGCTTTGTATGACTACAACTCTATCCAGAGTAGAGCCGTATTTTAAAGCTACTGGGTAGAATGAGGAAGGAAAGTTAGTGTATTTGGCAAAAAAGTATATGCCGTCTGTGGATGTGTAATAAACTGAACCAGTACTTATAAGAACAATCTTATCGCCAATAAACTCGATGTCTAAAACTGCGTTGCCGGAAATCGCCACCGCATAAGAAGTCCAAGAAACGCCGTCTGTAGACCTTAAGAAATTACCAGAGCTAGCTGTTATTATGAATTTACTGTAAGCATAAATTATGTTTGTCCAAAGCCCAGACTCTGGCAAAGTTACCGAAGACCAAGTCGAGCCGTTAGTAGAAGATGCCGCGTTACTTGAGTTAAAGTTTATTGCTATGTATTTTCCGTTACCGTAAGCAATATCAAACCAGTTGCCTACGGCTGGCAAAGTGTACTGAGTCCAAGTCTGTCCATCTGTTGACGTCAAGACTTGGTCTGTGTCGTTTCCTAATATAAAGAAAGTGCCATTTATAAATTTTATTTTTCGCCAGTTTCCTACTAGCGGCAAAGTTCCTAAAGCCCAGCTTAGACCATCTGAAGAATAAGCAAATTTGTCTGTACCGTAGGCTGGAGTAATAAACAAGCCGCTGCCGTAGGCAACCGAGATGAAGTCATAAGAGCCGTTACCTGGCAAAGTTCCCCTGGTCCAGGTTATGCCGTCGTAACTTGCGGCAGAGTCAGGAGTAAACGACGAAACTGCTACAAACCTTGAGTTGTTTGGTGCCGCTGTAGTGGTGGTAGTAGTAGTGCTGCTACCGGCTTTAGTGTAAAAGTCTGAAGATTCTACCTTTGTATTTTCGTCTATTGTTTCTGGTTTGAATTTATCCAAACCATAAAAGCTATAATTCTCGGCGGAAGCACTTGTGCTGTCGCCTGAGTTTAAGCTGATAGACCTGTCTTTGTTTTTGTTTCGTCTTGCCAAGGCTAGAACCCTCTTAAGGGTTGTCGACTAATGGGACTGTGCTTTTTACAGAGTTGAAAAAATACATTCTTCCATAAGCTGAAGTCCCCGTTTGACCTGTTTGACCAGTCTGGCCGGTAGAACCTGTCGCGCCTGTAGACCCCGTCTGACCAGTTGCTCCGGTTGCTCCCGTAGCTCCAGTCTGTCCTGTAGAGCCTGTAGAGCCTGTTTGTCCTGTTGCTCCCGTATATCCCGTCTGCCCTGTAGAGCCAGAAGCGCCCGTCTGGCCTGTAGCTCCTGTGGCTCCAGTCTGTCCAGTTTGACCGACATCACCTGTTTGCCCAGTAACGCCCGTAGAGCCGGTATACCCAGTTTGACCGGTCTGACCTGTAGATCCTGTAAACCCTGTTTGCCCAGTGACACCTGTTGCTCCAGAATCGCCAGTCTGCCCCGTAGCGCCTGTTGAGCCTGTAGACCCAGTCTGACCAGTCTGGCCTGTGCTCCCAGTCTGACCTGTTATTCCAGTAGCGCCGGAAGCCCCTGTTTGTCCTGTAACTCCGGTTGCGCCAGTCTGACCCGTAATTCCTGTAGCGCCTGTTTGTCCTGTCTGCCCAGTTATTCCGGTAGCGCCGGTCTGGCCAGTTGCTCCGGTAGACCCGGTAGTTCCAGTCTGACCAGTTTGACCTGTAGCTCCTGTTTGCCCTGTAACGCCTGTTTGACCTGTAGCCCCAGTTGCTCCTGTTGCGCCTGTTGCGCCGCTAGCTCCTGTTGGACCTACAGCTCCTCCAGATATAGGAGTATGAAAATGACTTACGTTTATAGTGCCGTTATGTACAAAATAAATTGTTCTAGCTTGATTAGAAGTTGTCTGTCCGTAAACTTTTACAACTATTCGGTCGTTTGAGCCTAGGCTTATACTTCCAGTTTGGTAATAACTAGTGTTATTTAATTCAACTGTAGTGTGTTCTACTATTGGCCCTTCGAGCTGGAACAATAAGGTTTCAGTTCCACCAGGAGTTCTAGTGTAGACATCGAATCTAAGTGAAGTGTCGCCGTGCAAAGTATCTACATAAGTGTATGCGTTAAATTCCCATATGCCTGGATTTATTACGGTTACTCCAGGCTGTCCGGTTACTGTCGCGTAGGAATGCAGCAAAACAGCGCCTTGTCCAGAGCCTATGCTTATTAGCTGAGTTTCCTCTGTGCCTCCTGGAGCGTATGTCGTCAAAGACTCCATTCCAGTAATGTCTGATTCCGCTGCATCAAAGAAGTAAGTTCTACCAAAACCTTGTATACCGGTAGCGCCTGTGGCTCCTGTAGCCCCAGTAGCCCCGGTTGCGCCTGTCTGCCCTGTGGCTCCTGTATACCCTGTTTGGCCTGTTGCTCCAGCCCCTGTTTGTCCTGTGGCTCCTGTCTGCCCAGTGGCTCCTGTGGCCCCTGTTGCTCCCGTAGCCCCGGTAGAGCCTTCTGCCCCTACTGCACCATCTAGGTTTACGTACCAAGAAGAATAAGAGCCTGAGCCCACATAAGCATCTTTAGTGCATACTAAAGTGCCAGAACCCAAGCCGCTGGAATAACTTACAACGGTAGCTTCTTGATAGTTTTGATAATCGTATGCTATTACGATTGTTTGACCGGCTGTGTAAGCTAAGTCTGCGCCTACTGTTAAATTTAAAGTTCCGCCGGTGCCTAAAGTAAAAGTGTCTAAACTTATGGTTGAATATTTATCACCAGGAGAGCCAACCGCGCCTGTCTGACCTGTAGCTCCTGTTGAACCTGTTGAACCAGTCTGACCGGTTGATCCTGTTTGGCCTGTAGCGCCTGTAGCGCCTGTTTGACCAGTTTGTCCGGTCTGCCCTGTTATTCCTGTTGAGCCTGTAGACCCCGTTTGCCCAGTCTGTCCAGTAACGCCTGTTTGACCAGTGTCTCCCGCGCCTGTCTGGCCTGTAGCGCCTGTTTGTCCTGTAGCTCCTGTAGCGCCGGTATCTCCAGTAACACCTGTAGCTCCCGTTGCTCCGCCGTCGGCTACCGGAGTCCAAGATTCGTTTATAGACCCTGGAGTAGGAGGGTATCCAGGATTTAAGGGGTTACCTGTTCTGTAGTAATACCCTCCTTGATAAGTAACCGCTGCTCCTATGTTGTAAGAAACTCCGTTGTCGTAGGGTGTTGCTGGAAGAGTCCAAGGAGTAGGTCCAGTCGCTCCAGTTGCTCCTGTTTCACCTGTAGCGCCTGTGTAGCCTGTGGTGCCTGTCGCGCCAGTCGCGCCAGTAGCTCCGGTTTCTCCTGTTGCCCCTGTGGCTCCCGTATAGCCTGTTTGACCTGTAGACCCAGTCGCGCCTGTAACTCCAGTTTGTCCAGTATCACCGGTTTGGCCTGTAGCGCCTGTAGCTCCGCTTTGACCTATTTGCCCAGTTTGACCGGTCTGACCAGTTTGCCCCGTAGCTCCTGTAACGCCGGTAGCCCCGGTTATTCCTGTTTGGCCTGTTTGACCGGTCTGCCCAGTTGTTCCAGTAGAGCCTGTTACACCAGTCTGTCCTGTAATTCCAGTCTGACCTGTGGTTCCAGTTTGCCCAGTAGCGCCTGTAGCGCCGGTAGACCCGGTAGCCCCGGTTTGGCCTGTTTGACCTGTTGCTCCTGTTTGACCTTCTGCTCCTGTTACACCAGTCTGCCCGGTTTGACCAGTCGCGCCTGTTTGGCCTGTCTGGCCTGTAGCTCCTGTAGCTCCTGTGGCACCGGTCGCTCCGCTCTGTCCAATTTGCCCTGTCTGCCCGGTGGCCCCTGTAGCGCCCGTTGCTCCTGTTTCACCTGTTGTGCCAGTAGCCCCTGTTGCTCCTGTAGCGCCTGTGGCTCCAGTAGCCCCGGTTTCTCCGGTAGCCCCTGTGTACCCAGTTGCTCCTGTAGCGCCGGTTGCCCCAGTAGCACCAGTAGCGCCTGTGGCCCCGGTAGTTCCGGTTGACCCTGTTGATCCAGTAGCCCCGGTTGCGCCAGAAGCCCCTGTTGCTCCAGTCTGCCCTGTAAAGCCTGTAGAACCTGTAGAGCCTGTAGCGCCTGTAGAGCCTGTCTGGCCCGTATATCCCGTTGCGCCAGTAAAACCTACAGGCCCGGTTTGTCCTGTAGCGCCAGTAGCTCCAGTCTGACCTGTTGCTCCGACTACGCCAGTTACGCCTGTCTGCCCGGTGGCTCCTGTTATTCCAGTCTGACCGGTTTGGCCTGTTTGACCTGTGGCACCTGTTGCGCCTACAGACCCTTGAGCGCCTGTTTGTCCTGTCTGCCCTGTTTGACCTGTTTGACCAGTCTGCCCTTCCGGCCCAGCTACACTTAATAGTACGCCTAAGTCAGATATTGTTGCTTTACCCGCAGGACCTCCGTCCGCAGATATCGCGATATAGTCAGTGAGCTCTGGAGATTTATTCGAAAGCTCGTCTATTCTTCTGTTGTCTGGAGTAGGCATCTACGCGTCCTCTATGAAAACAACACGGGATTTACCGTCCCGTGTTGTCTCGGGAACAACGGCTATTTGATTTACAGAATGCCTTTTTCCTTACCGTAACTTTCTAAAGCATTTTGAACTGCAGCGAGGGCTGTAGCAAAGTCTTCTCTAGAAGATACTTCCGCCCAAAGGTCTGGAATAAATATATTCTTACGGCCTTCTGGGTACAGGTCCCACGATCCGTCTTCTTTTCTGAAGCCTGGAACTAGAAAAGCTTCAGCGGCCATAGGACGAGTTATCCCGTCGCCTTCAAAAACAAGGCGTTCAGTGACCCACTTGTCGTACACTTTGGCTTCTGTAGCGGGTATTTCAATAGGGTTAGTTGCTTCTATATCTGCCATGGCTTTCTCCTTATAAAAAGCTTAATCAAGTGTAACCCAAAGGTTGGTCTGTAGGTAGAGCAACCACAGACTCTAGTTCAAAAGAGTTTACGGTCATAGGATGAACCCAGGCCACAAAAGTCTGAATCATCTCTTCAGGAAAATTTACTACTTCTTCAACCTTTGAAACATCGCAGCTATAATCTGATAACATAACTCATTCCTTTCTGTTAATGAGTGATATTCAAAAGCTCTAATCCCTTGGCAATAGACTTAGTTGTAGAGTCAGCTTTTGGGCTTGCTGCCGCTGCTCTAATCTTTTCAACTGCGTCTTTAACTGAGTTTGCCTTGTGCATACTAGAAGCAAAAGGAACATACCAATAGTTTTTAGCTTCTTCATCTACTCTAGCGTTGTACGTATCTACTATACTGCTTCTTATTTTTTGAACCAGATCGGCTTTAACTGTCTGAGGCATGACAGAAACTATTCTTTCAATCATCTCAGGAGTTTTATTTTCAAAAGTGTATTTGCCGCTCTTATCTTTAAAGCCCAAACCAGCTAAGTCGTTAAACTCGTCAAAAGTTTTTGCCTTAGCCAGGACTGGAGCATTACCAAGGTTATTTATCATTTTATTGTCTTCGGCTACTCGGCTATCAAATTTAGCCATAGCCGTTGAAGCCGTCGGGTATTTGTTATTTAGAGCAGTTAGCAAAGTTCCTCTGTTCTGAGGGTCTAACGTACCTAGCAGAGTAGCTGCTTCAGCGGCGGTTGCTCCTCCAGTCATTACTTTGTCGTATAGAGGTGAGTGCTTAACCTGGTCTATACTGTACTTTCCGTAATGATTGTCTTTACGCAGTTGGTTAAGGACCCTTTCAGTTGGATTGTCTTCTTCAACGCTACCTGTCAAAAAGCTCATGAATCCTTTTGGAGTTATCAAGTCTGAAGGAGACTGACCTGAGCTAAAGTAGTTATAGCCAGCCAGGCCCAGCGCGCCCAAGCCGCCAGCTAGACCTAGGCTAGGCAACCAGTCTCCTCCGTAGCCTGTGACCAAGCTTATAGCGCCTAAAGCGGCTAAGCCCAATCCGCCATACATAAACACTTTTTCTGTAGTGGACATGTTTGAATAAATGTTCTTAGTCATGTCCTTGGCGTATGGAGAATCTGCTCCAACTATTTTGTCTACTTCGGAAGAAACTTTGGTAGCTACTTGAGTTTTAACTTCAGGAGTGTTTATAAGGTTAGAGACAGCTCCGACAGCCTTTTGAGAATCTGTAAAAAATTGAGGGTCTATGGGCTGGCCTGACTGGAACAGGTTAGTAGCAGCAGCTACACCAGACCAGGTAGTTATGTCTTTGACATAGCCTTCAGCTTGTTTGATCGCTTGTTTTTCTTCCGCAGTTACTGTGTCCGGAGCTGTAGACATCTTTTGTCGTATGCCCGCTAGGTTTGCGGCGGAGTCTAGTAAATGTTGTTGTTTAGGAGCTATGTCGACTTTATATGAATGGTTAAGGTAGTCAGTAACAAAAGGAAGACCGTTTTTTCTAAAATCTGCATTAGCTTCATCGTACAGTTTTGTTACTCTATCCCTTTCTGACATGTTGCTTGATTGGTCAGACCTAGACGCAAAATCGGAATATTGCTTATTAGCGTCAGCAAACCTTGAAGCCGAGTCTTTAAAACTTTTGAATCTCTCAGGAGTGCTTCCATATTGTTGAGATATGTGAGTAGAAAGAACAGCCTGATTACTTGCTATCTCTGACTTCACTTGATTTGCTTCAAGCGTGTTAGGCTGAAGGTATGAAAGCCTTTCTGACAAATTTTGAATGTTAGTTTCTGTTTGAGCTATTTCAGGCGACACGACTAGAGCGTCAGCCACTCCTACGGAAACTAATGGAGCTATATTAGAAATTCCTGGGAATTTTGTTCTCAGACTCTCAGGAGTAACCACTTCATTGCTGGAGAAACCCCTGCTCTGCTCGTCGGCTATTTGAGCGGATGCTCTTTGCTTTTCTTCTAGAGAAGGAGGAACAACTTCTGGTCCGGACAAGTAATTAGAAACAGGCTGGAAAAATGGAATAGTGCTGGCAGCTATAGTCGTTGCGCCTTGAATAAGGTTAGGTCCTTGGATTGCTTTTTCAGCAATGAAGGGTTTATTAGCGACGTTCTGTATTGCTCTAGTTAATATGCTAGCAGGGTCTGGATGGGTCGTTCCTAAGGGAATAGGCCCTACAAAAGAAGCCCTGTCTGATTCTAGTATTCTTTGCATTTCATCTCGTACTGCGGCTCCCTCGTTTCTTACTATGGCACCAGGGTCTTTTAGAACCCCTGTAGAAGCATAAGGATTTTTAGCCCTAACTTGTTTAATAGCGTCAGCTATTTGCTTATACCCTTGTCTCATAAACATAGGTAAAGGGCCGTAGCCGCCAGACAGCTCACCCGCTTGAGCTGCTTGTTCTGGAGAAGCGCCAGCAAGGCCTGCGGCTATTTGAACAGGCGCGTTAAACAGAGGAGATAATCTGTAATTGTAATCAAATATACCTTTTGACAAATTTCCGGCTACGGCTCCAGCTGTTTGTATGGGTTTTGGGATGCCCGCTGCAATTCTGGCTAAATTTGCTGAGTTAGTAGCGCCTCCTCTTTCTAAAGCCGTTCTAGCTGAGTTAAAAGCTTCAGACCAGGAAGGAACTTGCCTAGCCGAAACTGCTTGTTGGGCTTTTGAAGCAGAAGGGCCAAACAAACGAGAAAGGAAATTTTCAGTTAAAGTATTAGCGCCTGTAGCCGCCTGTTCTGCAGCCGCTCCCAGCCTTGGAGCTAAGTACCTATACGTTGCTGGAACAGTCGCCGTAGCAGACCTTATTGCAGGCATAATCGGCCTTAAAAATGGAAAAGCCATAGCAGCAACGTTAGGGGCTAAGCGAGCATAGTTGCCTAAATACGAATTATTTTCATTAACCCCTCCAGATAAAACATCAAGAGCCTGTCTGGCTATTTCAAGTTTTTTTTGGCTATCTCCTGTTCTTAAAAATTTTTCTCTGCCTAAAATATCGTTTTCGTCTATTTGCTTTGATAACTCGTAGATAGATTTAAAATGGTTTCTTGCGGCTTCTTGCTGCTCAGGTGTTCCGACTTTTCCAGAAGCAAGCTCAAATAAGTGCCCTGCGTTTCTATCGTATTTTAAATTATCTGCGTAAAACTTTTCTAAAGCAGGCCCTTCCAGCTCTCGACCTTCTGCGTCTGTTGGCAAAGCCTTTCCAGTTAAGTTGGCAGTTCTAGCCCAGTCTTTCTCTATCTGTTCGTTTGTGAATGGTTTAAAATTGTATTGGTTTACAAGATAAGGACTGCGCATATCCTCGGGTAAAACTGGAACAGCTTTGCTAATCAAGTCTAGTCTTTCAAGATTTTGAGGAGATAGCTGTGCCGCTCTAGAACTAAATTCAGGGAAGATAGCTTTTCTAACGTCTGGCTTGCCTAAAGCGCCATAACGCCAATCGACATTAGTTTCAGGTTGAGGTTTACCAGAAAAAATACTTCTATCAAACCAAGAAGGGTCTATGCTCTGCATCTGCCTTTTTTGAACGCTTCCTGGAATAGCCGGCTGTAAAACTTTTAGTTTTGGACCAATCCCAAAAAATCTTCTGCCTCGGTCTAAGGCTTCTTCAGGCAACTTTATGTCCGTAGCGCCTTGAGCTTTTAGCTGTAAGTTTCTTGTTTCTTTATCCCTAGCCAACTGCTCTTCTTGAAGCTTTTTAAAAGCAGCGTCTTCTTTTGCAATTCTAGTTTCTACATGCGGCTCAGTTAAACTTTTAGGAATAACTTCTCCAGCGCTCTTACTAATATAAGAAGCTATAGCTTCTAACTTATTTAAAGAACCAGTTTTTTTAATTCTGTTAAAGCTGCTGACTAAGTTGTCTTCAGCCTTTTTAGTTGAAATGATCTTGGCTATGGCGTTAGCGCCATAACCCTGAGGTTGTACTATAGGACCAACAGCCGGGGCTACTGGAACAGCCGGTTGACCTGTGGCTGGGCCAGCTGCTCCTCCGGTGGCGCTTACATTAGGTTTAGGCAGAGCTTTGTTGTTGAAGTTAGTTAGAGCTTCTTTGACTATGGAATCGATAAGGTAGTTATCTACAAACTCATAAGCTCGCTTTTCTTTTTTCTTTTCAGGAAGGCTTTTTATGTCCTTAGTGTGCTTAGCCCACCTTTTAGCCATTTCTGGATGGTTAGCAAACATCCACCTTTGTTGAGCTTTGGACTGAAAAGGCATGGCTTAATCCTGCTTAGCTGATGTTTTTTTAGCATTTTCTCTCAGCTTGTTGAAATAATCAATAGTATCATCGATATCTGAGTTAACTGTTTGCCAGTTCCATAGATGGCCAAAAACAAAATGGCAGTTCCTTCCAGGATATCGGCAAAGGGCAATTAGATTACTTTCGTCAAGCTCCATGTCAGGATGTTCGTGAAAAGGGCGCTTGTGGTGTGCGACAAGCTTTTTGTCTATGCCGCACACCGCGCAAGTCTTACCGTAAAGAAACTTTTTGCTGAGAGCCTGCCACTTGCCACTTCTAGGTTTCCCTAGAGTAAAGAAAGAAACTAGCTTAGCTATAAACTGCATAGCTACTTATTCCAAAACAACTACCTGGTCAAAGACACAACCATCTCAAGGTCGTACTCTATTTCATACTCAGCAAATATCTTCATGTTTACCTTTATGGCCTTGTCTGACCTGCTAGGTAAAACATCGACGTAGAGGAAATCAGTTTCTTCAAGGGCAGCTCTTATGGCCTTCTTTACTAAATGAAAAGCTTTCTTGTAGCTAAGCTTGTTAAATCCTGGAAGACACATGGCAGAGTTAACCCTGTCCATGATCACGTTAAAAGCCTTCTGGACTATCAACCCTTGATCTGAATTAACTTCCATGGCTGCTTTACCCCGTGATTGGAATAGAAGTATCCACCTGTCTAAAAACAATAGGACCTCCTTGTCTAGAAGGAGCATTAATCTCAATAGAACTGGTCTTATCTTTATTAACAGTACTCTGATCAACAAACACTACCCTCGTATAATCAGCGAACTGCAAAGCCAAGCCCTTGTCCAAATAAGTAAAAGTAGCTGGAGGGTTTTCCAAAAGCTTACTTTTTATAAAATGGACAAAAGCCTCTACCTCCTGTTTTAGCTTCTTACTGGTCGGAGTTTCTTTTTTATCTTCCTTTGACTCCAAGTACTTTTTCAGCATCAAGTCAAAAAAATCAGGGTCTTCGTTCGTATACACTTTGAAGCCGGCGTTCTTGTATGCTTCAAGTTCTTTCTTTTCCACAACCCACCTTACTTTCTTTTCTAGTGTCTATACGCACTGACCCTGCGCGGTACCTCTTCAGTATATACGCGAACGACCAAATGTCTAAGAGAATGATTTTTGCTTTTACTTGCTAAGCTGGGCGTCTATGACTTCGGCCCATAAAGCTGAGAATTGTTTACGCCTGGCCTCAAGTCCTACAGAAGTTGAAGCTCGCATCTTGTTCAAAATGCTTTTGTTATTAAAAACAAAACTTAATGTTTTACGTATGGAACTGTCGCTGTGAAGAGCGTAGCTTACTCCCAGGTCTGTACTGCTCGACCCACATTCCAAAAGAAATCCATTAATGGAATTGCTGACTATTTCGTTCATTGGAGGAAAGTCGTAACAAACTACCGGTGTTCCCATAGTTAATGATTCTAAAACAACTGAACCAAAGCTTTCTATCTGGCCTGGGTATACAGTTATATCGTGTTCTCCATATATAAGCGGGGTTTCAAACCAGCCAGTAGGATCATCTATAGCGATTATAGAACTGCCGTTTTCTTTGGCTACCGTTAAGGCTTTTAATTGATTTTTTGAAAGCTTTGCAACTTTATTGCTAAACAAAAAAGTTATTTTGATTCCTGGGTTATCGTCCAGTACAGCTATTAAAGTTTCATACAGCTTTGTGACATCTACTCTTTTGATTTGAAAACCAGGACAAGCTACTAGCACCTTTAAAGGCTCAGAGTCGGTTCTGTCTATTTGAGAAAACGCCCAGTTGCAGTCCCAAGGAATATGCACAACGTTTTTAAGCCTCCAGTAGGACTGGAAGTATTTAGCCTGTTGAGCAGAAGGAGTTACTACAGTAGTGCCTTGTTTAAGAGAAGAAACTATATCCGCGTCTACGCTATCCCACGTTGCTACACAGGTTACTGGCGTTCCTCTTTTCTTTATGGCTTTTATTTCTTGTGCGTCTGAGTAACTAAAAAATATCAGCCTGTCTACAGAAGCGCTCCAGGTTTCAAAGCTTACTTGCTTTGAACTTTTGACAAACTCGTCCCAGTAGTCATGCAGAGCTATTCTTGTTGTAGGCTCTAGCCTATTATATATAGTGACATCATAACCTAAATTTTCCAACACTTCAGCTGTTTTTAAAGCCGCGTAAGTGAAGTCATGCCTCGCGTAATTTAGCGATATGCCTACTTTCATTTACGTGGCCTCTATCAGTTGTGAACATACAGATATCCGTCTACTTTCGATATTTTACCTTTAACAGCCAAGAACAGTTTTTTTATAAAAAACCAGTCTGCTGCGAAAGAGTAGTCTGTCCAGTTTACCAGTTTTACTACTTCAGTAGAAGCCATCCAGCAACCTACGTCTACTTTTCCTCTAGCCATTTCTGTATTAAGTGGCTGCCAAAGTTTATGACTGTGTATCATGTTGCATATGCACATTTTGGTAGAGTCTTTTTGCATTTTATATAACATGTTTTCAAAATAATTAGGAGTATACCAACAGTCTCCATTAGTAGTACATAAGTGAGTACAGCCAAGACTGGCTAAATAGGAGAACCCAGGATAACGCATGTCGTGGCCAAATTTATTTTGTCTTTCTCTGGTTTCTATAAAAATAAATCTATCGTCTTTTCCTACTAAAACATTAACTGCCGCTTTTACTTCGGGAGTTGCGGGTCCGTCGTGAGATATGGCTATTTTAAAATTTTTCCACGTTTGAGCTTTTAAGCTAGCTAGCAAAGATTGAAGAGGTTCTATTTGATTGTATGTTACGACAACCATACCTACTAAAGGATTGTCGTTAATACTTTTAAGTTTCCAAAAACGCATTTTAGCCCTTACTTTTTCGGTACCATCCTTGGTATTGCTTGCCTGTTTTTACAGCTCTGCTGACACTTCTGTAGTGCCATACAAAGCTGTAAGGGCAGTATCCTACTTTTCTACCCATGCCTAGCCATCTACCTATGAGCTCATCTTCATTCCTCATCATTTTATTTTTTGGGTTAAAAACACAAGAAGAATCAAACGCTCCGGACCACCAAGTATCTGTAAGTGCAGCCATGCAAAATCCGTTTATAAGCGTTTGAACAAAATCCTCGTCCTTTCTTTCCATAAGCTTTTCTTGCACTTGGTCTATGTAATCGTCTGAATCATCAAGATTATAATCAGGAATCAAGGTCGTTATCTGCTGTTTCTGACGATGCCCCGGAGCGTTTGTTGCGGGACCTACGAGGTCTGCGCGATTTTCTCTTAGAAGTTGAAATATCTTCATCGACCAGTTCTTCGGAAACTTCAAGTCGCTGTTCGCTGGTACCGCTATCGGTATTCTCAGTTCCTTTGCCTTCTGAAGTCCCCAGTTCCAGCTCCTGGTCAGGTTCTGGTCGTTCTGAGGAAACCTGTGTATTATCAACCGGTCCTGCGGTAGGCAACTCCAGATTGACGAATCCCACTCCGGACTCGCATCGTCTACTACCATCACAATGCTGTTTGGCGTATTCGCAAGAGCTGTCTTTGCAGATAACAGTGCATAATCCAGGTGATTGTAAGTCGGGATTATCACAGCTGCTTCCAGGTTGGCTGCAAGGCTGCTCGACATTTTCAACCTCTGTCTTGGGTTCTTCTTTAGGTACGACAAATTCTGGAACAGGTACGGAATCATTAGTGTCTAGCGTGCCCGTTTTAGTTATCTTAACCATTTGAACAGACAGACCAAACTCTGGATAGGCATCTACAGGTTCAAGTATTTCTACTTTCAAACCTGACCTCTTTACAAGTTCATTTATAACTAAGAAAGCGCAACCAGAGAAATGACTACTAGCGTAATAACCGTCTACTAAAATTACAGAATCTTCTCCAGTCAGTTTTATAGCGTACTCTATATCTGACTGTACCGTAGCCAAAGACTTTCCTCCGTCTATAAAAATAACATCCATTTTTGGTAATTTTTTTACAGCTTCAGGCAATGTTTTTTTACTATCGCCTTTGAATAAGTTAATTGCTTTAACTTTAGCTTTACCTTTTAAATAATCCATGACTTCAGAATAAGATGGAGCAAAAGGTCTACGGCAGCCTTCTACTTCGCTAACTTCATGGGTCATGTCTTCAAATAAATCAAAACCATAATACTCAATATTTTTTCTTCCATTAGCGTAGGCCCTGTTGGCCATTAGTTTTCCTTGGATGCCGTGGAAACAGCCTATTTCCATAATTTTAAAAGGCTTATGTTTCTGGCCTTTTACAGAAGTTTCATCCACGGCGGTCATAAGATGTTGATAACGCAAAGTCATAAAGCACCCCCTTTAGATAAAGCAATTTACTATTAAGTTTTTAACAAAGCAACCCTAGATATGCTTATATAAGTAAAGCAAGCCGGTTAAGCTTGCTTTACTTAATTTAAAAATTTTACAGGCGTATCTTATTTACATTTTATTTTCTATGAGCTTTTTATAGTGTTTTTCACAATACCAAACGTCCATAGTTTCTAAACAGTCCTGTCCTGTTTCACTCGAGGAATTAGCCGAAATACTTAAATGATGCGTACCATTTTTATTGCACTTAGCAAAAGCGCATCTTTGCACAGCAACGCAAAAAGAGCCGCTATTGCCCGCAGCAGTTGATTTTGACGCCATGGTATTTCCTCGAGTCGTTAACTATAAGCAAAGAAGAATCACCATCAGCTTGAGTAATCTCCAGGCTTAAATCGACAGGAGTATTCCATTCTGTAGATTGTATAGCCTCGTTCAAATTTTTCAAAATATCTAAAACAGCTTCGCTATTCTCTGCTTTTATGTTTATAGATATTTCAATCATATTATCTTTCTTAGTTAAATTTATTGCCCGCCAAATTGCTGCTGCATTACCATCTGACCTCCAGCTGTTCTAGCCTGCTGCCGGATGTTTTCAATAGTTTGTTTAACCGCAGCGTGCAAAGTTGGATCTTGCCCTTTTAGCTTTGTCATTTCTGACTGTCTTTGAGATTCAGGGACGCTAAGAAGCTGAGAAGCTATAGCCTCGGCTTTAGCCTGCAGCTCTTGAGGTGTTATTTTTTGGCCTGGCTGCGTTGGCGTAGTCAGAGACATCTGCTGAGCCGCCGCGTCCATTGGCCCTGCTGGAGGTTGGTTTGGAGGAGTTGCTCCTCCAGGTGCCGGAGCTCCGCCGGTAGCTGGGGCTGCTCCGGGTGCGGGAGGAGCCTGCGGAGGTGGCGCGGCCATCTGATCCATGATAGAAGCAGTATCCATTTCTTCTTGAAGTTTGGCCTGCTCTTCTTGTTTGAACCTCTGCTCTTCCAGAGTTTGTCTTGTTTCTTCCTTGAAATCCAAACCCATACCGCGAAGAGCTGTGGTCTGGCTGATTTGCTGAGCTTGCATTAGCTGCAGCTTTGCCATCACGTTGTTCATGTCGTCGGTCAAAGTAGGAGGCAATAGAGAAGCTCTGGCCGGTTCCCAGCCCATAGAGTCAGCTGTCCGCATGGTAACGAACGTCAAGAAGTCGTTCATGTAATGAGTTAAATAAGTCCAGCTAGACTGGAAAAGTCTAATAGCTGGAAGCATAGCTTGAAGACTTAGGGTGCCGTTGTACAGCTCTGCCGGCATGCCGAACCCGTTCAACAAAGTAGTTATGCCTTGTTGCATTAATTCTGTAGGTGCGAGCTTGCTGGCTTCTCCGCCTAGCATTTGATACTGGATAGGATGGCTCAAGAAATGCCAAGCTGCTGGGTCTCTGCGCCTTTTACGTAGCATACTTTGTACTTGAGACGAGAACCCGCCCAAGTCCATGTTCATCAAAGGGTCTCCAGCTTCTGGGTTACTGGAACTGCTGGGAGCTGGGGTTAAAACCCTAAAAGGCACAACGTAGTCCAAGGCTATGGCTTCGTTATATCTGTGAAGAACTTGGCAGTACCAAGCCTGACGGAAATTAACCAGAGTTCTAGATATGCCCCATCCTCTAGACCTTACACCTGCAAGAGTTGGCTCGTGCATGTGGAAAACAACGTCTTTATCAAAAAGCAAGTAGCCGTTTGACTGTATGGCTTCGACAACTTCCCAAGGAACTGTAGGCAGTACTTGCGGATCGCCTCTTCTAACTTGCAGTCTGTAGTCTTCAGGTATTCTCCAGATATATTCTCTGAAGTCATTTATCATGTCATACCGTATTTCCATTTCATACGGAGACCAGCGTTTGATTGTTATTTGTTTTTCGTCAGTAAGACGTCTGTCTACCCTGTGCCATTTACCGGAATATCCGCATTTAGGATTGGGGCATTTAGCGACAAAATCAGGCATCTGCCATTTAAAAGAAAAAACAGGGTTTTTCATCATCTCTGTTAGAGGGACGTCAAAATAACATTTTGGGCAACTTAGATAACGTCTAAAAGGCAAAACTAAACTTGTAAAGCTATTTCCGTAGCACAAAAAGTCTAAAGCAACAGAGTGTAGAACTTGCTTTACTTTTAAAACGTTATTTAAAAATATCTCGTACTTCTGTCTTTCGTCGTCTCCTAACTTTTCTCCATCTTGAGATTCAACTTTTATGTCAGTAATGAAATAAGAAACTATGCGCCTGGCTGCTTCTCTGATCATTGAGTTTACGTGAAAAGTAAACTCACAAAACCTAAGGGCATCGCGGATATTTTCCGGCATCACCGTGGACGCGTAGTCCATGAACGGATCTGGAAAAGGCTCTTCGCCCCTGTTCAGGTTCCAGTTCTTGCCTATAGAACTTTCAAAAAGGTCGCCGGATGGCATTTTTCTAGTCTCGTTTTAAAAGCTTAGATGAAACAGCGTCGGATAAAGACTTGGTCACATGAGTCTCCAAATCAGAGAACTCCGCCGAAGCCTCCTTCAACGCTTTCGTAGTCTGGCTCTCCCGAGTCGACTCCGGAAAATTCTGGGGAGTTATCCCCTTCGCTATCACCGCTCTCTTTTCCATTTTCAAGTTCCCCTGTGGCTATGTCGACTATACCAAGCTCCTTGGCCATTTCAGAAGTAAGATTTTTAGAGCTTCCGACGGGAACTACGCAAATTTCAAAAGGATCGCATTCAAACTTTATAGGAAAATTTTTAACAGAAGGATCTAGTAAGAATAAGCTTTTAGTACCCTGCACGTAAACACCTACTGGTTTTCTTTCTTCATTAGGACGCATGTTACAATAAGGATAAAACTCAGCGGATCCTCCAAAACGTTTGTCAGTTACAAATATTAAATAATTGCTAACAACTTTAACTTCATGGTATTTAAAAGATATAGAGCCGCAGCCTGGCATATCAAAATAAACTTTTGTTTGAGGTGACGTTACAGCTGCTTTGGGCAAAACGGCTGCGGGATGCGCGTGATTAATTTCATTGATGTTAGGTATAGCCCTTCCTACTTTAATAACGTCTCTGGGTAAATCTTCTGAAGAAGCTAGTTTGAACAAGTTACTAGCAATCTCTTCCCTGTTAACCACGTTGTTCCCCTTTTTGTCAGGTCCTGAAGTCTTACCGCTTAATCTATCAAGGCTGATAGTAAACGACTCGCCCAAATGCGCCCTGTCAGGGTCAACAACTATCTCAGTGATTTGTTTGTTGTGAAAAATAGTAGACTGAGATTTGCCCGATACTGCGGAGTCAACGCTCATGGCTTTCCTTTCATGTAAATCTGTCTTATGAAAATACTATATCCAATCTTATCTTATTAACCAGACCTTTACCCAATAGCTAAAAAAAACCCGGCCTGACTCTAACGAGTCAAGCCGGATCAGGCATCAGGTTCATAAGTTGGCCTTAGCCCACTCGAACCTCAAATGCCTTGCTAGGTCGGTGGGGTTAGACACCCCATCTCGAAGGGTGGTGTTGTTGACAGCCACTATCTGCGGCTGTCTGTTGAAGGGCACAAACTCGAACATGTCGAGCACAGCGCCTCCAGCCTGGATAGGCCTCCGGAGGTGGCGAGGAGCTATCCGAATATCGAACAGCTGCACGTCGTCCTCAGAAATCATGGAGTGAGCCTCCATGGTCTCCTCGAAGATTCTCTTTAGAGTTTCTGGTGGGAGAGCCATGAACTCTTCCTTGCTCCTAGTCTTCCTAGGAACAAGTTCAGCCACAACCGTGCCTGGCTCCGTGGCCACCCCGGGCTGTACCCATTCCAAGACTTTGGCTTCGGGAGGAAGCTCTAGCACGTCTTGGTTCTCAAATTCAATAAAGATGTTTCCATCTTTAACGATTTGAGAAATTTTCCCGCCGGTTGATACGGTGCCAGGGTGAGGCGGGCCGCGCCAACCAGGGGAAGTTGAAGCCATGGCTGTTTCAATAAGCCATGGCTGTGGGAGCGGGTTAGCCCACTCAAATTGCTTCCCGAAGGAAGCAAGAAGAATAGGTCCTCTAATCTCAGGTGCCATTTTTGGTGGCCTCTGAGAGTACAGGTATCGGAACATGACGCCCGCCACGTCTTGTTCCTCTGAGGAAAACCTACAGTTTATAGCTGTAGGGTCCTCGGCCCGCTCGTTGTAGAGAGTCAGCCCCCTGTGGTCAAAGCAGTATCGGTGTACTGCTAGGACATGCCCATCTGGGCGAGGTCCGCCCTGCCACATGGTCATGAACCTGCCGGTTCCTACCGGCTGGAGGCCTCCCTTGAAAGGGGCTTTTGGGTGACAGGAGTAAAACACAGAAACCTTCTTCATCGCTAGACTCCATTCCAGAATCACCGCTGACCAATAGATGCGGTGCATATGATTATGACGTTTTCCTTAACTGTTATTTAACTGTTCAAGTATTCGCCATCATTAACAAAAGACTCTTCTTGATTAAACAAAGGAAAGCGTGACGAGCCGTCTAAAGAAATAAGATACTTAGCCGGACCTTTAGTTATGTTCCACTTCTCGCCGTAAAACACGCCTCCATACATTCTTTTGTTAGCCTCAAGTAAACGAGTCAAAGACTCAGCTGCCAGCTGCGCTGAGTCAAACTCTGTAATGCTAGGAGGTTCTCCTTCGTTTACAGCTAACACATAGAATTTAAAGTTGTCTGGATAGTCGCTGCTTGTGTTACTCATTTTCTGAAGCCTCAGGTTCTACATACAAAACTGTTACAGAAGACGTGATCATCTTTACTGTGTTTTCTTTATCCATCCATTCCATGTGTATGGATGGCGGAGATGCGTACACTAACTGGTTTGAAGTCTGCTCTACCCAATCGTTTATAAGCTTGTCTACTTCAGTAGTTTTATCTAGCAGGTCCCAGCCAGTCAGCGAGTTCTCTGAAGTTTTTCGCATAAGTATCTGACCGAAAAAAACTTTGCTCTTAGTTAACAACTGGCACCATCACTTTCTGCATTTGAATAGTTTCTTGTTCAGGAGGCGCAAAAGACACGTAAGGGTAAAGGCAAGATTTAATATAAGCCAAGCGCTTTGGCCCCGACACTCCTGAAACGTGTATTTTAAATGGAGTAGGGCTTACTGGAAAAGAAAACCCTTCAAAAGACATATCTCCTTGAGCTAACCTTTCCGCGTTTTCACAGTTGATTCCCCAATCTCTTGGAGGACATGAGCACAGACTAGGATCACTAGACCATTCGTTAGGATCAGGTATATAAGCTGTGTGCATAAAACAAGATAGAACTAGCTGTCTCACTTTACAGCAAGCTATAACCCCGTTTAGTAGATTATATATTTCAGGCCAGAATTCTATTTTGCAGCCGTACAAAGTTTTATTCCAAAAATGGTCTAACCCTTTAAACAAAGGTCTGTCGTAGATTAAAGCAAACACGGCTTCACTATTGTCTTTCTTAAGCATCCATTCTTCTACAGGGTCCGTTGTCAAATTAGCTTCAGTGAATAACAAGCCATGGTTAAAAAAAACAAACTCCGAAGAGAGTTCAGACAGCTTGTGGGCCATCTGAACTCTCTTCACTGGAGGCAGTTTCCTGATCTCTTCGGCAGAAAGAGTTTCACTTTTGTAAAAGCCTTCCTGCCTTGGAAAATCAGAATGAATCATCTCTTACTTCCGAAGATGTCATTACGTCTAAACCTGTGGCAGCGCAGAAGTCTCTAACGGCTTCAGACTGCTTTTTAGTGTTAGACAAATCAACAGTAGACAAGTCTAAACCAAAATACTTGAATATGCCCGACAAAGAAATCCTAGACTGCTCGTCAGCAGAAGAAAGGAAAACCCTGGTCGGATCCATGAAAATATTCTTGACCGTGTGATCACCGAAAAGCCAGTAATACACAAAGTCAATACGCGCTATGTCGGCCTTTGGGCATTCTTTGATGACCTGAGCTGACACAGAACGCATAAAATTCTTGGCGTTAAAACCATAGACCCTTATACGGCTATAGTCTAAGTTGCCAATATATTTAACGAAGTCATGAGCAGCGTTTCCACCTGAAAAGTCAAAAGTTTCTCCCATTGAACTGATCATATGTATGTCAGTTACAAGACTGGTGATTGGTTTGGAAGAAGCTGTGCTCCTAATTTCGGAATAAGCTTTTTCCAAATACTCTTCTATGACCTTTGGGTCTTTGTAGTTCTTGGGAGCTTTTGGTGCAGACACGTAGCTCTGGAACTCTGGAGCAGCAACGCTGGTGTAACCGATGTAATAAATCATTGGATCCTTCCTTAGTCTTGAGAATCTACAAACCTAACAGACTCAAAGGGCACTTTGACCTTCAAAGGCCCACTAACGCCTCTGTCGTCCAATAGTGTAAGCAAGGCATACTCCACACCTTCTTCCACCACAGGCAAACAGCCGGCATTGAAAAACACTCCCTTTCTTATAACCCTCCCGTCAGGTAACTTGATAATACCCCTAGATTTAAAAACAAAAACTCTGTCAGTTTTCATTCTTAAACCCCAACAGCAAGTTTGCAGACAGCTTCGCTAATAGCGTTGACTGACAAGTCGCAGCTATTCTTTGGAAGGCTCTCCGCTAACTTGGTTAGATCAAATCTTCCCTCGATCGTGTAAACGATATCGAGGTAGTCCAGGCTGTCTAAGCCCAGAGAGCTCAAAGGCTCGTCATGAGAAATGTTTTTTAAACCAGTAACCTCCTGTATGCACGCAGACACTTCATTCTTTACATCATCCTGAGACATGACCACTCCGTGCCTATGGGTACTCGCAAACTTGTGACCATAGTGTTTCATCCGCCGGGGTCACAGACCAGCGGTTGAGCCCAAGCTTATCTTGCTGGTGCCTTCTTATACTATCTACGACTCTTCTGAGTTCAAGTAGAAGTGAGTCTATTTCTTTTAAAGTTTCTTTGTCCGCACAATCTTGTTTTTGTTCTACGTACTTGCCTATTATCTTTCTTACGTCTTCATACGCCATAGCTTAGTCCTCTGCAGAATCATCCTTAGGTTCAGCGAAACTTAAACCTTTAGCATAATTCTCCAGGGCAAGCAAACAAACAAAAGCAGAGTCGGCAGCGTTATCAAACCCGGCTGACTCGTAGTTAACCGGATCGTAGTCTGTTTTAAACATTTCATTACAAGCTTTTATCATGTCTGACTTGTTGGCATTTCCTTTTCCCGTGGCTCTTTTCTTTATTGTGCCTATCGGGAAACTTCCACAAGGAATTCCATTTTCTTCTGCCCAGGTGCATACCGTTGCCTTGAGGGCTCCAAAAAATTCACAAGAGGTAGCTGCCCTAGCCAGTATAGAGTGCATGTTGAACTTGGTTAACTTTTCAGAAGGCGTGTACTTGACGTCTTCAAAAGCAATTATGTCTGGTTTAAGAATAGACAAAAATTGCCTTAAACGAACAAATCTGAGCGCGCCGCTGTCATAGGAGCCGGCTGAAAGATCCCACTGACCTATGTGCATTTCTATATTTTCAGGAGCTACTAGCTGCTTTTCTTTTATGTAACAGTAGCTGTACCCACAGTTAGTGCCTAAGTCTAAACCTAATACTATATTTGTTTTAGGTTCGGCTGGTGGTTTTATAAAAAATTCTTTAAAAACCCACGGGTCACTACACATGTTGTACTTACGCACTGGCTGGCTCTTTCTTAATTGCGTTCCAATTCCTTATATTCCTGGAACAAGTAATGAGTCAGTAAACAGTCAAAGTCTGCTTCGTGCGCTTTATTCATGTCCAGGTTATGCTTTTTAGCCAAGTCGTATTTAACCGAGCAATGGTTATCCAAAGAGCCTTTTACAGAAGACCCTCCAAGCCTGTAAGCTCTTTTGCAAAAGTCTAACCAAGTCTCTTCGTCCGATATCTCTGGGAAAAGCTGAACGCTTTTTTCTATGCTCAAAGTGTCCAGGTACTCGTCAGGTTTGAACTTTAAACGCATACCTCCTTCAGATATTTCGCTGAGTATTCTGTCTAACATTGGTTGGTCTAATCTTAAACCGTTATGCGCTATAAACTTAAATCCGTTTTTCTTGCATTCATTAACTAAGCTGTGAAATTCTCTAAGAACTTTTTCTGGGATATCCCCTTGTCTCAACCTGTCTACTGATATTCCGTATACCTTGCCTGTAGCTACACCTTTTTTGTATTCAAACTGATTTTTAGTCCTAGCTATTCTATCGGATATCCAGTAATGAAACTCAGGCGGTTGACCCCTTAACCAGTTTAAAGTCCTAGAGCCAGAGTCAACCACCTTGTTGTTTTCAACTACTGCCCAGCCTATTTGGCCAGGAATGTCTATTGTCAAATCCAGGCCCGTAGTCTCTATGTCAAAAACTAGATAGCTATCTGGAAGCTTACCTAATTTTTCAGAGGCGTATTTGAGCCACGAGCCAGGATTCATCGCTTCTCCAAACTATCGTCGCTTGAAAATTTTCCAAGGCCTGACGATGTAATCGTACCAGCGAATCCTAGCTTTGTTTATAAAAGCTTGCTTTGCTTTAAAGCCCGCTTCAATTATATGCGCGTCGTTAAAAGGAGGATCGTCTGAATCGACGTGGACGTCTCTTATCGCATAGAAAAAAGCGCCTGTGATGACTTGCCCCATACGCACAAGAATTACGGCTTGATGCGAAGGAGGCAAGTCAAAAAAGCCACAGGCTGCGATAGCTTCTTCTGGAGACTTGTAACCTTTGTCTCCTTGGTCTAAACAAGCTTTAAAATAATTAGCATATCTCTCAACCAGAACACCAAGGTCATTTTCAGAAATGTTGAACTTTTCTATTAGCTCTTTAGCTATAGGTTCCGACACTTCATTCTCATAAGCCATCAAAGCAGACTTCATGAGGTTAGGCCAAGCGTAAGCAATGTCCCTACTAGGGTTGTACCTGCGCCTGTCTACATGACCTTTGATGTTCATACCCATGTCTACTGTCCTTTCTCTCCCTCAGGGTTATATCCGTGCTTTTCACGCCAGTTACTTATGCTAACAGGAAAAACAGGCTCGGCAAGCTTGAGTAGAGCTTTAGCGTACTGCCGTATTTCCCATTGGGCATCAGAACCTAGCCTAAGTTTAAGGAAGTGCAATAGAGATCGCAAGTTGCATGAAGCCCACATAGCGCTATACATGCCTACGGGTAAAACAGACCTAGCTAATTCCTTAGCTAGCCCTCCAGCTATAAGTTTTTTATAACTTACAACAGACATGACGTAAGAATTTATAATCACATCTGTCAGCTCCTGGTTCTCGAAAGATTCTCCAGAAGCCTGCTTGTTTACCTTAGCCTGTCTCCTAAGCTCTTTAGGCACATAGCATTCAATGTCTATATCTTTACCGCCTTCCAAATACCTCATGCTCCATTCATTATAAGACCATCCAACTCTATGCCTGTGCCACTCCCTAAAAACAAATATGGGAGCTTTTATTTCAAAAGTGAGAATGTTGTGCTCCATGGGTGTTCCATGGTCGTGGTCTGCCAAATAAGCTATTAGCTTTTTGTCTCTTTCAGAAACTTCATCAACTCTTTTTGCGTAAGATACTCTAGCTGAGTTTACTACGCTCAAGTCTCCGCCTGTCTTTTGAATAAGCCTTACTTCTGAAACACCGTCTCCCAAAGGATCAATCGTCATAACACTTCCTTTCTTGACATCTCACGTCCTGTTGTGTCTTCGTACCTTACGCAGTTTAAACACTTGTCAGAAGAAGAACTTGGGCTAAACAAAGAATCTGAACCGCAATAACCACAAACATCAACAACATAAGTCTCACCGTGTGTTGCCGCCGAGCACCTGTCCTTTCCCATCCAGCAGTTATAGCAAGGAAGTTTAGCCTCAGGTTGCGATATCGGGCAGTTAAACCCAATACGCTTCCTTAGCTTTATTAGGTTTTTATTCCAGTTCTTCATGGCAGAAGACACAACAACTTCAGAAAAAGAAGGCTTGTTGTCTCTAGCCAACTCTGGAGAAAACCACCCCGCAAACCTCATCCAGAACAATTCCCTTTCATCTTTAAAAGGAGTTTTCTTGTAAGGAGCAGAAAATCCTAAAGCTTTTGAAATGCCTTTTAGGTACTTAAGCCCCAAAAACTTTTCAATAGTTTTGCCGGCTGCTGGGCCTGTCAAAACAAATAGAGTGTAAATGCAGCCCCTGTTGCGCGTGTGCCTAGAAGAAGGATTCAACAAGAAAGGTCTGCAGCTCTTAACTTGGACAACTCCCCATCCTGAGTGCGTCATTGAAATAGTGGAGCACACAGGGACACCTTGTTTCAACAAAGGTATATTCCCCGCAATCCTCCAAGCTGTTTCACCGACTTCGTTATCCGTAACTAAGCCGCCTTTCAAGTGGCTTATCGAATCAACGATGACTTGGTCCGACAAGCCCGCAGGTAAACACTTGCGAACTTGTCGGACCAGATCAAAGAACTCCCTAGACGAAGAGTCTTCCTGGAAGTATCCAGAAAAGGCAGCCTTTAGACATTTAGCTCTGGTAATAGCGTCAGAAATGTCAAAGTAGACTCCTTTAGGAAGCTCTCCTAAACTCATCGTTTGGTAGCCGCCTTGGCCTTACTGGCCATCTTAGTATTGGTAGACTTGGCGCGAGTCTTTGTAGTCGCCTTGCTTGTTGTAGCTTTAGCCGGCTTAGACTTAGCCTTAGTCTTAGCAGGCATAGTAGCCTTGGCCTTGCTGGCGCAGACAGGCTTTGTTTTATTGACAATCTTAGTCATAACCGTATCCATCTTAGCATTCTTCATATTAACCCTTTTCTGATGCCTTCGTTAAAAACCTAAATAGCGATAGAAGGCGTAACGCTACTTAGTGGTCTGATTTGGAGTAAAGCCTTTTCCTATGGGCCTCTCGGTTTTACTCGCTCCTCTCCTTTGAGCAGCAGATTCTTTTCCAAAAGAGTCTGCGTTTATAGCCACTCCTTCCTTGGTGTGTCTAAGTTTAAGATCGTTTTGAGCCAGGAGTATGCCCAAAGCCACATCTCCACCGCAGTGTTTTAACTCCTTTATAGGCCAATCGTAAGTTCTTAAAACATCGGTTCTAATGCACCACCATCCTCCAGTAGCGAATCTAGGAAACTGAGGAATAGGCTTACCTCTATACCAAGGTTGAGTTTCACACCAAGCCCTTTGATCTGCGCCGTACTTTATACCGTAGACAGATCCCAGCATGTCGCAGCTTTCCATGTCTTTTTCAATACTAGAAAGCCACAAAGGCAAGTTGTCGGCTTTGATGTAGCTGTCATCATCAAACCACATTAGGTAATCAGTTGTTATTGGTTTGCTGTAAAACAGCTCACGCATCATTGGATACTTAAATATTTGTGGGTTTGCCTCCCTGGTGGTTATTGAATCTCTTCTAGACAATACGTAATTTGAAGTCTCGTCGCAGACTTCGTTTAAGCCTACGCGAAGTTCTATAAGACCTAGCTCGTTCAACTTGAAAAGAGGTTCCAAGCATCTGCGAGCTAGATCTGGGTAGTCACCATATAAGAGGGCGCAGACTGTAAACTTAATATCAGCCATCTTTGTTCTTTTCTTTCTTTTCAGATACAAGCCTGTCGTAAGATTGCTTGAACTGAGGAATGAATTCTGCGCATTGCCGCTTTATAGTGTCTAGGGTGTCCTGGCACAACGTCAAGCCTTCAAACACTTCTTTCCTAGCTGATTCTCCGCTAGTGTCTGCCAAGCCTACACAGGCGTTTCCTACCAGCTCGACCATCTTGTCGCTAAACTTGCAAGCTGCCTGGTACAACTTTTTCAAAGTTTTAGGGACATCCATAGATATTTCTGAGTCGCCTGAAGGCGGATGAGAGACTGACTGAGTTGAAGGCTCAGGCTGGTCTTCTATGTCTTGCTGTGTTTCTATTACTACCACTCCAGTCGATTCAGATTCTTTTGGAGTGTCTTCAGTAATAAAACTGCTTTCGTCAGGATTGATGGTTATGTTGTTTGAAGCCATCAATTCTTGCAGTTTCCTTACTGACATCTTTTTTTCTACTGCTTCAGCAATCAAATTTTCTCTAGTCTGATCGTCCACGTGGACTAAAAGATTGAAATGACTCCAGCTCAAGCTGAAGTCGTTGTCTGAAAAGAATTCCATCAAATCTTGAAACTTAGCTATGTCTTCGTACATCTCGTAGAAAGAACATAGTTTGTAAGCGTAGCTGATACTGATTTCCAAAGCCTGAGCTAGAGTTGGCACAGCGTTTTTGCCGTAGTCCACTTTCTCTTTACCGTCAAGACTTAAGCCATTCTTTACCAGGTGTATTGTCTTGCCCCTGGCGCGGTGAAACCTAAGGCTGTTCTTAAAGTGAGTGTTGCTAGCTTCGACTTCGCTGTAGTACACCTCTTTGAGCGGAGTGTTCATCATTGAGAAAGCTTGTTCCGTGCCTGATACAATTTGAACCTCTGACATCACAACCTCATCTTTCCTGAAAGAAGCCTAAACGAAGACTGCTCAAGGTGATCCCTGACAGTCAGACTGTTACTGCCGTTATTCCCTTCGGCAAGTAACGCGATAAAAACATCCAAAGCCGTCTTTGAGTTTATATCAATTTTGTTTTCCAAATTGAAAGTTCTCAAAGACCCGTCACCCGACTGAGAATACATGAACCTTTGTAAAACCCTCCTGGAAGTGGAACCGTTAACCTTGTTTACTGCCATCTTTCTTTTAAACTCAGAAGCCCAGTTTTCTAAGTTTATGGTTCCCTCTGAAATAGGCAGTCTGGAACAATACAGGGAAGACAACATGTCTGCAACCTTAGTTTCTGTTATTTCAAGTCTTTTAACTTGAACAGATTTTAAGAGGCTGCTCAGTCTAGCTGAGAAATCTTTTCCTTTATGATCCAAGCACCAAGAGTTAGTGTATGGAACCATGGTGCTGCCGATATTACCAAAAGACATAAACAGAGTTACTTTTACAGAGCTGTCTCCGCTCTCGCTGTTTGAGAACAGTAGGCCTACGCGAACAGGGGATAGAACATCGCTGTGACCTAGAGAGTCAAGGGTCATAGGTTCGCAAAAAGCAAACCTAGCCTGCATCTTTCTTCCGCTTATTGAACTTCTGAAAAAGGTATAAGACTCACCGAAACTTTTAAAGACTTTTTCTATTTTTTCAAGAAGCTCAAAGTTTGGGAGTCTTTGGTATCTTGGCCCCACCAAACAGTCCAGTGTACCTGTCTGATTGTTCTTTATTGCTTTTTTACCTAAAAGATGAGTATTGAAGCGCCTTCTTACAAAAGTGTTATACAAGACGCACGCGTCATAGTCAGAATAAGCCTCATTAAACTTTTTGTTTGTTGAGCTGTTCACTGACATATTGCTTACTACGGTGTACAAGCCATTACACAAGAATCCACAAGCCTGCCTTAAGGCTTGCCAGCTGAGCTTGTACCCTCCGCTTATTGTTTTAAACCTGTCGTTAAGAGCCAACTGAGACGCATTGTCTACCGGAAACACTAGAGTGTTTTTTTCAATATTACTCAAATGATCTTTAAATAGCTTGTGCTGGCTTTCGCTAAAGTGAATTGTTTTTAGATCAGAAGCTATTTTTGACAGCATGGCTTATACTCACAAGCTGGGAAACTCCCAAGAAATAGTTTCTAGCAGTTGAGTAAACGGCTCTATTACAAACGGCATCTCTTCTTTTGACAATCTTTTTTTTATCCAAAAACCATTTGGTGTCTTATCGTCAAGAGTAGGCATTCTGTGAATGCAACAAACTCCAAATCTCGGCCAGGTAAAAACACAACCAGTGACCCTGGAGTCATACTCTGGTTTCAAGCTGTCTATCTCTACCCATCCTTCAAAGCATGGAGTTTTTGTAAACCTGTTTTTAAGTTCTCCGAAGATATCCCTCTGGTATTGAACTTTTCTTCTGCCGATAAAAATAGGGAAGCTTTGAAATTTGGTAACAAACCACAACAAACTTGGTTTTGACCCTGTTTCTGATTTGCACATTGAAACAAGCATTCCGTAGGAAGGAGCTCCTACGGAATGCTTTAATATCGTCTTTATGACGGTCTCGTCAGTGTCGAACGATTCATCTGAAGCGTTTCCAACATTCAAGACTTCGTCATAAAAACTCATTGTTATTCCTCTTCTACAACGTTTGAGAAACCGCCAGGCATACTAATCTCACCAGTTTCAGGATTAGTAGACAAAGCTTCTTGGATCTGATCTTTGTATGGAACGCCCATTTCAAACGGTCTTCTGGGGCATACTCCAAATACCTTGTCTAGTTCTTTGACTAGCTCAGGAGATTCAGAAATAGCCTTGCCTACTTCGTGCCAAGATCCTTTGGATATACCAAGAACCGGACAGTCAGCAGTCCTTCGCGTCTTGTCTATGTTTTCAATAGAGCAAGCGTTGTGGACAGCCTTTCTTTGCCAAGCTTCTTGGAAAGAATCAAACAAGGCCACCGTAGCGTCGTGCCAATCCCACATAGAAGTTTGAACCAGGTTTTCATCTTTGGTCCAAAGAAGCTTTACTTCTATGTACCTCCTGTCTCCAGCTGAAGACAGGCTGTTCTTGTCGCTGTGGATTCTGATCAGTCTTCCTTGCTCACTCTTTGTGTGAATGTCCGCTTTTCTAGCCATCCTAAGAATGAACGTAGAAGTAAATCCAAGACTAGCTCCTCCAGGAACTCTTCTGATAATAGGCTTGCCTGGAGAATGCTCTTCTTTCATATGGTTAATACCTATGAAAGAAATGGGCCAGTACTGCATCTTTGGGAAGAATACTTTTACCCACATGTTCAAGTTCTTGGCGATGTTACTAAAAGTAGGAGTAGCATAGCCGTTCTTCCACGTATCGTCTGTCTCACTTTTTGTAGTGGCTGCTGTGATGCTATCGACTCCTAGAGCCATAGGCATCTCCATACCTCCCCTACAATCGTAGTGAGCCTCCGCAGCTTTTACGTACTCACTGCACATCTTTTGCCAAGATTCTACAGTCAAACAAGAGTGGCTTTTAAAAGGCAAAGGAGCCTTTATAAAAGATTCCCTGAAATCTGGAGAATCCTTAGCCTCTACTTGAATATGACCAAAAAGCCCGTGAGGCATACCTGGGTCAAACTTAACTATCTTGCTGCCGTTGTATATGTGCCATCTATACATTTCATAAAGAAGAGCTGTTTTACAACTTTCAGGTATGCCTATAATTTCTGTCATTCTTGAGTACGGAAAAACGCTGTTGCAGAATAAGTACCTCAGACTGATCGCGTCTAGAGGTGCTCCAATGATAACCTTTGTGCTATCGTCACAAAGATAATCATTGCCCGGGCCATTCTCGACTTGCCTCATATTCAGCACTTGCTGAAAAAAGGAGTCTGGGCCTGTCTTGACTGCAGGCCTGGCGTCTTCAACAACAGCTTTCTTCCTACCCATGACATCAATCTCCTGATTAAAAACTAAACAAACAAAGAAATAAAAAAGTGACAAAAAATGCGCGTACGTAAAAATACGCGCATTTAAAACAAACGAACGTGCAACAGGAGATTGATAAAACAAACGCCTGTTGCACGTTTGCTTTATCAATCTTCTGAAGGATTAGGTAACCGTGACTTTACAGCCTTACGGGCGTTCTGGATGTTTTGCCAAACTTTGTTATTAGCATCATTAGTAGCTTCTTCAGGAACAAACTCGCCAGACGTGGGAGGACTAATAGCCTCACTAGAGATTGTCTTGGCTGGAGTAAGAGAAAAAGACTTTAAAGCAGGCTTGGCAAAAGCAGGCGCTGGAGGCGCTTCAGCCACGACAGCAGCAGGCACAGCCACATCAGCCCAAGAAGGTTCAGGAGCTGAAATAGACGTAACTTTAGTCTTACCCAGCTGCTGCAACCCTTCTGCCCTGATCTTTGGATTCAGGTACTGCCCGTAACGGTCATCCAGAGCATACACCAGCAAAGAAGGGTAGCCTGAATAAAGGTCTTGAACAAGCAAAACCTGCTCCTCATTGCTCATGATGTTTACACAAGAAGACCAGTCTTTGATCTTCTGTGTAACAGCTTCAGCAACGGAAGACAAATCTGCGGAGAAACCTTTGTACTCCTTTTCAAGGAACACATCAAAACCTTTGATAGTCTTATCGTTGCGACCGGCTGCCTCCAGCATTCCTGGAGTAAACTGGTTTGTACGCTTAAGACCTGCACGGCGAGGGTCTTGACCTTCCGTGAAGATAGTTACGTAGCTGCCTTCGTCTAGAGCTATGGGGTCGCCACATACGAAGTGAGCAGACACATTACTGCTGTCTCCGCGATAATCAGTCCTTTCGTCCATGGCGCTTCTCAGGTTCTTATACACTGAGGGCTTTAAGAGCATGAACTGAGCACTGTCGTCTGGAGCCAAACCCTTAGGAGTTTGGAAGTCCTCACCCTTGTAGGACATCAACAGACACTGCACTAGCCAGCAAAGCTTGGGCTTTGCCGGAATAGCCGGAGAGTTGTAAGGCCCAGAAGGCAGAAGCAAACTAGCCCAACCCACAGAAAAAGGAAGACCTTTTTTGGTTCCCTCATCAGCAGCGCTGCGAATCATCATGAGAGGATTGCTGCTAATGTCATAGAACCTATCATACGGGTCGTGCATAACCCAGGTTCTAGCCCTTTCACTCTTTGGGTCTTTGACAGACTCTGCTACTTGAATAGGGAAAAACCACTGACCAAATTCATTCATGTTGGTCGGCAGTCGCCACGGATCAAGCATAGTTGGATTGTCAGGATTAACGCCTGGAAGAATCCTGATCACAGTAGACTGATTCATTGGCGGGCTGTACAGCTTTCCAGCACCCGGCTTAAGAATCATGTTGAGATACTTTCCGTCACCTCCAGAAAGATTGGCGCTGACAGAATTAACAGAGATACGGCGAGAGCTACCTTGCATGACAGTCCTTTCAAACTTGAAATTAAAAACGCCAAACGGCAAATGCCTAGCGGCATCGATATACTACGCGTAGTCTTGGAAAAGGCAACTGGGAACTGCACCGTTTTGCCCTAAGTACCTGCCTGAGTAAGCACTTATTTTTCCAAAAGTTTTTTGATAAGCTACCTGGCACACTTCTGTGCCGTGGTACACTTTCAACGGATGAACCACAGTTATCTCCAAAGTCCATTTACCGCGAAATCCGGTATCCCCGAATCCTGCAGTAATATGCACTTGCATACCCAGTCTGCCTATTGAACTTCTTCCTTCAATGTGCGGAACATGGTTTGGAGTTTCTGTGTATTCTTCTGTCTCTCCCAGATAAAGAACACCAGGGTTAAGGTAAAGTCCATCATCAGGAATAATCAACTCTTGGGTCTTGTTCTCCTTTCGCATATCTAGTGGGAAATTGTTGTAAACCAGCAACCTCTTACCCAGCTTGAGGTTGTAGCTGTTGGGATTAACCTGTTTCATGTTGAATGGGGTTATAACAATATTTCCCATTTCAACTTCTTTTATAATTTGATCTCCAGTCAAAATAGACATCAGCCTGCTCCGTAAAATTCGTTAATACCCAACTTTGCGCACTCTTCTTTTGTAATAGGTACAGACCATCTAGTGAATACGTCTGGAGGAGGAACCTGTAAATGATACGGACCTCCAGACCCTTTCCTGGTTCCGTCTAGGTTGCATGGCCACACATCAACCCTATCGCTCATGCACTCCGGTATGACGCTGTTTACAACCCAATCGACGCAGTTAACCGGAACCTCAAGAACTACGGCGTCATGTACCTGAAGAACTATGTCGTACCATAACTCAGGGTCTTCTGCCTCAAGCCTGTACCAGTACAGATGGTCAAGCGCCCTGGACATGGCGTCAGCCACAGCTGACTGGACAGGGAAGTTCATGGCTTGCCTTTGCTGTTCCCCTGCAACATCTCTTTCAGAAGTTTTTGTAAACCTTCTGTACCTTCCAAAACAGTTTACTATGTAACCAGGATCTTGGCTCCTTTCACGGCATTCTTCAAAATACTTAGGAAGAGCTGGATACATTGAAACCAAGCCTTCAATAAGCTGACGAGCTTGATCAACAGTTACGTCAGCTCCTTCTTGTTTTGCTTTTCTTGCTGTAGCCTCAGCCTGTTGCCCGTAGGCGTAACCAAAAACCACGGCCTTGGCAGCACTTCTAAGCGCGCTTTTACCGATTGACTTTAAGCCTTGCTTGGTTGGCGGACAGCTTAGACCGAAAGTATTCACAGCCACGTTGCTGTGAATGTCGTAATAGTCTGGGTCGTCTTCAGGTAAACCGCTGCGCCTGACGTGTTCAGACATGTTTAAGTCGCCAGACTGCCAAGCCATGATAGCCAGCTCTGCGCCAGTGTAGTCTGCATCCACAAACACATGCCCAGGCTTGGCCCTTATTATGGACCTGAGAGGCATCTTGTACTCTAGCTGTATCTCTGATCCGTATCTTTTGAATACAGCCTTGTATTTTTCTTCAGCCGTCTTCCCCAAATTTTGCAAGGGAGGTCTTGCTGAGGAGGCTCTTCCTGTTTCTTTGGTTTGGAAGAACTGACTCCTGACGCGATTGTCAGCATGAAGATAAGAAAGAAGGCCGGACTCATACTCAATACGTCCATCCTCATCCCTCACAGCAGAACCTTCTTCTACACCTTTTCCTGGCCTCAAGACGTACCTAGTAAGCTGAGCTACGTACCTTAAGTCTCGCAATAGCTCAACGCACGGATGCTTGTCAGAAAGTATTTGAAGTACTTCTTTGTCCGTGGAAACAGCGTAGTCACTTTCTATGTTCTTGGCTTTTATTTCCTTCCACATCTTAGGCCTTTTGCCTGTAGACTTGTATGGCTCCAAGTACAAAGACAAAGCTCCCTCGGGCCTGACGCTCTTTGGTTTAAAAGTTTCTTTGTCTATAACGCCGTTGTACTGCTCACCAAACATCATCTCTCGACAATGTTGAACGGAGCTGGTGTTGAACTCAGGCCAGTTTAGTTCTTTACGCAATATCTCAAGAAGCCTGTTCTTAGCTTTTAGATAATGCTCTGTTAGAGTTTCTGCTGTTTCCAAGTCTACTTGCAAACCAGTCATGTGCATTTCACCAAACGCAGAGCTGGCTCTCATGGATACCCAGAAAGGTTTCCTGGAGTTATTGCCATAAGAATCTCTATCTAAAGCTCCTGGCTGATCTTCTTTTCCGTTAAAAAAATCAAAAAGACGCCTGGTGCAGTCAGCGTCATAGTTGCCGTAAGGTATTAGTATTTCATCAGGGCAATCGCCGTAACCTTCCAACTGCTCTGAGTTTATCTTGTTTTGTTCACAATAAGATTTTTTCCATTTCTGTAAATCTACGTCGTATCTTGGTACGCCTACATACCTTGTACCCAAGACTTCTAGCTTGAAATCTCCAGTCTCATTGACGGAGTGCGCGGCAAGAAGTGTGTCAAAACCTCCAAACTTTTTTGTCTTTTGATAACCAAACAATTTTTCTTTTCCGTTAGCCCCTGGAGAATCCATTGGAGCCACGAAGTTACTTCTTATGTCCAGTCCTACATGCATAAGCCAAGGCATGTCAGCGTTTAGGTAATGCCCTACTACTCTTACTTTTCTTTTAGGCGTATTAGTAAAAACCTTGCTCAACTCTTCTATGACCGCAGGTATTCCTCCCTCTATCTCGGACTCTCCTCCTTGGTTGTGCAAAACAAAACAAGCAGCTTTTCCAGGTTTCCAGGAAATCTGTATTGTTCTGACGTACGCGTTTTTTTCAGTAGGGTACGAGCCGTGCCACTCAGCATCTACAGCTACAACGTTTGAGTCAGGCTCGTTTAATATTTCCTGTACTAAGATTTTCGCCTCGTCAAGACCTTTGATCGTCCTGTGGTCTATTACCTCTTCAGCCTTCTCCTGTCCTAAGATCGTGTTTAGAAAAACTCTGACAACTCCCTTAAGATCATCAGACCTTTCAGGCTTTTTCAGTACTGCAGCAGGGCTTATACCAGTTATAACTTTTGCTGTAAAAAACTCATCTTCGCCTTTGCCGTCTTTTACTTTTATCTCCATCACCCTTCCTTGGGTGTTTGAAGTGGTATGGCCTTTACCAAGAACAGCAGTTATAGCTTCAGAGCCCAAAGCAAGTATGAAGCTTGGCCGAACAAGCTTTATCTCTTGCTGCAGTATCAGAGAACAGTTTTTAATCCAAGAAGCTTTGAAAACTCCTCCCTTAGTGTCTGGGTGGTCATGCTTTATGACTGACGTGATGTAAAACTGTTGTTTGTCAAAAAATCCTTCTTCTTCAAAACAATTAGCCAGTATCTCTCCCGCGTTACCGACTAGAACTTTTCTGTTGTAGTGGTTCTTAACGTGAGGCTGCTTTACTACGATCATGACGGGAGACGGAACAGGCCCTGTAGCCTGCTCCGTCCACAGCCCGCCAAGAACAAAATTAACAGTAACTTTTTTATTTAAATACGATAACGGCAATACGAAATTGTCGTCGTACAAAGCTCTGTAGTATAAGGCTTCAAGCTCAAAGTCGTGAGTCTTGTAGTCTATACCGTCTTTTTTTAGCAGCTCAGCGTACTCAACAAAGTCTGGACCCGGCGCGGGCAAGCCTTCAAAATTCTTTCTGTAAAAAGGAAAATTTTTGAATAGCTCTGTGTCACCGAATCTCAAAGTTTCTAAGAACCTGAGTTCGCTGTACATCTTTCTAAAATTATCGCTCATGATCCTTCACCTTTCGGGCCAAAACTCATCTAGGCCAGCAAGGGTCCTTCCCTTGTTTATCAATGCCCAACAGTCTTTGAAAGTCAAAGACCCAGGGTCTTTGACTCCCTCATGACAGATATTGAACACAGGAGCCTTTGTGATCAACCTCAGTTGTCTTACAATTTCTTCAGATTTATGCTGAGCGTCAGAGTCTAAAAATACAGCTATCGGTTTGTCGCTCCAAGCCCCGTAAACCAAAGTTCCTTGGTCGTCTGCCAAGTCAGAACCCAGAAGCCCAGCACCGCAAGACCCTACCCTCCAAACATCAGCAGCTCCTTCGCATAAAACAACCATAGGCTGTTCTTTGGCAACGTCATAGTTGTAGAGCATTTGCCTTTTAGACATGCCTCTCAAATTGTAATACTTTTTTATTCCCGTGGTCTTCCAGTCTACATCGCCAATGAACCTACCTTGCCACCCAACAAGGTTTTGGCTCATAAACAACGGTATAAAAATTCTGTCTTTAAGAAGGTAATCCGCTCTATCAAAAACATAATTGCAATACCCTACACCAAAATTAAAAGACAGGTCGTTAGGAGAATAGCCCCTAGACGACAAGTAGTTAACGGCTGGGTGGTTTGGCTGTAACTCATTCAACATGAGTATGTCGCCAGGAAGGGATATAGGCTCCAAAGGTTTTCTAGCGTCAACTATAGTACCTTCTATGACTGGAAGCTTTATAGGCTCTGAAGAATTAAACAAGCTGGTGAAAAGCCTATCCCTGTTTAACTTTCCTTCCAGACCGTCCAAGCATCTAGTTTCGTTATAGCAAACAGACAACCACCTATGGTCAGTGAACCTGTGGTTTATCCATAGGCGATTACGCTGGTCTCCACAAAAAGGGCAATTAACGCAATAGTACTCTCCTGGAGATACTATCTTTAAACGCAACTTGCCGTTTTCTTTTCTGTTAACCAGCTGAAGACTTTGACCCTGATTAGCTACTTTTACGCGACCAAACAACTGACCTAGCCTTTCATACAAGGCTGGACACAAAACTTTCATGACTACCTCTCAATCTATGTCCGCTGGAGACGCTACCGGTTGTCTTCTTTGTGGCCCTTGTGCTGAGTCTGGAAGAGACAGCCCTGGGGCGTAGCCTCTTGTTGAGGATATGTTTTCAGAAATTCTGAACCCACTGATTACCTGCGTGTCGCTGAGAGATAATGCCCCGTAATGCCCTACGTGAACCAGCTCAGGAATTATGCTGGGAGGAGCTACGTCTCTAGACTTTGACACGTGTAATTTTATAGCTTTGCTTTCTGGGTTAGCCCTAGATAGCGCGAAACAGAAATGACAGTTCTCGCCAAAGTCAGAAGCTTCAGAAGAGTCTGTGTGGCTTATCAAGTCATTAGCGCTTCTCTTGTTAGCCTCCTTATTTACCTGTTGAAGAATCAAAGCCGCGCAGTCGTACTTTGAAGCTATGTTGGCTCTGACCATGTCTGGAAAAGCACCCAGCAAATGCCTTAGATGGTCTATCTTCATGTTGTTTAAAAGTATGTATCTTTTTACAAACAACTTGGCATAGTCCAGAAGAAACAAAGACATGCCCTTTCCAGTTATGCTTCTTATGTGCTCTATATTTGAATCTATCTCAGACACAAAATTTTTACCGGCTTTAGGGTTATTATCTGAGCCGGAAAAATCTATTATGAAAAAATGATCCTCAACTTGTTCAACAGCCATCTCTAACCTATTCAAGGCAGGAACGTCTAATCCAAGTATGTTTTCATACTCGTAGTGCCTAGGAGAACCGCTTAGAGCGCACCTTTCTTCATAGTGGTCCTTTATGTGCTTTACTGGAATCTTCGATAAGGCAGAGATAACTCTGTACTTTATTTCGTCAGGCTGGCCTTCGCAGTTAGCATATACAACAAACTCGCTAGAGTAACCGGCTGCCGCTTTTGCGTATTCAAGTCTTATTCTGCTTGCAGCCATCTGACACGCTAGAGTTGTCTTGCACCCTCCGAATACCCCAAACAAACCATTTACTGATTTTCTAGGAAGACCTCCTTCAGTTACAGCGTTCATAAAATCAACGTCTACATCAAAATCGACCCTGGCGTTTGAGACTTGCTTAAACCTTGGAACGCCTGAAACAACGGAGTTGCTTACAAGGAGCTGTATTCCTTGTATCTCTGATTGAGACCTGGCTATTAGGTCTGATATGTTATTAACTTCTAAACTGCCAGAGCTGGCCATCGCCTCTCTTAAGCGTCTGGTTACCTTTCTATCCAACATTATTCTTCGCACATAGCTAAGAGCCAGATCTTCACAAGCCCTTAAGTCTTGGTCAGTGGAAGTTTCTTCAGTCAGATAGATTGATAGAATTTCGTCTCTGGCTAAGTCTTTTATTGCAGGGTTTACCCTAGCGCCTACTTCAACCAAAGCGCTTGCCTTTGGAAGTTTAACCGTAGGGTTAGAGTCGTAGTGCTCGTAAAGAAGGGATATGAACACTCTATAAACATCTTCTCCAATTCCATTAAGAGTGTCTGGAACGAACATTTGTTTTATTCGCAGCATGAAGCTAGTGTTATGTAGCATTACGCTACACAACAAAGCCAGCTGGTCGTTGGTTATTGGAGATTCTACTTCTGCAACAAACTGACCTGAGTATCCTGGAAGCCCCGACATCGCATCCTCCTTGTTAACTTCTGCCTTCCGTGACGCTAACCATCTCTGTGTCAGCTGCGTCCATAAGCTGACTTGTCAAAATGTTTTTCCAGAAAGATCCGTCATAGGCTTCCCTATTTCTTATGTATTGAAGACAAGCATCTTTTAAGAAATGATCCTTTATGTCAGAAAAACCCAGCCTAGACGCCAAGCAGTGACGGTACAAAGGCGTCATAGGCAGGGTCATGTCTGACAGTATAGATCGTAGAAGCCTTTCGCCAGTCCATCCTTTCTTGACTACAAAAAAATTCCTTGTGTTCACTTCGTTGATGAAAACGTCTTCAAGTTTTGCCAAGTACTGATTCAGAAATTCTGCAGAAACGTCTGATTGGCAAAGCTTCAAAGCTGCCCTGGATATCATGTCTCCAGGCTCTGGAGGTCTAACTCCGCGAGTGTTGGAAAAAACAGAGCGTATCAAAAACAAAGGGTCTACTTTATTTTTGAAAGCAAACTCTGCTATTTTAGGCCATACTGGTTTAAACTCCCTGCCGTACTTGTCAGGTTTTATTTTTCCGTAAAAACCTTGAGACGCCGTACCGTCCCATTTTTGTATATGACCTTTTCCGTACTCGCTTTCAACGCCTGTCAACCTTGATTCAAATTTTCTCCTTTCTTGAATATAGGTTTCTCTGACAGCTGCAGCTATTGAGTTTTCCATCACTTTTTTCTCTTTGGAAAAGTCTGCTCCCAGCCTTGTTCGTCGTAAGTCTTCTTCCTTTCAAAACTTCTTTTCTTGAACCCTGGGTCAAAACTGTCCAAACAGTCTATGACTATACCATGTTCTTTTCCAGAAGCGTCATGCCTACGAACGACACGGCCCGGTGCTTGTATATCCATAATCTCACTAGCCCTGGCGTCTGCGCGAATTAAAACTGAAAGCATCGGAAAGTCTACGCCTGTAGACCATACATCCGTGGCTATTACTTTTTTAAGAGTTCCAGCTTCAAAATCTTTTGACATTTTGTCTCGGATAGCTGGAGTCATCGCGGGCTCATTTACAGTATCCAGCATTCCCTTGTTCACGCACTTTTCGTAATCAGAAGGGTCTATGCTGTCATAACAAAGTTTAAATTCAGGAAGCTCCTGTTTTAAATGAATAGCGTGGTCTAAAGTTCTTACCAATATAAGTATTTGATCGTCGTCGCTGAACTGTCTGGCTTTAGCTGCAATCATAGAGTTCCTGGTTTTATTGCGCCAAATACCCCACCTTTCTTTTACAACTTCTTTCATTCCTTCACACGGATTCTGCATCGATATGTCTAGCCACTCGACCTTGACCGGAAGAACTAAACCATTAGAAACAGCTTCCTGATAAGACATCTTGAAAATGTGAGGTCCAAACAAACCTTCAAGCACAAAATGCGCGTTATCAAACCTGCCTTCTGGAGTCGCTGTAAAACCGTACATCCTGGCATGTTGGTACTTAGACAGTTCATCCTTATAACTAGGAGCTGCCGCTTCGTGAACTTCGTCATACAAAACTATGTCGGCACAATTAGAAACCCTGTGGTCTACCAAGTGCAGGCTATCCGCCGTTATTACTGTGACCCTTCCCCATTCTTTTTTGCCGGCTCCAACTTGCCCAACGTTTGGAACAAATTTAACCAGATGCCTAAGAAGCCTTTTCATTACGTCCTTGCGTCTAGTGACAATGTGTATTCTTGCGTTGTAGAACAAAAGACAAATAGCGGCAAACAAAAACGATTTACCAAAACCTGTAGGGGCTACGATTATACCGCAGTCGTTTGATACTATCGAAGCGAGGCACTCATCTTGTTTGGCTTTTAACTCCATTCGTTCAAAGATTCTCTCAAATGAATAAGCAAATCTTTCAGGGTTAAGGCCGTTGTTTACAAAATTGCGCACCTCAACTTCAAAACCAAATTTCTCACAAATACCTTTTATCTTCTTAAGAAACCCACGCATAAAAACCAGATTTCCAGTTTGACCGTATTTGTACAGAGATCTTTCTTCGTAAACAAAAGGTTGATAAGATCCTCCCTTGTACGCGGCAACTCCTCTGTTTTGAACAACGTGAGTATATGTCAAACTTCTTTCAAGCTCTGCTTTTAGATTTTCAGTAAAATCTCCTTGAATATCGGCCAGGTTTCCTTGACTACGAATCAGAAAACTTCCAGACATGACATGACTTCCTTTCATGGCAAGGACTGAACTTACCATCTTATTGAAACCATTGGAGGTGGGTAAGAGCTTACTTGAAAAATTTTCTGTAAGCTTCAAGTTGCTCTTTAGACTTAAAGAACAACTCAGGAACGAAAACGCTTTCTTTCCAAGGCGTTGGGTCAGGATACATGTACATAAGCCACTTTCTATAAACGAATTCTAAAAATTTTCTGCTGGCAAATTTTTCAGCCATGTCTTCAGAATGTCCTGTTCCGTCTTTGCCGGCTTTAGCGACTATCTCTGAGTCCATAGCTGCCCAATAAGCTTGAGCTATAAAGTTTTCTGGACTCTTATCTTCAGTGTCAAAATAGTTTTTCCAACAAGCTATAACTATTTTTCTTTTTGAAGCTTTTGAAAATATGGAGTTTGGAGCGTCTAAAACCCCATCGTCTTTTTTGCTGGAATTAAAATCCAAACCAAAATACTTATACAAATCTGTGAGACCGTCTGGGTGAGCCGGAGAAAAGAACCATCTAGGGTCAATGATTAGACCAGCCAACAAAGCGCAAGATTGATGATCTATACCAGGCACGAATGACGCTATCTCGTGCAAAGGGTGTCGGCTGTACAACAACTTAACTTTTTCAGAAACTTTTGACAAATCCTCTGAAGTCATCATGTTAGTAAGAGTGTAAATATAAAACTCATCCTGTGAAACTTCGTGGAAACCTCCGGCAGAAGCGGCGTACTGCCATCTACGCATGTTCAATAAAACGTTTTCAGGAGAGTAGTTAGGCAAGTTGATGTATTCAACTTTTGGACTGCACACCTGCAATTTGCCTAGCTTTTTTACTCTTTTACGTATGTACAAGTTGTAAATCAATTCTGAATTTTTATGGTCTCCGCAAGTCATTACGGTGTCGCAGGACTTTAAAAGCTTGCTTGTGTTGCAAAATTCAGAAGCTTTACGGTCTGAACACTCAGGCATACCTTTCTTGTTTATATACCAGACTGTTCCTTGATAATCTGTGTAGAGTTTGAGCGCTGTAGTTTCTTCCACCTTGTCGCTCATGGTGTTCTCCAGGCTCAACCTAGGTCTATGGTGTTATTAAACAGGTGGCTTATTCCTTTCTCGTGGCTAACCACGATAATTTGAATGTCGTTAGCTGCGGAAAACTCTTTTAGCCTTTCAAAAGCCATCTCCATAGCGTGCAAGTTTATCTCGTCAAGACCCACTGTTGGCTCGTCTAGGCAGAGCAGCCCAAGATTTGAAGCAAAAGTCGCGTTGACTGCAAGCCTGAAGGCTATAGTCAATATTATCTTTTGACCTCCTGAAAGCCTGCTGGCAGAAATCTTAAAGTCTCTAAACTTGGCTTCAAATCCTAAGTTTGCGTCTAGCTCTATTGTAAAGGGTAAACCGATATAACTCAAAGTATTGTTTAACTCAATTACCACCCTTTCCATGTGCTTTCTGGATATGGCCATGGGAAGAGCGTCGTGCTTGAAAACCTTCTTTAGTCGGTCAAGACGGCTGTTCCAACTTACTTGCCTTTCAGCCATCTGCCTTTCTAGATTAGCGTTTGATATTTTTTCTTTTATGCTCTTAACCTCAGCGGCCATGGTGGCGTGTTCCAGCCTGGCGTCTCCTACTTTTAGCTTTTCAGCTTTAAAAAATTCCAGCTCCGTTTCAAGGTCTGCGAGTTTGTTTTCGTCAACTCTTTCATAATTTTTTTGCAGCTCTAGATCTTTTTCTATTTCAGCAGACTGTTGCTCTATTCCGCTGAGTAAACCTTTTATTGTTAAATTAGTTTCGTTAATAGCCTTGTTTATTGCTTCTATTTCTTTATTCAAAACCTGAGCTTCTGAAATTATTTTCTTAGAGTCTTCCATGGATATGGAAGGAATAGAAACTTCAATCAACTTTGATTTTTCAAAGTTAAGTTGATTAAGTCTGTCGTCATAAGTTTTCTTCCAAACAAGATAAGAGTTCATGCTCTTGTCAAAAGACATGGTTACTCTAAGCGCGTCTGTAAGCGCGTCTACCTGAGGGGATATCTGCTTTATCTGCTCTTCAGCTTCTTTTAAATTACTTGCTAAGTTTTCTGCCGGAGTGGCGCATACCGGGCATCTGCTTTTCTTGTCGTTAACGTCTATAGACTTAACCATGTTCTTGTAGAAAGCAAGATAGTATTTGAAGCTATCTAGCTTGGTATTAGCTTCATTCTCGTCCTCTATGTAATTCTCTGGCTTTTGGGGAGTAGGGTTTAAAGCTTTTTCTTTTTCAAGATTAGCTATTGCAGTACTAATCCTGTTCTTAGATCCGACGTAATTGCTGTATTTGTTCCAGAGTAATTCAGCTTGTTCAGCCTGAACCCTGAGAGCTGAGCCCTCAGAGTAAGAAGTCATCTTGGCTGCTAACTCTTCTTTTTTGTGATTTAACCTTTTCTCATGCCCTGACATTTGAGTAGTGTAGTTATCTATATAAGACAAGCGAGAAGAAATGCTAGCGGCAAGCCTGATCTTTTCTTTGCAGGCGTTGACGTCGTTGACTATTGAAATAATCTTGTCGTCAAGACTTTCTATCGTTGGGTAGTCTTCAACGACTTTTTTCAAAGTTTCTAAACTGGCCTGCTTGTCTGCCAGCTCTTTTTCTAAGTCTGTTTTGTTATAACTAAAATTTAAAATAGCGGCTTTGTAATCGCTTTTACCTATTTGCTCACATACGTTGTTTAGCTGGTCTATTCTAAAAAGTTTTTGGAAAGCGCTAATACGTTTAGCCGGGGTTAGGTTAAAGGGGCCAAAATGATCCCACTGCTCTACAAAGCAATACTGGTCAAGTATCACCTCGTCGACGTCCAGAACTTCAAGCAATTTCTTTTTGAACTCTGCCTCAGACGTGTAAGTGTTTCCAGCCAGGGTCAGTTCTCTTTTTGATGGGTCTATCCATCTAACAATCTTGATGTCTTCTGAACCGTGGGATAGCTGAAGCTCAACTGAGCATTCTTTTCCAGCTATCCTGTTAATGCTAACGTTGTCGGACAAAACGCCCGCGTTTCTTGAGAAGTTTCCAGTTATTCCGCCGTATATCGCAGTAAGTATGTTGGACTTTCCTGAGCCGTTAGGACCTACTATCGCGTTTAGTCCTTTCTCGAAAGTTATAGTCTTATCCGTATGTTGACAAAAATTTGAAAGCTTGACGCTCTTGATGAACATGATCAATCCTTTCCTTCAATGGCCAAATGCTCTTCTTTCATTGACGTCAATTCTAGGGAAACGTTTTCAGATCCGTACACCCTTATTACGTCTTTATAGGTATTGGGGTCGTCAGTGAATTTGCTTACGCACTCGGCTATGTCTATAGCCGCCATTTCACCTCTACCGTTTGGATCAGATACCATACGCTCGTGATCAAAGTCTGTCGATACTAGTTCATAGACCCAATCGCCCAGCTTGTCAGCCAGCAAAGAATGGCAATTCGGTAAATTTCTATTGTATTTTATTTTGATCAAAGGCTTAGTGATGCCTTCAGGCAAATCTTTAATAGGCCAGTTATCCAATACGACTTGCAGGTTTCTATCCAAAAACATCTGTAGTGATTCATGGTCTTCTATGGACTCAGAAAAACACGGCCTAGTTTTCAAGCTATATTTTGTTATAGACAAATCATCGTTTAAAATAATCACAAACTTTCTTGGGTTTTCGTCATGGCTTTGCATACAAGTAGAGCCGGTAGAAAGAACCCTGACTTTGCCGAAGTTACTATCAACATACCTGTGGTAATCTCCTGTGTATAAAATTTTGCAGAACTTAACAGCGTCCAAAGAAAACTCGCTGCTTGTATTTATAGTGAAGTCTTTCCAGACTTGGTGAGTTATAAACAAATCAAAAGTACCGTGATTCTGAGCGTACGCGTGCGCACTTTCAAGACAATCAACAAAATAGCTAGGCTTAGCTATATCCATGGCACAGCAACGTAAGCCGTTTATTTCTATAGGAGAAACAGCTCCGTAAGAATCAAAGCTGTGTATGTTTACGGCGTTATCAAACAACGTCATCCAAGGCGGGTCAGAGAGCTCATGCTGGCCTTGAATGAAATAAACTTTTTGCCCAGCACTTGCCAATTTACGCATTTCATGTAAACAAATACTTACGCTTAAGCTGTCTGGAGTTTTGTTGTCAAACAAATCTCCAGCTGCTACAAGCGGAACTTCAAGGGATACAGCTAGATCTACGATTTGCTGCAGAGAGTAATACGCGTCTCCTCTAATAGCCGGATACTTCTTCCAAGCCGCTGGAAGAAGGTGCCAATCTGAAGAAAGGACGGCTATAGGTTTTGACGGCATGTTTCTCTCCTTGAAAACAAGAATGTTAGTGTCTAGAGTATAGCCAGTCAACCAGGAAAGGAGACCTTCATGTTAGTTTTATCTAGAAAGCCCAACCAGGTTATCAGGATTGGGGACAACATCTCAATAACCATCGTGAAAGTAGATGGGTTGAAAGTAAGTATAGGAATAGAAGCTCCAAGGGAAATCCCAGTGATGAGAGAAGAGTTGATAAAGGACGGAGTTTTTACTAAGCCTAACAACAACAAAAAGGACTAAGTCATGGCTGACAAGACTTGCATTTTGATTTTAAACACTCCCTACTCCGGAGGCAGTGTAGTAGCAGGAATACTTAACAACCTTGGAGTTCCTGTTGGAGAAGACCCGTCAAGGGGGATCATCGACTATCACGCATGGCAGCTAAACACCATGCTTTGCGGTCAGGTGGAGAATCCAAAAATAAGTTACAGCGCGCCTAGAAATTCTCAAGGGTCTATAAAGTATTATCTCACTGAAAAAAAAGAAACAATGTGGGGAGCGTGCGATGTAAGATTTTGCATGACTGCTCCTGACTACATGGACGCAGCTGAGGCTGTAGGGGTAGAGCTGCTAGTAATAATTCCAGTAAGAACTCCGCACCACAGCGTGTTAAACATGCTTAAAGCTGAAAAAGATTTAAGGATGGAAAGAGCAGCTGATCTTTTTGGCAGGTATTCTACTGCCAGGTCTATGAACACTGAAAGATTTTTGTTGTTGAACAAAGACAACAAAGAAAAAGTTTTGTACGTAAGTTTTGAACAGATGATTGAAAACCCTAAAGAAGTTGTAGACTCTATAGTTTCTTTTTTGAAACTAGAGCCCAGCCAAGAACAAAAAGACGCAGCTACAGCGTCTGTGAAGAAGAGCTAAGTATTTTAAGAATGGTGGAGGTTGTACTCTTGCCCTCAGTCATGGGGACAAGTTTTACATCTCCACCATTCTTTTTTGTTTCAGCTGCTCCAGGTATGTCACAGCCCGCGTACTCTGAACCTTTTACAAGATAAGAAGGTTTAATTCCTGAAATCAGAGGAACAAGCTGGTCTTGTTCAAAAGGAACAACAGCGTCAACCACGGACAAAGAAGCAAGAAGCCTCAATCGCAAAGACAAAGGATTAAAAGGCCTTCCATCGCCTTTAAGCTGTTTTATGCTTTCATCTGTGTTTACTGCGACTATAAGGCTGCCGCCTAGGCTCTTGGCTTCTTCTAAAAGACTTATGTGTCCGTCATGTAGTATGTCAAAGCATCCGTTAGTAAACACTATTGGATTTTGAACAGTCTTGTTAGCCCTGGCCCAAGACACAGCCTGTTGTACTGTAAGTATTTTAGACTCTGATTTTTTAGGAACACAGTCGTGTGTTTCTGCGCATATAGCGGCTATCTCATCAACGCTTACTACAGAAGTATTTTCTTTTGTGACGGCAACGCTGGAAGCGGCATTAGCGTAAGCTACCGAAGTTTTAATTGGATAGTTACATTTCAAAGCAGAAGCCAGAGCCGAAACAAAAACGTCTCCAGCGCCAGTTACGTTAGCGGGCCTTTTAGTTAAAGCTTTTATGCTGGAGCACTCACCGCTAAATCTGTCATAGTAAGAACAACCGTGCTGTGATCTAGTTATTACTATAAGAGGTAAACTGGGCATAAGCCTAGACAAAGCCAAGGTCAAAGATTCACAATACGCGTCATCTCCAAGTAAGTCTGGAGAGTAGTTTATTTTTAGTATTTGACAGGCTTCTTTAAAATTAGGAGTTATGCAAAAGCATTCAGACCACAGTCTGGCTGTATTCGGCTTAGCGTCAACAAAAACTTTTATACCTTTTAAAGCGCAGACCCTTTGCAAACCTTCGGCCAAAGCTGACGATATAGTTTTTTTGTTGTAGTCTGACACAACCAAACAATCAAAGTTTGCCGCTTGGCTTTTAAACCTATTAAAAAGAGTTTCAGTTAAATTTTTGTAATCAGAAGAAGTAGATATATCTTTTTCTAAATCAAATCTAAATAGATGATGCTGCCAGGATACTATCCTTGTTTTAACAGGTGTGTTCCAGTCAGATAACTTGACCAAGTCACTCTTGACGCCAACAGAAGAAAGATGGTCTTCCAGGTAAGAGCCTTCTTGATCTTTTCCAACTGCCGAAAAAAGAGTTACGTTTTCACCCAGCTCTTTTAAGCAAGCTGCTACGTGCGCCGCGCCTCCTGGGCACTGGCTTTGCCTGTTTATCAAGGCTAGCGGTACCGGGGCTTCTGGAGATATCCTGGAGACTTCTCCAAAAAGATACCTGTCCAACATCACATCCCCGATAACCGCTACGCCTTTAAAAGACATCGTGCACCTCACTGACCTGAATCTATATTTGAATGGTTTTTAACAGGTCTTGGATTTCTTTCCTTGGAGTTAGTCTCGTTGCAAGGGCCACAAACTCTGTTGGTTAACTTATTGACCGACTTGAATACCTTGCCGCACTTTATACAAGGTCTGTTGCCGGGTCTATCGTCAGGGTAATAACCAGCCATAGGTACCTCAAGTTAAATCTAAAACGTCATCGTCTGTGTCACTCTGATCGTCTTCATCTTGTTTTGATGAAAACATCCTTCCTCCCAGTCCTTCTTTTCTTTTTCTATTTTTACAAAATTTAAGAAGCAAGTCCTCAGCGTCTTCGGTGCTCTTAAACTCCATAAGAGTAAAAGTAACAGAAGAGTCAGAAATAGCTTTAGCATAAGGCTCTGTAAGAGGGTCGCAACGTCCTAGCTGCCACCTAGACGTGAATATCTCTAAAACGTCAATCGCCTCTTCATAAGAGTAAGAAGCGTCGTCCAAAGGGAAGGACTTTAATTTTATATATTGGAAAACAGGTTTATCGTCATTTACGCGCTGATAGCTGACAGGCAAATCTTGGTCAGAGGGTAAATAGGGTATGTGAGGAACTACTACTTTGAACCTTACGCCTTCTTCTTTTATTTTTGGCATGTTTAACCTCTATGCGCGCATATCTCAATAATAAAAATAATACACGCGTTTGGCGTGCTTGCAACACGCCAAACGCAAAAATCACAAGTAAAAAGAACCAAAAGTAAAAAAGTACTTTGACTTCTTAGGCCTATGTCTTATGAGGTCAGACATAAACTTTGAAGAGTAAGCTGGAGAAAGGCAACCGTAAGGATAAGATATTTGCGATGCTACCTTAACAAATGCGGATCTACCTTTAAAAACAAGTTTGTTACTATAACTAAAATCAATTGCTTTGCTGGTGTGCAGAACTATTTTAGTTACAACAAACGCTTTGTTTTCTGACGGAAAAGCGTAACACAAGCACGCTCCGCCCTCTATGCCAACCCTCCTTTTCAGTCTAGATACTGCCTTATTGGCTTCGGCGGTTTTCAGAGACAGTAGCTCTGAAGCCTCCTTGCCATTACATGAAGTCTCAAATCTTTCCGTAATTACATAAAATAAACTTTCTGGATTAAGAGCAGCTGCTCTCTTGGCTTTACGATATATCTTTTGGGTATACCTTCTAGACCAACACCATGGACACATAAAACTAAGTTTACAACTTTTAGGGCTATAGCTTCCAGAGGAGAAAGAACCAACACTAGGAGGGCAGTTTCTAAGATATTGCATTCTAGATTCAACACCCATTCCCAAAATGGTTTTGTCTATTCTCCTAAGGTCTTCTAGCTTAAGCCGCCAAAACCTTACAAACTTTTTTGTTTTGTTTTTTATTTTTTCAAAGTCAAAAACGCTAAGTCTAAAAAGGCTCTGGATCAAACACCTGGTAAGCCTAGTCTTGTTGAGACTAGTTATTTTAAAACGTACGTCCATTACCAGGTATTAGCCGTTAAGTCTTCTAAGTCATATTTATCAATCATAAAACTTACAGCCTCGCTTGGAGTCATCTTACAATTAAAGTACTTCATTGATACCTCGACGTCACCACAAGCGTCATTCCAATCTATTCCGCATCTTTTTTTTAACTCTGCATCAAATTTTTTAAACCAAGATTCGTAAGTATCTGCGGCGACCACGCGACTGCTCCATTGAAAAAAAGTAACTAAAATAACAGTCATAACAAAAGAAGCAACAGAAAGCAGTAATACTCGCATGTTACACCTTGTTGTATGCTGTTTTTAAATACAATATTTAATTTTTTAATAAAACAAACGGATAAGCTCTCACTTGTTAAACCAGCACTTTCCGCAACCGTTGCATCGCGCTAGCCCGTCTACGTCGTCGTCTTCAAATACTTCAGACGTGGAGCAGTAAGGACAGGTGTCGTCAAACTCAACGGCACTTTGCGCTGAAATAGCTTCTTGATCAGAAATCATTTTTCCTACGGCTTTTAAAATAGTGGTTAAGGCGTTTATTTTTTCTTTTAAATGTTGGTTTTCTTTTTCCAATTCCTCTATCCGCGCATCAATCATGCTGTTACTCCTCTTTGTTTGAATCCGGCCCTTTAGGCTTAAACCCAAGAGCTTCTGTAACCCACTTATCGGGAACCCAGCATCTTAGGCCGTATCCTGGATCGTACCAGTGCCCGCAGTTTTTCTGAACTGCCAGCCTTAGCTTTTTCAACTTGTCAGCATTGTCGTGAGCTATGTCTTGAAACGACAACACCAGAGACTCAAGAGCCTTTATCCTTTCGTCGTCTGTCAAAACTTTACTCCCCTGGTTCGACGTGTACTTACTTCCCGTAATACTGAAAAAGAACAGCATTACAGTAGCAATGAACTGCACCGACGGTCATTCCTGTGTCGTGGCAGTGGTGTAAATGGACCGGATACTTTAGAAAACCTTTTGGAAAAATCTTGAGGTTTATTTGTTTTTCCATTACTTCAAAAGAAGCTGGACCGTCTAAAGCCTCCCCGCAGTGACTGCACCTGCCTTCTTGAAGTAGAACATACTCTTCTCTAACTTTTTTTCTTTGCACTCTGCTTAATATCGTATAGTCAACTGGAAGATCCATAATTAACCTACTTCTCCCGGAAGTTCACCGATTGGTCGCCAATGCGATATAGCCCGGAGTGGCCATCTTCCATTCCAATGCAGAACCATGAGTTCAGCCCCACCGTAAAATTCGTGCCGCTGAACAAGGTAATTGCCGTGCCCTGTCGGCGGTTCGCCCCACGCATCACGCCAGCGAAGCAAATCTTCCAGATTCCTGCACTTCTGACATTTCCCAAGCTGGTTAAGTGCCTCGGTTATTTCTTCCTCTGTTTCATCTCCCGGCCACTTGCCGATAATCCGGCCTATTGGCGTGTCACTCATCACTCCCCTCCTTCGCCCGGCAGCGGGCCGATTGGTCGCCAGTAATCCACCGGCTTAATTTCCCAACGGTCATTTTCCCAGTAATTATCCGACCATGATACAATATTATTTCGACAGGTGGCTACTATATATCGGCCTTCAAGGGTAGGCGGCTCGGTGTGAGCATTCCGCCAGCGATTCAGGTCTTCCAGTTTTACGAGTTGCTCCAGCAGTCTGGAGTTTTCCCATATAAGGTTTTTGAACATCCTTTCCCAGTAGAAAGCTGGGTCATTGTCATCCTCACTCATCACTCACCTCCTTCGCCCGGCAGCGGGCCGATTGGTCGCCAGTATGGAACCGTAAAACCGATTGGCCACTTGCCTTTCCAGTAAGTGGCGTGGATGCTTGTGCAACCATCGAAGTCGTTATTTATCACAAGGTAGATGCCTTCCTCCGTTGGCGATTCACCATACGCGTCACGCCAGCGGAGCTGTTCACGCAGCTTGGCGTTCTCCGACTCAAGCTCAGCAATTTTCTCGTCCGCTTCGCACAACTGGTCGAGCCAGTCCACATCACGGTCGCCCATTGCATCCTCCCGCTGAACGCCCAGCCAGTCGCAAAGACTAGCTGGGCACAAACAACCGTTTAGCCACCAACTCTGCCGTTGTACCAAGCAGTCACAACCGACATCGCTGCCTTAATAGCAGCCTCAGCAACAGCGTCTGGAACATCGTAAAACTTGATGTTTTTGCCATCTTCGCCAGAAATCGCACCAACTTGCAGGGATGCCTTGTTGTCCTTGAACGAAAGGTACTTCAAGTACCCGTACCTGCTGCTGTCGCCGTTTGGCTCAGCAGCTAGTACAGGCATCCTCTGGTGGCTGTCGGAATAAGCACAGCACGAACTAGTCCAGAAACCCGGAACACTCTTATCGTCAGTCATGTTGTCACCTCGTAGCATTCCATCTCTCTGGAGTCACACCACAGAACGGCAGGTGTCGCCGTGGTTCACTCGCCTCCCGGCAGCGGGCCGATTGGTCGCCAGTAATCCACCGGCTTAATTTCCCAACGGTCATTTTCCCAGTAATTATCCGACCATGATACAATATTATTTCGACAGGTGGCTACTATATATCGGCCTTCAAGGGTAGGCGGCTCGGTGTGAGCATTCCGCCAGCGATTCAGGTCTTCCAGTTTTACGAGTTGCTCCAGCAGTCTGGAGTTTTCCCATATAAGGTTTTTGAACATCCTTTCCCAGTAGAAAGCTGGGTCATTGTCATCCTCACTCATCACTCACCTCCTTCGCCCGGCAGCGGGCCGATTGGTCGCCAGTAGTAAGATTTTCGGGATAAGGCAAACTAGGGTCCCAAGACCCGTAAGCCCAATACCCTACAACTTTACCGTTCTCGTCCAAGGCAGCCATCTCAGAGACCGCTCCTCCTATAGTGTCTTTAACAACAAATCTAATCTGCATAAACTTACCTCCTACCTCAGTTGCTACCAGACCTGTCCTGAACGGCAAGGCTGTCAGCAAAAGCCCACAACTCAATGTCAAAAAAAGCAGAGTCGTGTTCCTCCATCGCTTTTCTGTGCTTGGCTATAGCCGATATAAGTTCAGAGTTTTGAAGCCCAAGATACGTCACAGTTTCTACAAGGTTTTGTTTCTCCTCTTCCAAGGCGGAAACCCTTTTACGCAAACCGTCAATAACCCAGCCAGCCTCTCCGCCATCTGCGTCATAATTGTCTTTGCTCACAGACTTTCTCCTTTATAGGTTTAAAATATGTACCTGATCTGGCAGTAAGGTAGGAATAAAGAAAGTATGGACTTTAAGTTATCTACGGCTTCTGCCTTAAAATTATTCTTGTATCTAAGGTTGACCATGCCGTTTTGAGACAACTTTCTCTGTTGTATAACAGGAAGTCCAAATTTATTTTTGGACTTGTCGTTCTCGTCATCCCAGTGCCTCCAAAGGTACTTCTCTTCAGCTTGAGGATGCCATTGCATGTTTAACTCATGCAACTTTTCGTTGTGAGTTAAAAATATTACTTCAGCTTTTAGTTGCTCCTTTGCCTTAGAAGACAAAACGTCGTCGAGCTGTGTAAACAAATCCGCGTAGTCTCTTTGCCATCCTTCATAGAGTATTACGGGGCTAAGGTTTATGTGTACCTCGTACCCAGCGTCTACGAAATCGTTTATAGCGGATATTCGTTCAGCTATTGAGCTGGTACGAACATCAACTACTTTAGAAACGCTCTCAGGCATGAGGCTAAACCTAACCCTAGTTTTTAGCTGAGGGTCATACCCAAGAAGTTGCCTGTTTACAAACTTAGTGGCAAAGCTGGCTTTGCCGTTGGGGGTGCTGACAAAAGACTTGATCAAATCTTTTACGTTATCGCTTACAAGATCATCGACAGAACAATCATTGTTCTCTCCGATATCCCAAGTCCAATAAACGGGGTCACACTGGGTGTTTTCAGGCGTAAGTATTTTTGCGCCTAGCTTTTCACACTTACGCCTTATGTGCGCTATAACTTTGCATATATTAGCGAAAACGGCTATAGGGTTAGCGTAGCCTTTACGCCTAGCTACGTAACAATAAGAACAAGCCATGGCGCAGCCAGAGCTGTGAGACGGGGCGATCCAGTCCGTAGACCTGGAGTTGGGCCTAGAAGCTATAGCAGTCTTTACGCCAAGAACAAGAGTTTGAGCTTTTGTCTTGTTCCACTCTCTAACCATGTCTGGGTTATTGTTGAGTTCTTCGATACGCCAATGGCTATCTACAAGTATTTTGTTTTCTACGTCTTTGTACTTGTTGAATATTTCTTTTCCCCTAGGAAAGTTTAAAGCTTTAGCGTCATAGTAAAGGGTGTTGATATTCAAAAGGCTAGCGGCATCCATGTCAGTGTCTCCTTGTAAAAAATAAACAAAAAACAAAAGGTTGGTACTTAGCGATAAGTACCAACCTTTTGTACGTAAAAGTTTTAGTTACTGCGCCTCCTTCCGTAAACGCCTGATTTCTTCAATAAGCCTGGGTATAGCGGCTTTAGCCTCACATATGAACAACAGGTTGCTGTCATGGGTGTCAGCTGTATCCGCTAGCCTTGGAGACTGCAGCAAGGTTATCGCCACAGTCTTGGTGGAGTCCTGGTCATAGATATACCCGTCGTGTTGAAACCCTTTACCGGGGTCAACGCTTATCCAACGGGCGTTCATGCACATGTCATCGTCACCAGCCCTGGGATACCACAGGCCTGGCGTTGTCTGGTTGTGCAGCTTTTCCAAAAGAACCAAGTAATCCTCGTCCATCTTGTCTCGATGAAATTGGATGTTAACCTGGTCTGTCTCTTCTGGTGTTAACTTTAAAAAATCATTGAAGTCGCCACTGACCCAGCCTTTAGCTTCATCTTTACTAATTGGGTCGTCTACGTTGTATTCAACTTTCAAATAAAGCTTATCGTTGCTCATGCCAGACCCTTCCTGGTTCTGATTAAACCTTTTTGAAAGCCATAGAAACTTATAAAGCCCTGGAGGGACTCAAACCCTCATTTCCCCTTACGCACTGGGGGTGTCCTCGTTGCAACTATTAAACGGTGCGCACGCTTATTTGCAACAGGCCTCAATTAGACGACAGGGCGTTTTGGTTATTCTTCGGTAGCGCAGACTACCTTGCGCACCCGAAACTCAGAGCGGTACAGGCCTGTTAGCCGTTCCAAGTCCGACAGTGCTTTTTTCTCAGCATCTTCGGGGGAAGCCGCTTTTAAAAACAAAACTTTTTGAGGGTTTTGCACAAAAGGCATTCTTTGCCACACAACCTTCCATTCTAAGTCACCCATCAGGATCCTCCTAAAGCATAGAACAATACTCTGGCTTTAGACGCCATTCCATAAGCCGCCTTGCGTGATTTGAAACACGGGAAGACTTTAAGAATCGACCTGTGTGTTCAAACTCACAAGAACGGAATAAAGACCCCGCAGCTGGACCGAGGGTCTTTATTCCGTGTCTTTCAAAAAGAACTTCGCCAACATCGTCTGCGGTGCATGAACCTCTGCTTCGACATAGCTCCATGGCTATAGCTCTAGCTAGCTGAAGGGGAACAACGCTATTAGCGGCTCCGGCTCTCATTCCTGAAATTTTTAAAGATTCAGAAACGCCAGCGTCGAACATAGTCATGGTACTTACCTCACGCCAGGGTGTGCCCGTGACATGATAGTAGAAACAGCACGTCAGTCAAGCGCTCGGAAAAGTTGATTGATGGCTTCCTCAAAACCATCAGACGAAAAGTCTGACAAGATCTGCTCTTCTTTAACAGAAGGCAGGTACGTGTCTTCAGCTGGCGAAGACACAACGGCTTCTTGCTTTGGTGCCTCTGTTTTGCGGGGTCTTCCGCGCTTTCTGGTCAAAACTGGGAGTTGAGTCGGTTTTTGTTTAGGGCTCGAGGAAGGTCGTGTTTTGCAAGACCCCGTGAGGGCCGCGTGCTTTGCCATAAGCAAAGATGCGAGCATGTCGTTCATTACGATGACATTCCTAAGACGAGAACCGTTTGGCTCCCTCAAGGAATGCAGCACAGGCTCTGGAAGCATGACTCCGCTGGATTTCAAAGCATTGAACCTTTTGATGACTGCCGTCCTGGTCATGTGTAAAGCCTCCGCTACAGCCTCAATACCAAGGTCGTGGAATAATATCCAAGCCGCCGCAAAGATACCAACCGGCTTTGTCTTTTCTTTCTTATCTGGGTAATAACCAAGATAAAGACAAAGGTCTTGGTAAATCTTCTTACTCACGTTCGTCTCCTTTCAAAAAGGGGATGAAAGACCTAATCCAAAAGATAGTAGTTTATATACCCGGTATCATGTAGACCTTGTTCGTCTCTTTCTTCTTTTTAAGAAGAAAGAATACACCTAAAAAAAAATTTACTCTAAACAAGTTAACTTTCTAAACATTACTTATTTGATAAACATTAAATTAAAAAAGCATTTTTGAGTAAATTTTTTTTTGAGTATATTCTTTCTTCTATAAGAAGAAAGAAACGAACAAGGTCTACATGATACCGGGTATATCTTAACATATACTTAGTTTAAACAAAATAACCCGCGTGAAAACTTTTACGCTCTCACGCGGGCTATTGTTTGTTTACGACTCTAGAACTTCTAGAAACTTCCAGAGGACTTTCTTTAGGTCTTCGATCTCAGCGTCACCGTTCAACCTTATTGAGACGGTGTCGACAGGGCTGGCTTTGAAAGCCGAGTTATCTGCAGGAGGAAAAGCCCGCACGTAAGAAGCTGCCGAAGACCCAGGGTGAAAGATAAACGTGATCAACGTAGCAGAGTCTTCTCCGCCGGTCTTTCCGGTTGTCTGGATCCTTGCTCCTAGGACGTCTCCGTCAAAGTGCCCCTTCTTTATCAGCTGGTTTATCCGCACTGCTGGGCTCCTTCCTCTTTAAACTTTTTTGCTTTGACTTTGGTAAAGTCACGGTCATTAGTACCTCGACCTTTACTTTTAACTCTTCTACCTCCTTTTCCAGAATTATTATCCTTGCCAGCGCCGAGTGTAACCTTTCTGTCGCATCCAGAGCCAACTTGGCTGCATCCAGGTTCGTCGTTGCCATTTCTTTCCTTTATGACTACCACTTTGCTATCCGTTTCAACCCAGACAGTAGCCCCGCAAGACAGCGGTTTGTCAGGGCTGTACACAACGACAGAAGGGCCAAGTATAGCCACTTTTTTGGCGTATACGTTGGCCCCTTTTGACTTGACTGTTATTACTGGCTTACTTTCCCCTTTCTTCTTGTTTGACCTTATCACGTGCTGATTCACATGAATCTTGGTCACCACTTCAACTCCTCCTTGTCGCACTCGTCCAAAGCTTTTTCAAGCTTGTCTACCTTTTCCAAAAGAACCTCTATCGCGGCAATGGCTTCACTCCTGTAGTAGGCGTCTATAGACGGCCAGTTACCAGAATTGTCCACCTTGGCGTCTTTCAAACTTTGCAAAACTTTTTTTGGGTCTGTTCCTGCAGGCATGTGGTTCCTCCTTAAACTTTTAGCCCTACTTTACTGGCTACCTTCTCTAAGGTCTTCCAGTACTCGCCCTGCTTCTTCCTTATACTTTTGTCCACCTCCTTGCCTATCTTGTTAACTGTCCTGTCATCAAAGTCCGCGTCCTTCACGGCTGTGACAGTTTCAGTCAAGTCTTCCATGACTGTAGGGTTCGCGCCAGAAAACACGACAACCGTGAAAGCTACTTTTATTTCACGGTTGTCGTGATACACCCAGGACTTTATTCCTTTCTTATTGTGACTGGTCCTGTGCAGTCTCTGCCACTTTCCGCTTAGCACGCAATCTCCTTTTAAGTATCAAAGTTTTGTTTGTTTTTAGTACCTGTATAAGTTCTTTATAAGCTTCCCAGTCGCTGTTTTCCATACCGATAACTAGCATAAAATACTCTATCTGTTTGTTCCTTTCAAAAATGTAACTAAATGGACGAGTGGAAACGACCTGCTTTATCAAAGGCTCAGCCGTGTCATAAAAAGTTTTTAGCCTTCTCGCCACAAGAACGGTCAACGTGTGCCTTTCTCCTTGTTGTTCTGAAGTGGCTGACGCTCCATTACCTATACTCTCTTCAAACTTTTGAAGCTCTGTCTTTTTTTCTATATACTTAGATAAATTTTTTGATGCTCCTTCTATAGCTGCTTGCAAAATTCTTTCTTTAAAACCAAAACCAAAATCTTCACCATCGATCTCTGCGCAGCTATTGTCGTAAAAGCCTAAGCCGTCTCTAAGCCTTCTTTCTGCTTTTTCTAGTTCTTCTAGAACGCTTTCTCTAAACTTTGGATTCTCTTCAAACAATTTTTTTATTAAAATTCGTTCTTGCCTGTTGTTGTCTATAAACAAGTTGTGCAATAAAAATATGCTCCTCTCTCCTTCTTGCTTCAACTTGCTGTGAACCAAATACCATCTAGCGTACGCCAGCGTACTTTCTTTGTTTTCTTTTTTTCCATTTTCTGACAGCCAGGCTCTTCTGAAATAGAAAAGCATGTCATGCAACTCAGACTCTATACGGTTAATAACATTTTGTCTTTCTGTCTTGTAATTTTCAGGGACAGAGCAGCTGACTATTTTTTCTATGACTGAGTCCAAAATATTCTTGTCAAAGAAAAGAAAAACTTGGATAACCAAATGACTAAACACACAGCTGTGCCTAGTCTTTTCTATGTAGTTAAACAACGTGTTAAATTGTGCAAGAAAACTTGACCTGTCATCGTCGTTTTCTTTTACCCAAGCATATTTATCTAAAGCCTCTTTTAACTCCTGCAGCTTTTCTTCAATAACCTGGTTTTGAAATTTAACTAAAACATTTGGTCTTATGCAATCAACACAGGTTATTAAAATTTTTAGTCCTTCTATGTCGATGTGGTTTTCTATTCCAAAAATTTCTCTTATTGCTTTTTCATCTCCAATCACTCCTTTGTTGTGAAGGTATTTATGCACATCCGACGTAGTTATACCTCTGTATTTATACTCAAATCGACTATAGAAAAATTGTTTTATAAGAGACTCAAGGCCTGGCCATCTTTCTTTTATTACGTCTATGCCATATTCCACGGCCCCGCTTTCAAACTTTAAGATTACTTCTTCTATCTCCTCTAAACGACTTCCTGTTTTTTTGGCGTACTCTGTAGCCGCTTTTATAAGAGGCCAAGGAACGTCAAATACAGTTTCGTTTTTATCCATAACTTCCTTTATTCTTTTTACTATCTCTTCTTTTATGGCGTTTGACCCTTCTTTACCCATTCTTCTTAAAACAAATTGATACAAACCTCTTGGTAGGTATTCATTCCTGTTTTCTTCTGTTGCCTTTGTCATACCTAAGAGCCTTAGAAAATCTTCTCCAGACATGATCATATTTTCAATAAACGTTTCAAACTCAAATATCCCCATTTCTTCAAATTTTTCTTCCATTACCTCCTTGGGTTTTTGCGCCTTCTCAAGCTTTTCCAGAAACTCCATACCCTGGCTTGTTATCTCCAACATGGCTCACTCTCCTTTTTTGAATTTGACCAGGTGCCTGGCGTAAACTTCCGCCAGGCTAACACGACCAGACGCCACTATCATTTTCTCTACGTACTCTGTTCCTCCTTTTGTGGCTTTGATGAATTTTTCAATTGTCCAACCAAATTGCCAGCGATAGAAAGCTGTACAATTATCAGCTTTCATGGCCTGGACCATCCAAAAGAAACATTCTTCTTTGTTTTCTTCTTTTATGTCGTGACCTTCCGCTATAAGATCAAACAAAGTTGACATAAAAGCATAAGGATGTTTTTCTAGTTCATCCCTGTACTCTTGCCAGTTTCCTTCTTTGCAATTTTCTTCATACCTTCCATAAAGCCACTCGTTAGTCAAAGAGTTGCTTCTAGGTATTTCTATCTCTCTCCCTTCTTCCCTAGCTTTTAGAATTTTATTCTTCCTAATAGCTTCTTCTTTTAAACCTTTTATAAGAACAGTCTCTATCCTTTCATTAGGCTTTCTTATAACTTTTACGTAATAAAAAAGAATTGCGGCTATTTTTTTGTCATAAACTTTGTCTTCATGATTTCTATAGCTTTCTAGATTTAAGCTAAGAACTATTGTTTCTAAAACACTTAGAAACTTGTTTTTAGCTTCGACGCTATTAATCGACTCAACGTAATCTTCCAAAAACTCTAGTATAATTTCAGCGGCTTCTAGCTCGTTTATCTGTAGATTATTATTCCTAACCTCCAGTTGCTTACTTAAAAACAGCTCTGTTGTCCTTACAAGCTCTGCTTCTAACTCCTCCCATCTATCTTCATTTTCTGAGTTCTCGTCGGCATGTTTAAGAACCGAAGTGTATCGCGTGGCGTGCGCTACTGTACTCTTAAACGCTGTTTTATTATGAAACATTACTTCATAGTCAATTTCTCTAAGCTCTTTTATGATGAGGTCTTCTACAGGCTTAAACCTTTTATGCAAGATATAATTTGCATAGTCTGTAGCTATGTTTATAGACGTCAGAATTAATTCTTCGTAATGCGGATTTCCTACATAACTTCTGTTTTTATGGATTCGTCTATAGGCTTCGTACGCTGACATGCCCTTGTCTGGTTTTTTAGCTTTAAATCTGCTTTCTCCTTCTTTGACAGCAACTTTTGGTTTGTACTTTTTAGCCTTATCTATGATCTGAGCCGCCTCGATCATCTTGTCAGCTACGTCTGTCATTTCTTGCTCCTGTCCTTGGTTAGTTCAAACTCAATCCTTGCCTTGATCTTGTCTACAACTTTTGAGATAGTCTCGGCATTTGGTGACTCATCTCCTTTAGGGCTTTCTCCTGGAATGACCCCAAGCTCTCTTAAGATCGACATGCAAAAATTCAAATCGTAATAGAGCTCAAAAAGATACTTGTCAGTCTTGCCTGACCCTATAGTTCTTCTTAGATACACCTCCTTCAATCTTTCTCTTATGTTTGCCAGCCGTTTGAACGGGTCTTTTATGTGATTACGACCTATCGCCATCTTCGCTCCTCCACCAAAAAGGTTTTTCCCTGCCCTTCCAAGAAGCTATATTTTTCTTTCCTCCTATGTAATAAGCCCTGTATGCCTCTATTACACTTTCCCTTTTGTACTCGTCAGGCATAGCCTGAGGAGGTTCGGAGAAAGGGAACTCCGGAAGAAGAACCGACTGCTTTTTGCAATCGTCTAGCACTTCTAAACACTTGTGTGTTTTTCCGTACCTGTATTGGTACTCAGAACACAAAGAAAACCCGAGAGCCACCAACCAATTAAAATTGGCCTGTGACTCTCGGGTCCATAAATTGCACGGATGGTTCTTATGAGCTTTTTTGTAGAGGGGCTTACCGCCGTGATACCACAGCGCCGTGCAAAGCAACTGCGCGGTTTCAAGCGGCATCTTGACTACATGTTTATCAAGATGCCACTTGGCGCATTCCTCTACGTCATAAGAAAGAACGAATATATTCATTCGTCTGTCGGCTTCATCTTCTCCTCCATGGTCTTCAAATACACCATCACAAATTCGTCAACCACTTGAGTGCTGTCAGAACCCTCGTATTTCTCCTTCATTCTCTTAAGCGTCTTAATCGCTTCGTCTCTGAGCTGCTCGTATGTCACAACCACTGTCAGCTTGACCATATAAACTCTCCTAGTCGCAACTAAGCCAACGATCCAGAACCAAAACAAAATTGTTGTTAGAGTCTTTCTTGTCCATAGCCTCGGACATGTATCCGCATGGCGGATACCAGCTCAAGAAAGCTTCTTTTATTTTCTCTTTGTTTTCTTCTACTCCTTGTCCCTGCATGGAAACTGTCGACTTTGAGCTGTCTCTGTACTCAAAAACCTTCCAGTCTTTTGTTTCTTCCGGCGTGAAAATTTCGTTGAGATACCCAAGGCTTTTCAACTGTATAGGTAAACCCATGACTCTTTCCTTTCTTAAAACAACTCTGGAAAATTAGCCTTGAGCGTGTCGTCTGATACACTTTCAAGTCTGTCAGTTCCAACTAAGAAATCTTCCATCTTGTCTTCTGAAAGTTCTATTCCTGGCACCAACCTTTCTGTTTCAGAAATCTTTCTCCAACATTTTTGTTTTGCCTCTAGCGCTTCTCTTAATAATCGAAGCTTCTCTTGGGACATACGATAAAAACCCTCCTGGGAAACTGTAGTAAAATTTGCTGCAGCCAAGTGCGGTCATCATCTTGGTGCAAGCAGCACAGGGCTTGCTTATTCGCAAATCCCCTTGTTTGTTCATCCTCACGTTCACTATTTGAAAAGGAGGTTTAACTGGAGACTTTCTATAAGCCGCCAGTTCTGAGTGCCACTTAGGTCTAAACCCTTTGTCCCAGTTTCGGTGATACCCGTAATGCCTGGGAGGTTCTTTCTTTGAGTTGGTTGCCCAACTTACCAAAACACCGTCTTTTATTACGAAACTGTAATGCGGGAAATTTTTTAGCTCTGGATGCTTACTTAATTTTTTTAAACAAGTAGACAGTATCTTATCCACAAGTTTCTTCTTCATAGCGTTCCTTTCTTTAAACACAAACTTAGCTAGGTTAAATCGCTTGTCTTTTTTGAAAAAAGTCAAGTGATTGGCTTTGCTAAGAAGTTTAGTAAAGAAAAGTTAACTAACTTGTTTTTAAATTTTTGTATAAAAAATTTACAAAAATTATAGCAAATGCCAAATCGCTTGACTTTTTTAAAAAAAGTCAAGCGATTTGAACTCATACAACTTTGCGTGACAGCGTGACAAACTTATTGTATTAACACGGTTATACTAAAGTCGTTAGCAGCGTTAATTAGCCTGTTAAGCATGTTAGACCAGTTCCAATCGTACTGACCTATTGTCCTTTCGGCCTTGTTTATTACAATTGTTCCGCAGTCTTCCTTAACTGCCCAGTCTACCAATCTTCTTACCCAAGCCTTGTTGTAGTCTTCTATCACCCTTTCTCGGTTTAAAGTATTCCTGTCTCGTACAGCTTGGTGCCTAAGCCAGGCTCTCCTGTGTCCCCAAGGTCTTGTCTTACTACCGCAGGCTGACACCCTCTTGTCTAAAGCTTTAGACCTTTGTTGATGCTGAGCCAGCCAGGCCAGCACAGCCTCCTGGTCTATGAGTAAAGGCTTTATTTTTTTCTCTCCTTTCATTTCAGTCTTCGCTGAAATTAAATACTGTTTATTAGTTTCTAGCTTGTTGTTTATATCTATTCTTAAAGTGTTAGGCCTTTCTGTTGTATCCTTTTTGTTTCGCTCATAGGCTATTCTTAAACAAAGCTGGTCAGGCTTTGAATCCTTTCTCTTGTAATTTATGTCCACAGACAAAAACTTGTACTCTGGGTTCTCCTGGTTCCAACCTTCTTTTATTTTCCTCCATACCGCGTTCCTCATGCCGTCAAGGTTGCCTATTTTGAAAGCAACCTCTCCAACGTCTTTACGCCAAGACAAAGTCAAAGTCCTTTTTACGAAAGCTTTTTTCTTCAAATGAGCCGCGAACATTGTTATTGGTACTCTCTCCATCCTAGGCTCTTTTCTAACGGCCTGAAGATGCAGAAAATTTCTTTTAGCGTTATAGACCGGATCGCCGGATTTATAAGCTTTTGTCACCTTTTCCCTGACGTCATCAAACAGAAGCGATTTGGCGTTTCCAGCGTACAAGTCTTCAAGAACTACGCTCCTGAGCTCGTACATAGTCATTCCGGACTTTCCTCCAAACAGGGATTTTAAAGTATCACTTGTAGCTTCCTTGTTTGGCACAAGGACTATGTTAGTGTCATCTCCGTTGGAGACGTGCCGTATAGTAGCTCCCGACAGCAGAGCTTGACCGTATATGGCTGACACTTTCTTGCATACTTTTCTGTGGTCATCTATTGAAGTTATGACTCTTCTTTTAAGAGCGCGCTCAGCCTCAATTATTTCTTCCTTTGTGGCTTTATCGTCCACTTCAGGAACTACAAAAACATCGAGGCCGAGCGTCAAAATTACCTTGTTGCTGACAACTGTCTCAGTAGCCATTGGAATCCTTTCAGTCAGTTACAGCCTTGAACCATAAGACCCCGGCTATTGCGATGGTCAAGGCTATCCATCCTTGCCACCCTATGCTCTTTTCTTGCAGCATCGCCGGTATTACTGCATATAGAGCTACGATTATTATGTCCCACGCCATCGAGAAGGCGATTATCTTATCCGTGTCGTTCATTGTCTTTACAGTGAAGACCCAGAGAAGAGAGGACATAATACTTACAGACATGCTGATAGGAAGAAAAAAGTTAGAGTCTCGAATCTCTTGTTTGTAAGTAGCCATTGAAGCAATGGAGTATATCAAAGTAACCATCAATAAACTCACTATTGCTACCACAGCGCCTCCCAGCTTTTAAAAAGCAAAGGCTCGAAGCGAGCCCTTACTGATTCTAAACTGAGTGGCCTTCCAACTCTATAGCTACGATCTGCTCAACTTTTCTAAGAGCCTCAGTCCTTACCCCGGCTTTTCTTGCCTGATCAGCAAGCTCTTTTGCTGTCTTAAGCAAATCGACCATTTGATCAGAAATATTTTCCATAACGCCTACAGACTCTTCCATTCTGTCTATCAAGCTGTTGTAACTGTCGGAATATTCCTTCAGTAGCAATTTTGTTTTTATTACTTCATCCACCAAGTACTGGACTGCTTTTTCTTCAGTCACGTCCCCTTGGTTGAAAGCCTCTACAGTCTTTTTTATCTCTTCGTGCTTCTTTAAGTCTTTGGCTTTTATTTTTTCTTCCAGCCCAGGAACTCTGTAAACAATATTCCTTGCCATACTTGTCTCCTTGTAAAACAAAAACCCCAGCTGCTACTAACAGCTGGGGCATTACTCTCGGCGGGAATCGAACCCACAACCTGCGGAGTAGAAATCCGCTGCTCTATCCAGTTGAGCTACGAGAGCTTAAGCCACCGGAGGGACTCGAACCCTCAACCCCTGGTTTACAAAACCAGAGCTCTACCGTTGAGCTACAGTGGCTAATTGGACTCGGAAGGGATCGAACCTTCGACCGGACGTATATAAGACGTCTGCTCTCCCGCTGAGCTACGAGTCCTTAAAATAACGCAGGAGAGTTTAAGCTCTCCTGCGTTATCATCTGGTCAGTTAAACTGACTTAGTAACGGCAGCAGGCGTAGAACATGCCGTTGCTGCCTTGGGCAATACCCACTTCACGGGGTTGCCAGCGATTGCGGAAGCAGCAGTTCATCTCTGCTGCGTACGGCGTGGATCCGCATCCAACGCCTTCATAGCCAGAATTACCACCGAAGTGGCCAATCCTTAATAGGCTGGCCATGTGGTTGGCCACGCCTTGAGCTGTTGAAAACGTTCCAGCAGCTACTGTCCTTACTGGTCCTTGGTTAGTTCCTCCGCCTTGCCCTCCGTTCCCGCGACGGTTGAACAGTCCAAAAGGACCAGCCTGCACGGTTGAGGCAACAGTGGCGACCATGCCAGCGGCTAGGACAGTCTTCAAAATCTTACTACGCATCATGCACCTCTCTTTTTTTAAACTTACTTACCTGCAGGCACTGCGATGTCAGGACCGTGCTTTTGATGCACAGTCTTGACAGCTTCCTTTTTAGGTGAGGCTACTAGGCCTTCCTTGCCCTTTGTTACTGGACTGATTGATCCATCAGACCAGCGAAGAGCGGGCGTTCCGTCCTTCTGGACGATGATCTCAACCTTCTCCGTATGACGAGCCTCTCGGCGCTCTTTAATCCTTTCAAAAACTCCGGCTGTCGCCGTGCTACCTACTACCAAAGCCGCGCTTGCTGCCAAAACGATTCTCAACATGTCAAAACCCTTTCTTAAGAAAACAAAAACAGGAACTTCCTGTCTTACTGAAAATACGAGTTTCTGAGAAACCCGTCAGACCCTTAACCATTACTGGTTCGCCTCTCCTGGCGTTGCGTTTCATATTGAAACACTCAGGCTTAAGGGTAAGCCTTTTGATTGATACCCCTAGAGGCCTAGGTTGGCAAGGCCTCTAGGGGTTTGATGCCTTTAAGTTGCTGCAGCATCGTTCCCGGTCCTGAAACGATTCTGGTGGTTAAGTGTCCTTAAGACGGTTGGAGTTATTACCATCAGACACTTCGTATGAGGTCTCGTACCGTTCCCTCCCTACCGCAGCAAAAGCTCCGACAAAGCTTTCCTCAAAGGCCATGGGCTCCCAGGGATTCGAACCCTGAACCAAGGGATTATGAGTCCCCTGCTCTAACCGTTGAGCTAGGAGCCCTTTTATTTTTACTGCCTTTCTCTTATCCACGCACACGTGGGTGAGACGCCCTGGTGGACCTGGCCGACTATTCGTCCGTACCCCTTATCCACGCACGCGTGGGTGAGACGATGAGTTGGACAACTCCAACATTCCTCAAATCCCCCTTATCCACGCACGCGTGGGTGAGACGATGACGCGGATGAAGCTTGGCTGGAAACGGTTCCCCTTATCCACGCACGCGTGGGTGAGACCCTAAAGTCTCACCAGTCCATCCGGACATTACAGTTCGTTACGAACTGTTTAGGCTTAAGGGTAAGCCTCTAACGTATGAAGTTATAGTAACAAAGATATTTGTCAAGTTTGGTGCAACCTACTTTGTCGTATATTTTTTCTGCGAGTATTCCGTCAGCCGCATACGCGCTTTCATGAAAACGAAAGTTCTTCAAAATTTCCCAACGAATCATAAAGCAAGCCGTGTCTATTATGTTAACCCTTGGCTCAGTCACTGGCTTTAGTCTTATTTGTCCGTTCTTATGCAACTGACCCCAAACTATAAAGTTATTATTTTTTAAATGATCAGAGACCCCTTTCAGCCATTCTGGATGTACCACGTTGTCATCGTCCAAAAAATACACCCAGTCTGAGTCATCCGCCTGTAGATTTTCCATGACGTAGTTTCTAGTCATGTTTCCAAAATTTCCAGAATACGGCGACTTTACAATCTTGGCTTTTTCTACTATTACTTCTTTTTCTACTTTGGCGTCCAAGCCTATCCACCAAAGACAAGTCTCTGGTATAGATTTTTTTATTATCTCTAAGTTCTCAGGCCTAGAGCATGGTGTTATGATATGTATCATTTTATTTACTAGCCTAAATGAAGCTGCAGGGACTAAGCTAATTAAACTTAATCCCTGCAGTTCACGCTAGTCCATACTAGAACTCAGTCTGAGCGGCCTCCTCAAAATGTGACAAAGTTTTCTTGACCTGTGCTACCAGATTAAGAACTTTCTGGTTAACCTCATCCTGGGCTACTATGCCCTGTAGGATGTTAATCTTTGATTCAAGCCGATCTAGGTCTGCTTGAATCGATTCAAATTTTTTAAGCTTCTCTTCCAAAGCTATAAACTTCCGAGAAAGATTGGTGTAGTCTTGCTCGGCCTGCTCAACTTTTAGCTTGAAGTTGTTCTCAAGAACTACTAAGTTCTTTGAGTTAAACGCGCAAGCTTCTGAGAGGTCTGATAGCCTCTCCAAAGTTTCTTTGCTCTTTTTTGTTCCAAACATTAGCAGCAGCCTCCATTATTTTTGAGCATTTCCTTTTTGACCTGCACAAATTGTTTAATTTTGTTCAGGTACTGCTCGTATTCCTTCTTTCTCATTTCATTGCCTTCTCTCACGGCTCTAGGGATAACACCTCCAATACGTGAGTTGAGAAGGTTCTTCCTCCACCGAATTTGGTGCTTTGGCCATTTCAAAATCTTTGCTGCTTCAGAATATTTGAAGCCAGCTTTGAACCAAGCGTTGATGAGTTTTACCTCCCAACGCATTTCTGAGCCTCTCATCTGAGGCAAGTTTATTTTTGCCTCTACTTTCAGCTTGTAAGCTGACTTGTAAACTGACTTGTACGTAGCCTTGTACATAGGATCCTTCCCTCTCTCAATTAGTCAAGTTGAAGACGCCGGTTGGTCGTGACTTGCACCGCTGTGGTCAAGCCACTTCGATTGTTAATGAGGCGCATGGAATTGCGCAACTCATGCATATAGTTCAGTTCGACAGTTTGCGTTATGCCCGCAATCGTGTCGTTAACGTGAACTACGTCCCGAGTCTCTTCTGTGCTGATTAGCAAAGAAAAGAACTCGAAGTCCATTCGTTTACGCCCTTCAGAGGCGATAAACGTAATAGGTCTAAAGTCTTCGTCAAGAAGCATGATAAACACTTCGCCTGACGGTTTTCCCATCTCAGCGAAAATTATCGACCGGTCTCCAGATTTCTTGACGTCAACATTAAGAAGCCTGCTTTCTCCGAAACTACACAAAGTCATGTCTGGCTTTGGCAATTTCTTTTTTATGAACCTAGACTTTCCTTCAAAAGTTTTGATAGGGTCTAGCTTTTTTATTTCTTCTAGAAAACTTAATCTGCTTTCTGCAAACTTAATATCCCAATCATTATAAACATGCAGAAACTTATCAGTCGCTAGGTAAAGCTTTTTACCTGTAAAAGCAAAATCTCTTACCTCCCCTCCTTCCTCTTTGTCTAGATAAAAAGAAAGTCGGTAGCCAGACTTGCTGTTATATTTTGAGCTATACTCGTGGAAATAAATCTGGTTGTCAAACGCTACAGCCTGACTGACCCCTCCTGACTTTACACGTACTGTGTAATCAAAATTCAACATCTCTCTTTGCGTTACAGCGTAAGTAGAAGAAACTCCTTTTACGCTGTTGCCGGCTATTACTCTGTCCCTAGAGGATGTCTTAATGCTTTTAAACTCAACAACCCCGGACACTCCAGTGGTCTGGTCTGTAAAGACTGAGGCTGTTCTCAAAGTGCTGTGACCCGTTTCAGCTCCTGAAGAATCAAAGCCAATATACCTATTGTTCCAATCCCCTTCGTTGACCAGACCGGCTCCTCGAAAACATGAAGTTATAAGGGTATGGAACTCTAATTTACTTTTTGTCCATTCTTGGACATACTCTGAAGGAAACATTACTTTTGACATGTCTTTTTTTGCCACCGACATGTTAGTTGGCGACAAAAACAACAGCACCATGTCAAAACCGTCTTCAGGGTTTGTCGGCTCAACTATAGCTATAATCTGCCGGTTGTTCTCAAAATTACTGCTTTGTATCAAAGACAGTATTTTGTTCTTTAATGCTACAAAGTAATGGATCTCGCCAGTCTCTATGTTTCCAAAATGTACCCTGTTGTCTCCACGCATAGAGACAGCGCAGTTTACTTTTGGCCATGGTGAGAAAGCCTGGTAGCTCAACCGGGTCTTGTTTCCAGGACCAGGCAACTCTTTCCTAAAAACTAGAAGATTATCTAGCTTGGTGTTGCCCGTTTTAGTCTCAAATTTAATTGCTCTCATTGATCTGCTCCTTCAGAGACCTTATCCTCTCAGCCAGCTCTCCTGCCAGCTTGTCGGTTCTATACAGCATCTCTTCAAGATGCTGTACTTGATGTGACAGCATTTTAGTTGTCTGCTGGGTTATTGCCATAAGGCTACCAGGAGCTATGCTGTCTCCTTCCCGGCTAACCATAAACCCAAAACCCAAATCGTTGTTAATCGCTTTCCACGACGTTATAACTGCCACCGTGTCTAGATATTCATCAACCGAAAAAGCCGCCTCCACCGCTTGATGGATCATCTCCGCTACTTTCTGCGCCGGTAATGACATTACCACTCCCTTCTAGGTTTTCTTCAAGTATGTCCAGGAACCTTGCGGCTGTTCTTGCCGCCAGCCACCACGGCGGCATAAGCCACCATGACGGCATAAGCGGCAAACAACATAAGGTAAGCCAAAGAGAGGAGTGGTAGCTGAAGCAGAACTTACAAGTGAGTAACTCACCTAGTTTTCTGCTTAGCCACCAACTCCCCTCTTCTCGGATAAGCTCAGCCCAAGCTCTGTACCATGAAAATATTGAACCTAAAAACCAGCAGTCTATTATGGCTTTAGACCCAAAAGCACACAGAACAAAAGCTAGGGCTAACATTCTTATCCTTTCTAGACAGCGCTCTTAGCGCCGTCTCTCACATCCTGATACAGGTGCTCCCGCGATCCGACAAATATTCTTTCGTGAGACTCTGGCTCAGGGGCCAAAAGTAAATCGTACACCCTGAAGTTGTAAAGAAAAAATTCATAGCTGCACATCTTTATCCACGCGTTCTTCAACTCGTCAATAAAGCTATCCCAGCTTATCTTTTTGTCTTCTGTCAGGTCAGAGCAGATTGTAAATATATCTGCTTTTGACGCTGTTGCAAACATCTTCCGCATAAAGATGTCAGCCCAGGAGACGCGGATTTGAAAAAGATTGTCTAGGATATCTTCCGCCTCTTCCTTTTCTTTGATGGCGTTGGTGACGTGTCGGAGCATCTCGTCAACGCCAATGGTGTAAGACACCCTTGTGTTGTACTCCTTAACTGTGTCGCTAGCTTTAATCATTGCTTCCTGATTCCTTTCTTGTTGTCGTATTTTGGAACTTCTTTAGAAACGAAGTTCCCGGCCATGAAAATCATAACCCATGCCGCTAATGGAACCATTACCGGCACCCCGACTTTTGTCATGACTAAAAACAGTCCGACAAGCATCAGGTTCAATGCTGACAAACAGCCGCCCATAGACTTTCCTTGTCATGAGGGCCAAACCGTAGATTTTCCTCTGTCTGGAACAGGGAAGCCTTGGGTATAACCAATCTTCTCAGCCGACGGGAAAGGGGGGTCTAGTGGATATTCTCTAATGCGAAGTGCATTGAGATTCACTGTAGGCATGGGCCTACGATAAGTAGGCACAATACCCCGCCTCTCGAGGAATCTTTTCGGTGATTTTGATACCATGGTCAGCCTCCTGTATAATGCTTAATCGCTTAAGCTATTATACAAAATGAGGCCAAGAGAAACATCAATGATTGATCAAGCTAAACTTAGAGATCAAGTCATAGAAAAAATCGATGACATGTCTGAGCTTGATCGCTTAGAGCTGTTTCTAAAACTTGTAAAGGACGGGCACTTTCCTAACTTTGCTCCTCTTCTTCCATTAGTGCTTACCTTAGACGGAAAGCCTTACAGTTTGGAGAACCATTTTCAGTTTGAAACCTTGTTTTATACAAGGATGCCAAAGGCTATGGTTCTGAAGACTGGCCGTCAGGTGGGCAAGTCTACCGTAGGCAGCGCCCACGGCGTTATAACTTGCACGTCAATCCCTTACTTCCGCACACTCTATGTAACTCCGTTGTTTGAACAGGTGCGACGTCTTTCAAACAACTACGTTCGACCCTTTGTCGAACAGTCTCCTATCCGGAATCTTTGGATCGGAAACAGTACTGAGAACTCAGTGCTTCAGCGATCGTTCCGGAATTATTCAATGATGCAGTTTTCTTTCGCCTCTCTTGACGCCGATAGAGTGCGCGGTGTACGCGCAGACAAGATCGTCATAGACGAGGTTCAAGACATAGACCAAGACCATATCCCTATCATCAAGGAAACGATGTCAGCGTCTCCTTGGGCCTTGAGCCAATTCTCTGGAACTCCCAAAACTCCTGAGAACACTATCGAAGGATTATGGCTTATGTCTTCTCAGGCAGAGTGGTGCATACCCTGCCGAAACTGCAAGAAGTTAAATGTATCGGCAACAACCCACGATCTAGAAAAGATGATAGGCCCGTACCGAGACGACATTTCAGAAGCTAATCCTGGCACGGTTTGCGCCAAGTGCCAAAAAGTAATACACCCAAATGACGGTCGCTGGATACACAAGTACCCGGAGCGAAGGTTTAGATTCGCCGGATTCCATGTTCCGCAGCCAATCATGCATATCCACTATTCTGAACCTTCCAAATGGACAGAGCTAATAGCCAAGAGAGAAGGCTACGGCAACTACACTCCTGAAAAGTACATGAATGAAGTACTGGGAGAGAGTTGCGGAGTTGGTGTTCAGCTTGTCTCTATGGATGAACTGCAAAAAGCCTGCGTTCTAAACCATGAAAACAAACCCAAGCAACCAGAAGATTGTATGCAAGATCTTGCCAAGTACAGGTATAGAATTCTTTCTGTGGACTGGGGAGGCGGCGGAGAAGAAGGCATAAGCCTGACAGTAGCTACCGTGATGGGCATAACACCTACGGGAGTTGTACATGTCATTTGGGCCAGACGCCTAATGACTCCACACGATCACCTAGCCGAGGCTAGACAATGTCTACATTATTTCAATCTTTTTAAATGCCACTTTGTATCTCATGACTTTACAGGCGCTGGCGTCTTGAGAGAGACTCTCTTGTGCCAGGCCGGAGTAGAGTACAAGAGGCTTATACCTATAAGGTACATAAGAGCGTCTGCCGCTAAGATAATGACTCACATCAAACCTACCTCGATAAACCCCAGAAGTTTTTATCAGGTAGACAAGACACGGTCTCTTCTAACCACCTGCGCGGCTATTCGCTTGATGCGAATTAGATTTTTTAAATATGATTACAAATCCACAGACGACCCAGGCTTGATTCATGACTTCCTAGCTTTGACAGAAAGGAAAACAGAAACAAGACTGGGGTCTGACGTTTATACTATCGGGCGAAACCCTCACCTTAGTGATGACTTCGCCCAAGCAGTTAATATAGGATGCTGCGCCTTGTGGCACATGACAGGCGCTTGGCCTAACTTCAACGTTCCTGAAAAGTTTCAGCTTTCCGAGGAGGTCGAGAACCATTTACAAAACGGTTCATGGTCTCCTGTCGAGTCCGAGGACGGTCCAGGCTAGATCAAACATCTCGCTGTTCTTTTCTGCTTCTTCATAAAAGCAGTTAAAACAACAAGCGTATATAATCATTTTTTCTTTTTTTACTTTTTTTGCAGAGCTAGGAAAAATTTCTTTTTTGCAAAACGCGCAATGGCAAGGTTCTTTTGAATTTAAAAGAACATCTATTTTTGAAAACCACATTCGGAAGACTTTAACTTTCTTCCTTTTTGTTTCCATGTAGCTCATTATTCTTTCCTTCGGCAGCATCTTTCTTCTCCTCAGTCTCTATTAGTTTCTCGATAAGCCACTTGGCTTTTTTCAAGTCGATTAACTTTCCTTTCTTAGGCCACCTCCATAAGTACTTTGTTATGTTGCCCCAGATGAAACCCCTGTACTCGTCCGAGGTCATCATGTTCCTTATAGAATCAAGGCAAGTTATTCCTTCACTTCCCTTATAGTGATCTGGGTTTTCTGGCCTGCTCATATTGATATCCTCAGGATTCTGCTTTCTGTTGATTTCATTACCAGGTCCCACCACGCTGGAGAAACTGCCCAGTAATCTTTTTCTAAAGATTTGTCTATGTCAGCTCCTACGCCTTCAGAGTCTAAAGCCTGCTGAATCTCTGTACCTACAAGTATTTCAAACGTACCGTAGATTCCAGCAGAGTAAAAATTTTCTTTTTTTATTTTAATTGCCGTAGCTGACTTTATTACCGAGCCACGGACTGATTCATTTATGTAACCTGACTCAACGGCAGCAGAACATAACTTAAAGAAAGCTTTTGTTATATTTTTGTTTCTAGAGTCTTTTGAACTATAGACAATTGTTTCTCTAGCTTGTTGAATTACTTCCGAGCATACAGCTGACTCGTTTAACCATTCTTCAAATAAGCTAAAAACGGTTTCAAGCAGTGTTTCTTTTCTGTCAAACTTTAAACCGTATTTTGTTAACAACCATTTAGTAAAGGCGGGAACTATTTTACTTATTTCTTTTTCTTGTTTATGCACTAAGGCGCTTACGTTTACATGCATACAATCTAAATCTTGAGATAGCAGCATGGAAGCGGCTTCTAGTTCTGACGTTTCCATCATGTACGGTTTCTTTTCGTTACTAGCCATCCACTTTTGCAAAGACGTTTGAATGTCTTTTCTTTTTCTATAAGACAGCACTTCTGTCCACCTTACCTTTATCTTTCTATTTTTGCCGTGCCTAGCTTCTTTACAGCCAAGATACGACAAAGGTAAGTCTGCAGCGTCTGAACCTCTTCCGTAATAAAGCATTTTTCTATAGTCTTCTCGCAGAGCCGGGGCTAGCATGTTCGACAGCACGAACGCGGCCATCGCCCATATGCTTTTATTTGTTTCAATTTTAGTAGTCAAACGGTCAAAGTCTTCAGACGACATAAACAAACTAGACTGAGTGAACACATCCGTAGGTATTTCTTTTTTTACCTTAAGAAGACCATGATTCTTACATAAGTTGCCCTGAGCGTCCAAAGCCATCCTGGCAAACTGGAAAACTTTTTGATCTGAGTACCAGCCTATGGTTGAAGTTCTGTTTATTACTTTGGGGTCATTAAACTTAAGAGCTATCTCCCAGCTTTTTGACTCATAACTCTTATCGTAAAGACAAACTTTTTTAAACCGTTTCAAAACAGTACTAGCTATGAACTCCAGAATCTTGTCCTGAAGTTTTTTCTTAGGCACAAAAACCTTTACTCTTTTTTTCCTGAACCTAACATAGCCAGAATAAACTGAGTAGTTTTTGGAGAAGTTATACACTTCGTATATTTTTAAAGTTCCCTCGCATATGCAGTTGTTTCCTGACCACCAGCCCGTTTCTTTTTCTTGTATCTCTTCACCTCTCACTGTTATTGTTTTTCCTACTTGGTTCCTTATGCTTTTTAAAACACTTTTTATTTTTGGATAAACTTCTTTGTTAATAGCCTTCTCTTCTTCCAGGCTAAACTCCAACTGTCCTATGACTGATTGAGCCAAGTACAAGTTATCCTGTTCTGCCCACTTCTCGATAACGTCTATTGGCTTTATGGCATTATCAGAGGCAAACCTACACCAGCTCTTAGGACTCATCTTCCTAAAAGCCGATTCACTGGTCAAAGGATTGGGCTCGTCTATACGGACGTCTATTTTTGAATTGTGTATTGCTTTCAAAGTTTTTTGACTTACCTCTGGGTTCCAGATTACAAGTTTGTTTGATAACAATTTTAATAAAAATTTTATTTTAGTAACGTCAGATATGGCTACTAATGGAAGTATATCTTTTGAATCTCTAAAATTAGAAGCGTGCATCATCAAAGCTTTTTCTAAATTTTCCACCAAAACCAAATTACTTTCCTTGGAATACTTGATTATCGAATCAAGGAAAGACAACGAGCAGCAATCGTCGTATATTTTTCTGTGAGATAAAAACTTTCGGCTTGTTCTAAGCTGTCCGTCGACATAGCCGTAAAACACAAATTCTCTTATTCTTCCTGGAAGGTCATAGAAAGGAACTATTACTACGTTCTTCCAGCCTCCTACAAAAGGTCTATGCGCTCCGGTTAGCTTTTCTTCAAAACCGTGAGATACCGCTATAGCTCTTTCAGTGTCTTTCTTTGAAGCAAACCCCATTAGTTTGCCCATGCCTTTTTTCCATGTTTCAACGTTGCTAGGCAACGGGATTCTTAGTTCTCTTAGACAGTCTCTTAGATCTGGGTTTTCGTAATGCATCATATTGCTGGTAGCAGCTTTCCAAAATTCATTATGTTTTTTTCTTTGATCTAAGCATTTATGTTTGTATATCTTGAATAGATCTTCGTAGTAATAGTATTTTTGAATTACGTTCTTAACCAGTAGAAGGTCTGAAGCTACTCTGTCTTCTACTTGCCACACCTGGCTTGCTATATTTATTGGATCTCCTGAGTTGCCACAGCTGATACAATGGAACCAGTGAGATTTGTAAAAACTGTCTGGATATACCGTCATTGTTTTCTTACAATGGCAAAACGGACAGGTTAGACTAGTTGGTACAGAGTCTTCAGAGATATCCAGGTCTAGAAGGGATATTAAAGACTTAAAGTCGATAGCTTCCAATATCGAAGAGGTAGGACGCATATGGTTACTCGCTTAGACCAACAAGGCGATGCAAACGGCCAAACACTGCACAAGCTGATCAAGCTATACGACGCGCCAGATTTTGTTAAGTCAGCGTCGTCTGACTCAATCAACTACACGTCTGAAGAACGAAACCCTAACGTTTTTGCAGACGTTACCGCCTTGTCTTTTCCTTGTCACACCGCTCCAGCCACTTACGTCTCAATGCTCTACTGCCTTGAGAATCAGGGCCAGCTCGGTAAGAAAGCATCTCATATACAAGGTAGAATCGTCAAGGCCGCAGAGTACTTCGGCATCAAGAAGCACATAGACAGTCTTCTTGAAAAACACGCTCAGATTCACTCTGTCAGCCTTGACGCTCTACCAGATGACATCTTTGCTTTTGTTGTTGAATATGAAAACGGAGTAAAGGAAAGGCACCTTCCTTTACGTAATTCATCAGAGACAAAACAAGCTTGTGAGTATCTTAGAAAATATCGCGGAGAGTTTGGCTACTACGATCGTGTTAAAATCGCTGAGCGTATTCTCAAGAAAGGCGACATTTCTGAAATCAGTTCAGAAGACCAAGACTATTTGTACAAGCAGGCCGGAGCTGCCGTAGGTACAGCTAAGAAAGCGGCCCGAATGCTTCTAGACAGGGCTATGTGCCTAAAGACCTTGGGTAAAGATATTGATCTTCAAGCCGGTCTAGCCAAAGCAGCCCAAGCTTGTTTACAAGACAAGAACTCAGTACACAGCATAAGTGGAATGAGAAAGATAGCCTCTATAATTGACAGAGTCGATAGAGACTATAAGTTGAGCAAGTTTGAAACTTTAGGCAACGCTGAAGACCTGTTTGTTTTCACAATCAAGCAGGCCAGCGAATTTGCCGAAGATCACGTTCAGCTAACTTCAGGGTCTGTTTACAAAAAAGCAGACCTTGAGAAGATTTCAGCTGATGCAATAAAAGACCTCCTGGGAGATTCCTTTTTGGACAGGGTCTCCGCAGGAGGTCTTATTCTTGACGCCGAGAAATTTGCCGAGGAGCTTAGAACGCTACCCAGGCGAGACGCTCAGCTGTTTGACAAACTGGCAGAAAGCGCCAGGCTGTCTCCTGTTGTAAAGCAAGCAGAGTCTATAAGAGAGCTTGCTGCTATGTACAAGGCTAAATAACCTTGGACATAAATATCGGAGTGGCGTCTCCAACGAAAGACCCTACTATGTTGAACTCATAGTATTCTAGGGCTTCCTCTCTGGACATGCCGTTTTTTTCTTGCAGTATACTTATGACTTTTTCTTCGTCATAAACAACTGCAGTTTTATTGAACTGCCTTCCTATGCCTATGATGGCTTGGTCAAAGCCGTCGGCAAACAGAAGAAGTTCTCCGGCGTCAGACGCCCATTCTTCTATCTGCTCCCTCACTCTTCACCTACAAGCTCTTCCACTTGCTCGATGAGGCCATCGTCTTCTAGACCCTCCGACAGCTCAAGCACCATATCCCTAAGTTGGTGCGTGTGTCCTAGAATCTTTTCTAGGGCGTCTTTGTCTCCCTCCCTAGCAGCTTCGCACAGAGCTTCAAATTCAGAGTCATTCATCGCTAACCTCCGTGTTATAGACAAATCCGTATCCATCATTGCCTGGACCGAACTTGTCTTTCTTGATGTCAACGCCTTTGAAATTCAAACTCCTGAAAAATTTCTGAGCTTGAACATTCAACTCAGGCACAAGCACTGAGATCGACGTTTTGATTCTGAAACGCTCGTAGGCGTCTACCAGAAACTTAACCATGGACGTGCCGCCACCGTTCCTCCTGAAAGGGTGGTCTACGTGCAACAGAACTATGGTTATGTTAGGTACACTATGCTTGTACATAAGCATACCTACAATCTCTCCGCCAAACTCAAGGCAGAGAGTGGAATAACCTGAACCTTTCCTCAGGCGGTTCATAAACCTGGAGATAGTCTTCTTTTTCCTCATTACTTCCGAGTACATAAACAACAGTGCCGCTTTGTCAGCGTCATCGTTGTTTATGAATCGGACTTTTAAGTCCAGAACCTCCTCTACCATTTTTCGTCACCAAACCTATTCTGCTCAAGCCAAGCCACCTCAGCGGACAAGGCGTCGGCACGGTTGTCAAACGGTCCCAGAATAGGACCGCCGACCCTAGACAGGTCGGCGGTCCATTTTCCAGAGTCCGTTGGTTCCACTTCAGAGGCCCTCTTTATTTCTGACTTACCTTCCGCCATAAGACATCGAAGGGTGTCGTCATAAATAAATTTCAGGCCGCCGTCGGGTCGGACTTCTATCAACATTTAACTTTATCCCCTTGTGTGTATACGGCTGTTCTCTTCTTTCTCGTAAAATTCTTTCTTTAGGGCAGACCCAGTTGTCTTGCCCAAAGCCTCCTGCAGGCTGTCTGTCAGACCCTGACAAGAGGAGCCTTTGACGCCGTTGACGTCAAACTCGACTTGCCCGTCACGACCGATGTTCACAATAATTTCCATGACAATGTCCTCCTAGCGGGAAAACCTTAGTTGAATAGTCCCATCCTGGTTGAGCTGTCGACCCAGAAGCCGTAGGCCTTGCTGCTGAGCCTTGTTGACAGTGACAGCCTCAGCATACCCTTGCTGAAGTGCGTGCATCTTGGAGATGTCTCCCCAAGAGCCGTTGTAATTGTCATAGGCGACTGTTCCGTCCTCCTTTACAACCAACGGATATGACCATCCTGGAATGTCAACCCTTGTTAGATTCTCTCCTCTCTCAGTGTTCTCAAATAAGCGTACCTCTTTCAGGCCGGTTGTTACCTTGTAACCCAAACCCTCAGCGACCTGCCGCAGAGTGTCCACGTCCTTGATCTCAGTCTTAACCGTTGCCGTGTGGCTCATCGGAATCCTTCCTTTCTTAATCCAAAGACAAAGTACGAACGAACCCACCAAAGGCTCGCTCATGGGTCTCAACGGCGGTCAACTCTTCCCGCACGTTCTTCAGTGAAGCAGACATGGCTTTAGCCATGTCAGAGTTGCTGTTCAAGTCTTTAAGGTTTATACCCTCAAGACTATTACGGATGTTGGCTAACCTCTGCTGGAGGTCGCCAGTCGCCATGAACGAAAAGGCTTGCAGCTTGTCGTAAGCCTCTTTCACTGCATTGAAAGAGGAGCTACGAAGCTTAGCCCCATTGTTCAAGGACTCTTCAAGGTGGGCCAAAGTCTGAGCAAACTCAGTCAATGGCTCCTGGACCATTTTCTTGACTGCTTCTCCGATGGCCTCGCTAGTGGCCCTCTGAGCTTCAGTCAACCACGCCGAGCCCGCTGTGAGGTCTGAGAGAGCCTCACCCGCGTTCTCGTTGCACACCTCTTTGATGGCAGCAGTCAGGTCAGGCAAAAGCCTTTCCATCATGCTTGAGTCGCCAGCTGTCAGGCCCATACCTTTTATCTTTGCAGATATCAAGGTATCGAAGTTAGACGGGAGGCCTCCTCCCATCGGAAAAAGGATTGCCGAAATCTTGTGGCGATTTACAAACTCTTCGCCAGATACGAGGAAGCCTTTAAGCACCTCGTACTCTACCGGAAAGTCTGTTTTTATCCTTTCCACATGCTGCTCCCACATAGGCCGCAGCTCTTCGGCTTTCGCCCGGTATTCCTGGCGAACCTCTTCTATCGAGGATAGTACCTGCTGAACAGGTCTTACCCCATGACGGTTTGGCGCTACTGGAATCAACCAGGAGCCGCCAACAAAAGGAGTACCTACCGTGAGTAGGTTCCTGGCACGGGCTCCTATCCGCGCCATTTGGTTTCTGAGATTCTGCGGCAAGACTTTGAATCTTGCGCCGGCAACCAGGTCTTTTGGTACTACCTGGTCGCCGGATCTGATCTCAGCATCCGGGATAATCTTCTCCATAGGCGGAGACTCTACGGTAACTTTTACCGCAAGAAACCTTTCCCTCAGAGAACGGAGCATAACCGAAGATGGATACCTAGAAATATCTACAGATATTTCAGGCGTCTCCACCCTTATTCCGGTTGCCGTTGCCGTGGCTGCCTCTTCTGCAGTTTCAATTTCTTCTGACATGTCTTCCTCCTGAAAAAAACCAGGGCAGCGATGTGCTGCCCTGGTGTCCTGTCAATCAATCAACGAACCAGGTTGGGGTCTCCTATCTCCGCAGACAAACTGCGGGTTTTGACTTGAGCCGATTCGGCTCTGCGTCGAGAAACCGGAAGGGCGTGCTCTTTGCCGAACTTTCGGATTTGAGCAATACCTTCAGGGTTTCTTCTGGTCAAAGGAACTATTCCTTTGAGCTCGGTAACCAGAAGCTCTGGATCAAAACGCCAACGGTTCTCCTCAGAGATAGCCATGGCCTTGAACACGACGTTCCTCACGCCTTGCTCGATCTCAGCACCGACAAATCCGTCGGTGACTGATACTACTTTATTCCAGTTAGACTCGGTGAAATGGTCAAACTGGATGTTTCGTTTCCTCATGTGGATCTCGCAAATTTTCCTCCTTTCTAAATCTGCAGGAGTATCCACGAAGAACACTTCGTCGAACCGGCCAGAACGAAGCAGCTCGGGAGGCATACCGTCCACTCTGTTCATGGTCATTACCACGAACGTTTTGGACTTCTTCTCGGCCAACCATGTTAGTAGGTTGCCGAAGATACGCCGGGTAACGCCGCTATCACCAGAGCTTTCATGCGCATTGCCGAAAGCCTTGTCGGCCTCGTCAATTAGCAAGACACAGCCGTTCATCGCGTCTACCTTCCTGAGGGCATCGCGCATACGAGCCTCGGACTCACCAACAAGCGAGTTGAAGATAGCGCCTACGTCAAGGCGTACCAGGGCGATACCTAGCTTCTGCCCGATGACAGAGCCGCAGACTGACTTGCCAGAACCGGGCACGCCGACTAGGGCACAACCCTTCGGCTGCTCGATCTGGAATTCTTCCGCCTTGGCCGTGTAAGCGATCAGGCGGTAGTTCAGCCAGTCCTCGAACTCTTCATAGCCAGCCAAGTCCTCCAGCTTGGCGATCTTGTCCCTAGAGGTGTAAGTAAGGGTCTGGCTCTTTTTAAGCAGCTGGCCCTTCGTTTCTTCGATGTACCTAAGGGCTGGGGAAGCCAAGCCCCTTGACCTAATGAAAGCCTCGCTCAAAGCTTGGTGGGCCTCGGAGCCTGTAAGACCGCCCAAAGACGTCAGCAGCTGATAATTAAAGTCAGCTGTTGTGTCCACAGCGCTGGAGTCTCCGCCAGCTTGTATCTCCTCCCTCACTTTGTTTACAGTCAGCTGAAGTTCATCAGCTGTCGGGTAAGGCATCTCTACCTGCTTAACGTAAGGCAGGCAATCGGGGTTGAAATTAGACTCCGTGGGAGTCATGATGACTACCAGCCTTGTCGTGCCTTTGCTGATAAAGGCCGACTCAGCTACCGCCCTGTTAAAGGCTGACACTACCGCTGGGTTTGAACCCAGCTCGTAGTGGAAGTTTAACAACACGATGATGGCATTAGCCTTAGAGTCCACCGGGTCGTTCCGGTTTGGATCGGCTATTGCCTGTACTGCTTGTACAGGGTTCATCAAGTTGTTTTGACCGAAACCCCTAGCCGCGTCCCATATAGCCAGAAACCATTTCTTGTTCTCTTTGTTGGTAGCCTCCAGTTCTTGTGTTAGTTCCCGAAGCATGTGAATAGCCTCGGCCTGTTGACCTCCTACTATCAAGTGCAGGGCCTGCACGTTCGCCTTGATGTAAACCTTGATATCCTGAGCCAGCTTAGTCACGCTCATCGAACAACCTCCATGAAAATAAAAAACGGGAGGAACCTTCCTCCCGTTACCCAGTAAAACACCTTACCGAGGATCAACCCGCACCCCTTATTCACGCGAGAGTGGGTGAGACGATCTAGGGGCGTCCACCACACAAATGCTCTCACCCTTATCCACGCACGCGTGGGTGAGACGCCTTGAGTATTAGGTCCTCAAAGCGCTTTTTCCCCTTATCCACGCACGCGTGGGTGAGACCCTAAGGTCTCACCGTCCATCCGGACATTACAGTTCGTTACGAACTGTTTAGGCTTAAGGGTAAGCCTTTAGGTCATGCCCTTTATCATTCTGGCTACCGCTTCAGTAGGGTCGCCATTATTTAAGGGCAAGTCTTTCATCTGCTCTAGCAGACTTTTTAACATTCCTTTTATAGTTTTGTTTATGTCTCCTGTTCTAGAAGACTGCATATCGTAAACAGCGTTGAACATTTCTGGGTCATCGCTGTAATCGTATTTTACTTTCTCAAGTATCTTACTGAACTCTTCTTTCATGCCAACCTTTAAAACATCAGGCGGAGTAAGTAAACCTTCTGATTTTAAAGTTTGGGCGATGTAGTTAACTATGTCTTCAGAGAAGGGATTTTCTTCGTCGTCCTCTGGAGGACTTATGAGCATACCTTCTGACATTCCCCACGCTATCTCAGCCGAGTCAGCTGGGTCGAAAACTGCTGGGTCGTAAGAGTCTCCAGCTAAAACGTTACAAAGAGCTATAAAGTCAGGCAGAGACTTATAGAAGCTATCTGTGGTCAAAATGGCTATTCCAGCCATAAGCCTATCAAATACACTTCTTTCTACCTTTACTCCGAAGTCTTGTTCTATCTCTGACTGGATCGTCATAGGATCCCAGTCGAGACCTTCCGTCCCGTATGTGTCTATGAACAAAGCCAAAAGAGTCGTGGCAAAACTGTCTGGGTTTTGCCACACCCTTTTTCTAGCTTGAAAGCTATCAGACACATTAGAACGGGAGTCGTCCATTAGAAGCCCGCTTGGATTGGGAAGTGAGCCCTACATTTCTTAACAGGAGAATTTTTGAAAGCTTCTCCAACCAAAACATTACCAGAGTCGTCTACCCACTCAACCCAGGGAGAGCCGTTAAAGCCCGGTCTGTTCAACCCTAGCTTAACAGCATGATCCAGAGCAGCTTGTCTAGCTTGGAGGCTGTAAACCTGCTCAAGGTTGTCTCCCTCTACTGCAACCTCTGCCCGATCTCCGGTTCTTTGGCTGGCCGCTTCTGCAATCTTCATAACTTTCCTTTCTTTTATAAAAAACAAAAAGACAGCTTTATATTACTAACAACGTTATGTTTTGCCAATAGCTAAGCAAATAGCCTCGGTTACCCACACCGTTAAAGTAGGCGTGGGAAGGTTTACTTTTAATATAAAATTAAATTAAATTTTTAGTTTTAAAAGTTTAAGTTCTGAACAAGCCAGGACTTAAACTTTTAAAACTTATATACTCACGACCAGGGTCGCGAGGGTGAGACCCTGAGGCCCCACGCTGCCGGATTTCATCCACCCCTTATCAACTCACGCGTGGTTGAGACAGGTGAGCATGGATGGTGAAAGGCCGGACTATCCCCTTATTCACGCACGCGTGGGTGAGACTCCTCAAAAGCGCCATTTCGCGATTTTCCAGGTCCCCTTATCCACGCACGCGTGGGTGAGACGATGGTAGAACCTCACGCAACTCGCCCTAATACCCCTTATCCACGCACGCGTGGGTGAGACCCTAAGGTCTCACCGTCCATCCGGACATTACAGTTCGTTACGAACTGTTTAGGCTTAAGGGTAAGCCTTTATGCTACCTACGTTATATAAACGGGTAGCATTTAATTATGACGTGTTTATTAGACTGTATTAAACAGCTAAAAACAAATTACAACTATATCAACATCGTATTATGACAGAACTTTGTTATTTATTAACTAAAGAGTTGTTTGTACTATTTTTCCGTTGTCCGTCCTTTGCAGTATCCTTATCTTGTCTGCTCCTATGTGTTCTTTGAACTTAGCCAGACTCTCTCCTCTAAGGTTCGATATAACTGTCTTTACTTTTGAGTAGTCAGCGATTTTATCCCTAGCCCTCATTGCGCAAGGTTTGCAGCCAGGCTTTGAAGACTTAGAGGCTGCCGCCAGCTTTATGCTAGGCAAGTCAGCCAGCAGCTTAGGGTTAGACAGAATTGAAGCTATAAGGGCTTCTTCTATGATTACTATTTTTTCTGCCATCTTACACCTAGCCTATGGAAGAAGACGAGTCTGCTGGAGGAGGGTCTCCAATTTTCAAATTATCAGAAGGCTCCATTACGTCCATGATATTTAAAGTTGATACCAGGTTTGTTACTTCTTCTACTAAAATTTGCCAAGCGTCTTCGGCTACTGACTGGGACCTGAACACAAGGTCTACATAGTCCAATCTGCAAAACTGAGGAAAACCTTCAGGGTTTGGCTCGTCCTCAGGATACTCTTCTATATCTGAAGGAGAACAAACTCCGTCAAAGGCCAGTCTGTAAGTTGCCTCCCTTGCGTTCAAATCTTCCTTGGCGTATCTAAATATTTTATTGGGTATGTTGTTACCGCCGTAAGCTTCTACCTTGAACCTAAAGCCGTCTATGCTGTTTGCGTTAGTCCTTGTTTGTGTGTACCTCTTCAAATAGAGTCCACGACCGTAGTCGCCTATTGAAATGCTGCTGCTATCAGGCATGATTCACCTATATGTTAAAGATAGGCTGGTTAGCGCCTCTTCTAGCGGTGCTTGACCAACATACTATTTTTTTGTCACCGTTCCAGCTTTTAAGATTATATCCATTTTGCCAGACTTGTTCACCTATGCAAATGTCTCCACCGTTGTGAGACAGCCTTTCGTCGGGCACGTCGGCTTTCTTTAAAGCTTCTGTCTTCAAAGCCCAGAAGCTGCCGGTAACAAAAAATATCTTGTTGGCATTCACAGACTCTTTTCCTGACTTGTCTCTGAACTGCCTTCCTTTGTACCACTTTCCTTGCTTGATCCAATTAGCGTGTCTATCTTGTAAAGCGTAATGATAGATAGGTCCTAGCATACCAAAGTTAGAGTCTGCTATACTTGTAGAATTTATTACAGAGCATAGCTTGTCAAACCACAGCGGGTCTGTGTCGCACATGGTATCGTCATCAAACCATAGAACCCATTTTGTTTTTATTGGAAACTTTTCGTCGTGGAACATTTCTCTCATGCACGGGTATTTGAATTTATTTTTGTCCGAACTGTAAATGACACTGACTACTCCATCGTTGAATAGTTTTTTGCAAAGCTCTTGGGTGTCAAGACAAACGTTGTTGCAGTAAACCCTGAGCTCTACAGAATCTCTGGTAGTCGTGTTTTGAATTGCTGTAAGACACCTTCTGTGCATGTCAGGAAAGTTTCCATAGAGCAGAACAAACATTGTTATCTTTCCGCCTATGTGCGGAGAGTCTACGAGCCTGGTACCGGCGGATTGTCTGACCACAGGTCCGTTGAAAGCATCAACCATCAAGTTAGTTCTTGGAGACGCCAGCTCTGGGGTCACTAGCTTTGGAGGACCTGTGTCTATTGTTTCCTTCTTGTTTACCGCCAAAGACAATTCAGTCACTGCGTAAGGTGTTTCATTTATGGGCATGTCCAACATCTGTTCGCTCATGGTAGGTTCGCCTCCTTCCCTTAAAACGAACAAGCTGAACCTTTCCTCGCCTTGTTTAAAAGTTATAGGCTGGGTTACATCTGGAAGCACCATACCCTCCAATAACGGCAAAGTGCCGTCTAGGTAATAACTCAAAACAGAACCTACCACTTTTTCAACAGTTATCATGTCCATGCACAGCGGAACCATCTGACCTTTTTCCGCCTGCACTGGATACGAGCAAAAACTTCTGTCTCCTTCAGCCCTTTGTACTTTATTTTTCCAGCAGCCTTTCTTGGCGCAGCAGTCAAGCTTTCCTATGGTGTGAAGATATCTATGGCTTACAGGCAACAAATTTTGAACCGGCACCAGAGCGGGATTTCTTTGGTGATACGCTTCCCACCACCATTCTTCCCTGCCAGCACCTGTTACTACGCAAGGCTTTCCAAAGGCTGCGGCTATGTGCATCGCTGAAGTGATTGTGCAAATAACTCCGTCTGCGCTGTTTATCAGACGCATCATTTGTCTGATGTCTGTTTTTCCCACCATGTCTAAAACGTTGTTCAGTTTAGGGTGAGCGTGTGTAGGATGACTTCCTTTACCGCCTACCTGAACAAACTTTATTCCAAAGGGCCTTAAAGAATCCACAACCTTCTGGCACCTGTCGTATATCCAGTGCTTTGTTGTAAAGTCGTTCTTACCCCCAGCCACTATTACCCAATAGCGTCCTTCTATCAAAGACTCTTGCTCTTCTTCGTTTAAATGTAAATCTGGATGAGGCTGAAGCAGAGACACTTTTATGTTAGTTTGTTTTTCAAAATCTTTATGGAAAGAGCTTATGAAATGAGTATGTTCTGTAGCCGCTTTTTTTATGTAAGCTCCGTACGTTAGGTTTACTATCCTGGCGTTCTTCTTGTCAGGCATTGGCTTAACGTAAGGATTGTTAAGCCACACGTCTCTAAACGTAGTGTCTACATTTATGTGAAATCTTCCTGGGTAACTCTTCTCAAGATCGCGTGCAAGGGCGGTCATTACGACTATGTCGCCTAAAGCCCTTTGGTGCCTTAATATGATCTTTTCCATTTAAGCCTTTCAAGACACCGGCTCGTACTTATCGCATTCCGTGCATACGGCTATATCTTTATAGTCACCAGCGCGCCTACATTTTTCAAACAAATTACACTTGTGCGTTACTGCGCCATTGCAACCGCAGCTTGAAGCTTTTTCTAGCGGTGGTCCTAGATGTACGCAAGGCACTCTAAGCCTTTGAATTTTTTCGTTAGCTGTTCCTTTGACGTTTATAGTTTTGGGTACTG